>Ga0137403_10006657_pt1 | contig 13190 bp, 10 predicted proteins | sample CZOMad2_1_16fung_FD_122057 | JGI IMG/M metagenome (GOLD analysis project Ga0137403, IMG submission 122057) | Vadose zone soil fungal communities from Angelo Coast Range Reserve, California, USA - CZOMad2_1_16fungal (Hybrid Assembly) | ecosystem: Environmental > Terrestrial > Soil > Vadose zone... | reverse complement strand
CCTGCGCGCTCACGGCAAAGTTGTAGACAAGAATACGTGATGGTCGGGAAATATCCTTGTCCTGCGTGCGGCTCATGCTTCGCACGCCGGTTTGGCCGCACGCGGCTATATAAAGAAGAAAAGCCGCACCGCATACTACATAGAAATAATTCTTCCTCATCGTTGCAGGCGAAATGCTTCGCACATGCCCAGACACCTTGCGATTGGATGCCCTGGACGACCCGGGGAACCAGTTGGCTGCCAAGAAACGGATCTTCGCCCGTCATATACTCGAAATTACGGCCTCCCATCGGTACGCGATAAATGTTCATTCCCGGACCGAGAATCGAGAAATATCCGCGCGCTCGGGAGTCCCGACCCATGGAAGTTCCTTGTGCGAGGGCAAGCCCTGGATTCCAGGTAGCGGCAAGGACGAGCCCTGCCGGAAAGCGAACACCCGGCGAGTTGCGTCGCACCCCTAGCGGGCCATCAGCCTTTTCGCCTCAAAGGACACAACCCCGCGGCTCATCTCCGGCTCCAGCCCGGCCACCTAGGACCGTCACGCTGCGTCGCTGGCTCGCTTCTAGCGAGGGCTTGAGTTCGCGCGGGGCCTGGGTGCGTTCGTGGGTACCAGTTCCAGTCGCCGAGTAGCTTCATCGTTGCGGGGAGAAGCACGCCGCGTATGAGCGTTACGTCAATCAGGACGGCGGCGGCGAGGCCGACGCCTGCCTGCTTGAGCTCCAGCGACGAGAGCGTGCCGAAGAGGGCGAAGACGCAGACCATGACGGCCGCTGCGGCGGTGACGACCCCTGCGGTGGTAGCGATCGACGCTCTCACCTGCGGCGGCTCCGGCGACGGCGCGCCCGCCCGGTATGACACCGAGGTCCTGACGTGGCGGTAAGCCGCTCGTCTAGAACGACGGAGAAAGGCCCCGCTTAACCGGAAAGGAGACGGCAGGCGGGGCCTCGGTTCGTGCGCTCAGGGCCGTCGGCCGGCGTCGCCTCGACTGATTGAGCCTGTTGTCGAGCGCTGCGAGCTCGCCTTTCAGTGTCGCGACAGGGCGGTCGGATCAGGCCGCCGGGGTAGTCAGTCCTGCGTAGACCGCGGAGTTCAGGCGAACTGCGCCGACCTCAGCAAAGGCGTACCCCAAAGGCGTACCCTCTTCGGAGCAGCGGCCAAGGCGCGGACGCGATCCTCCTCTTCCCTCGGTATCACGTCTCCCGGTGCGGCGCTCAAGCGCACCCGCCTTGGCCGCGTCGCAGGTACCTGCCCGCTCCCGGGCCGAGACAAACGTCGGGCGTGCGCGGTTTGGTGCGTATCGTCCGCTAGGAGCGCATTGTTCCGAGTACCTACTCTGCCCGCCGCATCGCCCGATACACCGCATCCCAATGGCCGAGGCTTCCTCTAAGGCGCGGGCTGTCGTTTCGGCGGCTGCCTCCAGGCGTTCGATCACTGCTTCGACGTCCTTGAGCCGGATGTGTAACTAGAGCTTTAAAAGGGAATCTCCCAAGCGAGCCGGCAGGAGTCTGGGCGATGTGCACGCACCCCCCGGTGCGCGCTCCGGATTAACTGGGCAATCGTGATCCTGCCGGCTCGCTCTCTAGCGGACCGGGTCCGCCGGACCCTACGCCGTTCAACCGTGCCCATGCAAGCGTTTCGTGTGGCATTCGCCTACACAAGGTTGGAGGCACGGGTGACGTCCTCTAGCGACCCGAGACCGGCGCGGACGCCCGCCGGACGCCGGCGAAAGCACCCATGCTGTGCCAGCGTTCGGAATGAAGCCCGAAGTGCTCGAGGGCGCTTCACACTTCTCGCGCGACTCGGTCGACGTGCTAGTCACCGATCCGCACGGGCACTCGGGGTGCGGCTCGAAGACGCGCGGTCGAGGTCGACTAGCGCAGCTACCTGCCCTCAGCCCGCGCGCGCGTACCTGATGTGCGTGACTCCCGGCGCGCCGACCGCCTCGACCTGCTCGAGCTTCGGGGCGGCGTCGCCCAGGTTGTCGAAGAGTCGTGCTCCACCTCCGAGGAAGATCGGCACCACCGCGAGCACGATCTCGTCGAGCAGTCCCGCGGCCAGATACTGCCGAGCGACCGACGCGCCACCGCCGAGAGACACGCCCTTGCCGCCGGCGGCCGCTCGCGCTTGATCGAACGCCGACTCGATGCCGTCCGTGACGAAGTGGAACGTCGTCCCACCTTTCATCTGGAGCGGCTCGCGGGGATGGTGCGTGAGAACGAAGACCGGATGGTGGAAGGGCGGCTCGTCGCCCCACCAGCCCTTCCACGAGTCGTTGGCCCACGGCCCAGGGCCGCCGCCGAACATGTTCCTACCCATGATGGTCGCGCCGGCGCCGCCGAGGATGTCCTCGGCGAAGGGCGTGCTCGCGTTGACTTCGCCGCCTTCTTCGCCGTGGCTCTCGCGGAACGCTCTGAGAGGAACCAGCCAATCGTGGAGCTGCTCACCGCCGATTCCGAGCGGATGCTGCGTGCTCTGGTCGGGACCGGCGACGTAGCCGTCAAGCGACATGGTGATGTTCAGCTTGAGCCTGCTCATCGAAATCCTCCGATCTCGTCGCTGCTGTCTGTTCGTAGGACTCGACGACTAGGCAAAAGTCATTGGCCCGAGCTTGCACGGCGAGCTCGACGAACCAAACACACCGTGTCACCTCTGGATTTAGGCGACGCCTATCGCGGCGGCGCTCCTGGGCGAATGTATGTCTGCGACACCGCTCAACCCCGAATGACCTGGCCCACACGCGACGGAGGATAGGACGATCCGTTGGGCCAGTGTGCGGGAATGTCACCAGAAGCCGCACATGATGGCTGCTGGAAACACGCCTAAAATTCCAGCACGAACTGGTCGCCACGCATCCCGCTGGTTGTTGGTCTCCTTGCGCTCATACTCGCGGCAAGTGGCGCCGCGACAACAACGGTCTCGCTCGAGGAGAAGGCTCGTCAGGCGTCCTGTCCATCGACGGCCCGATCGCCTGGCGATCAGGATATTCGGACGACGTTGCACATCCTCGGCGCGGTGCAGGCAGGCGTACCGCGGATGTTCCGCAACTACACCACACAGGGCGGAGGGCCGGGTTGGCACCACTACCAAGTCCTCGGTCTGCTCTCCCTAAGCGGCGGCTACTCGCCTGAGCCGCGGGTCATCACCCGCTACCGGCGTCAGGTGGTGCGCCGATGTGGACGCGCTGTCGCCTTCAACACCTGGGTCGTCCTGCTGCAATTCCCTGAGGGCCCGATGGCCACGACGAGCAATGCGCACATGTTCGTGGCGAAGACCCGTCACGGCTGGGTCGCTTGGTCCGGCTCGATCGACGTCGTTGGCTTCTGAGGCCGATGCGTTCGACTGGGCCAGCGTTCGCGAATGTCACCCGACCTACAGTTGGCCGCGGGACACTCTTGTTTCAGCTAGTGCTCGCCGAGAATTGCAGCGGTCTTTCTGAGTTCGGCGAGTCGAGCTAGGCGCAGCTGCACGGCGCAGATGCCGAACAGGACAGGCGCACGCGTCCCCCCGACGTACGAATGCGGCATCGCAGGGTCGATCCAAGACCGTGAGCGGCTGGTGCACTCGTTTTGGGCGTACGCTTTCCAGCCTTGCGCTGCGGTCAGGAAGTACCGGCGGCCTCGCTTGTCGCCTAGGCGACCCCAGATGATCTTGGTCAGCCGGTTGATGCGGGCGTTCAGCGTGAGGACGTTCCGCACCGAGCAACTCTCCAGTTCGATCGTCGTGTGGGGCTCCTTCGGGCACCGGAAGCGTGCCACTGAATCGCGAGAGGCTGCAGTCGGGAGAAGTGGCGCTTTCAGCGCAGGGGCCGCGACCGGAGCAGTTGTGTGCGCCGATGTCCTGTTCTGACCCCCTCCAGAGCAGCCCGTCACGATTACGACGGGGAGCAACGCGGTAGTTGCCAGACGCATGCACGAAGTCTCGCACTAGCTTTGGCAGGTGCCGACCCCCAAGCGAGGCAATGTCGCCTTGGGCCAGTGTTCGCGAATGTCCCCCGAAGCCGCTCCGCGCTCTTCGGTGTGATATCGCCTAATGCGGCTGGCGCACGGCAGCAACGACTGCTGCCCCGAGCTGGCTTAGATACGGACGCAGCGTCGAATAAGGAACCGTGGCCACAAGGCGGTAGCACGCCTCAACTTCCCAAGACCCGACCGCGATTCCTGCCGGCGTTAATGCGAAGGATCGATAGTTCGCGGCTGTGGGTGCGTAATCGGCGGCATAGATGTGAAGACAGGTACGCGCGTCTGTCTGACGGATGCGAGCTTTCCAAGCAGCGGCGAGGACGCGGATTCCCTGATTCGGCTTCGCAAAAAGATCGGTGATCGCGACGCGCCGTCCGGACGGAACCAGGACGGTCATTCCCAGCCATCCGTCCCCGTTGTGCTGACCTCGAAAAGCCTCCTCGGTGACGGGGAGAAGCGCGCTTACGACGCCAGTGCTCGCCGAGACGTACCGACGATCGATCGCCGTCCGGTAGAGGCCGCGGTCCGTGGACGGCAGATGGGCGTGTTCCCTACGAGCCTCAGGGGCGTAGCGACGCTGATCGGCAACGATCGCGGAGCGCAGCACGGCATTCACGGCTCGCAGGTCGAGGGCTCGAGGTCTTAGCTGAGGATACGTGCCCTTCGTGTCGTATCGGGGCACTCGGAACGGCGGCGTCCGTGCCGGCACGACTTTGAGTGGCGTGACCGCTGTCGCCGATGCGCCTGCGTGGGAAGCCTTCCCAGAGCCCACGGCAACGCAAGCCGCGGAAACGCAAGTGAGGAGGAGGGCAGCGTTGCGACCCGACATGAGTTTTCTTGTACTTGTTGTTTACGGCGGACGCAACCTCGGCTGGGCGAGTGTTCAGCAATGTCCCTCGACGGGGGCCGCGACGCTCCGCTTATCGACCAGTCCAGCGGCATAGACTTCTACTCGTGCTACGCGTTGCGACCGCAGTCCTCGTGCTATCCGTCGTAGTCGGAGCTGGAGGCGGAGCAGCCGCCGCCCCGGCTGATCGAGATCCCGCGGCTAGCGCCCTCGCGTCGCCGTCGCGACTCGCGCTCCGAGCTGAAGGTCAGGGCCTCCTCTTTGTCGGCAAGGTGCGCCGCCTGCGCTGCGTCTCGCAGGCGGCCAGCAACATTGTCTGCGCGGACACGGTGTCTGTCCGTCGAGGAACCTACGTGACGGTGCGAGAGCGGCCGAGGTCGGGATGGCGGTTTGTCAGCTGGTCCGGAGCGTGTCGCGGAGCGAGTCGCAGATGCCATCTGCGTGTCGCCCGCCCGGCGACCGTCCCCGCAACTTTCCGTCGCTCATAGCGCAAGCGCCTCACGACCGAGGACAGTCCGCTGGGCGAGCGTCCTCTCCTCAGAGCGGCACGGGCGCGATGGAAGCGATTCCGCCCGCCCGGGCGAGGGACGTGCTCCTCCCTGAGGCCGTCGAACGCCGCGGCGATAAATGCGCGGCACGGCCGGTGAAGGTCGGCTTGCTCGTTCACCCCGCCAGGGTGCTGTGGCGATGTGAGGAGCGGGCTGGCGTCGATTCTGTCCGGGTTCTGCGGAGTTGGAACCAATACCGGCTTGGCCGCGGAGGCGCCGGCTCCGGTCGGACGCGGGTGCGCGCCAGTTGCGCGCCAGTCGTTGCCATTGACAGGCGGACTTAAGCGGTCTTAGCCGGATGCCAAGCATCAACGTGAGAACAGGGGAAAAGCCTGCTGACGGCCCTGTTTCGACCAGGTCGGCGCAATGCCCCCGGCAAGAATCGAACTTGCGCACGCGGTTTAGGAAACCGCTGCTCTATCCACTGAGCTACGGGGGCGCAACTGGAGCACGATAGCGTCGGTTCGAAACGGGTCCTGGACTCTCAGAGACGTCTCAGAGTTACCGCTTAGTCTCCGAGCGAGAAAGGCGGGTAAGGCATGGCGCTTCGCGGGACGATGATCGTGCTTGGGGTTCTGTTCGTGCTCGGGACGAGTGGGATCGCGGCTTCGGCGCCCGAATCGGGGCCGGATCCGGGCAACTTCGTCAGCCGGGTCGACAACCCCTGGTTCCCGCTCGTGCCTGGAACCACCTTCGTCTACCGCGGCGTCAAGGACGGGAAATCCGCCCGCGACGTCTTCACTGTCGCGCACGCGACCAAGACGATTCAGGGCGTTCGTTGCACGGCGGTGCAGGACCGGCTTTACCTCGCCGGACGACTCGAGGAGCGGACGACGGACTGGTACGCGCAGGACCTCCGCGGCAACGTCTGGTACTTCGGCGAGTCGACCGCCGAGCTCGACCGGTCCGGGCGCGTGACGAGCACGGAGGGCAGCTGGCAGGCAGGCCGTGACGGTGCGCAGGCCGGCATCTACATGACGGCGCGGCCGACGGTCGGCCAGTCTCGGCGGCAGGAGTACTACAAGGGGCACGCGGAGGATCACTTCTCAATTCTCAGCCTGCGCGCGCGGGTCTCGGTGCCTTTCATGACGTCGAGTCGCGCCCTGTTGACGAAGGAATGGACGCCGCTCGAGCCAGGCACGCTCGACCACAAGTACTACGTTCGGCGGATCGGCCAGGTCAAGGAAGTGACGGTCAAAGGGCCGCTCGAGAGGTCCGAGCTCGTCTCGGTGCAGCGGCCTTAGCCGCCGGGGCTACCCTCCGAACGTGGCTCATGCCGCGATCCTCGTGGTCGACGACGACGCGCCGATTCGGCGGATGCTCTCGCGGACGCTCGCGGCTGAGGGATACGAGGTCGAGGCTTCGCCGGACGGCGGGACGGCGCTGGCGGCGGTCGAGAAATCGGCCCCGGATCTGGTCGTGCTCGACGTCGCGATGCCGGGGATCGACGGGCTGGCCGTGGCGCGGAGGTTGCGGGACAAGGGGTTCGGCGTGCCGATCCTGCTCTTGACGGCACGAGACGGAGTCCCGGATCGGGTGGCAGGGCTCGACGCCGGCGCCGACGACTACCTCGTCAAGCCGTTCGCGGCCGAGGAGCTGTTGGCGCGGGTCCGTGCTCTGCTCCGGCGGGGCGCTGAGCCCGAGGACGTGCTCGCGTACGGCGACCTCGTCTTCGACACTCGCGGACGAAACGCCTCGCGCGCCGGCCGCGATCTCGGGTTGAGCGCGCGCGAAGCTGACCTGCTCGAGCTGCTGCTGCTCAACCGCCGCCGGATCGTGACCCGCGAGCTTGCGCTCGAACGCGTCTGGGGCGGGCAGGCCGCCGCAAGCCTGAACGTCGTCGATCAGTACGTCTCGTATCTGCGATCGAAGCTCGGCGACCCGCCGCTGATCGAGACCGTGCGCGGCACCGGCTTCCTCTTGCGATGAGCCGGCTCTCGCTCCGGCTCCGCTCGGTCGCGGCGGCGACGCTGGGGATCCTGCTCGCGGTCGTCGTTGTTGGCGCTGGTGTGGACGTGCTCGTCTCGCGTCATCTCCATCGTTCTTTCGACCGCACGCTGCATGAGCGCGCAGTCGAAGTGGCGCAGCTGGCCGCTTCGGCCCCGGCCGTCTTGACCACGCCGGGCGCGCTGGACTCGCCGCTCGGCGGCACCCAGCTCTCGGTCGAGGTGGTCGACCGGCACGGTCGCATCGTGGCGCGCTCCCTCTCGCTCGGCGGCGGCGTCTTGCCGGCCAAGCGTCTGTTGGAGCAGGCGATCGCACACGGTCGCTCGAGCTACGCGGGCCTCGAATTCGGCGACGAGGACCTCCGCGCCTACAGCGCGCCGCTCGCCGAGGTCGGCGGGCCGGCCGCGGGAGGTGCGGTGATCGTCGCCGGCTCCACGCACGATCTCACGGACACGCTCGCGAGCTTGCACCTCTTCGTGCTCGTCGCCGGTCTGGCTGCGTCTGCTCTCGGTGCGCTTGCGGTGGCGATCCTGATGACGCGCGCCCTGCGCCCGCTCGGAGAGCTGGCCGAGTCCGCGGCAGACGTCGAGCGCACCGGCGATCCGCGACGCCGCCTGCCGGAGCCCGCGGCGTCTGATGAGGTAGGGACGCTTGCGACGACGCTGAACGAGATGCTGGCGAGCCTCGAGCGGGCGCGCGACAACGAGCGGCGCTTCCTCGCCGACGCATCGCACGAGCTGCGCACGCCGCTGACGGCGTTGCGCGGGAACGTCGCCTACCTGGCGCGCCACGGCACGACCCCGGAGCTCGTCGCCGAGCTCGAGGCCGATGCCGAGAGGCTCGCGAGACTGGCCGATGACCTACTGGCGCTCTCGCGGGAGGAGTCCGCCGGCGAGCCAACCGAGGTGATCAGGCTCGACGAGCTCGTCCGCGCCGCTTCGGGGCCGCGCATCGAGGCCGGCACCCTCGAGCCCGTGGCCGTCAGGGGCGATCGGGCCGCGCTCGAACGGGCGCTTGCGAACCTCGTCCGGAACGCAGAGCTCTATGGCCCGGAAGGTGGCCCGATCACGGTCGGCGCGGAGCAACAGAACGGGGTTGCCCGCCTGACCGTCGCCGACGAGGGCGCCGGGCTCGCGCCGGAGGAGGCGGAGCAGGCGTTTGCACGGTTCTGGCGCGGAGCGGGCGGCAAGCCCGGCTCGGGCCTCGGGCTCGCGATCGTCCGAGCGACGGCCGAGCGCCATCGCGGCCGCGCCTACGCGGAGGGCTCGCGCTTTACGATCGAGCTGCCGGCTCTAGAGGGGTCTCTCAGAGATCTCTCAGAGTCCGAACATAAAACGCAGGAGCAATCGTCCGGGAAAGGATCGCTTTGAAGCTCCTGCGCACACTTTCGACTTCTCGCCTCGTACTGCTGATCGCCGCCGTCGTTGTGGTTGCCGTCGCCGGGGCTGCGATCGCCGTTGCTGCAAGCGGTGGCAGCGGGTCGACTCCCCCGCCCAAGCCGCTGGCTGAGGCGCTGCACGACTCGCTCGCCGGCCCGGCGCCGGAGGGCGTCACGGCGCGGATCAAGTTCACGAACAAGCTCTTTCCGTCGGGTGCGATCACCGGCCAGGTCGGATCGGCTCTGATGTCGGGAGCCTCTGGACGCCTGTGGGCAACGAACGACGGGCGCGGCCGGCTCGAGCTTCAGTCCGACGCGGGCGACGTCCAGGTCGTCTGGAACGACACCGAGGTGACCGTCTACGACGCTTCGTCGAACACGGTCTACCGGGCGAAATTGCCGGCCGACGCGAAGAGCTCGGCCGACCAAACCGGCATTCCCTCCGTCGCGAAGATCAGCGACTTCCTCTCGAAGCTCGGCGAGCACGTCTCCCTCTCCCCTGCAGAGCCGAGCAACGTGGCGGGCCAGGAGGCTTACACCGTCAGGGTCTCACCGAAGCACGACGGTGGCCTCCTCGGCGCCGCCCAGCTCGCCTTCGACGCCGCGCGCGGCGTGCCCCTGCAGCTGGGGATCTATGCCCAGGGCGCCTCGACGCCCGTGCTCGAGCTGGCCGCGACCGACATCTCGTACGGGCCGGTGCCCTCGAGCGACGTCGACGTCACGCCGCCCGCCGGTGCCAAGACCGTCGATCTCGGCTCGCTGACAAGAAACGCCAACACGGCCCAGTCAGGTCAGGTTCGGGTCACGGGGCTGCAGGCGGTTCAGGCCGCGGCGAGCTTCCCGGTCGTCGCCCCGGACACGCTCGTCGGCTTGCCGCGCCAGGACGTGCGGCTGGTCGGTAACAGCGACGCCAAGGCCGCACTGGTCGTCTACGGGCACGGCCTCGGCGCGATCGTCGTCGTCGAGCGCCAGGCCAACGCCGGCGGCAACAATGGCGCGATGGGAAGCCTGCCCCAAGTCTCGATCAACGGCGTCACCGCTCACGAGCTCGCGACGCAGCTTGGAACCGTGCTGACGTGGAAGCAGGGCGAGGTCTCGTACGCCCTCGCCGGCTCGGTGCCGCCTGCAGCAGCGGAGGCTGCCGCGCGTGCGCTCGGCTGAGGCGTCGCTTGCGATGCCGATCTGGAGGCCGTGGTGGCTTTGCCGCCGCGGCCGTCTAAACGCGGACAGTGGAATGGCTTCGATTGGATGATGTCGTGCGGGTCGCTATGAGCAATGAGCTCCCGGTCAGCGCGCGCGGGCTCGTCAAGCTCTACGGCGAGCTCGTCGCCGTCGACCACGTCGACCTGACGGTCGAGAAGGGAGACGTCTTCGGCTACCTCGGGCCGAACGGCGCCGGCAAGACGACGTCCCTACGGATGCTGCTCGGGCTGATCAGGCCGACGGAGGGCTCGATCGAGCTCTTCGGCCGCGATCCGCACGTCGCCGGGGCGAAGGCGCTGAACGGCGTCGCCGGCTTCGTCGAGGGGCCGACCTTCTATCCGTACCTGACGGCGCGGCGGAACCTGCGCCTGCTCGCCGCGTACGACGACGGCGACTCGCGCTCGCGGATCGAGGAGCTGCTCGAGCTCGTAGAGCTCAGCGACCGCGGCGATGACAAGGTCGGCGGCTATTCACACGGAATGCGCCAGCGGCTCGGGATCGCTGCGGCGCTCCTCCGCGATCCGAAGCTGCTCCTGCTCGACGAGCCGACCACCGGCCTCGACCCGGCCGGCATGCGCGACATGCGCGATCTCGTTCGCCGCCTGGCCGGTGAGGGAATCACCGTGCTGCTCTCGAGCCATCTCCTGACCGAGGTCGAGGAGCTCTGCAACCGGGTTGCGATCATCCGCAAAGGGCGGATCGTCTACGAGGGCCGGCTCCACGACCTGCTGGCCACCGCCGCGACCGGTTTTCGGCTTCGCTCGCCCGAGCTCGACCGGGCGAAGGCGCTTCTGCTCGCCCAGCCCGGGGTCGCCGAGGTGACCACCGTCGACGGCTCGTTGCGCTTTCAGGCCGACGAAGAGGCCGTCGCGGCGCTCTCGATCGCGCTAGGCCAGGCAAGGATCGGCGTCACTGCGCTGGTACCGGAGACCGCCAGCCTCGAGGAGCTCTTCCTTGGCATGACCGAGGGCGAACAGGTCAACGGCGACCGGGCGGCGGCGAAGGAAGAGGCGATCGCGTGATCGCCGCGGTGGGCAAGGTCTACGAGTGGGAGCTGGCGAAGCTGCTGGCGCAGAAGCGGACCTACCTCGGTCTGCTCTCCGCGATCCTCGTGCCGATCGTCTTCGTCGTCGTACTGGTACTCCAGACGGGCGGCCCGAACGACGTTCCGCTTGGCAGGTACATCCGCGACACGGGGCTCGCGGCCCCGTTCGTCGTCCTCTTCTTCATGTCGATCTGGGGCCTGCCGCTGATCACCGCCCTCGTCGCGGGCGACATCGTCGCCGCGGAGAGCCACAACGACACGCTGAAGACGATCCTGACCCGCTCCCGTGACCGCGGCCAGGTCTTCGCCGGCAAGGTGCTCGCGGTGCTCACGTACACGTTCGTGGCCGTTTTCGCGATGGGTCTGGTCGGCCTCGCGGCCGGCAGCATCGCTTGGGGCTTCCACCCGTTGACCTCGCTCTCCGGAACCAAGGTCTCGGCCGGACACGGATTCGCGCTGCTGGTCGCCAGCCTGGCGGTCTACTTCCTGCCGCTCGCCGGGATCGCGGCCTTCGGCCTGCTGCTCTCGACGGTGACGCGAAACAGCGCGGCCTCGGTCGTCGGATCGCTGATGTTCGCGCTGCTGATGCAGCTACTCGGCGTGCTGCCCGGTACGGAGACCATCCGTCCGTACCTGCTTGGGACACAATTCGAAGCCTGGCACGGCTTCCTGCGGACGCCCGCGGACTGGGTGCCGGTGATTCGCGCTTTGTGGGTTTGCGCGCTCTACATCTCGATCCCCGTCGCCGCCGCGTACCTCGTGTTCTTGCGACGCGACGTCGCGAGCCAGTAAAGAAACGACAATGGCCGGTTTCCCGGCCATTGTCTCTCCGCTCTGCGCGGTTTGCTTTGAGCGGAAGCTGTTACTGCGTCATCGCCACGTCGTCGACCCAGGCTCCGGTGTAGACGGGCGACGAGACGAGCTCGTCGCTCGAGAGCCGGAAGCGGATCTGCAGCGTCCCGCCCGTGGGGGCCTGGAAGGCCGCCTTCTCGAGGTCGAACGCCGGGAAGCTTGCGTTCTTGCCGGTGAAGGAGAGGTCGTTCCGCCACGTCTGCGTGGCGCCGTCCCAGATCCACGGCGCGGCGTTCCAGTTGGCGCCTCCGTCGGTCGACCACTCGAGGTTCAGGTAGTCGAAGCCGTCCTCCGTGTCCTGCTTGCGCTGGAAGTTCACGTACACCCAACCGCCCGGGTTCGCGATCGCGGGTGAGGTGAGCGTGTACTTGCTCTGGTCCACATACGGGGAGACCTGGAAGCTGATGCTCGAGGTCGCGCCGGGGCTGGCGCGCTTCCAGCCCGTAGCGGCGCTCGTGCTCGAAGTCGTCCAGCCCTCGTCAGCGAGCTCCCAGCCGTACGGGCCCGCGAGACTCGTGCCTGTTGCTCCGGGCGGAGGCGTCGACGGGTTGCCCCCGCCGCTGGTGGGCACGCAGCTCGCGATCGAGCTCGCGAACTGGTACTTCCAGACACTCCGGCCGTAGGTCGCTGCGAACAACGTGTTGCAGTCGTTCGGTTTCAAAGTGAGCGACGAGATCGGCACGACCGGCAGGCCCTTGAGGACCGCGTAGGTCGTTCCGCCGCTCGAATCGCTCGCGTACACACCGGTGTCCGTGGCGACGATCACCTGGGTCCCACGCAGGGTCACCCACGTCGCCGGGACGTCGGGCAGGTTGCCGGAGACGTCCGTGAACGTCTCGCCCGCGTCGGTGGACTTGAAGACGTGGCCGACACCGACGTTCTGATTCGTGTCCTGCAGCGTGCCCGGCGGCACCCAGCGGCGGCTGTAGCCGCCGAGCGTGACGTAGATCGTCCGGGCATTCGTCGGATCGATCGCGATCGAGGTGATGTAGCGGTTCGGCAATCCGGTCGCGGTCGCGACGTGCCAGCCGTTCGACGTCATTCGCTCGCCCGGCCCCGTGCCGCCGACGTTGGTTGCGAGCTCGTTCTCGAACGGCGCCGTCGCGTTGAGGATGTCGCAGACCCCGCAGGCGCCCACGTAGGCGGCGTCACCAGTGACGGCGACGGCGGACATGCCCATCGCCGGGTCCGACGCACTGGCCGTGGCGGTCGCGTCGCCCTGGTGCTGGGCGGTGCCGAGGTCGAAGACCTTCGCCCACGAGTTCGCGCCGCTGTCGAACGGGCCGACGGTGTCGGGCCCGTAGATCGTCTCGACGACCTCATTGCCCGCGGTCATCAGGTGCTTCGGATCGGTCGGGTCCATCGCGAACGGGTTCACGAAGCGGGCGTTGGTCACCTTCGGATCGATCGC
>Ga0137403_10006656_pt1 | contig 13192 bp, 28 predicted proteins | sample CZOMad2_1_16fung_FD_122057 | JGI IMG/M metagenome (GOLD analysis project Ga0137403, IMG submission 122057) | Vadose zone soil fungal communities from Angelo Coast Range Reserve, California, USA - CZOMad2_1_16fungal (Hybrid Assembly) | ecosystem: Environmental > Terrestrial > Soil > Vadose zone... | reverse complement strand
GAGTTTCAGCGGTATCCTTCGTCTGACACCGTAGCAAAGGCTATTGCTCTTACAGAGATTGAACGCTACGAAGCCAGTATTCGAGCTCGCTTTGGTACCCGGACATTTCCGGAGCACGACCGACGTACGAACCCTACTCCTGTAAAAGCCCGCATCCCACAGCGAGCCGCTGATGATTTTGACCATTACAACCAATAAGAAAGGTTTTACCATGACCACAACAGAACACACCTTTGCACCCTCTCTTGCTCTTGTTCCTGCAACCGAAGAACGTTCATTCTCCCTCGCCCTGGACGTGCCTAAAGATGCCCCTGTGGCTCTCCGCAAGCACATTCTCTTGTACAAGAACCAGCCCGCAGACCTGCAAACAGCGGTCAATACGACGCTCACCGTACGCGGTGTCGTGTACGGCCCTGATATCCGCAGGAATGAGAGTGGGGAGCCTCTTGTCGATGAGGAGACAGGAGAAGTACAGATGGGCATAAGGTGCTTGATACTCACTACAGAGGGCCTGTACACGTCGATGAGTCCGATTGTCTACGGCAAATGCAAGGAGCTGCTGACGAGCTTCTCAGAGCATGGTATGGGCCCTCTAGAGGAACCAGTGTGCTTGAAGATTGAGAAGTATAGGACGAAAAACGGCAGGTTGGCTTTTAAGCTGACGACGGTGGAGGGATAAGATGGATCTCTTTACTGCCTGCTTCACAAAAGCGGGCAAACCGATGGTCGTAGTGCTCCATGCCAAAGATGCCAAAGATGCAGCGTATTGTGTGAGGGAGGCTCATGGCCGCATTGCGGGTCTCAGTATAACCAATCTGAGAACACTTGAAGTAGGCATTGTTCGTACGATCTATGAAGGAGAAAAGCCAGGCTAATCTCTTCCCACTACAAGGTGCTCTCATGCTATCATGTGAGGGCACCTTTTTATTTCCCCCAAATTTTGTATATGTGGAGTCTCTATGGCTCGAAAACCAGCCGTTACCAAAGAGCAGGCCCTTGATTTCCTTGAACAACGTGGCCTCCTCACCAAAGCACGTAGCGAATACAAAGATGCGGCCTACGTCAAACGACTTGCGTCCGACTACAGACGAGCTGAGGAAGCAGGCAAGAAGACCAGTAGGGCTGCGGCACGTGGGCATCGCAGCACTGAGCACGTGATACCCAACTACCAGGCAGGGCCACTACCAGAGGGTGTAGCGAGAGACAGGTTCTCAGAGCAGTACCGCGTGAGCTTCCCTGAAACCGTCTCAGATCTGAAAACGCTTAAAACATCTGTCGATCGTCGTAGGCGTGCGAAAGGGTTACCGAAAGCCAATCCCTATGTTCTTACTATCTACGGCTCTTCTCGCTATAAACACCCAAAGAACCCGACTGGGATCTATACCTTGCAAACGCTCAGTTTACATGTTGATGAACCCAAACTGCAAGATTATCTCAAAAATCATCCCACCATGCCTATTCTTGAATTTGTCAATAGACTCTGGCAACCTGTCAAGCAAGAGGATGACTGGGAAGAGATTATCAGTATTGCTATGAAAGTAGGAAACCAATGATCCAATCCTTTTTACCTCTTCTTTTGTACATACCGCCCATCCCGCTGTGGATCGCCTTTCTCATCATGGGCGTGGCAGAAGTCATCTTCTTCTTCTTCCTGTTACGTGATCGGGACAAAAAATGAAAATCTACGATAGTAACTATAAAGACTGGAAGCCAGGCGACAAAGTGGTGTGGGAGGATGATTTGGAAGGGGAGATTTTGACGATTGACCACATACACGAACAGTATTATTGGGTCTACTTTGTGGAAGGGAATATGACCAGAGAGACAAACCTGTTGCGTGTACGCGAGATAGAGGGGTACCATGACTGATATCCCTCTCCCACCTGAAAACGAAATGCCAGGCTACTTCTTCCCTGGCTGGATCTCCAAAATCTCAAAGAATAGAACACTGGCCTTTCGAGATGGTAATCTTCTGATTACAGAGCACAAAGATTCTGTCTTCGATATTCCAACACTCGATGCACTCTATGCCTGTGTTTTTGCCTATGACCTCCTCACCTTTGTCGAATCCATCCTGGATCTTCCCTGGCTAGAACAGGCTCAGATCCAGTACAAAGCCGTCATCTACTGCACAGCCAAAGGCATACCCACAGCCCTACAGCTCCACGGCAAGAAAGGGGGTCATCACTGCACCCGCTGGCTCATCTGTTCTGCTTCCTGGCAACAAAAGAACCCTAACGTGACTCTCTTAAAACGCTTAAGGGTGCTCTTTGAGCACTGCGGGGTAGGTACGGCCAATACCCCCGCCGGGCTTGGTATGGCTCTACAGAAGCGAGCCTTTTATGAAACCTATGGGGAAGACTGGGCCGCTCACAAGCACCCTCTGCCCCCTTATAGATGTGTAGAAGACCTGCGTGCTCTCTCAACGGGGGCGCGCTCGGACCAATTGGCTGAAACGACTTTAACGTTTGACGTCGTCCATGAGATAGATATGAAAAATGGCTACGCGGCAAGCTTTATAGAGCAGCCGACAGGGCCAACAATTGGACATGATGGGAGGTTTTTAGAACAATATGCAACGTATGTTTCACATTGTCAGGTCACCATTCCAGTCGGACATGCGTTAACGCTTGGTATTTTTCCGGTCAGGATACAAGAAGGGAAAGAATGGAGGGTTGAATATCCAACAGAGCCAGGTATTTATGAAGCATTTCTATGGAAGGAGGAAATCGAGCTTATCCGCTCCAAACTTTGCTTTGTTGGTCATGGCCCTGGTTGGGGATGGCTGCAAATGACCCGGGATAATGCCCGCTTTGCCGAGCTGATGACCACCCTTCGTGACAGCGCCCCCGACCAAATAGTAGACTGGATCAAGCTGGCTATCGTCGCCTCCATAGGGCGGCATGGCTCCTCCTGGTTGTCTACCACCCTGGTACCAGAGGGAGAACAATCACCCGGTGACCTGGAAGCCGGATGGGGAGGCCTCGTCTACGATTGGTACATCCATAGTGCTATGTCTCATATCCCGGAGACGATGCAACACTGGTTTAGCTATACCCTCATGCAGTGCCGCCTGGCTCTCTATAAAGAGGCTCTGCCCTACGCGGAGAAAAAGCAGCTCCTGGCGACCAATACCGACGGCATCTTTGTCTCAGAGGAGGCTGACGTGTCAGGCTACATTGACAAGCAGGAAGCAAAAGGGAAACCGGCGGGTACCTGGCGGAAGTCGAAGCTGACCGAGGTGTCATTTCCAGCGCTACGACATCTGGTGTCGCAAGAGAAAGTGAGGCGGCCAGGCGTGCCAAGAGAGGAGAAAGAATGACCACACTTCTTGCAAACATTTTTATAACAAGTGCCATCATCATCTTTTTGTTTCTGATATGCTATCTTATTCAGGTTCTGAGTACCATTGTCCTTGTACTCCATTTGATTGAACATCATTTACGACACCAGGACAAATAGAGTATACTCTTCCTATGTGCAGTGTGCCCATTTCCCCCGCTCTACATCGCGGGTACACTGCATACATGGAGAAAAAATATGGATCTGATACAAGATATTTCCGAGCACGTCCGACATCATGAACAGCTCGACACGCTCAAACAAATAGAACGTTTGCTTTTGTCCATGGCAATTCATGAGCCCATTGACCGCGTGATCCAAATCAGTGCCAACGTGCCTTACGTAATAAACTATCTGGAGCGTAGACATTGCTATATCTGGCTTCCCTCCACCAGCCTCAGCCTCAGCTTTGAGGATTACGGTACCGGCACGGTCTCCGCACAGATTTGGGTCAATCTTGGCATGCCGCAGGGTATCCGTGTCTTCGCCCCCACGATTACCAGTGGTACCACTCCGATCTATATCCGCTGTACTGATGAGGTAATCCCATAATGTTTACAGCAGTCATAGAATCAACCATCACACCAGGTGCGATCACCTTTGCCGGCGAACAGCGCGTCGTATCACCTGCTGGTTCCCTCTTCTATAATGCCTTTGACGCAGGACTGAATGCTTTGTATTGGAAGACGGCGGTAGCAGGAGGCGGCGGCGTCGCGGCTATCTCAGAGGCAGGTGACACCAGGCTGGGAACGGGCACGACGGCCAATGGGTTCTCCACCCTGGAATCGGTGCCTAGCTTTCAACCGTCTTCCCCTGGGTGGCTACAAATCTCCTTTCCTAATAACCTTCCTTTCCCATACGTGGCAAACACCTATTATTTTATGGGTGTTGGCACGCAGCCCGGTACCCCTACCGCCTCCGCCCCCCTAACCGATGCTGCTGGCTTTGAGGTGGTCGTCGGCGGCAAGATGTTTGCTGTCTGCTACTCTGCGGGACAACGCAACATCATTGCAGATCTCTCCACAACGGGCAATAATACACAGCCTCTCGACGCGAACGCGCACATGTACACCCTCTACTATAGGGGCGACCATATCACCTGGACGATCGATGGCCCAGATGCGGTCGTAGCTCAGACCTTTTCGGGGGCACCAGGGCCTATTATCAACACCCTTCCCTTGAAACTGATGGCTATTGCCGGCCCGATCGCTCCTGCGTCAAACGGGCAGTTACAATGCAACGCGGCCTTTGTTGGAGATACCACGAACCATGCTTCACAGATTGCCGACGCGTCACTGTTATGGCAAAAAGCAGCGGTTGATGCATCCGGCAACCTCTCAGTCAAGCTTTCGGCGGGAACGCTGGTGCTGGGACATGTGATTACCGATACAGGTTCTACCACGACCGTGACCGGGGTGGTCACCGCGCAAGGGGTTTCGGCCTCAGGAACGGCAAATAGCAATAATCCGGTCAAAATAGGCGCTGTCTTCAATACCACACAGCCCACCGTCACCAACAGCCAGGCCGTGGATCTGCAAGCAACAGCACGAGGGGCGGCCATTGTGGCGACTGGTGTTGACAGCTTCTCAGTGGTGCCCACAGTGGGAGGTGTGGCTGTTTCTGTGACGAACCCTTTCCCGATCGTGGATGCGGGATCAGGTGCGGTGACCATCATCGAGCAAAGTGCAACCATCACGGGCGCGGCATCGGGAACCTGTACGCTTGCCGGGACGGGCGGCAAAACCACGTATTTACGTGGCTTCACCGTGACCAGCGCAGCGGCTGCGGCCATCGTCTCTGGCCTGATTACCATTACTGGCCTGACGAACACCATGAACCTGTACTATGATAACCTGGCAGTTGGTCAGTCTCTCGTGCAAATCACCTTTGGTGAAGACGGCATCCCGGCCTCTGCTGTTAATACGGGTATCGTGATCAACTTTCCGGCTATTGTGGGAGGCGCGGCCACAGCAATCAACATGTGGGGGTATCAACTCTAATGATTTCACAGGAAGCACAACAACTGAGGGAGGAGCTGAAAAGTGGACGAGCTGGCAAGAGTCGTACAGACGGTGGAACTGCTCCGCCAAACGGTGGAAGCAATGATCTTTCGCAGCGAGCAACTCTTCAAGATGCAGGAAGAGGTCCTGCTGCTATCGAGGGCGGCCATCACGGATATGAAGAACGAAGTCCATCAAGCAACCCTGGAGCTGACCGCAACCAGGGAAGCGGGGGACCTGTCGGTGGAAGCGCTGCGCGGCGTATTATCCGACCTCGACCAACAGGTGGACGATTTGGCAAAAGTGACCCAGGCCCTGTTACAAGTCCAGAAACAGTTGAACCCATCAGGGCAGACGAACACACCGGCGGTCAGGTAGGCAATCTGGAGGCGGACGGCTACGTCCCCAAGAGAAAACCAGATCCACCTCTGGCCGTCATAGGCTCTGATATCGTAGAAACAAAGCGGGAGAAGGCCACCCGCCAAAGACGGGAACAACGCGCCAGGCAGAGAGAAAGCCGGGGGCTTCCCCCTGTGCTAGAGAAACCCGTAGCGCCGTCTGTAGAGAAAAAGCCCTTGCTTCCCCAGGGACGCAAGCTCTCGGCTACTGAGGCGAATACGCTTACTCCTGTCTTTTCTGACAGCATGGAATCCTACTTTAAGTACATGGATGAGTACCTGTGGGCACGGCAAGAAAAAGCCGGTAAGAGCAGCAGAGAAGCGCCCGTGTGGACCGATATAGACGAGGAGGAGATAGCGGCTTTAACCAGAGTCATGATGCGCTTTGGTCAGCACAACGAAGCGGCCGCGGCGGTCGTTCGGGGAGCAATTGAGCTGAGAGATTACGTGGACGTGGGTGTTGTCTTTGCACCAAGGATCCAAAAGACGGTGGAAATTATCAGGGAGACGCAGATCCCGAAACCACCGAGAGTGAGGAAAAGTGCATGACAGCGTATCAGGTAACCTACTATCTACGTGGCGAAAGTCGCGAAACTTTCCTTGTCTATACGCCGTTTGCCGTGCGTAATCTTTCCGTTACGAAACCAGCATGGGTAAGCAGGGTGGGAATAAAGAAGCTTTCCAAACAGGAGCTGGTACGAAAAGAGGATGGGAAGGACGATAGCCTATGAACATCATCATAAATGGTACACGCTATGCACTAACAGAGGAGCAGTGCAGTAGTATCACAGCTCTCTTTCATGGTAAAATAGAGGCAGAGTACGGCAAGCTTGAGCCAACCTGGCGACTGGCCGCCAAAGCCATAGCACGGGGCGCTTTGGAATGGATAGAGAACCGGGTCAAAGCCGAACGCGGGATAGAAGCAGCGGTCAAAATCAGGCCAGCAAAGAAAGCGGATCCTGTTCCGCATCTTTTGAATTTGGGTGAACATCTTTTAGTAGATATGATGGCACATGTCACTCTCAGCTTTGAAACTACAACAGACGAATGGGGACAGCAAGGTAACACCCTTGACCATTTTACCGTCTCCCTCACCGGCAAAAATCAAGGTAAAGATGGGGGACAGGTGGATCCTCATGGGCACCAGCGGATCAGGCAAGACGACCGCGCTGAAGTACCTGGACAGTATGTACAGCCGGCTCTTTCCTGATGCAAGGCACTATATCCTGGACTCAAAGCACGACGGGGATTTTGACAGCTTCCCAGGCGTGGTCAGCTCCGACCGTGCACCGGCCAGGCCGAACGGGAATAGTCGTTATCAGGTATGGCAGCCGATCAAAATCGTGTCTGATGAAGTGGAGAAATGGTTATGGCAGGTGCGTCACGATCCGCCTGCGGTGCTTGAAATCGACGAGCTCGTGCACCTGGTCTTTAAGCGCGGCGAGTATTCAGACGAATACAACATTATTCAGAAGACGGGCCGTTCCCTGGGTATCGGTAGTATTACCCTCACGCAGGAGCTTTCGAAAATTCCAAGTAATGCCTATAAGCAAGCGGTACACCGCCTGGGCTTCTATTTAGAAGGGCGCTACGATAAGTTAATACGTAATGACATGCTCAAGGTGGAGGGCAAAATTGAACAGCCGCCGGATGAACACGGCGTCTATTATCAACACATCAATGGGCGAGGTGACCCTCGCTATTATTCGACTATTCAAAAGTTTTTAGGCGTCTAGTTTGTGCTCTGTCATGCGGAGGGCGATGTGTTTGCCCTTAATGGTCGCGGTACGCGCGTCCGTATGGTAGAGCAGAGATCAGGAGTAACCAATGAAGGGTATCATCACATTCACAGAACATTTCTTTTGGGGCATAGTCTGGGTCTTCCTCTTAATCATTGTAGGCCTGGCGCTGCTACACTGGGTTTCTAACGCCAACTCTGGCGGACCATTCGGGACCTTCTCGGATTGGGTTACTGGCGCAGTTACCCCATAAGAAAGGACCACTGATATGGCAACACAAGGCATGAACGCAAGCCTCATGACGCTCTCCCCCGCTCAAATTGCACAACTGCCCCCAAATGAGCAAGCCCAATACATGAAGGGGCTTACTCCCTCACAGCAGCAGATCGTCGCGATGGAAGTGCAGAACCAGATCATTTCGGCGAATAGACAGTTTATGCGCAACTCCATTGAAAGAGTCGCCTATATGCCGGTGACGGGCGGGTCTGGTGTCTCTGCTACCTACAGCTCGGGAACAACGCTCTACTTCGATTTTCCAACGGTTCCAGGATTCGCGAAGGGTATTCTCATCACGTACTCACTCACGGTCAACCCAGCCGCTGGCTCCTCCGCAACCTACGCCGTGAATGCAGCCGCCCCCTGGTCGATTTTCTCAGAGCTCCAGGTGCTCTACAATGGCCCTCAGATCAGAACCCATCCGTACCTGATGAAGGTCATGGATCAGATGCTGGGCTTCACGCGTGGCGCTCAGAACCGCGTGCTTGCCGGGTCCAATGATGCGACGATTGCTGCGGCCATCGTGGGGCAGACCAACTTCGTCGTTGGCTCCAATACCACCTGGACGGGAAAGATGTACCTGCCTCTCAACGCATTGGGAAGCGACACGGTGCCTGGTGTGCTTCCCATCGCAGGCGTTGGAAATAAGCCCCAATTGAAGCTCACCTGTACTCCCGCCTGGCTGGGGCAGGATCCTCTCTTAAACGTCATGAGTCCAGTTGCAGGCACCGGGCATGCCATGACGGGGCTGACTGGCTCGATTAACGTTGACATGGTCTACGTGGATGGTACCAACCTCAACAGCCCTTCTCCCTACTCGCTGAACTGGCAAACAGAGCCGACCGTGCAATATTATTGGGATACGCCGCTCACGCCGTTTTCCCAGAACACCATTCAGAGACAAACCATCTCGACGAAACTCAAGCACTGGTACGTCATTTCTCTGGTGATCGATGGGGCCGTCACGACAGGAGCAACGCAGTTTGCGGCCCTTGCCAACATCCTCGGCTTCACGATTGGGCCTGACCAGGTGGGACAACAGACCTTCGAGAATTATAATATCTCGAATAACGTCGCGATTATGGATAAATACAATCAGACCCGTAGAATCTGGGGTCAGGACTTCGATGATGGGGTGATCCCCTGGGTTGCCGGTGTGAGTAAGAATATTATCGATAGTGATAATCGCAACGGGACCCAGGCCCTGAACATGACCGCAGGCGGGTTCCCGGCGGCGACCCATAGCTACCAGATGAACAGTTATTCCTATCAGGCGACCATCGCTGGCTTTGCTCCCTGTACCCCACGGGTGGAGACCTTTTTGATTAGTGAGAATGCAGCAGGGTTGAAAGTAAGTTAAATGAAAGCAGGAGGTATTTTCTTCTTTGTGGCAATCGGCCTCCTGCTGATTCTGATTGGCCTACAAGGCAACCTTGGCAGTGTTCTTGGCTCTATCATTGACCCGGCAAATATGAGGACAGCATGACACGAAGCGCACAGATGGCGGAGATTGACCAGTATATCGAAGACAGCAAGCAGCCGGAACAGACACCTCTGCCCGCTGTCAATACGTCTGCGCCAACTGAGGCGGTCGGTGCTCCTGAAATAGAAGATAAATCGGGCGGGCGGCCTGCCGAGAAGCCGGCGGTAGTGCCACAAGACGAAGAGGAAGAACGGGCATCCATCCGCGAAATGCGGGCGGCACAGACAGAAGCCACACGACAGAGAGAAGAAGAGTCAGAGGTGTCGCGTGCCACACGCCAGGTGGCGGAATCGATTGCAGACAGTGGCGTGACAGTTGGAGCCGCCATAAAAGGCACTGCCAGCCGCGTCGGTGGTGCCATTGCCGGGGTGCCCATCCCAGGCGATCTCCTCTTGCCACTGTCCATTCTGCTCTTGTTCTTCTTTGCGCTGATTGCTGTCAATGGTCATACAAGATTGATGTGGCTCTGGTTGACCCTCTCTGGTAACGCCAGTCTGACCAGTGGCACAGGTGGCGGCTTTGCCAACACGCCAGTGTCCGCCACTGTCACGCCACTGTCTACGCCAACGACGCCAGGACTGCCAACACTGCCACGTCTGGTACCAACACTGTCAAACACGCTTACGTCACTGGTGCCACTTGCCACGCCATCAAACTTTTTGAGTCAGCTCTTCACCGGAGTGGAGGACATCTTATGACGGGCGCGTTTGTCTGGATCGTCACCTGGCTCATCATGATCGCTGTCCTTGTTGCTTTGGCGGGCACCAGTTGGGGTAAGCCGATTGTCTACTATACGCTGTGGTTGGCGGTGGTGCTGCTCGTTGTCTCACATGCAACAGAACTGACAAGCCTGGTCAATCCCAGTGCTTTACAGTTGAATGGATAAAAAAGAATGGATACCTTAAATAGAACCATCTCGTATCTCTTTATACTCTCGCTCATCTTGATCGTGGTAGCCTACTGGGCTGGCTCGAATGCGGTCCTGGGCACTCTCTTTAGCGGTGTCAATACCCTGGACCTGACCGCCACCGGTAGAAACGCTCAGGGTCAATTTGCCGCCTACCCGAAATAAGGAGGGGAGCATGGGCAATAGATTTTTCGCGGCTTTGGTGGAAGCAGATCACGGCACCAACCAGTCCCATACCGATGTGGATAACCTGGGGATAACAGGATACTCGGTCAGGGAGGGCAGGCCGTACCTGTCCCCGCAGGAACTGGTCAATGTGGATAACGGACCTTGGGGAACGGCGTTCTGGGCCGGGTATATGGCTCTGCAATCCACCTTTCTCGGCTACATTACGGTGCCTACGCCCTGGCAGAAGACCATCAATTATCAGTACCAGGCCACACCACTGTATACAGCAGGACAGGCACCGATTGGACAGGCTCCGACCAGCGGGGTCTATACGGGTGTCCATGAGGAGGGGTGTTCATGATCGTTGTTGTCAGTCTTCTTGTCATAGCGTTTGTAGTGGCTTCCTGCATTGTGACGTTTGTCCAGTGGAGGAATACCAAACGTCTTTTTGATGCCTATGACAAACTCCAAAAAGACTGGCAAGAAACTGTCAAAAAGTTTCAGGAAGGAAAAAAATGACAGTCAAACGCGAGCATTTGTGGATGGTGATGGCCCTCATCGTGGGCTTTGTCATCGGTGTCTACTACAGTAAGAACACCAGCGCATCTTTAGTGTTGGCAGGTATGCCACTACAGAAAGCGAGTAGTAACGGCACGGCGGCCATTCCCGTGTACGGCATGGTCACAGCGGCCCAGGGGGTGGCGGACAATGGAGCTACTTAGGGATCTGTGGGCACGTGACAAGGCGGTTGTCATTGTCTTTGTCATTGCCCTGCTTGCCATTCTGTATTATGTCTACAAGCAGAATAATGGCACGAAGGCGGCTGTCACGACAGACCCGAACACGCCAACAACCGAGACAGATCAGTTGTCCACCATTCTGGCGGCGCTTGGACAGCTCACACCTGTCACGAATACAACCAACACGGTCACAATCGCGCCACCTGTCACGACAACCATTACGCCACCGACCGCCACGATTACGAACACGATCACCAATAGTGCATCTGTCGCGCAGGTCGTGCTGGCGGGGATTGGCAATGATACGGCGCGAGATGCCGCGATAAAAGCGGCAGAAAAGAAGTATCCGGGTAGTGGCAACGCGGCAGCCCTACAAGCTGCAATAGCGGCAATACAGAAACAGTATCCGCGGTCAGGGCCAACCATATGAACCTGAAAGAGATCCTGGATCATCCAGGCAAGCAACTACGTCAGGATCTCGCGGGTGAGTATGATGTCACGGCGCTGCGCATCTTGATTATTCTGGTAGCTACGCTTGCTATTATTTTGGCCTTGACCGTCCAAAATAAATGGGTGCTGGCTGGGATCCTGGCCTATGTGATCTTGCCATGAAAGGAGAGCTGTATATGTGTGAAGAAGAGATTCCCTATGTGGGAGCGGAAGACATCCCGGTGAGAAACGTCAAATCAGAGAAAAAGAAGGAGGGCATGAGCAGGAGAGACTACGAGCTGTACATTGCGTTATTTTGTATTGGGATTGCCTACTTACTCCTGATTGATGTGGTGCTCTAATGACTTTTTTGCATAATTGTATTCAACCGGATGCGGTGACTATGTTTGTGCTGGCGCTTATTTGCTTGTGTGGATACGGTTATCCAGGCTATGTAAGCAGGTCATCATCAGGCTTCGTCTGGTTGCTCTGGCTTATCGGTGGCATTCTTGCCGTCGTCGCCTGGGTGCTCTTAGTGATCTCGTAAAGGGGTGCTCTCATGGATTTCACGCCCATTATACGAAGCCTGGAAGAGACAGCAAGACTCTTAGAAACGCTTCACAAAGCAGCACTGAATGCACACGAACGGGTGGAGGTAGCACGTCATATTGCGGCTGTTGACCATCTGCTTGAAGTCTATCGCCACGCTCAAAAAGTGGGCTTTATTGAGTGGAGGTGAAGAAATGGCTGCATGGTACATGTACCCGCGTATTGACAACTACGGCGCACCCGATCCCTTCGGCGGCTTCCCAAAGCCAGACAGCAATATCCTCTGCCCGGAAAACACGCCCATCACCTGCCCGCTTGCCGGCGTCGTCTCAGGCATCAACGCGCCCGATGGCTCGCTTCCAGCCTGGGGAGCAGTCGTCACGATCAAACTATCAGTTCCTCACAATAGTGTAGCGGATCATATCGCGTTCTTGCACCTGTCCAGTATTGCAGCGGGATTGAAGGCAGGCAGTAGTGTAAGCGTAGGGCAAGTGATAGGAACAGGGGGCAGTGGTCCGAACGCGGCGGGTGCTCAAAAAGCGGCGCTTGGTTTCGCTTTTTATCATGATGCGTACTACGGCTACGGTCCCACCTGGGCGCAGTATGATGGCAAACCGGAACTCAACCCGGTGCCATTCCTGGTTGCGCTGGTGGTAGCAGGCATGCCTAAACCAACTCAGACCATTACCGTACACAGTGGGGAAACGCTGGTGATAGAGGGCAAGCCGTGAGCACAGTCGATCAGGTCTTCACCACAGCAGGCCTGTGGAAGTGGTACTCTTCTCAGGGTACCAATCCCTTCGATGGGGTGAACGAAAAGGGCATCGACTACGCCTCTTCGTTCGGGACGCCTGTAGGTTCCCCCGTGGCGGGAACGGTCCTGCGTGTGGCACAAAATCCCAACTCGATTGGGACCGTCATTGAGATCCAGGCGAGTGATAGCTCTGTGTGGCTCTTTCAACACCTGACAGGTAAACTTGCGACCGGGGCCAAGGTGAGCGTGGGGACGGTCGTCGGACTAGAGAACGGGTTACCCGTTGACCAGTACTCGACCGGCCCTCATATTGAAGTGCGCTATGCAAAGCCCGGCACCTGGTCTATGGGTACCACGTCGTGGTTAGAGCCCTGGATCAATCCAGCCTCCGTCTTTGGGGCGATAGG
>Ga0137403_10006654_pt1 | contig 13193 bp, 10 predicted proteins | sample CZOMad2_1_16fung_FD_122057 | JGI IMG/M metagenome (GOLD analysis project Ga0137403, IMG submission 122057) | Vadose zone soil fungal communities from Angelo Coast Range Reserve, California, USA - CZOMad2_1_16fungal (Hybrid Assembly) | ecosystem: Environmental > Terrestrial > Soil > Vadose zone... | reverse complement strand
CACGTCGAGAACGTGCAGAAGAACTACGGCATTCCCTGCGTGGTTTCGATCAACCGTTTCAACCACGACACGCAGGCCGAGCTCGATCTGCTCGGCTCGCGCATCACCAAGCTCGGTGCCAAGGTCGTGCTCGCCACTCATTGGGGCGACGGCGGCAAGGGCGCGGCGGAACTGGCGCGCATCGTGGTCGATCTGTGCGAGAGCAAGGGCAATTTCCAGTTCGTGTACGAGGACAAGGACACGCTCTGGGACAAGATCAACAAGATCGCGAAAAAGATCTATCGCGCGAGCGAGGTGACCGCCGACGGGAAGGTCCGGGCGCAGATCAAGAAGCTCCAGGAGGACGGCTACGGGCACTATCCGGTGTGCGTGGCGAAAACCCAGTACTCCTTCTCGACCGATGCGCAGCTGCGGGCCGCGCCCGCGAACCACGTCGTCAACGTGCGCGAGGTGCGGCTGGCGGCAGGGGCCGAGTTCGTGGTGATGATCTGCGGGGATATCATGACGATGCCCGGGCTTCCCAAGGTGCCGTCCGCGGTCAAGATCGACCTGGTCGACGGCAAGGTCGTCGGACTGTTCTGAACGCCGCCTGGCGAGGCCAACGAGAGGGGACCGCTGAATGGAAGAGCTTCTGACGTCGCAATTCTGGCTCGGGCTCGGGGCGATCATCTGGGTCAACATCATCCTGTCCGGCGACAACGCCGTCGTGATCGCGCTCGCGGCACGCTCGCTGCCGGCGCACCAGCAGAGGCAGGCGATCATCTGGGGCGCGGGCGCGGCGGTGGTGCTGCGGATCGTGCTCACCATCGTCGCGGTCGAGTTGCTGAAGCTTTCCTACCTCAAGCTCATCGGCGGCGCGCTGCTGTTCTGGATCGCGGTGAAGCTGCTCGTGCCGGAAGACGGCGACGGCGACGGCGTCAAGTCGAGCTCGCATCTGCTGGGCGCGATCAAGACCATCCTGATCGCGGACCTGGTGATGAGCCTGGACAATGTCATCGCGGTGGCCGCGGTGGCAAAGGGCAGCATCGCGCTGCTGGTGCTGGGCCTCGTGATCAGCATTCCGCTGGTGGTTTTCGGCGCAACCATGCTGATGAAGATCATGGAGAGCTATCCGGTGATCATCACGGTGGGCGCCGCGCTGATCGGCTATGTATCGGGCGAAATGCTGGTGACCGACCCTGTCGTGCTCGAGTGGTTCAAGGCCAACGCCCATTGGATGGTCGACTTCGAGCTGTTTTCGGTCTTCGGTCGCAAGTTCGAGCTGTCGATGGCGGGGCTGATCGGCGCCGCCTTGGTCGTCGTCGTCGGGAAGTGGCTCGCCGGACGAAAGTCGCCCGGCCCCGAGGGGGCCTGAATCGGCCGCCCGGCCTTGACCTCTGTCAAGGTTGCGTCAGGAGCTTGTGGCGATAATCGACGCGCGAATTGCGGCAGGTGCATAAAATAGATGGAACCGCAGGGTTCGATGGGGGTCCATTCGATTTGGTGTCTTGGCAACAGGAGGAGAGAAATGCGCAACCTTACCGTTCGTCCCTGGAGTAAGACCGCGGCGCTCGCGCTGTTTGCCGCGGGGGCAGCCGTACCCCTTCAAGCGTCTGCAGCCTGGGAACCCACGAAAACGGTGGAGTTCATCGTTCCCGCCGGCACCGGCGGGGGCGCCGACCAGATGGCGCGGGTGATCCAGGGCATCATCGCGAAGAACAGGCTGATGAAGCAGCCGATGATCGTCATCAACAAGGCAGGCGGAGCGGGCGCGGAAGGATTTCTCGACGTGAAGGAGGCGAAGGGCGATCCGAACAAGATCATCATCACCCTGTCGAATCTGTTCACGACTCCGCTTGCGACCAATACGCCGTTCAACTGGCGCGACCTGACGCCGGTGCAGATGATGGCCCTTGACAACTTCGTTCTCTGGGTCAACGCGGAGACGCCCTACAAGACGCCCAAGGAATACATCGCCGCCGTCCAGGCCGGCGGCGGCAAGTTCAAGATGGGCGGGACGGGCTCGAAGCAGGAAGATCAAATCATCACGGTCGCGATCGAGAAACAGACCGGCGCGAAATTCACCTACATATCCTACCGCGGCGGCGGCGAGGTGGCGGTGCAGCTGGTCGGCAAGCACGTCGATTCGACGGTCAACAACCCGATCGAAGCGGTGGCGCAGTGGCGCGCCGGGTCGCTGCGGCCGCTGTGCGTGTTCGACGCCAAGCGCATGCCCTACAAGACGAAGATCACCAAGACCATGTCCTGGTACGACATTCCCACGTGCAAGGACACCGGCCTCAACGTCGAGTACCTGATGCTGCGCGGTATTTTCATGCCGGGCGGGGTGAGCGCCGAGCAGGTCGCGTACTACGTGGATCTGCTGAAGAAGGTGCGCGAGACCCCCGACTGGCAGAGTTTCCTTGAAACGGGGGCGTTCAACCAGACGACCTTGAGCGGAAAAGAATACGAGGACTGGGTGGCGCGCGAGGAGGCTCGCCACATCATGCTCATGAAGGACGCGGGATTCCTGGCGAGATGAAGTCCCGCGGCGCGCGGGGGCGATCTCCTCGCGCGCGCCGATGATCGCCGGCTGAGGCGGGCGCGGAGAGGGATGCGATGGAGAAAGGGGAGCAGGGTTCGGCCGCATCGGTCAAGGCGGTGGAGATCGGCGTCGCCGCCGTCATATTCCTCTTCGGCGCCCTGGTCGTATTCGACAGCTTTCGTATCGGCGCCAGGTGGGGCGACGACGGGCCGCAGGCCGGCTACTTTCCCCTCTACGTGGGGCTGCTGACCTGCTTCGCCAGCGCCGCGATCCTGGTGCGCGCCTTGCGCGATTCCGCCCTTGCCGCCGAGTCGTTCGTGTCGCGCGACGAGCTGAAGAAAATCCTGACGGTTCTCGTGCCGACGGTCGTGTATGTCGCGGTGATCTCGTCGCTGGGTTTCTACGTTGCATCCACTGTCTATATCGCCTACTTCATGTGGCACCTGGGCAAATACGCCTGGATCAAGATCGTGCCGGTCTCGATAGGCGTCAGCGTCGCGTTTTTCCTGATCTTCGAAATATGGTTCTCGGTGCCTCTTCCCAAAGGGCCGCTCGAGGCAGCGTTGGGGCTCAACTAGAGCGACGTGCCGGCGGACCGATCCGTCGGCGCCCGCGCCCCTAAAGGAGACTGAGTGGAAGAAATCAATGCGCTGATGCAGGGATTCGGGGTTGCGCTTTCCCCGTTCAACCTGTTGCTGATGTTCGTCGGCGTCATTCTGGGGATCATCATCGGCGTGCTGCCCGGCCTGGGCGGCGCGAACGGCGTCGCCATCCTGCTGCCCCTCACCTTCTCGATGGCGCAGCAGCCCGGCGGCACCACCTCCGCGATCATCCTGCTTTCGTGCATCTATTGGGGCGCGCTCTTCGGCGGAGCCATCACGTCGATCCTCTTCAACATTCCCGGCGAGCCCTGGTCGGTTGCCACCACCTTCGACGGCCACCCGCTCGCGCAGCTGGGGCGAGCGGGGAACGCGCTGACCGCGGCGTTTACCTCCTCGTTCATCGGGGCGCTGATCGCGGTGATCATGATCACGTTTCTCTCCCCCGTCGTCGCGGGATTTGCCCTCCGATTCGGCCCGCCGGAATTCTTCTCGGTCTACCTGCTGACCTTCTGCGCCTTTGTCGGCATGAGCGGCGGCAACGCCGCCAAGACCATCGCCTCCATGATGATCGGGTTCGCCCTGGCTGCGGTCGGCCTGGACAGCGTTACGGGAACCCTGCGACTCACCTTCGGATTTACCTCGCTCCTGAAGGGGTTCGATTTTCTGATCGCGGTGATCGGCCTTTTCGGCATCGGCGAGATTCTGGAGACGCTGGAGGAGGGCCTTGCGTTCAAGGGGGCGAGCGCCAAGATCAACATGAAGGTCGTCCTGGAAACCTGGAAAGAGCTGCCGCGTTACTGGGCGACGTCCCTGCGCAGCGCCGCGGTGGGGTGCTTCATGGGAATCGTCCCCGGCGGGGCGACCCCGGCGTCTTTCATGAGTTATGGCCTCGCGCGGCGCCTCTCCAGGGACGGCAAGGATTTCGGCAACGGCATCGTCGAGGGCGTCGTGGCGCCGGAAACCGCCGCTCACGCCGCCGGGACCTCGGCGCTGCTGCCGATGATCACCCTCGGGGTTCCGGGATCGCCCACCGCCGCGGTGCTGCTGGGAGGCCTCCTGATCTGGGGACTGCAGCCGGGGCCGCTGCTGTTCGTCGAGAAACCGGACTTCGTGTGGGGCCTGATCGCCAGCATGTACCTGGGCAACATCGCCGGGCTGATCGTCGTGCTGACTTGTGTGCCGCTCTTCGCGGCGATCTTGCGCATCCCCTTTTCGATCATTGCGCCCGTCATCATCGTGATCTGCGCGATCGGGGCGTATACCGTGCACAACTCGATGTTCGACGTCTATCTGATGGTCGTGTTCGGCGTGATCGGCTACGCCTTCAAGAAGCTCGGCTATCCGCTTGCCCCGATGGTGCTGGCGCTCGTTCTGGGTGACCGGGCCGAGGAGAATTTCCGCAACGCGATCAAGGGCTCGCAGGGCGATCTGATGATCTTTTTCTCCAACGGCTTGGTGGGGGGGTTGACCGGCCTCGCGTTGCTGCTCCTGTTCTGGCCGCTCATCGGTGCCGCGTGGCGCGCGGTGCTCGGAAAAAGATGAAGTCGGCTCAGGCGACCCGTTGCCTGAGGCGCGACAGCGTTTCCGGCGTCAGGTTGAGGTAGGAAGCCAGCTCTTTCTTGGGAATGCGTCCGAACAGGTCCTGATGTTTGCGCATGAAGCGTGCGAGGCGCCCCGGAGCATCGAGCAGGTGAAGGGTGATGGTGTGCGCCATCACCTCGGACATCAGCCGCATGACCTCGTACTCGAAGCGCAGCTTCACTTCGGCATGGCGTTCCAGGAATTCGACCCAGTGGGGCATGGACAGGCGCGCCACACGGACCTTGGTGACAGCGGCGATGCTGTAGGGGATGGGGGTTTTCATCCGCCACGCGGCGTAGGACGTGTCCATGTCGGTTTCGGCGGCAAAGCGCAGGATCATTTCCTTGCCTTGGGGATTGCTCACCACGCGCTTCAGGATCCCGTCCAGGATGAAGAACTGCTCCATGTTCGTGCTGCCTTGGCGCACCAGCGGTTCGCCCTTGCGGTATTCGGCGATCTCCAGCTGCGGCTCGAGGTCTTCCCAGGCGGCGACCGGCATTTCGCGCAGCATCAGGTTCTGCTTGAGCTGAAGGCGGATGGTGTTGCGCTGGGGGTGGTTGACGATGGTGGACACGGCGTGACCCGGACGCGAGGCGGGCCAATTAAGCGGGATTTATTGATCACAGTCAAGGTTGACTGACGGCCAGACTCCTAGACTTTCAGTCCTGATTTTTGGACGTCTTTAGGACCCGCATCCCGTTGCAAACGCGGGAGTGTCTCTATAGCGTAAGGAGGCGGTATGGGAACCGTTGAACCGCAAGTCGCACATTCGGGCGCCGTACAGGAAGTGACCGACGGCTTTCATCTGGTGATCGATGCCCTCAAGCTGAACGGCATCGACACGATCTTCGGTCTGCCCGGTATCCCGATCACGGACTTCACCCGCATGGCGCAGGCCGCGGGCATGCGCGTGATCTCGTTCCGCCATGAGCAGAACGCCGGCAACGCCGCCGCCATCGCCGGCTTCATGACGCAAAAGCCGGGCATCTGCCTGACCGTGTCCGCCCCCGGCTTCCTCAACGGCCTGACCGCGCTGGCCAACGCCACCACCAATTGCTTCCCGATGATCCTCATCAGCGGCTCCAGCGAGCGCGAGATCGTCGACCTGCAGCAGGGTGACTACGAAGAGATGGACCAGTTGGCCATCGCCAAGCCGCTGTGCAAGGCCGCCTTCCGCGTGCTGCACGCCGAGGACATCGGTGTCGGTGTCGCGCGCGCCATCCGCGCCGCGCTCTCCGGCCGTCCCGGCGGCGTGTACCTGGACCTGCCCGCGAAGCTGTTCGCCCAGACCATGGATGCCGAGGCCGGCAAGAAGTCCCTCATCAAGGTCGTCGATCCGGCGCCCAAGCAGATCCCCGGCCCCGACGCGGTCAAGCGCGCCGTCGACCTGCTCAAGGGCGCGAAGAAGCCGCTGATCGTTCTGGGCAAGGGTGCCGCTTACGCTCAAGCCGATGCGGACATCCGCGCCCTCGTCGAGAAGACCGGCATTCCCTACCTGCCGATGTCCATGGCCAAGGGCCTGCTGCCCGACACGCACGAGCAGTGCGCTTCCGCCGCGCGTTCCTTTGTGCTGCCCGAGGCCGACGTGGTGATGCTGATCGGAGCGCGCCTGAACTGGCTGCTCTCGCACGGGAAGGGCAAGACCTGGGGCGGCAAGGACCACAAGGAGTGGGGCGGCCAGCAGTTCATCCAGATCGATATCTCGCCGCAGGAGGCGGACAGCAACGTGCGCATCGACGCTCCGCTGGTCGGCGACATCGGCTCCTGCGTGTCCGCGCTGCTCGTGGCGATTGGCTCCAACTGGCCCAAGCCAGAGGCGCAGTGGATCGCCGCCGTCGCCGAGCGCAAGAACAAGAACATCGCCAAGATGGCCGAGACCCTGGCGAAGAATCCGGTGCCGATGAATTTCCACAGCGCGCTCGCCGTGGTGCGCGACATCGTCAAGGCGAACCCGGACGCGTGCCTCGTCAACGAAGGCGCCAACGCGCTCGACTTCACCCGCAGCATCGTCGACATGTACAAGCCGCGCAGGCGCCTGGACGTCGGCACCTGGGGCATCATGGGCATAGGCATGGGCTTCTCGGTCGCGGCCGCCGTGGTCAGCGGCGGGCCGGTGATCGCCGTAGAGGGCGACAGCGCCTTCGGCTTCTCCGGCATGGAAGTCGAGACCCTCTGCCGGTATAACTTGCCGGTCTGCGTCGTGATCATGAACAACAACGGCGTCTATCGCGGCACGGACGTCAATCCGACCGGCGGCCCCGACGTGGCACCCACCGTGTTCGTCAAGGGTGCACGCTATGACAAGCTGATGGACGCCTTCGGCGGCGTGGGCGTGCACGCCACGACCCCGGCCGAATTGCGCAAGGCAATGGAAGAAGCCCTCCGCTCGCGCAAGCCCACGCTCATCAATGCCGTGATCGATGAAACCGCCGGCACCGAAAGCGGCCGCATCACGAGCCTGAACCCGACAAGCGGGAAAAAGAAATAATGGAAGCACTCAAGGGAATCCGCATCCTCGACATGTCGCACGTGCAGGCGGGGCCGACCTGCTCGCAGCTGCTCGCCTGGATGGGCGCCGACGTCATCAAGTTCGAGAATCCCCAGGGCGATGCGACGCGCGCCCAGCTTCGCGACGTGCCGAACGCCGACAGCCTGTATTTCACCATGCTCAACTGCAACAAGCGCTCGATCACGGTCAACATGAAGACCGCCGAGGGCAAGCAGGTGTTCGTCGAATTGCTGGGGAAGTGCGACATCATCATGGAGAATTTCGGGCCCGGCGTGCTCGACCGGCTCGGCTTCACCTGGGAGAAGATCCACCAGATCAACCCGCGCATCGTGATGGGCTCGATCAAGGGCTTCGGTTCGTCCGGGCCGTACGCCGACTTCAAGGCCTACGAGAACGTGGCGCAGGCGATGGGCGGTTCCATGAGCACTACGGGCGTGCCGGAAGGACCGCCTTTTGTGACGGGCGCCCAGATCGGCGATTCGGGCACGGGCCTGCACCTGGCCATCGGATTGCTCGCCGCCCTGCACCAGCGCGATCGCACCGGAAAAGGGCAATACGTCGAAGTCGCGATGATGGACGGGGTGATGAACCTGTGCCGCGTCAAATTCCGCGACCATCAAAGGCTGACGCGCCAGTCGCTGTCCGAATACTCCGTCCCTACGAAGCAGGGCATGGGCGCCGTACCGCGGGCCGGCAACGACTCGGGCGGGGGCCAGCTCGGCAACGCGATCCACTGCAAACCGCACGGGCCCAACGATTGGCTGTACGTCGTGGTGCAGGAGGCGGTGTGGGAGGGGCTCGCCAACCGCATCGGGCCCGATCTGGGGACGCCGGGCCTCGCGGGCGATCCCCGCTTCGCGAAGATCGCCGATCGGCGCAAGAACCAGAATGACATGTGGGCGCTGATCACGAAGTTCGCGGCGCAGCACACCAAGCGCGAGTTCATGGCGATCCTGAATCCTTTGGACGTGCCCTGCGGGCCGATCATGAGCACCGAAGACCTGGCGAACGACGAGCACGTGAGGGGACGCGATATGTGGGTGGAGATCGACCACCCTCAGCGTGGCAAGTGGTACAACGTCGGCATGCCGATCAAGCTCTCCGATTCGCCCGCGCGAATCGAGCGCTCGCCGCTCCTCGGCGAGCACACCGACGAGGTTCTGAAGGAAGTCCTCGGCTACGACGACGCGAAGATCGCCGGCCTGAAGCAGGCCGGCGCCTTTTCGGTCCCCCCGAAGAAGGCGGCGTAGCCGTGAAAATAGCGATCATCGGCCAGCAGGACTTCGGAAAATCGGTGCTCGAGGCGTTTCTTGCCCGCGGTGATGAAGTCGCGGGCGTGTTCTGCGCGCCGGAGAAGGAGGGCGCGAAGGCCGATCCGCTTAAGGCCGCGGCGCTGGAGAAGGGCCTCAAGATCTTCCAGTTCCAGTCATTGCGCAACAAGGAAGCGCTCGACGCGATGCGAGCCCTCAACGCCGACATCGGCATCATGGCATTCGTGCTGCAGTTCGCGCCGCAGGAGTTCGTGAAGATCCCGAAGAAGGGCACGATCCAATACCACCCGTCGCTCTTGCCGAAATATCGGGGCCCCAGCTCGATCAACTGGCCGATCATACGCGGCGACGCGAAGACCGGACTGTCCATTTTCCGGCCGAACGACGGGCTGGACGAAGGGCCGGTGATCCTGCAAAAAGAAACGCCGCTCGGCCCGGACGACACGCTCGGCAGCGTCTATTTCGATCGCTTGTTCCCGATGGGGGTCGCTGCGATGCTCGAAGCGGCCGACCTGGTGATGGCGGGCAAGCACCGCGAGACGGTGCAAGACGAAGGCCGCGCGAGCTACGAAGGCTGGTGCCGAGCCGCCGAAGCGAAAATCAACTGGGCGACGCATGTCGACTTCACTTACAACCTGATACGCGGCTGCAACCCCGCCCCCGGCGCCTGGACCACGTTGAGCGGCAAGAAACTGCAGATCTTCGACAGCCGCAAACATCTGTTCCGAACGTTCGGCGCGGTAAAAGGCAAGATCGGAGAGATTTCCGAAATCAGCGCGGCGAGTTTCTTCGTGACCGCCCAGGGAGGACGAATCGAGGTCCTCAAGGCAAAGCACGAAGACGGCAAGAAAGTATCCGCGGCCGAGCTCATGGCGCAGAACGGCCTTACCCCGGGCACCTTGCTCGGGAGCTGACCCGCGCCCGCACGGGCCGCCGGCCGGTGCGCGATGCTTCGTCGCGTTTTCCTCCTTTCGGGTGTCGTCGCTGAACACCCTGACACCGTCGCATGGGTCGTGGGCGCCGCCAGCCGGATCCGCCTCGATGGGAAAATTTGACGGCCCCCAATATTCACTGTAAAAATGCCGCCTAGAGTTTTGTTTATTAAGTAACTTACGGCCTTTCGCGCAGGACTGGAGAGAGGGTCGACTCAAAGGTGGCTGGCGTAGAATGCGAGAGCACTCAGGGCGCGTCGCTCGTTCAACAACAATAAGAACAAGCGGGAGAGGCAATCGATGACCAAGGCGGGCTTCTGGAAGAAAGACTGGTTCTTCGGTCTGGTGGTGTCGCTCGCGCTGCTCGCGGCCGGCGGGACCCAGCTGATCGAGGGCCTGGAGCGCTTCGCCTATGATTGGGGCGTTCGGGCCTCGGCGCGAACCCCGTCCGACAGAATTTCCGTGATCGCGATCGACAAGCGGAGCATCGACAATATCGGCCGCTGGCCGTGGTCGCGCGAGGTCCATGCAAAGATGATCGAAAGCCTGGCAAGCGCAAAGGTCAAGGTCATCGGCTATACGGTCTTCTTCTCGGAGCCTCAGGTCGATCCGGGCCTGACCTATGTCAACAGGCTTCTCGAGACCTACCGCCGGCTTGTGCCGGCGAACGCCGATCCGAGCGCGCCGCCCCGCGGCGTAGCGCCCGAGCTGGTTCAAATCGGAGCGACGCTCGAGGAGGCCGAGAGCGCGCTCAACGTCGACAGGAAGCTCGCCGAGAGTTTCACCAAGGCGGGCAACGTGGTGCTGCCGATACTCTTCACCCTCGGCGAGCCGCGCGGCAAACCCGACAAGCCTCTCCCCGAATTCGTGCGTAAGAACGCGCTCACGCTCCAAAGCGGCAGCGGCGACCTGCCGCTTTTTACCAGCGCCGTCGAAGTCCCCATCGTGGAAAGCCTGGGCGAGGCCGCGGCGGCGGCGGGACACCTGAATTCGGTACCCGACGTGGACGGCGCGATCCGTACCGAAGCGCTCGCCATCACCTACTACGACGAATACTACCCGTCGCTCGCGGCCATTCTGGTGGCAAGAAGCCTCAATCTGACCGCCAAGGACATCAAGATCCGCCCCGGCGAAGCGCTGCAGATCGGCAATTTCCGGGTGAGCGCCGATCCGACGATGCAGATGTACACGTATTTTTACAAGGATCGCGACGGCAAGCCGGCGTTCCAGGAAGATTCGTTCTACGATGTCGCGAGCGGCAAGATTCCGCTGGACAAGTATCGCGACAAAATCGTGCTGATCGGTCCGACGGCGGCCGGCGTCGGCAGCCTGTTCGTAACGCCCGTGAATCCCTCGATGGCGGCCGTCGAGCTTCAGGCGCACACGGTGTCCTCGCTCCTGCAGGGGCATTTTTTCGTCACGCCTACCTGGGGCTGGATCGTCGAGAGGGCTATCTATCTCGTGATCGCGGTCTATCTGATCGCGATGCTCCCGCGACTTTCCGCCGGTGTGGGAGCCGTGCTCAGTGCCGGTATCGTGGCGCTTCTTATTGCCATCCACTTCGTGCTCATGACCAGCCAGGGACTGTGGCTGCAATTCATGCTGCCCCTCACCCTGCTGGTCGTAGGCCACGTCTTGCTCGTGACCAAGCGCTTCGTCGTCACCGAGCGCGGCAAGGAGGTATCCGACGCGCAGTCCGCGGCCAACGCGCGCATGCTCGGCCTCGCTTTCCAGGGGCAAGGCCAGCTCGACATGGCTTTCGACTACTTCCGCAAGGTGCCCCTTGACGATACCGTCATGGACAACCTCTACAACCTTGCGCTCGACTTCGAGCGCAAGCGCCAGTTCAACAAGGCCGAAGCCGCATTTCGCTACATGGCCGGGTACGATCCGAAGTTCCGCGACCTCGAAGCGAGGTTGTCGCGCGCCAAGCAGATGTCGGAAACCGTCATTCTCGGGGGCGGACAGACCCACCCCGGCGGGACACTCGTTCTCGGCGGTGGCGCCGAGAAGCCGATGCTCGGCCGCTACCAGGTGGAAAAGGAATTGGGCAAGGGCGCCATGGGTGTCGTGTATCTCGGCAAGGATCCGAAAATCGGACGCGTGGTGGCGATCAAGACGATGGCGCTTTCCCAGGAATTCGAGGCGGACGAGCTCGCCGAGGTGAAGGAGCGCTTTTTCCGCGAAGCCGAAACCGCCGGTCGCCTCAGCCATACCAATATCGTCACCATCTTCGACGCGGGCGAAGAACACGACCTGTGCTACATCGCGATGGAGCTCCTGAAGGGCAGGGATCTGGTCCCGTTTACCAAGGTGGGCACCATCCTGCCGACCGACAAGGTCGTCTCGATCGTGGCGAGGGTGGCCGATGCGCTCGGCTACGCGCACCGGCAGAACGTGGTGCACCGGGACGTGAAGCCGGCCAACGTCATGTACGAGGCTGAAAACGACGTCGTCAAGGTAACCGATTTCGGAATCGCCCGGATTACCGATTCGTCCAAGACCAAAACCGGAATGGTGCTCGGTACGCCGTCCTACATGTCTCCGGAACAGCTCCAGGGCAAGAAGATCGACGGGCGGAGCGATCTGTTCTCGCTGGCGGTAACCCTGTATCAGCTTGTTTGCGGCAAACTACCGTTCGAGGGGGATTCGATGGCGCAACTCATGTACAGGATTGCCAACGAGCATGCGCCGGACATCCTGCAGCACAACCGGTCCCTCCCGCCGGCCTTGGTCGCCTTCCTGGACAAGGCGATGTCCAAGGAAGCGGGCGAGCGTTACCAGACAGGCGAAGAGTTCGCGGGCGCATTGCGAGCTACTTTCGGGGGTCCCTCCGCTACGGCGACCGGCGTCGGGGTCGACATCAGCCTGTGAGCTTCGTCGAAGCATGATGACTTTGTCGGGTGCGCTTGAAATCGCGAGTTGTACCGATCCGGGAATGGTCAGGTCCCACAACGAGGACTCGATCGCGTCGGACGGGGACCAAGGTCTCGTCGTGCTGGCCGACGGCATGGGAGGATACAACGCGGGCGAGGTGGCAAGCGGCATGGCCACCACCGTGATCATTACCGAGCTGCAGCAGTTGCTGGAGAAGAAAGTCCCGTACGAGATTGACGCGCACAGCGGCCAGTTGGTGGCGCACCAGCTGATGCACGAACAGATCGCCAAGGCAAACACGTCGATCTACCAGGCCGCTCAGAGCCAGCCCCAGTATGCGGGGATGGGGACGACGCTGATCGTCGCCCTGTTCTACGACAACAAGATGACCGTCGCGCACATCGGGGATTCGCGGATGTACAGGCTGCGCGGCGATGAGCTCAGGCAGGTGACCAAGGACCACTCGCTTCTCCAGGAGCAGATCGACAGCGGCGTGATTACTCCGCAACAGGCGAGGCAGTCGCAGAACAAGAATCTGGTTACGCGCGCGCTCGGTATCGATCCGATCGTGGAAGCGGAGATCCACGACTACGATACGCAGCCGGGAGACATTTATCTGCTCTGTTCGGACGGCCTTTGTGATATGGTGAGCGACGATGATATCGGCCTGGCGCTGCAGACGCTCAGCTCCAACTTGAAACTATGTGCCCAGCACCTGGTGCAAACGGCCAATGACAACGGGGGCCGGGACAATATTTCGGTGATACTGGTCCGGGTGCTGCGGGACTACCCCGCGCCGCGCAGCATCGTAGGCAAGATGATGAGCTGGTTCAAATAGTTTGAGCAGAGGGATACTGCTATGGCGAAGCTGATACTCAGTATGGACGGCCTGGTCCT
>Ga0137403_10006653_pt1 | contig 13194 bp, 11 predicted proteins | sample CZOMad2_1_16fung_FD_122057 | JGI IMG/M metagenome (GOLD analysis project Ga0137403, IMG submission 122057) | Vadose zone soil fungal communities from Angelo Coast Range Reserve, California, USA - CZOMad2_1_16fungal (Hybrid Assembly) | ecosystem: Environmental > Terrestrial > Soil > Vadose zone... | reverse complement strand
CCGCAGCAGGTGCGCAAGTCCCTGGAAGAGGCTAAGTCCGCCAGCAAGGCGCAGCACACTCTGCTGGAAGAGATTGCAGAGCTTTACGCCGAGCGTCTGCTGGCGCAGGCCGCGGGCTCATCGCGGGTGATTACCGAGTTCTTCCCCGACCGCGATGCGGTCTTTATCAAACTGCTGGCGCAGAAGCTCACGGCAGGGAAGACCGCTGTTGTCGCGCTCCTGGCCTCGGGCGCCGGACAGCCGACATTAGTCTTTGCTCAAAGCCCCGGTCAGAAATCCAACATGGGCCAGCTGATGAAAGATGCCATGGCCCAGCTTGGCGGTCGCGGTGGCGGCTCAACTGACATGGCGCAGGGCGGATTGGCGGCAGGCGTTGGAAATATGGGAGACGTTGAGAGAGTCCTGCACCTGACTGCAGCAAGGTTCCAGGTGGGCCAGCCGCTTCCATGATCAGCTGCTTTCAAGTCTTTGATTCGATGGGGCTGAGCGCCTTTTGATCAAAGGCGCTCTTTGCCCGAAATCGATTACCGAGCTTTAGACAACCCCGAAAAAAACCTTCTCATGCGATGAGTCTTTACGCTTGAGAATGGGCGACATTCTGCGGGGCAAACCAGCGCTGAAGCAGAAATACCGACCCGAGGATCACAAACGTGACGACAACGATCGCAGCATTTCCGAGCGCGGAGATATCCAACGCGTTTGTCAGGTCAGGCGTCTCCGCCATAGGCGTGTAGCTTACCGCTGCCATCGCGGTATAGTGCATGGCTGGAATCGCAAAGCCCATGATTACCGAGCAAATGATCTTTGCTGACTTTTCCGGCTTGTCTTCGCGAAACAGAAATGTCAGTCCCAGTGCTGCTAAAGAGACCACGACTGCGATCACCACTGATAAGACAACGAATGTAGTGTCCCAGTGGTGCATGGCAGGCAGCCGCATGGCAGCCATTCCCGTGTAGTGCATGCCGGCAATGCCGGTAGCCATCAGCGAGCTTCCAGCAATGACATGAAGAAGGCCGACATGCGGGCGGCTTACAACGAAGAGTGCGACAAACGATGCGCAGATCGCAGCTGCCAGAGACAGAATTACAGTTGGAATATGGTAGTAAACTGGCACAGATAACTGGTAGGCGAGCATTCCTGTATAGTGCATAGACCAGATGCCTGTACCCATTGCGATGGCTCCGCCAAATAACCAGACCAGGCGCGCATTGTTTCGCGCCGCGGTTACCCGTCCGGCAAGGTCAAGCGCAGCATACGAAGCGCAAATGGCAATCAGCACTGATAGGGCCACCAATCGATAGTCGTAGGTCGACGCGATAGATGTGTTCACGGTAGCTTCTCCTTATTTGTTCTATGGGCCGGGACGAACTTCTAGCTGGGCGAAATTTGTTAAAGATTAAGTCTTTCCCATAATGGCTGACAAGTTACAGAAGTACTACGGATGATTTTCGATGATTTGTTGGGTCAAAGTCCCCCCTCCAGCGCGCGGTTAATAAAGCTAAACCGCTTAGGAATTTGATATTGATAGTTACCTGGTGGGGGCGAAACTGCGTTGCGCGATTGCAAGCAATTTAGACTTTTGTTGTGCTGCAATCGCCAAGACGTGTGATGTTGCGTCTTAAGCCTCTTTAATTTCTTATTACGTCAGAAGGAGTTCAAATGTCTCGGTTCACATTTCGAGCCGTGTCTGTTGTTTTGATGTTGGTTGGGCTGTCGCGCGCGCAGGCAGCACCTGACTTCACACAAGCCCAGACTGAAGCGGTTAAGTTTCTGGGCGACCTGGTGAAAATCGATACCAGCAATCCTCCCGGCAATGAGACGCGCGCCGCTGAGTACATCAAGGGCGCGCTCACAGCCGAAGGGATTACCGCGCAGATCTTCGAGTCCGCTCCCGGCCGAGGCAACATCGTTGCACGGCTCAAAGGCAACGGTAAAAAGAAGCCGCTGCTGCTGATGGGCCATCTGGACGTGGTCGGCGTTGAGCGCGATAAATGGACCATGGACCCGTTCGCCGCCACCATCAAAGATGGCTATCTTTACGGCCGTGGCTCGGTCGATGACAAGTCCATGGACGCCGCCAACCTAGAAGTCTTCCTGCTGCTGCATCGCATGAAGGTCCCGCTGGACCGCGATGTCATCCTGCTGGCGGAAGCTGGTGAAGAGGGAACCAGCCAGTTCGGCATTGATTTCATGGTGGAAAAGCACTGGGACGAAATCGCTTGCGAATACGCGCTGAATGAAGGCGGCGATGTTCCGGAAGAAGACGGAAAAACGCAGTACGTAGCTGTTTTCACCACACAGAAAGTTCCGCGCGGATTCTCCATAGTCGCGAAGGGCACCAGCGGCCATGGGTCTGCGCCTCGCTTGGATAACGCCATCGCGCATCTCGCTGCAGCCGTCGACAAAGCCGCCCGATGGGAAGCTCCCATGCGCCTGAATGAAACTACGCGCCGGTTCTTCCAGCAAATGGCCAGCATCAGCATTCCGGAGAAGGCGCAACTTTACCGGCACGTGGAAGATCCGGCTGTACAGCAGAAGCTGCATGAAACTCAGCCGTCGTATTACTCCATGCTTCGCACTTCACTGGTTCCGACCATCATCAAAGGTGGCTTTCGCTCCAATGTAATTCCCGCCGATGCTGAGGCGCGCTTTGACGTCCGCGCCCTGCCCGATGAAAACATGGGCGCGCTGAAAGCCGCGCTGGCCAAAGTGATCAATGATCCTGCCATCACGTTCGTGGACGCAGAGAATACCAACGCTCGCCCGGCCACGCCACCTTCCGGTCTCGACACCGACGGCTTCCACGCGCTGGAACGCGCCGCGCAAAAAGTTTTTCCTGGTGCGCCGACGATTCCAATCATGCAGGTGGGCGCCACCGACTCAGCCCAACTTCGCGCCAAGGGCGTTCAGGCCTATGATATCGGTACTGTACTGAGTACGGAAGATCTGAAGCGCATTCACGGGAACGATGAACGTATTCAGATTGCTGGTTTCGGCAAGTTCGTGCAGTTTCTCTTCGCTGCGACTGTTGATCTGGCGGGAGCAAAATAAGCCATGGACTTTCAAGGCCGCCGGGTCTGGATCACAGGAGCATCCTCTGGTATTGGTGAAGCGCTGGCGCTGGCATTTCATCAGGCTGGAGCGAAGCTGATCCTGTCCGCCCGACGCGAAGATGAGTTGAAGCGTGTGCAAAGTGCCTGCGGCGGTGAGCCCGAAACGCTCATATTGCCGATGGACGTGACCAATGCTGCCGAACTGCCGGAGAAAACGCGGCTGGCGCTTAGCCTGTTTGGCGGCATTGATATTTTGGTACTGAACGCGGGTATAACCCAGCGATCACGCACGCGAGAGACCGACGAAAGTGTTTATCGGCGGCTGATGGAAGTAAATTTCTTTGCGCCGGAAGCCATGGCCCGCGCCCTGCTGCCTTCCATGCTTGCGCAAAAACGTGGACACATCGTCGTGATTTCCAGCGTGGCCGGAAAGTTCGGCGTACCAATGCGCTCAGGCTACTCCGCCACCAAGTTCGCCCTGCATGGCTTCTTTGAAGCCCTGCGGGCGGAAGAGGAACGCAATGGCGTGCATGTCACCATGGTTTGTCCGGGATACATCCAGACCGACATCAGCTTCTCCGCACTGCGGGGCGACGGACGCAAACACGCCAAAATGGATTCTGAACTTGCACACGGCATGCCGGCTGATGAGTGCGCCCGGCAGATATTGCAGGGTATCGGGCGGAAGAAGAAAGAGATTGTCGTTGCCGGCGTACGAGAGAAATCGCTGGTATATGTCAAACGCTTTTTCCCCACGCTTCTGGCAAGAATGATTGGCAGGCGCGGATAAGACCAGATGCCTGGATGCCGGCGTGTTTGATTTTGTGAGATCGCGCTGCGCTGGTAAAATCTTTCCAGGACTTTTTCCTGTGCATGTGGGGCTATAGCTCAGCTGGGAGAGCGCATCGTTCGCAACGATGAGGTCGTCGGTTCGATCCCGACTAGCTCCACCATTTATCGAACTCAAAACAAAGGCAGACGCCGAGCATTGAGCGCTCGCCGTACCTCCATCGTACCCCGCGGCTGAACCGCCAGGAGTTACGGGCTCGCGGAGGTCACCATGCTTTCTGTCTACACCCGTCACTACCCGCCCTGTCCGCACACCGACATCCACTACCGCCGTTGCCCCTGCCCCAAGTGGATTCGTGGCCGCCTGGAAAACACCGGCCTGATTCGCCAGAGTGCCCGGACCCGCAGTTGGGCGGAGGCCGAAGAAAAAGCGCAGGCAACGGCGCAGAAATCGCTCGCCATCGAGAAATAGTATTTTTTTACGAATTCCGCCGATTTTTATGATTATTTTTTCAATGGAAGCGCAATAACGAGGAAACCGTGTGCTGGAGAGACGGCACCTATCGCTTGCCAACCAATTACGTGCTTGTATTGAGGTGGCCAAAGCCACAACTGGCAGTCATATTCTTCAGCCAGAATCGGGTTCAGTGATCATGGGATTCGACGCCAATTAAGATCAATCAAGCACTTCGGGGTTAGGACCATTGAGCCCCGGTTGGGAAGCCGTCAGAAATTGCACTGGGTACCCGCCGCCGGATACACTACCAGAGTGAGATCAGTCGGCAAACTCGCGGCCTTGCTATTGGCGCTTTCGATATTTGCGTCACCGCTGATGGCGTGTTTGCAGCCGGATGCTACCCTTACGGCTGAGGAACGAGAATGCTGTCGCAAGATGGTTGGCGAATGCGGAGAGATGCCATCTTCGCACTCCTGCTGCAAGACGACAATTCGGGACGGTGATCCATATCTCGGGAATTCGCGTCTTCAGATTTTTGCACCTTCTCAGGCGACGCTAGCTGTCCTGCCGGTCAGCAAGATAATCGGCCTGCCGCACCTAATTTCACAGTTTGTCACTTCGTCAGACGCACACGCTCCCCCTGAGTCGCCACCCGCTAAAACTTCCATTCTGAGAATCTAGTCAGCTTTCGCTTTCCCAAGCGCGGGGACCTTTGTGTCTCCGTGGAATCGTATTTTGTCGATTTGGAGGAAAGATGGAAGCTCTTTGTGCTTTTCCGCGTCAATGGGCGCGGGCTCGCAGCCGTGGCGTCACGCTTCTGCGGCTCGGAATCGTCTTGCTGCTGGTCAGTTCAGGCATGGCCCAGCAGAGTCAACAGAGTGGTATCGCGGGGGCGGGCGATGCTCAGTTTCACGGTTCAGCCCCACCAGTTAGCCTAAAGGATCTGATAGACGAGGCCGATCAGAATAATCCTGAAATAGCCGTAGCGGAACGTGGTTACGCGGCGGCAACTCACGTCGCACGCCAGGCGTCAGCGTTGCCGGACACGCAAGTCAGCCTTCAGCATCTCTCTGTAGGAAGCCCGCGTCCTTTTGCTGGCTACACAAACAGCGATTTTGCCTACCTCGGTTTGGGCGCCTCTCAGGAAATCCCATATCCCGGAAAGCGCGGCCTTCGTGGTCAGGTAGCGAACCGCGAGGCGGATGTGCGCCACGTCCAAATCGAGTCGGTGCGCAGAGCAGTTACCGACAAGCTGAAGGTTGCTTACTTTCGTCTGGCGTATCTTCAGCAGACCCTGTCAGTGCTGGAACGCAATGACCAGTTATTGAGAGATGTGGAGGAGGTTGTGGAGTCGCGGTATCGCGTAGGGAAGGGCAATCAGCAGGAAGTTCTGAAGGCCCAGTTGCAGCATACGAAAATCCTGCAAGAGATCACTATGCACCACCGCGAGGTCGGGCAATTGGAGGCCCATCTCAAGCAGTTCCTTAACCGGCCGCAAGACAGTCCGGACATTCAGACCGAGCCGCTGATCGGCCGAGCCCTTACCTATAGCGCTTCTGATTTGTTCAAACTGGCCAAAGAGCAAAATGCTGATGTTCAAGTCCAGCAGGCAGTGGTGAAGAAAACGGAGTCGCAGGTAGAGGTTAAGAAGAAAGAATTCCGCCCCGACTTCTCTGTCCAATATATGTACCAGAACACGGATCGCAAGTTCCGTGATTACTACATGGCGAGTTTTAGCCTCGTGCTGCCCAACCGCGGCCGGCGCAAAGCTGAGTTGGCCGAGGCTGAAGCCAACAGAGAGCAGGCAAACAAACAGCTTGAAGTGGAGATCCAACAGCGTCTGGCAGAGATCCAGGACCAGTACGTTGTTGCGCAGACCTCTCAAGAACAGCTGAAAATTTACAAAGACGGACTCATTCCGCAATCGAACGCCACATTTCAATCAGGCTTGGCCGCGTATCAGGCGAACCGGCAGGATTTTGAGACGCTCCTTTCTTCTTTCATGGACGTACTGAACCTTCAACTCGAATACCAGCGCGAATTGGCCGATCACGAGATGGCCTTGGCTCGCCTCGAGACTCTTACGGGGGTGAGTTTCTGATGAATACCAGAACAAGTCGCGCTCTTGTCATCGCGGTTGCCTTGAATGTGATTTTGGCGGCTGCAGTGCTCTTTCTCTGGTGGCGCTCCCGCCACGCAACCGCTCCAGAATCCGCAAAGCAGGGTTCTTCGCAAATGACCGCCGCAACCGCGTCGCCAATGAACTCGCCGGCCGATGGGACCGGCAGTTCTTCTCAGCCCGAAGCAGCTAACAACGATCCGGTCTTAGCTCCGGCGCAGCTTACCCCTCAGCGCCTGCAAAGCATCGGCGTGAAACTGGGCAAGGCCCAGATGAAAGCGGTGAGTAATGAGATTCGCGTTACCGGCAACGTAGAGGTAAATGAACGACAGCTTGCGACCGTGCAATTACGGTTTCCCGGCTGGATCCGTCAGGTCTTTGTTGACGCGACTTACGATTACGTGCGCAAGGGACAACCTCTTTTCACTATCTACAGTCCCGACTTGGTAACGACGGAACAAGAATATCTGCTGGCCCGCAAGAACCAGCAGGAGTTGAAACAGAGCACGGTTGCCGGCGTTGCAGCGAGCGCGGATACGCTCGTGAGCGCCGCGAGAGAGCGGCTGCAGCAATGGGAGGTTCCGCAGAGCGAGATTGCCAAGATTGAATCCACAGGCAAGCCGATCACCGATCTCACCATCAATTCTCCAGTCTCCGGCTATATCACCGAACGCAACGCCTTACCGAACTTGTACGTGCAACCGGAATCGAAACTTTACTCGGTCGCCGGTCTCTCGACAGTCTGGATCTATGCCCAGATATTCCAGACCGACATCGGGCGAATCAAGCGGGGAGACCCAGCCACCGTGACGGTTGATTCCTACCCGGGTAAGGCATTCAAAGGCAAGGTTGATTCCATCCTGCCTCAAATGGACATGAGCACGCGTACGGCTCGGGTGCGCCTGGTATTTCCAAATCCGGGGCTCCTGTTGAAGCCGGGAATGTTTGTTAATGTTCAGTTGAAAGCTCCCGCAGGCAAGGGCGTGACCATACCTGCTTCGTCAGTTTTCCACGCTGGAAGCCGCAATCTGGTTTTCGTCAGCAAGGGCGAAGGCAGCTTCGATCCCCGCGAAGTCGAGCTCGGCTCGCGTATGGGCGACGAGGTAGTGGTTCTGAAAGGACTGAAACCGGGCGAATCGCTGGTCACCTCCGCTAACTTCCTGATTGATTCTGAAGCCCAGTTACAGGCCGCTGCCGGTGCATTCGCTCCACCTCCGCCAGGCGCTGGCGCGGCAGCCGCGATGAACCGGCCGGAAGGAGCTCCGCAAGCCAATATCGAACTGACAACCGCCCCCTCGCCGCCTAGAAAAGGGAGCAATGTTTTCCGTGTAAAGCTGACTGGCGCCAACGGAGCTCCCATTGCCGGCGCTCAAGTGAGCGTTACGTTCTTTATGCCCGCGATGCCCGCAATGGGAATGTCTGCCATGAAAACAAATGTTGATCTTTCAGATAAAGGCAATGGTTTGTACGAAGGCAAGGGTGATCTGGGATCTGGCGGCACCTGGCAGGTGTCGATTGTCGCTCGCCAGAACGGGACTGTGATTGCAAGCAAGCAGCTCTCGGTGAACGCCACAGGAGGAATGTAACGTGATCGCCTGGATCATAGAGTGGTGCGCACACAATCGATTTCTGGTGTTTACCGGAACTTTCTTGCTGGTTATGGCGGGCATCTGGTCCATGAACCGCATTCCGCTGGATGCGCTGCCTGACATTTCCGATGTACAGGTGATTATTCACACAACCTGGGAGGGCGAACCACCTGACATCATCGAAGACCAAGTCACATACCCAATCGTCACAGCGTTATTGGCTGCTCCTCAGGTCAAGGCTGTGCGCGCCCAAACGATGTTCAATGATTCTTATGTCTTCGTAGTCTTCGAAGATGGCACAGATATCTATTGGGCGCGTTCTCGCGTCCTTGAATATCTGCAGACCATCCAAGGCCGATTGCCTGCGAATGTTCATCCCGCCATTGGTCCGGATGCAACCGGGGCAGGTTGGATTTACGAATACGCCCTGGTAGACCACACTCATAAATACAGCCTGGCCGATTTGCGCGCCCTGCAGGACTGGCATCTGCGCTATCAGCTCGAAACCGTTCCGGGAGTAGCAGAGGTCGCAAGCATCGGTGGTTTCGTCCGCCAATATCAAGTTCAACTCGATCCCAACAAACTGCTCGCTTATGGCATTCCCCTCTCAATCGTCATTGACCGCGTCAAGTCAAGCACCAACGAGGTCGGTGGCCGTGTGCTGGAGCTGAGTGGAACACGCTATTACATCCGCGGCCTTGGCTACTTGAAGTCTCTTGCCGATCTGGAGAACGTTCCAGTCAATGCCAAGAACGGAACACCGGTTCTGATCAAGGACCTTGGCACCGTTTCGTTCGGACCAGACATTCGGGAGGGTGTAGCGGAGTGGCAGGGAGAAGGCGAGACCGTCGGCGGGATTGTTGTGATGCGATATGGGCTGAACGCGCTCAACGTAATTAATGGGGTGAAGAAGAAGCTGGCAGAGATCAAAAGCTCTCTCCCGCCGGGAGTAGAAGTGGTCGCAGGATATGACCGTGCCGGCTTGATTCAAGAATCGATTAAGACTCTGCAACGGGACCTGATTGAAGAGGCAATCATCGTCAGCCTGGTAATCATCGTGTTCCTGTTCCATTTCCGTTCGGCGCTGATTCCCATCATCACCCTCCCCATCGCGGTTATTGCTTCGTTTATTCCCATGTATTACTTGCACGTCAGCTCCAACATAATGTCACTGGGTGGCTTGGCTTTAGCAATCGGCGTACTTGTCGATGCCGCCATCGTTATGGTCGAGAACGGCTACCGTCATTTGTCCGAACCGCGGGCGAACTATCCACCAGCTATCAGCACCGTTGAGGCAGGACACATCACCCATGAAGAGTCGGTTGAAATTACCGAAAAGGGCGAAGCGGCTGAAAAGCAACGCCGACGCATTTTGATTGATGCCGCCAAACAGGTGGGGCCGGCCCTGTTCTTTTCGCTGCTGATCATTGTGGTGTCGTTTATTCCGGTTTTTCTGCTCGAAGCTCAGGAAGGACGAATGTTCAAGCCACTGGCCTGGACCAAGACCTTGGCTGTCGGATTTTCGTCTTTACTGGCAATCACGCTCGTGCCCGTGCTGATGGTCATCTTCATCAAGGGCAAGCTAAGGCCGGAGTCAGCAAACCCGATTTCTCGCTTTACTCAGGCTCTGTACCTGCCCATCCTTCGTCTTTGCTTAAAGTACCGTAAAACGACACTCCTGCTGAACCTGCTCTTTCTGGTAGTCACGTTCCCGCTAATGTTCAGGTTGGGAAGCCAGTTCATGCCGCCGTTATACGAAGGATCGTCGTTGTACATGCCGACCTCCCTGCCCGGGATCGGTATCACGCAGGCCTCACAGCTTCTGCAAGAGCAGGACCGCATTTTGCGATCGTTTCCTGAGGTGGAAAGCGTCTTTGGAGTTGTAGGCCGGTCCGACAGCGCCACAGACAATGCTCCTCTCGATATGTATGACACAACTCTCATGCTGAAACCGCGTGAGCAGTGGCGGCCCGGTATGACCTACGAGAAGTTAATTCGCGAGATGGACGAAAAACTCCAATTTCCTGGCCTTACCAATACCTGGACCATGCCCGTCGAGAACCGTCTGGATATGGCTTTGACTGGCATTAAAACTCCACTGGGCATGAAAATTCAAGGCACGTCTTTGGATGGAATTCAGCAACTCGGATCGCAAATCCAACAGGTACTCTCTGGCCTCCCGCAAGTGCGCTCTGTCTTCGCGGAGCATGTCGCGCAGGGTTTTTACGTAAACGTTGACGTGAACCGTCCCGAAGCGGCGAAATACGGCTTGACGATTGCCGATGTCCAGCAGGCCGTATCCTCCGGCATTGGCGGCATGAATGTCGCGGAAAACATCGAAGGCCGCGAACGTTATCCCATGAATGTCCGCTATCAGCGTGATTTTCGCGATAACGTCGATGAATTGCGCCGCGTCCTCATCGCAACTCCATCCGGTGCGCAGATCCCAATCGAGCAGGTGGCTAAGATCTCGTTCTCTCATGGACCGGCCATGATTCGCGACGAAGACGGGCAATTGACTGGCTATGTCTACATTGATCTGAACACAAAGGACTATGGCGGCTTTGTGCAGCAGGCCTCAAGCGCATTGGCGCAGAAGTTGAAGCTGCCGGCCGGGTATATCTACCAGTGGTCTGGTGAATATGAGTTCCAGCTTCGGGCCAAGGAGCGGCTGAAGATCATCATGCCAGTGGTCTTCTACATCATTTTCCTTCTGCTCTATATGGTCTTTCATTCCGTCACTGAAGCTTTCGTGCTGATTCTTCCAACGTTTTACGCCATGACCGGCGGACTGATTCTCCAGTGGCTGCTTGGCTACAACTTCAGCGTGGCCGTTTGGGTCGGGTATATTGCGCTGTTCGGAATTGCAGTCGAGACGGGCGTCGTCATGGTCGTCTACCTGCACGAAGCTTTAGATCATCGCCTTGCCTCCGGTCGGCAGATGACGAACAAGGAGGTTGAAGAAGCAGCCATTGAAGGAGCAGTGCAAAGGCTTCGTCCGAAGCTGATGACAGTCTTCGCGGTGTTGGCCAGTCTGGCCCCTATTCTTTGGGAAAGCGGCATCGGGTCTGACGTGATGAAACCAATCGCCGCGCCTATTGTGGGCGGAATGATTACCTCGACCATTCACGTTCTGATTTTGGTTCCAGTGTTCTTCGTGATGTTGAAGGAACGGGAGCTAAAGAGGAACACTTTGAAACCTCAAGAACAACTGACACCTGTGTAGCCTCCCTGAAAGTGAAGTTACCAGTATGTGACTTCACCGGAACGGACCGGAAAGGCCTTTATGTCTAGAGAGCCTACATGAGAACTTCCCGATTCGAATGTCATTCATTCTTTGGAATGGTCTGGTGCTCAGAGAGAAACTTTGTGCGGCAAGCTGGAATGGGAGAAGGCTCACCAGCCGCAGGTGCAGAAGGTGTCAATGGGACGCCCAGGGAGAGGACGCCATCGACCTTTCCAAAAGGTGCGAGGCTTGGATCAAGAAATATCCCGTAAGGCTTTTTTGCGCCCTTATCCCCAACTCCGCCCTTCGATGGACCGCAGCCGCCCGTTGTGGATTCCGACCATGATTCTCCGCCCCTGTCTGTCACTTCCAGACTCAGGATTTCTTTGGGAGGAAGGTACATCGCCGCCAGATCGTAGCCGCGTTTCGAAGCTTGCATTGCGTGAAGATTCCCAGTAAGGATGAACACCAAGTCATTGGGTTTTGCTGGACGTAGCGAAAGCAGGGCGTGTCCCATCGCTTCGTCGCGTGGAGCAGGGGCGGGCGGTCCTGCGTAGGGCGCATCGAATGCAACAACTCTTAAGTCGGGTTGGAGCCTGCGAAGCTCTCGCAAAGAGACCAACAGCCGTAGCATCGCTTCGCTAGCTCGACCATCCAGAACCTCTTTCCAGCCGGGTAGTCAGAGCAGCGATTCTTAGGCCGTTGCAAGGTCCTTGGCCGTCAAAACAGCCGCTTCGGCCTACTTCAACGATGAACGGGGACGAAAGTTAAGACCCGTGACTCTCACGCAGAAGAAAGCATTCATCAAGAGTAAGCTGCTCCCGTGGTGAGAACAGCGCGGGCTGGCCCGACTCGATCAGATCCAACTGGCTCAGCTGCGGGACTTCCGCCAAACCTGGGACGTGTCTACCGGTACCGCCGGACGTTGGCACGAGCGACTGCGCTCCTTTTTTGCATTTTGCGTTGCGAATGGCTGGCATGACTCCAATCCCACCAATACGCTCAAAAGGCCGCCGATCACCAAACCTTCATTCCGCCATCGACGACGATATCGACTCCGGTGACGTACGAACTGTCATCGGAGGCCAGGAACAAAGCGACGTTCGCCACTTCCTCGGGCCGGCCGAGATGTCCGAGCAGCGTCTTGCCGAGCATCGCGCTCGCCCATTCGGGGTCCTTCAGCTGTTCTCGCGTTTGATTGGTTTCAATCAAGCCAGGGGAGATGGAATTCGCGCGAATACCGTATTCTCGCCCCTCCATCGCGAGCTGCCGCGTCATCCCGATGATCCCAGCCTTGGCCGTCGTATGCGCCAGTGAGCCCAGCGTCTTGAAGCTCATGAGACCGTTCAGCGACGCCGTGTTCACGACGACGCCGTGGCTGGCCTTCAGATACGGCCACGCCACGCGGGTGAGAAAGAAAACCAGGTCTATTTCTTCCCGCAGATCGCGATTCCATTCCTCGTTGGTGATGTCTTCGAGTCAGTTGAAGTACGCCATCGCGGCGTTGTTGAACAGCACGTCGATCCGCCCGTACTCGCGCACGGCGAGATCGACCAGCGCCTGACATTCGGACGGTTCGGTCAGATGGCAAGGCTGAAGGGAGATCATCGTTCCGCCCTGGGCGCGAACCATTTCAACCGTAGCTACAGCCGCGGCGACGTTCACGTCGCAACCGACGACCGACGCACCTTCTCGAGCGAATGCCGAGGCGGCCGCGCGGCCCACACTCCCGCCCGTCCCCGTGATGACGCACACCTTGCCCGATAGCCTGCCTGACATCATGCATCCTCCCCGGCCCCGGCGGCTTGCTTCTCGACCTCGCTGACACCAATGTCGGCCTTCATCTTCGTGACTTCGGCCAAGAGGTATGTCACTCGTTGGCGATGTCTAGGCCACACGAAGCACGATCTTGCCGTGTGACCTGCGTCTTGCCGTTCCCGGCCCACTGGGCGACATCCCAT
>Ga0137403_10006652_pt1 | contig 13195 bp, 12 predicted proteins | sample CZOMad2_1_16fung_FD_122057 | JGI IMG/M metagenome (GOLD analysis project Ga0137403, IMG submission 122057) | Vadose zone soil fungal communities from Angelo Coast Range Reserve, California, USA - CZOMad2_1_16fungal (Hybrid Assembly) | ecosystem: Environmental > Terrestrial > Soil > Vadose zone... | reverse complement strand
TGCGAACCGCCGTCCCCGTGTGTAGGTGCAGAAGTGACGATGTCGTTGACCCCGTCGCCATCAACGTCTCCAACGTTTCGTGCGATCCACCCAAATTGATCGTTCGGCGCCTCGCCTCGCCACTCACGGAGAATCCTGACCGATTCGACAAATAGGTGCGCAAACTCTTCGGGCTTCGGCAGGAGGTTCAAATACCGCGGATCGTCTCGCAGGTCCTTCACCTCGGCATCTTCGGAAAGCTGCGTCATATCGTACCGATGCGTGGCCCTCGCACGGCCAAGCCACTCAAACGCTTGCTCCTTGTTGCCTTTCGCAGCGTATAGAAGGCCCAGCATATAGAGAGTCTGGGGCGCGTCATGGTCGACGTGGAGCGCTCTTTCACACGCTGCAATGGCCTTATCAATCATCTTAAGTTGACGGTAGGCCGCGCAAAGCGAGCGCCAAGCCTGTGCTGATTGCGGTTCGTCACGGGTCGCGGTCTCAAGCATGCTCAGTGCGGTGGCTGCGTCGCCGGACTGTAGGCGTTCCATGGCGGCGATGAGTGGTAGCGACTCTGGCCGCGGAGTGGCCGAACTCACACTCGCTCGATCCAGAGACAGAAGAAGGCCAAAACCTAGAAGGGAAGACGTCAGGACAGAGCCGAACTTGCGCATGCGCTTTTACCTAAAATGCCTGGCAAAGACCTCATTCTTGCGACAACTCGAGAGATCGGCAACGCGCGGATGTTGCAGTCTTTGCTCGAATGCGCGGTGAATTGCGAGGGAGGGGGTGGCGAGCCCTAAGGCTGATTCAGGCTTCTCAGTCACTGAGCAAGTTAGCAAATGTTGAAACCGCCGATCCCCAGCCCAACCGGTAGCATCGTAGGCACACCTTGGTGCCGGCATCATGAGGCTGTTGGATCAGGTCGCACATCACTCGACACCATTCAGCGTTTCGGTCGATGCGCATGGGGTCCCGTTTGACAAGATGCTCGACGCGCGACTATCGGAGTGAGCCCATGGCGGTATTCGTACCCGACAGTTATGAGGTCGATGGGCTTCGTCGTCTGCGGAGTGCCTTACTCGATAGCCACTCCGCCGTCGTCTGGAATCGTACCGTCGTTGAGGAACCACCAAGTGCCGCGATGCGACTCCGCTAAGTGTTTGAGTTAGCTCGTGGTGAGTGGCGTCGAGTTGTGACCTAACTCGATTTGTAATCCGCTGTTCGCCCAATAACGATACCGCGCGAATTTCCCTACCGAACAGTATCGTCGGCGACCGACAGCCATACAGAGTGGCGGCGATTGCGGGAATTGTGTGGGAATCCTCGCGCAACTGAGCGCGCTGCATGGGGATGTGGAATCACTATATGCAAGTCGCGGGTCGAACACGTGGCATTCTGAACCCCACGAACTCAGCAGATGCTCGTGGGAATTTTGCGGGAATCCCGGACGATGGTCGCCTGTCCGACCGCAACGCCCGCCACGTCGGTGATGGCGTCGAGGGATCCTCGAGGCAAGACTCCCACCTTGAGTCCGAGGTCCGGGGCGCGTGGACGCGCAGCCGGCGCCTCGCCCTGGGCTACGCCGAGCACAATAAGGAAGATCGCGGCAGCGGCGAGGTGCTTACCAGGCATGCGCATAGCACACGGCGTCGGGCGCCGCTCCACGACCCGCTATACTCGCGGGACTGTGAACGAAGCAGTCACGATCGCTCCGACCGGCACCCACGAGCTCAGCCGCTCGCTGCGACCGCGCCACGTCTCGATGATCACCATCGGCGGCATCATCGGCGCTGGACTCTTCGTCGGCAGCAGTGTGGCCATCAACGCCGCAGGTCCCGCGATCATCATCAGCTACGCGCTCACGGGGTTCCTGCTCCTGCTCGTCATGCGCATGCTGGGCGAGATGGCGGTCGAGATGCCGCAGGTGCGCTCCTTCACCGAGTTCACGCGGGCGACGCTCGGCAACTGGGCCGGCTTCTCGGTCGGTTGGCTCTACTGGTACTTCTGGGTCGTCGTGATCCCGGTGGAGGCGATTGCTGGCGCCGGGATCATCGAGAACTGGGTGCCGTTGCCGACCTGGGTGATCGGGAGCGTGCTGATGGCGCTCATGACGGCCGTAAACCTCATGTCGGCACGCGCCTATGGCGAGTTCGAGTTCTGGTTCTCGTCCATCAAGGTCGCGGCCATCATCTCCTTCATCATCGTGGTCGGAGCGCATGCCTTCGGCTATCGTTCACCGACGGGACCGACCTTCTCGAACCTTGTCGCTTACGGTGGGTTCGCGCCGCAGGGCTGGTTCGCGGTGCTCGCCTCGGTGACCACGGTCATCTGGTCGATGATGGGAGCCGAGGTGGTGACGATCGCAGCAGCGGAGTCGCCCGAGCCGGCGCGCGCGGTGGCGCGCATGACCTCCACCATCATCAGCCGCATACTCCTTTTCTATGTGCTATCGGTGTTCGTGATCGCCTGCGCGGTTCCCTGGACCCGCGTAGTGCCCGCGCAGTCGCCCTTCACCCTGGCGCTCGATGAGGTCCATTTTCCGTACGCGAGCACCATCATGGCGGCGGTGATCCTGACCGCTGTGCTTTCCTGCCTCAACTCCTCTTTCTATATCGCCTCGCGCGTACTCTTCGTGCTCGCGAGCCGCGGCGATGCGCCGCGCGCTCTGGTGCGCACCAACCGCCGCCACGTGCCGGCGCGCGCGGTGCTGCTCGCGAGCGCGTTCGGTTTCGTCGGCGTGATCGCGGCGATTCTCTCGCCGGCCGGCGTGTTCAAGTTCCTGGTGAACGCCTCCGGCGCCGTCATCGCGATCATCTATCTCATGATCGGCGTGTCCCAGGTCTGCTCGCGGCGGGCACGTGAGCGCGCCGGGCTTCCGCCCTCGGCGCTGCCGATGTGGCTGTTCCCCTGGCTCAGCTATCTCGCCATCGCGGGAATGGCCTCGGTGATCATTGCGATGGCGTTCACGCCGTCGCACCGTGCGGAATTCTGGACCAGCATGGTCTCCATCGCAGTCGCGCTGCTCGCGTACGTGGGGTTCCGGCGCCCTCGGACGGCCGCACTCCCGTCGGCGGAGTCGTCTCCGGCACAAAGCCGCTGAAGCCCGGTCAGTCCTTTTCCTTGAGCGTCTGCTCGAGCGCCTCGAGCAGCAGATCGGCGTGCTGCGTCTCGAAGGTCAGCGGCGAACGGATCTTGAGCACGTCGCCATGGCGGCCGGTCGAGCCCACCAGGACGCCGCGGCGGCACATGCCGTTTACCACCCGCTTGGTCTCGGCTGAGCCGGCGAGCCCGCTCGCCGGATTGGGGCGAAGCTCGACGCCCAGGAACAATCCGGCGCCGCGTACTTCGCCGATCGCCGGATTTCGCTCAGCGAGCGCCTGCAGGCCACGCTTGAGGTGCTCGCCGGTGCGGCGGGCGTTCTCGAGGAGATTCTCCTCGCGGATGACGCGCAGCACCGCCAGCGCCGCCGCGCACGAGACACTGTTGCCTCCGTAGGTGTTGAAGTAGTGCCTGCGCTTGGCGAAGCGGGCGAAGACCTCGGGCCGCGCCGCGACGGCGGCGACCGGGTGTCCGTTGCCCATGGGCTTTCCCATCGTCACGAGATCGGGAACGACGCCGTGGCGCTGGAATCCCCACATCGTCTCTCCCAACCGGCCGAAGCCCGGCTGCACCTCGTCGGCGATGAAAAGCCCGCCGGCCGCCTGCACGTGCCGCACGGCCTCCGCGAGAAATCCCTTGGGATCCGCATACACCCCATCGCTGGAGAAGATCGTGTCCGTGAGCAGGGCAGCGAGGCTCACACCGTCGGCTCGCATGCGCTCGAGACACGCTCGGACGTGCTCGCCGAACGCTTCGGGACCGCCCGCGCCCGCAGGTGCAGGCACCACGTAGACGCCGGGCCCGAGCGGTCCGCCATCTTCGGGTGACATGCCGGAGAGGACGTCGGTCACGCCGTGGTAGGAGAAATCCGTAATGATGAAACCGGTACCGCCGGTCACCGCCTTGCTGACGCGCACCGCGAGATCGTTGGCCTCGCTCCCCGTGCAGGTGAAGACGACGTTACCGAGCTCGGGCGGCATGGTGGCCAGCAGCTCCTCGGCGAGTTGCAGCGGCAGCTCGGCGAGATACCGGGTGTGCGTGTTGAGCGTGCGTGCCTGGCGCGTCAGCGCGTCGACGACGTACGGATGGCAGTGGCCCACCACCGGCACGTTGTTATAGGCGTCGAGAAAGGCGCGGCCGCGTTCGTCATACATCCAGACGCCCTCGGCGCGCACGAGCTGCAGCGGCTGCTCGTAGAAGAGCCGGTAGGTGGGGGAGAGCACCCGCGCGCGGCGTGCCAGGATTGCCGAACGGTCCACTGGTGGTGCAGTCGTCACAGCCTCATCTCCTCGAGCAGCAATCGGTCGGCGATGTGGAGCCGCGCGCGCATGAAATCCTCATCGAGCGCCTCGAAGTGACCGCTCGCAGGGTTGCGCTGCACGTGCCATTCGTGAATGACGAGCGTCATGAGGAGCCGCGCCGCCACCAGCGCGCCGAGCAGCGCCAGCTCCGTTTGCAGGAGCGGCGCGCACTCATGATAGGCGCTCGTGACATCGAGAACGGACTTTCGCGCCTTCACCGGGTCCGCGCAGTCCATCGGAATGAGCTCTGCGGCGCAGACCGCCACGTCCGCGATCAACGCCGTGTGCGTCATGTCGCCGAAGTCGAACACCCCGGTCACGCGGTCCTCGTCGGCGGGGTCCACCAGTATGTTGAGGGGATTCAGGTCGTTGTGCACGACCTGATGCCGCAGGTGCGGCAGTTGCGCTTCGATACGGGGAGCAAGGCGCTCGAGCAGTTCGTGAGCGGCCTGCTGGTACGGGAAGCGGGGCAGCTCCTCGAGGAGGCGCTGCATGTGTCCCGTGTGGCGCACGTCCCAGACGATGGTGCGCTCCGCTGCCGGGTGTTCGAACCCGCGCAACGCGAGGCTCAATCGCGCTCCGATCCAGCCACAGGCGGCCCTTTGGCGTTGTGATCGGGCGGCCGTACCGAGGAGTTTCCCGGGGAGATACGTGAGTAACCGCGCCGTCCGCTCGACACCCTCATCGACGAAACGAACGTGAGTGCCGCCCGTGCGGTCGCGCAGTACGCGCGGACACGGCAACGCGGGATCGGTCTTCTCGATATGGAGGAGTGCCGCGGTCTGAAAGTCGGTCTCGGCTGGGCTCTCGGCCGGGTTCGCGATCTTGAGGACGTAATCCGCGCCGTCAGCGGTGGTGAGCTTGAAGTTCTCGTCGCGCTCGCCCGTCAGCCGTGCCGCCCGCGGCGCAAAGCCGTAGCGCTCGCGCACCAGGGCGAGTGCGCGCGCGATCGGCACCGGCCGCGACGGCGCGACCATCGTGGCCATAAAGGTGTTCACATCACCGGCCATCATCCGTCTCGATTTCGATAGCGCAGCGCCTCGACCAGCAGGGCAAATGCCGGCGACGATTGGCGCCGGCTCGGGTAGTAGAGGCGGTAGCCACTATACGGAAGGCACCAGTCCTCGAGCACACTCTCGAGGACACCCTCGTTGAGATACGGCTGCGCCATGTCCGCCGGCACATAGGCCAGGCCCAATCCTTGCGTAAGCCGATAGCCCAGCGGAGCCGGGGCTGCGCCCCCGAGAGTGCCGCGCGAGCTGGCTACGGAGCCCGGGGCCTATGAATGTGGGAATTTTGTGGGAATGGGTCCTGTTTTTCGCTGCTCAGTCGTGACAAATGCAACGGGCGTCCCGCGAGCGGTGTTAGTTAGATCAGTCACTTACGAATCTGCAAAAAATCTCTCGAAAATTTGTAAACCGTTGGTCGGGGGTTCAGATCCCCTCAGCCCTCCAGGAATGTCCACGACGTCTTCAGAGATTCGTGGGTTCCTCTTTTCGCCCTTGGATCCGAGGCCGCGGGTGCTGTGAAAAGGGCAGCGTGCGGCGTACCAGTTCAGGCCGGCCGCGGGAGTCCCGCGATTGCGCCGAGATAGAACCCAAGCTCCATCAGCTGCTGACCGGCGCCCAAGCTGTCACCGGTATAGCCGCCGAGGCGCCGCCGGAGGTACAGCCCCCAAATGCCGCCTATCACTCCCGCGGCCACGGCGCCTCCGAGGGTCGGGGCGCCCAGTAGAGCGAGAGGGGCGATCCCGGCCAGACCTGCGACGGCAATCGACACGCTGGAGAGATCCTGCGCGAACGGACGTGCACGCGAAGGGCCGGTTTCGCGGACGTACGGGAGACAGGCCATCAGTACGACGACGCCGAACCGGCTTAACGCGTGGCCGGACACCAGGAGCAGTGCAGCGCGGACTGGCACCACGGCTTGCAAGCAAGTCACCTTGAGGAGGAGGGCGAGCACCAGGGCTAATGCACCAAAGACTCCAGTCCGCGGATCTTTCATGATCGCCAGGGCTTGATCGCGGGTCCGCCCGCCGCCGAATCCATCCATGGCATCGGCCAACCCATCCTCGTGTAGCGCACCCGTCAGGAGGATCGTAGCAACTGTGCTCGCAACCACTGCGACGAGAGGTGGCCACAGCAGCGACCCCAGCAGCAACGTAGCAGCGCCGGTACAGCCGACCAGGAGCCCGATCACGGGAAGGTAATGGATCGCGCCGCGCAGGTGTTCCTCGGAGTGGTCGACCCACCGGGGCACAGGTAGGCAAGTAAAAAACTGGACCGCCGCAAAGAGCCGGATCAGCTCGCGCTTGGCGGCGGGAATTCCTTCAGGCACTGGCGAGGTCCGCGAACCAGAACTGCTCGCCGCCGTACTCTGGAGGACCCGTATAGCTACGCAATCCCCTGACGAATGCAGGAATGGGCCACCGAAACCGAGGTGCGTGCGTCACGAACGTATGAAACTCGCCGTTCTCACCGCAGGCATCGACGCCATCCGGAAGATCGGCGATGAACTGCCGATCGTATGACCTGCCGCAGAATGACTGCGGGAGCCAACGCGTGTTGACGCACACACAGAGGGCCTTGATGCCTCTGCCCAGCACCACATCGACGACGACCGGTCTTGGCCGTCCCCACAACGGCAAATGTGCGGTCACGTCCGCTCGGGCACAGACCTTCTCTTCCCACTCGCGATGGGGGATCAGGTCAATATCGCCAAATATGGCGTGTTCGATCCCCCGACCATGGGCGTGAACCAGCGTTTCGACGAACACAGCTTCGTACCGAGCCCAATCGGCTCGAGGTGTCACGAGTTCCACCCCAAGCGAGTCCGCCTGTGCGCGGACCAGCGACTCGGGAAGGGCGTGGGATCGACTGCGGTCGGCCGACTCCTCGAACATCGCGACGAGCGTAGTCACCGTGAACCCTTGCTCTATCGCGAGGTGCAATGCGAGGCACGAGTCCTTTCCGCCGCTCCAGGAACAAAGTGCCCGGCGAATGGCGCTCACGCCGCTCTCCCGCTCACGCCCGCGCCCTCAAAGGTCGCCATTTCAGTCAACAGGGCGAGCGCCGCGCGCACGAGGGGCAGCGCCATCGCGGCGCCGGTCCCTTCACCCAGGCGCATGTCCAGATTCAGCAGCGCCTCTACGCCCAGATGCGCTAGCAGCGCGCGGTGGGCGTGCTCGGCTGAGCAATGGGCGAACACGCAGTAATCGAGCACACGGTGATCAAGTTGCGCGGCCAAGGCGACTGCAACCGTCACCGTGAAGCCGTCGACCAGCACCAGCAGGCCGCGTGATGCAGCGGCCAGCGCCGCGCCGGTCAGCATTGCTATCTCGCAGCCACCGAACTCGCTCAGTAACTCCGACGGGCTCTGGGGTGGTGCACGCCGTGCCCATGCCGTGGCGAGCACGGCTTTCTTACGTGCAAGGCCCCGATCGTCGAGACCTGTCCCTCGGCCTACGCAATCGTCAAGGGGAACGCCTGTGAGCCCGTGCATGAGGAGCGCGGCCGACGCCGTATTGCCGATGCCCATCTCGCCCAGCAGAACCGTGTTCGATGCCGGAGAGATGACCTCGGCAACGACCTTGGCGCCAAGTTGCAATGCGCGCTCGCATTCCTCCGTAGTCATAGCCGGCTCCACGACCATGTCTCGCGTGCTACGCCGCACCTTTGCGTCGATGAGTCGGGGATGGACAGGTAGATCGGCCTCGATTCCGGCGTCGACAATCCACAGGTCGATGCCCTGTGCCTTCGCCAGCACGCTGATTGCTGCGCCACCCGCCAGAAAGTTCATGACCATCTGCGCCGTAACCACACGCGGGTAGGCGCTGACGCCACGGTCGGCGACTCCGTGGTCGCCTGCGAACACAAGGGCCACAGGCTGCGCGATCGTGGGATGCAGAGTGCGGGATACGGCGCAGACCTGAGCGGCCAGCGGCTCGAGTCGCCCCAGCGCGCCCTGCGGCTTGGTCAGCATGTCCAGGCGACGGTTGGCGGCGGCCCTGCTGGCCTCATCAACTGCGGCAACGGGCCTGCACCCCGAATTGTCGCTGGCCGCATCTGCGCAGCGTTCTGGAACAAGCGCAGACAAGGGCTTTGAGCTCATGGGTATTCCTTGAGGATGAGCGGCAGCCCTGCCGCCAGTAGCACGACGCGCTCGCAACGCACCGCAAGCTCCTGGTGCAGCCGACCGGCTTCGTCTGCGAAGGTGCGCGCGAGAGCGTTCGCAGGGATGACGCCTTGGCCGACCTCGTTGCTGACAAAGACTTGATCTCCGGCGAGGCTTGCCAGGCTGTCGAGGAGCGCGTTTCGCTGCCGCTCGAGGTCCGCGGACCGTGGGGACAACAGAAGATTGGTGAGCCACAGTGTCAGGCATTCGATGACCACGATGCCACTCGGGCTGGCCGCTGCGCGAAGCGCATCGGCGAGGCAAATGGGCTCTTCAACTACGGTCCACTCGGCAGGGCGTCGCGCCCGGTGTGCGGCAATCCGCGCGCGCATCTCCTCGTCATCGGTGGTGGCGGTGGCGATCACGGTGACCGGACCACCATGGACGCGTGCGAGCGCTTCTGCATAGCGGCTCTTTCCTGACCGTACGCCACCCAGCAAGAGCGTTTTCATAAGCGGCGTCTCCGCGTCACCAATTGCGCTCCCAGACTGGTCCCTTATGGCTTCGCCGCGACCGAGGCGGCTGACTCTCGTTCGGGTCCGAGTAGTAATCGCCGGCAGACGATCGCGACTGCGACGTAGGCCGCGGGCCCCGTCATGTACGGTCGGAAGTACGGGCTCACGGCTCGCGCGAAATCTCCGGCCGGCATCGCTGCGAAGTAGCCCGATAACGCATAGAAGCTTGCATTCGAGACCAAAAAGGCGATTGCGGTGCTTGTCAGGAGCGCAACGCCGAGGATCGGCCCGCGCAGCCGTCCCTGCCGCCGTGCGGCGTAGACGCCAGTCGCCCGACCGGCCCCCCAGAGGACGCCGTAGGTTGGAATCAGAAACGGGTATGCCGGGGTGATGCAGTAACTGCTGGCGCCTTGCGCGATCGCGAGTGCATCGGTGGAGGCGGCGGCAAGCAGGGCGACCACGAGCCATCGTGGAGCGGCGACCCACAGGCCGAGCAAGAAAAATACGGCGAGCGAGGCGTCTGGCGGTGTCGCGATGCCGCCGAAGTGGCCGATACGGGTCACGGCGAGCAGCGCGATCAAGGCGATGCCCGTGGTGAGGTTGCGCGATAGTTTGGGAAGGTCCATCGAGGATTCCTCTCGTGAGCTAGCGGGATGGGTGGTAGCGCAGGGTGATCCATCCTGTGCGACCGTCCTGCGGGTAAAACTGGGCCGTCTCGTAGTGGCGGCCACTGACATTGGCGACCTTCGCTTCCACTGACCACTGCTGCGCCGGCGCCCAACTGCTGAGTAAGTCCAGTGTTGTGTAGCCGCCGAGCCGCTGAGTGTTTGCAAGATCCTCGAAGCGTCGCCCGACGGCGTTCAAGCGCGCAGTGAAGTGCACGCTCGCCCATTGGTGGCCGAGTTCCAGCCGGCTACTCAGCCTGGCTCTGCGCGGTAACAGGTTGCCGCCCTCAGCCGATCCGGGTGTGCGATTGCGGGGATCGAGCCATGTGACGATAAGTGACGCCGTCGACGCGGCCCGCCGAGCGATCACCTGGCCTTCGGCGCCGCGAATCACCGCAGTCTCGATGTTTGCCGGCAGGAAACTGGAATCGAAGGCGATCAGGTCGTTAACGCGGGTCTCAAACGTATGAAGCGACCACTGTGCCTCGGCGTGCGAACCATCTATTCCAAGCTCCGCTGAGCGGGAGTGCTCCGGCCGAAGTGCTGGATTGCCGAAAAAGGGATAGTAGAGTTCGTTGAAGGTGGGCGCTCGGAACGCCGTGCCGAACGAAGCGGTGAGTCGCAGCCCGCCAGCGAACCGGTGCGACCATGCTGCGCTTCCGGTCGCCTGACCTCCGAATTGCTCGTTGTCATCGTGTCGGGCGCTCACGCTCCATCGTTCGGAGGCTAACCCGCCTTGATACTCGAGGAAGCCTCCGATGTCGCGGCGTGAACTGACGGCATAGGCGACCGAACTCGCGACTCTATCCCGCTGCGCATCGGTACCGAGTGTCAGCAGGTGCTGCGTTGCCAGCTGCCAGTCGACTTGCAGGGTGCCTTGGGAATGCAGGGTGTCGAACCTACTCTGCGGGACGAAATTGAGCTCATCCGTCGCCTCGTCCCGCGACTGGCCGGCACGTATCGCCAGGTGCAGGGAGGACAGGGGCGACCATCGCCCCGTCAGGCCCGCGGTCTGCTGGACGAAGCTCTCATGATTGACGAACGTCCCGGCGAAGCGGGTCCCTCCCTGGGCACGCAGTGCTGTGACCTCGACGTTCGCCGTGTCGCTGAAATCGTATCTGATCCGAGCGGACTGCGAAGCGCTGTGAAAGCCGTCGGGCGTGAAATCGAACGTAAAGCATCCCCCGCCCGGAGGAACGGGTGTGCCGCGGCACGACGCATAGCCATCGCTGCCGAGGTAGGAACTCGAGACACTGTAGGAAAGACTGCTCGTGCTCCCGGAAAGGCCTGCGCTGGTATTTTCCGTATTATGGCTGCCGCCGCCTGCGCTAGCCGTCAACAGTGGCTCGCCTTGTCCGCGGCGAGTGAAGATCTGGATAACCCCGCCGACCGCCTCCGAGCCATAGAGGCTCGAGCGGGGACCCCGGACAATTTCGATGCGGTCAATCTCTTCGACCGGCAGGTACTCGAAGGCCGTAGTGCCGAGCGTAACGGACGTGAGTTTGACGCCGTCGACCAGCACCAGCACCTGGTCCGCGTCGGTACCGCGCAGGAAGAGCGCGGTCGCCTTGCCGAGGCCCCCATTGTTTGAAATTTGGATGCCCGCTTCGCCGGTCAGCAGCTCCTGTACCGACGTCGCCTGGCGCGCCTGGATGTCTGCTCGGGTGATGATCGTCACCGAGCTGAGCGCATCGTCGATCGACTGAATTGTGCGCGTGGCTGTGACGACGACGGTGGCCGCGTCGCCCTGTGCCTGGGCACCGGCGCTGGCCAATAGGAATATCGGAAGACCGCCGAGAACGCAGGCCCGCACGGCAGCGCGAAGCGTACGCAAGAATGCCATCCCACCCTCCATGCACCCACCGCGCATGTGTCGGACCGATCGACGTGGAGGATGGGAAGCGATGCAGAGAATGCGCAGTGCAGGGACACCGGCCGCTCCGCACCGATGCTGCCCACCGCAACCCGTGCCTCTGCGTCGCAGGTCGGTCTACGGGCTCGTGAGTGGACCTGTCCTGCCGGGTCGCCTTCCCACGCCGAAGCGCAGTGGCATCGTGACTCGGCTTTTACTCACTTACCGTTGCGGGGGCAGCGCCGGATTGGCCTTCGTCGGCTTCACCGGCTTCCCGTTTCACTCGTGCGACCGTGAGGTCTACGAGCACCTGAACGCAGCATCAGTCTGCCGCTCATCTGGCGCGGCGTCAACGGCCTCTCAGACCGGCGTCGTGCGGATGATCGGGGCGACGCATACGGGTCGAGGCTGTTTGAGAGGATCTATGGCCAGGAAAGCTGATCTTTCGGCAGCTTCCCACTCGGATCGTAAACCGTCACTTTCGTCGGAAGCTCCGCACTCCACCGCCACAGCACGAGGTTGTGCGCGTCCTGTGTCGCACCGGGAGCAAAGCTCGGAGTCAGAAGTCCGGCATAGCCTTGCGCCATCAGGCGATCGGCGATCCGCCAGGATGCGGGCTCCCGACCGGCTGCGGCTTCAAGAAACCATGCGCTGCGCATCTCGGCGAGCTTCACGTGGTGGTGCGCGCGCCCAGCGTCGGTCCGCAGGTCCGCCAGAGGCTCGCAGTCGAAGTCGTAACAGCACAGCACGCACGGGTCGAACTTGCGCGCCAAGCCTTGGGTGATCTCGCGCACCGCCGTGATGGCATCGAGCGCCAGATACAGCGCCGGGGTCCCTTTGCGGTTATGGCGGCCGCCGTAGAGAGCCGCGCCATAGCCTGAGAGCGGCTTGAACGACCAGCGTGGATCGTGCGCCCGGAAGGCGGTCCCCTGCAGGCGCACGGATAGGCTTTACGCGAAGTTGCCCTGGGACAGGAAATCGAGGTACTCGCGCACCACGGCGGCCTTGCCCTCCTTGACCAGCGCCTCGGCCGTGCGGTCTCCGAAGGCGGCGATCGGCTGCGCGCGGTACCAGGCCATGGCCTGCGGCTGTCCGCCGGCCCACGGAACGACGCGCACGATCACTTCCAGCATCTCGCGCACGCGGGTCTGCGTTTTCTCGGACGCGGCCCGCTTGGCCTTGTACAGCGAATCGCGGCCGAGGCCTAAGGTGGTGGCGAGCTGGGTCTTGGACATGCCGAAGGCGTTTGCGACCCGATCGATCCCGGCTCGCCCCGGCTCATCGAGCAGCGAGCGCAGCAGTCCCGGGAGCTTGAGCGCCTCGGGGCGTCCCGCGGCCGGTTTCGTGCGGTGCACGGCGCGTGCCGCGTGTTTCGAAGCCATGATTACCGACGGAAAGCCCTATATATAGGGCATAGTATCGGCCCGGGATCTTTCTTGCAAGCTATTTACGGGCGCCCCGGGACTTCGCAGCTGTCGCCGCGGGCCTTTAGGCGGAGCCTGCGCGATCAGTTTATGCCCTCTACCTCACGGGGCAGCGCGTTGCGGTCGGCGGCGCCTACGCGGCACAGTAGCGGGACACGGAAACGGTTGGCCGACGAGGGTATGCCATGCCTACGGTACTGATCACAGGCGCGAGCCGCGGATTGGGATTGGAATTCACTCGCCA
>Ga0137403_10006651_pt1 | contig 13196 bp, 13 predicted proteins | sample CZOMad2_1_16fung_FD_122057 | JGI IMG/M metagenome (GOLD analysis project Ga0137403, IMG submission 122057) | Vadose zone soil fungal communities from Angelo Coast Range Reserve, California, USA - CZOMad2_1_16fungal (Hybrid Assembly) | ecosystem: Environmental > Terrestrial > Soil > Vadose zone... | reverse complement strand
ATGAAGCGCAAGTTCGCCGAACTTTTGCCGGGTCAACCGATTGAGGTGAGGGCCTCGCAACGCTCGATCGTATTGTCAGGTCGCGTCAGCGACGTTGAAGCCATGAATGCGGCGACGCGCATTGCATCGACCTTTTTGGCACAGGGTCAAGGCGGAGGTCAGGCCGGCAAGCAGAGCGGGGAATCCAATCAAGGAGGTCAAGGAGGCGCGAAGCGCGCAAGCGAGGTGATCAACCTGCTGCAGGTGGGCGGCGCGCAGCAGGTGATGCTCGAAGTGAAAGTCGCGGAAATCGCTCGGACCGAGGTACGATCGCTGGATGCGCAATTCAACTCTATCGCACGGGGTCTGGGTAACTTCACCGTGGGGGGCGTCAACGGCGGCGCAACCTTTCCGGCGGCACTGTTCGCACCCGGCGGCGTCAAGCTTCCGGTCTTCAATACGCCAACCCCTAACCAACCGTTCGGTCCAGCGATTAGCGAATTCACTCCGACCGTCCCGTCGATTGCGAATCAGGGCTTGTTTGCCACCTTTTTGGACAAAAACTTTCTTTTCAACTTGGCGTTGGATGCCGCCAAACAAGAAGGGTTGGCGCGCATTCTTGCGGATCCCACGCTGACGACGCTGAGCGGACAGGAGGCGAAATTTCTGTCCGGTGGTGAATTTCCGATTCCGGTGCCGCAGGGTCTGAACACCGTAACGGTCGAATTCAAGCAATTCGGTGTGGCCGTGAAATTCCTGCCCGTGGTGCTCAACAGCGGACATATCAACCTCACGCTGAATGTCAGCGTCAGCGAGCTGGCGTCGAACAATACCGTGACCATCGCCGTTCCTGGTACATCGAATACCTTTACCATTCCGTCACTCACGGAGCGCAGTGCAACCGGCGTGGTCGAGCTGAGCGACGGCCAGACGATCGGTCTGGCTGGCCTCCTGAGCGAAACCACGTCCAGTTTGGTTAGCAGGTTCCCGGGGCTCGGCTCGATACCCGTCTTGGGCGCCCTGTTCCGGAGCCAGAGCTATCAGAAGGGCGAAACCGAACTCGTGATCTTGGTCACTCCACGGCTGGCGCGGCCGCTACCTCCGGGAAAGGTCCGGTTACCTACGGATGCCTATGTGGAACCCACGGATATTGATTTCTTCTTTCGCGGTCAGATAGAGCACAACGGACCCAAGAAGCCCGTTCCTTCGACCGATAATGCCGCCAAATAACCCATGCAACGAATGGTCGCCAACGAGGAAGGATGTGTCATGAGACGAATTGCGCTGATTGCACTGTTGAGTGGGTTCTCGTTGGCAGGCTGCATGCCGCCGTCGGCGCTTCAAGCCGACTACGGGCGCTCGGTGCAGATGATGACCGAGAACCAGGTCTACGATCCCACGACGCTCACCCGGCCGAGTTCGGCGGCGGTCGAGGGCGCCGATCCCGACATGATCAACCTCGCCCTGACGACGATGCGAACGCAGGCGGTCGATCGCAAGGAAGTGTCGAAGCCGATAATCGTCAATATTGGCGGGCAGTAGCCATGGTACGCCGGCGCGAACGCGGAGCGACGCTGGTATTGGCGGTGGTCGGCATGCTGGCCCTCATCGCCATGGCCGGCCTGGCACTGGATACCGCGCACGTTCTCTTGAACAAATCGCGGCTGCAGAGCGCCCTGGATGCGGCGGCTCTGGCCGGCGCCAAGGGTCTGGACCTGACAGGTTCCACGGTGGTGGCGAATGCGGATGCAAGCGCCAATTTCGGGGCGAATTTGCTGCCCTTTAAAGAGCTAAAAAACGCCAATGTGACGCTGACGACGCAGTTTTCGACCACTCTCAACCCGTTCACCCCAGGTGGGGCGGGACCCTATGTGCGTACCTCGGTCGCCGGGTTCACCACCCAGATGAGCCTGGTCCAGGTGTTGGGCATCAATTCCCTGAACGTCGCGGGGAATGCGGTCGCAGGCCCGAGTCCGCCTCTGGTGACGGCGTGCAACATCGTGCCGCTGGTCGTTTGCTCAACTACGGCTGCGGGGCCGCCCCTCTACGGTTATTCCCCGGACCAGGTGATTGGTTTGAATCTGAGTGCCGGCACCGCCGGCACCATCGGCCCCGGCAACTATGGCCTGTTGAGGCTAGGCGGCCCTGGCGGCAGTGTCTTGAGTAATAATCTCGCCGGCAGCTTCTCCAGCTGTGCGACCCTGGGTACCACGGTGCCAACTCAGCCCGGCGTGGTCGTGGGGCCGGTCGCGGACGGCATCAATACTCGCTTTAACGCCTACAAGGCCGGCCTGTCAGCGACCGACTATCCCCCCGACGTCATCAACACGGCGGCGCATCAGACCTCGCTCTCGGGCACTGGAACCTCGGTCACTCAGGGTGGCACCACCGTGACGACGGCGAGCCAGCTCACCTTCAATTATGCCAATTACAGCGCGCTGCGAAACGCGGGCACCTATGATACTCAGCCACTGCCCGGCGGCACCGCCGCCTTCGATCGTCGAGTGGCCGCGGTGGCGCTGGGCGACTGCACGGGCCTCGCCAACGGAGCGGGTACCATCGGCATCAACGGCTTTGCCTGCATGTTCCTGTTGCAGCAGCTGGGTAATGGCGCGAACGCAAACACCATCTACGCCCAGGTCATCAAAGGCTGCAGCGCCAACGGACAAATCGGCCCGGGGCCCACCGTCTTGGGACCGCACAAGATCGAGCTGTACAAGAGCGCCGGGAGTGCGGACTCGTGAGTTTGGGGTACTGTCCCGGCCGTGCGCTGCGGCGCCAGCGGGGCCTGGCGATGGTGGTGTTTGCGATCTCGGTGCCCGTGATTCTCTTCCTGATGTTCGGCTCTTTCGAATTCGGTCATCTCATGACCGCGTACAGCACGCTCAACGATGGCGTGCGCAATGCGGCCCGCTACGTCGCCGGCGCCGCCCTGCAGAATACGGCCGATACCATGGTCACGGGTCCGGAGTGGAACACCTTGGTCACACAAGGCACGAATCTCGCGATCTACGGCAACATCGCGGGTACCGGCAGTCCCATACTCGAGAAGCTCGATGATGCCGCGACGACCACGATTACGGTGTCAGAAGATACCGTCGCCCGGACCATCAAGGTCGCCGTCGACTACCCGTACGTCCCGCTTTTCGGTAATGCCATCCCGACGTTCATGGGCGGCTCCTTATCGACCGCTTACCACTTGACGATCTCCAGGACCATGAGGGCGTTATGAAGAAAATGCGGGGTATGGTCATGGTCGAGTTCGCCATCGTGGGAGTCGTGCTCTTGGCCGTCATTTTCGGCTGCCTCGAGTTCGGCCGGACAACCTATACTCTGGCGGCCTTGAATGAAGGTACGCGGCGTGCGGCGCGACTCGCCGCCGTGTGTCCCGTCAACGATCCCGTGATCGCGCCCGCCGTGAACTTTGCGGGTCTGGCGGGATTCAACGGTGCCACCGGCTCTGGTGGCAATGTCAATTTGCAGTATCTGGACGTTAATGGCGCTGTGCTCACTGGTGTTCCTGCCGCCGGCGCTGTCTCTTACGTGCAGGTGGGCGTAACGGGCTACAGCATTCCTCTCTTCATTCCAGGACTGAACGTGACCATCACATCGCCGACTTTCACAGCAACTCTCCCTGCCGAGAGCATGGGACTGTCGGTGAGTGGCGCTAACGTGGTATCAACCCAATGCTGACCCGTGTACTCATCGTCGGGCGGTCCGGCGCTGCGGTCCAAACGCTTAATGCCTATCTGCAGGGGTCGGCCGGACTCGAGGTCCACGCGCACATCATCACCAACGGCCACATCGATCCGCTCGAGGGTATCGACTTCGCGCCCGATATAGTCCTTCTGCACTTCGAAGCCAAGCGCACCGCCGAATTGTCAGCGTGGGCGGCCCGGCCGGCTGAGGGGCGACCCGTATTGATCGTCGTCGGTCCCGGCGGTGACGGACAAGCGACACGTCTGGCCATTCGGTCCGGCGCCCGAGATTTTCTGCCGGAGCCGGTTGCCAAATCCGACTTACTGTCGAGCGTACAGCAGGTGTGCGCCGAACTGCGCGCACGCGCAACCAAGGGACGCGGCACGATCCACGCGTTCGTCAGCGCCGCGGGCGGTGCGGGAAGTTCATTCATTGCGGCTAACATCGCACACATGTTGGCCAAGCATGCCCGGCGGCGCACCGCATTGGTTGACTTGGACCTCAACTTTTCACCCACCGCGCACCACCTCAACTTGCATTCGCAGCGCGGCCTGCTCGAGGCTCTCGATGAGGTGAGCACTCTGGATGGGGACGCGTTGAGCGGGTTCGGCGCCCGGCACGCAAGCGGTCTCCTGCTGTATACGTCAACGACGCAGCACGCGGTTCTCAGCAAAGACTTGCCATCCGATCGATTGTCGGCATTCGTGGGATTGCTGGCCGCCCACAATCAAGACGTCGTGATCGACCTCCCACACGCGATTGACAATCTCACCGCGACGGCCTTCGGCATGGCCGCAGAGATTTACATCGTATTGCAGCAATCCACGCTGCACGTTCGAAATGCCTCCCGGTTGATTCGAATCCTTCGCGACGAGCTCGGGGTTCAGCCGCAGCGGCTGAAGGTGCTCGTCAACCGTGTAACCAAGAATTCGCTTCTCCAAATGGGCGACATCACGCACGCGCTCAGCGTCGATGTCGCCGCCGTGATTCCCAACCACTATCAGCAGGCGCTCGAGAGCAGCGATTCCGGCGTTCCGCTGTACGACGCCGACCGTAACGCGCCGATCACGACATCTCTCTTGAACATCGTGGCCCAGATGACCGGTGAAAAAACCGCGCGTCCGGGCCTCCTGCAGCGTGTGTTGCCATCATTCTTGCGGAATTGAGCAAAACCATGAGCACGACATTGAAAGATCGATTGGGTATCGAGGGCAACGCGGAAGCCGGCGTTGATCGCCTGCGGACGCTCTCGCCCTTGGAGCAGGAATGGAAGAAAAAGATCTACGATAGACTTCTCGAGATCGCCGATCTCACCATGCTGGCCTCACTCGACAAGGGCAAGGCGCATGCCCAAATTCGTGATGTCACGCAACGCCTGTTTACGGAAATGGGTGCGCCGCTGGCGCTGCCGCAGCGTCACCTGCTGGCGCGGCGCATCGAGGACGAGGTGCTGGGCCTTGGGCCTCTCGAGCCCTTGCTGAGCGATCCCACCGTTTCCGACATACTCGTGAACGGCGCCAAATCCGTGTATGTGGAGCGCCGCGGAAAGATCGAACCCACGACCATTACTTTTCATGACGATGCTCACCTCATGAATATCATCGACCGGATCGTGTCGGCCGTCGGGCGCCGCGTCGACGAATCCTCGCCGATGGTGGACGCCCGTCTCGCCGACGGATCTCGTGTGAACGCCATCATTCCGCCGTTGGCCATCGATGGACCGGTTTTGTCGATCCGGCGTTTCGCCGTCGAGCGGCTGGGCATTGCGGATCTGCTCAAGCTCGGGACCTTGACCGAACCGGTGGCCAATACATTGAGGGCCATCGTACTGGGAAGACTCAACGTCGTCATATCGGGCGGCACCGGCGCCGGCAAAACCACCATGCTGAATGTGCTGTCGGGCTTCATACCCGCGACGGAACGCATCGTCACCATTGAAGACTCCGCCGAATTGCAGTTGCAACAGCCGCACATCGTGCGGTTGGAGACACGGCCGCCCAACATCGAAGGGAAGGGCGAGGTGCCGCAAAGAGAACTGTTGCGCAATAGCCTCCGAATGCGCCCCGATCGCATCGTGGTCGGCGAAGTGCGCGGCGCCGAAGCTCTCGACATGCTGCAGGCCATGAACACGGGTCACGATGGATCGCTGACGACGGTCCATGCCAACTCACCGCGCGACGCGATCGGCCGCATCGAAACCATGGTGTCGATGACCGGCATATCGTTTCCCATCCGCGCCTTGCGGGCGCAGATTGCCTCGGCGGTCAACATCGTCATTCAAGTGCAGCGTGGCGACGATGGACGTCGGCGTCTGGTGAGTATTCAGGAAATCAGCGGTATGGAGGGAGATATCATCTCCATGTCGGAGATATTCACGTTCCGCCGTACCGGCGTCGATGCCGAAGGCAACGTTCAAGGCCGCCTGGAGGCCACCGGCGTGGTCCCGGCATTCCACAAGCGTGTTGCCGTGCGGGGCATCGATCTGCCGGTGAGCGTGTTCGCTTTGCCGGACAATCGGCGCTGAAGCTGGAGGGAGCATGCAGGTAATCCCAGTCATCGGGTTTCTCGTCGTCGTGTTCGCGGCGGTGTTCATATTGATGCTCGGGCTCACGGCACCGGCGAGCGGCAACTCGCGCATGCGCCGCACGCTGCGCCGGCGTTTGGAGCGGATCAGCGCCGAAGCGCACGAAGATGTGGCCTCGATTTTGCGCGAGAAATACCTGACCTCGCTGACGCCGCTGGAGCGACGTCTCGAGGAAATGCCGTTCATGCAGAAGCTGGCGGACCTGGGTGAACAGGCGGGGCGTCCAAAGCCCGGGTATCAAGTGGTCGTCAATTGCATCGTGCTGGCGCTCGTGGCGGGCGCAGTGGCGGGCTTTTTGCTGCAGAGCGGCTTCATGGGGCTGATCGCCGCGGCGCTGGCCTTTTTATTGCCGATACTTCGTCTATCCGCGCTGCGGCGCCGACGGCTGGGGAAAATCGATGAACAACTGCCCGATGCCATCGATGTGATCAAGCGAGCCCTGCGCGCGGGTCACCCGTTCAATGCGGCAATCAAACTCGTTGCCGATGACATGGATCAACCGATCGCAAAAGAGTTCGAAATGATGTTTTCCGATCTCAACTATGGCAGCGATGTGCGGCGCGCATTGCTCGGTCTGCTGGAGCGCGTACCCAGCGTGACCGTGATGGCCCTAGTGACCTCTGTCCTTGTGCAGCGTGAGACGGGAGGCAATCTGGCTGAGATACTCGATCAAATAGGTAAGGTAGTCCGAGGCCGCTTTCGTTTCGAGCGCAAAGTCCGGACCCTCGCGGCCGAGGGCAAAATGTCTGCCTGGGTGCTGGCGATGGTTCCCCTGGCGCTCGTGGGCATGCTCTCGATTTCCTCGCCTACTTATTTGCCGGTTCTGCTGACGAATCCCGTGGGACATAAGATGCTTTATGTGGCCGGCATTCTGGGTGTCATCGGCGTTCTCTGGATCCGGAAAATCGTCAGGATCGAGGTGTAGGTAGCCATCATGGTTGACCGACTTCTGACGATGCTCTCGGCCGGCGATCCCCTGGCGATCTCCATCGTGGCTGCCTTGGCGGTGTTGTTGTTCGTCTGGGGGCTTGCCAGCGCCGTGGGACGCAGCTGGGATCCGGCGCGACGGCGCCTGGACGAAATTGCGCTCGGCGCGGGCGCAGCCCCGGGCGCGACCCTGGGGCAGCGCATTGCCAGTGCACTGCGGCCGGTCGAGCGGTATGTGCTGCCGCAGGGAGCGGAACGAGAGGGCACGCAGCAGCGGCTTCAGTTCGCGGGATATAGAGGGGTCTCGGCGGTCAGCACGTTTTATGGCGTCAAACTGGCGTTAGCCGTGGGCCTGCTTTTGGGTTGGCTCTTTGTCGCACACTTCCTCTCGAGCTTGAGCACCGGGCGTGTGGTCTTTTTCGCCGTGGCCGCTGCTTTCCTGGGTATGTTGCTGCCGGGAATCTGGCTCGATCGCGCCGTGGCGAAGCGCCACAAACTGCTTCGCGACGGCTTTCCGGATGCGCTTGACCTGCTGACGGTTTGCGTCGAATCGGGTCTGGGACTTCCTCAAGCGCTGCAGCGGGTGGCCGATGAGTTGGACGTCAGCCACCCGGAACTCGCAGTTGAACTTGGCCAGGTCACCGCGCAGATGCGGGCGGGTGTGGATCGCGAGACCGCGTTGCGCGGCTTGGCGACTCGAACCGGCCTCGACGATGTGCGAGGTCTCGTCAGTCTACTGGCACAGACGCTCCGATTCGGCACGGGTATCGCCGAGGCGCTTCGCGTGTATTCGGAGGATTTTCGCGACAAGCGCATGCAGCGGGCGGAAGAGGCCGCGGCAAAAATCGGCACCAAGCTTATTTTTCCCCTGGTGGTATGCCTATTCCCCGCATTTTTCGTCGTCGCGATCGGTCCGGCCGTGCTTCGGATGATAGAGGCATTCGGTGCAAAATAATTCTCGATTCATCGTTACTGCGGTATCCCTGGCTATTGCGATGGCAGGCTGCGCATCGTCACCGACAGCGCCCGTCCGGCACACGCCGACGGCTGACGCGACGAAGCAGGAAGATGCCAAGCCCACGTCTGCCGCGGAACCCAAAGGGTACGCGGAAGCCGTGCAGCGCGGCGACCAGGCGTGGCAGGCGCAAGATTTCGACCGTGCGATTTATTTCTACGTACAGGCGATGGACAAATCTCCCGGCGACGCGGGGACGCTGGCGAAAATCGGCACCATCGAAGATGCCCGCGGAAATGCTGCACTTGCGGAGAGGGCGTTCGAGATGTCCCACCGGGCCAACCCTGAAGAGCCGCGCGTTGCGGAACGCCTTGCCCGGCTCTACTTGAAGTCCGGCAAAGTCGACAATGCATCGGACATCTATACGCAGGTGCTTGCGGCTGATCCGAATCGGGCCCGCGCTCTCGATGGGATGGGTGAGGTTTACCTGGCGAGGTCGGACTATGGTCAAGCCATTCTCTATTTCGATCGGGCTCTAAAGGCCGAGAAGCCGGACCCGGCCTCGGTTCTGATCCACCGTGGATACGCAAAACTGCGCAGCCGGGATTTGGCGGGGGCTGAGGCAGATCTGCGCTCGGCCTTGTCCGTGCCGCAGCGGGACGATGCATGGATCGCCCCGAGGGATGACGCGTGGCGATACCTCGGGGATGTACTGGTACTGCGGGGTGATGCGGCCGGTGCACTCGAGAGCCTGCTCAACGTGATGAGCACGGCCGAAGCATTCAACGAAATGGGCGTCACCCTCATGGACGTCAAAAAGTATAAGGACGCCAGGGAATATTTCATGAAGGCCATCAGCGCTTCCGCGGCATGGTTCGAATCGGCGCAACGGAATCTGGCTCTGGTGGACGAGCGCCTGCGCAATACCAGCGGATGAATGAGAGGGATATTTGCTCTCAAATCCCAGGATGACGCTATCGGCTGCCGACGTCGCTGCCGGCCATCGCAGCGGCTTGTCCTGGCCGCTGCTCATCGCCGCGAGCACGTTCTTGGTCCTCCTCACCCGCAGCCAGATGCTGGGAGACGGCGATTTATACTGGCACATCGTTGCCGGACGGTGGATGTTCCAGCACTTTGCAATTCCAACCGCAGATCCGTTTTCCTATACCATGCCGGGCGCACCCTGGATTGCACACGAGTGGCTGGCCGAGATCCTGTACGCGGTAGCCTACTCACTGGCCGGCTGGTCGGCGGTTGTCGGTCTTGCGGCGGCTGCTTTCGCGGCCGCGCTCGCGATTCTGGCGCGCTACTTGTTGCGTTACGTCGAGCCGCTCTACGCCCTGGTCTTGACTTCCATGGCGTTCAGCCTGGCGTCACCGCATTTGCTTGCACGCCCCCATACACTGGTGGCGCCTCTCTTGATTTATTGGACGGTGACGTTGCTGCGCGCGCGGGAGTCGAACCGTGCCCCGCCGCTATGGACGGCTCTGCTGATGGTGTTGTGGGCTAACCTGCACGGCAGCTTCGTCTTAGGATTGGCGCTCGGGGGAGTATTCAGCGCCGAGGCGGTTCTAGCGGCGGATGGACCTGCCGCCCGATGGCACGCCGCCCGGCAATGGGGCGTCTTTCTCGTGGCGGCCTTGCTGGTATCGATGGTCAATCCTCACGGACCCTACAGTCTGCTGTTCGCGTATGACCTGAGCAGAATGGACTTCATCAGCAAGGTACGAGAATGGATGCCGCCCTCTTTCGAGGGTATGCAGCCGTTCGAACTCTGGTTACTCGTCGGTGCTGTCGCCTTGATGACTCGAGGACTTCGCCTTCCGCCGGTGCGCTTGGTCCTGCTGATCGGGCTGGTCCACATGGCGTTGCACCACCGTCGACACCAGGACCTGCTGGGATTTCTTGGGCCGGCTATTGTCGCTGAAGCGCTCGGCGCTCAATGGTTTGCCGCCCGAGGAACCGGACAGCACGCTGCCGTTCTGGATCGATTGTTTGCATCGTTTGCGCCGCCGGCAACCAGAGTCGCCTGTGCGGCGGTCTTGACCGCTCTGGCGGCGACCGGACTCGCGGCGATTCGCATTGACGCACTCCGCCCACCGCCCACTACGACCCCGGATGCCGCATTGGCGGCCGTGCGTGCGGCATATCCCGGCGCGTCCACACCCTTTCCGAAGCGGGTATTGAATAGCGACGAATTTGCGGGTTACCTGATCTTCAACGGCATCGCGCCGTTCATCGACGGCCGGGGTGACATGTACGGCGATGAGTTTTTCTTTGACTACGTAAACGCGATGGAACTGAAAGACTCGGAGGTGCTTCCCCAGCTGCTTGAACGCTACCAGCCAGGTTGGACGCTGCTGCGGCCGGGGTTGCCGGCCGTGGCACTAATGGACCGCCTGCCGGGCTGGAGGCGACTGTATGCCGACGAGACGGCGGTTGTTCACGTCCGGGATGCAGGCAAATGAACGCACCATTCAAAGAAGTGGTCGTGCGCAGTTTCATGTGGAACGGTATGCAATCGGATCAAAACGTTGCTTTATCAGGTGGCGATCCCCGTCGCTGGCGCGGCCGATTCGTTGTGCTGGTCAAAGTTGCAGTTACGGGTGTGAGTCTTTGGTACATCGGTCGAATGATCGATCCGCGCGCTTTGCAGCATGATTTGGCAACCATGTCGCTCCCGTTCCTGGGATTGAGTTTTGCGTGCTTTCTGATGATCGCGATCCTCGGGGGCGCCCGGTGGTGGGTCGTGCTGCGGGCGATGGGCCAGCCCTCGCGGCTTGGTGCGCTCACGGCGCTGTTCTGGACCGGGATGTTGTTGAACCAAATCCTACCCTCGGCGGCGGGCGATGCCGCGCGCGTCTGGCTTTCAGTTCGGCGGGGGGTTCCGCTCTCAGCCTCGGTGCACAGCATATTTCTGGAACGGATACTGATGGTCTTGGCACTGCTGCTGATCGTTCTGGTCACTCAGCCTTTGCTCTCATACGTCGCGCCCGGCGCCAGTGAGCCTCTCTGGGTTCCTGTCGTATTTCTGATCGGCGGCCTTGGCGGCCTCGGCCTTGTGGCTGTAGCGGATCGGATTTCGGCTCGGGTCGCCGGCAGTCACGCCCGCATTCTGCATTGGTTGGCCCGACTGTCGCGCGATACGCGGTGTGTGGTGGCTTCGCGCTGGACGGCACCGTTGGCGATACTCTGCCTGGTAGGCAATCTGAATTTCGTCGTCGCTGGTGGGTTGCTGGGCGCGGCGCTCGGACTTCGGTTACCGTTCGCAGACTATCTGGCCTTCATCCCCCTGGTCGTAACAGTCACCGTAATCCCGATCTCGATAGCCGGATGGGGGCTGCGGGAAGGGTTGCTTATAGCGCTCTTGGCCAAGGTCGGGATCTCGCACGAAGCTGCTTTGGCGTTCTCGGTGATGTTTGGCGCCTTCAGCGCCCTTTGCAGCCTTCCAGGCTTGGTCCTGTGGTGGAAAGATTCCGAACAGCGAAGGACGTCGCCGATTTGACGAACATGGAGAGGCATCGCGTATGACATCCGCGTCGTTGCCGGTTTTGGCTATCGTTTGTCCCGTTTACAATGAAGAGGCGGTGATACTGCTGTTCTTCGGTCGCATCCTCCCGGTAATGCAGGCGCTTACCCCCCGTTATCAAATCCGGCTGGTGTTTCTCAACAATGCCTCGGTGGATCGGACGCGAGACAGGATTGAGGACGTCAAGGCCCTTTGGCAGGAGACCTACGTCATCTCGATGAGCCGAAACGTGGGATATCAGGCGTCGCTCGACTGCGGGCTTCGCAATGTCGATGCCGACCTGTTCGTGATCATCGATGTCGATTGCGAAGATCCGCCGGAAATGATTGCGCAATTCGTCGAGAAACACGAAGAGGGGTTCGATATCGTCTACGGTGAACGGGTCGATCGACCGGAGCCGAAGTTGATCAAAGCGAGCCGGAAGTTCTTCTATCGACTGCTGCAAAAGATCGCAGATGAAGAGATTATCTTGGATATGGCTGAGTTCTCTCTGTTCACCAGCGACGTTCGCGACGCTATTGTTGACGATCGGTCCTCTTTCCCATTTCTGCGGGCGTCCATCGGGCGCGTCGGATTTCAACGCGCCGCGATTCCGTTTGCGCGGCAGCCCCGGATTGCCGGGACCACGCACTACAACATTATTGGGATGTCGATTTTCGCTGTCGCCGGGCTCCTGTCCGCTTCAACGCTTTTGCTGCGCCTGCCGATCTTCATATTGCCATTTTGGCTGCTCGCCTTGTGTGCCCTAGGCGCATGGGCGATAGCGATCCAATCTGCGTGGGTGGGACTTACTGCGCTGATCGTGTTCGCTGGCTATGTCGGGTCCTCGAGCGCATTCATCGCCCTTTACGTAGCCCGGGCTTATAAGAACGGACTACAGCGCCCGAATGCGGTGATCGATCGGAAGCGGAGCAGGTTGCCCCCTGCGCCGAGCGCCGCGGCATGACGAGGCCTGTTTGCGGCGTTTGCGGCGCTGACGATATGCGACTGCGTTATCCGCGAGCGCCCGACTACATCACCGGTGATCTGTTCCAGGTGTGGTGCTGTGGAGCCTGCGGCTGCGGGCAGACGCAACCGTCGCCGACAAATCTCGATAGCTATTATCCGGACGGGTATCGGCGATATAGTGCTGTGATCGCAGCGATATTAAGGATTCTGTATCGCAGGCGGGTCGGGCAGTGGGTGAAGCTTTTTGCAAGCCCGGGTGCGGCGTTTGAGATGGGCTGTGGTGACGGCCTGATGCTCGCAATGCTGCGCCAACGGGGTTGGTGTGTGTCAGGCAGCGAGCGGACTGAATCGGCGGCCCACATCGCGCGCGAACAATACAACCTTTAGGTTGCAGCGGGTGGGCTTGAGGTCATGGACCCCGCTCGCCGATTCGAATTGGTGCTTCTCAACCAAGTGCTGGAACATCTCCGCGACCCGGCGGGAACTGTTACTGGTTGGCGACGGCCATCCTGGCCAGCCGTTGTGGCGTCGGCCAGCGCACGTTCCATACCCAGCCGGCCTGCTCGAACCACCTG
>Ga0137403_10006650_pt1 | contig 13196 bp, 9 predicted proteins | sample CZOMad2_1_16fung_FD_122057 | JGI IMG/M metagenome (GOLD analysis project Ga0137403, IMG submission 122057) | Vadose zone soil fungal communities from Angelo Coast Range Reserve, California, USA - CZOMad2_1_16fungal (Hybrid Assembly) | ecosystem: Environmental > Terrestrial > Soil > Vadose zone... | reverse complement strand
CCTTTTGCGCGAGATCGAAGCAAGTGGGTTCGTCAAGCGGCTGTACGGTGAACAGGGAAAGTGAAGGAATTGGAGTGATGGAGTACTGGAATGTTGGAGTATTGGGTTTAGGCCCATCACTCCATTTCTCCAATACTCCAGTACTCCAATTTTGCCGTGCTTATTAACATCATCGGCGCCGGTCCCGCCGGTCTTTTGTTTGCGCTGCTGATCAAGCGTCGGTTTCCGGCGTGGCGCGTCAGTGTCTTCGAGCAGAATCCTCCCGACGCCACTTTCGGTTTTGGCGTGGTGTTTTCTCTGAATGCGCTGGCGTTCCTCGAGCGTGACGCGCCGGATCTGTATGAGCAGCTTACGCCTCAGCTTGAAAGCTGGCCGATCCAGCGCATCGTTCACCGGGATGAGCGCGTCGACATCGACGGCAACGGCTTCTCGGCCATTGGCAGGCTGGAGCTCAATCAATTTCTCGACAAGTTGTGCCGGGCAGTGGGCATCGTGATCGAATACGAACATGTCATCGATTCACTCAATCAAGTGCAAGACTGCGATCTCATCGTCGGCGCCGACGGCGCAAATTCATGGCTCCGCCGGGTGTTGGAATCCGAATTCGAACCGCGGATCGAGTGGCTCAGCAATCGCTTCGCCTGGTATGGCACGGAGCAGCTATTTGAATGCTTGAGCCTGACCTTCCGCGCGAATCAAGACGGCCATTTTGTCGCGCACCACTACCGCCATAATCCATCGATGAGCACCTTCGTGGTCGAGTGCGATGTTGCGACCTGGCGCCGCGCCGGACTCGATCGTAAATCCGACGACGAAAGCCGCGCATACTGCGAGCACGTGTTCGCGCCGGATCTGGGCGGCCATCCGCTGGTGTCCAACAAATCGATCTGGCGCCAATTTCCTTTGCTGGTTAATCGACGTTGGTATGTTGGAAATACTGTGCTAATAGGCGACGCGCTGCGCACGGTGCATTTTTCCATCGGCTCCGGCACGCGCCTGGCGTTTGAGGACGCCATCGCTCTTGACCGTGCGTTCACGGAAGCGTGCACGGATGTGCCGAGCGCGCTGGCGGCGTTCGAGCGCGAACGCCGGCCGATTGTAGAAAAGATTATTTTTGCAGCTAATGCGAGTTCCTATTGGTACGAGCGCCTGCCGGATAAAATGAAATTGCAGCCATGGCAGATTGCCTACGATTACATGAAGCGCAGCGGGCGCATGACCGACGAGCGGCTGCGTGAGCTGTCGCCGAGATTTATGGGTCGCGTGGACCTGGAACGGAAACGCGTGTAGTCGGGTAGAATTCAGGGTTCTTCAGTTCATCAAACATTTGTATGAATGTCACAAAGAAAAGTCGGCAATGCGGTTTGGCGAACTTGTGGTATAGCTATTTTCAAAGAATTGGCAAAATGGATAAAAAGAGAGTTACGGCTTAAAAATATAAACCATCCGCGGCGCACTAATAACTTTTGCGTCTCGCCATGAACCTTTGTGCTCGCCTCGGATGCACACGAAAAGGAGAAGACCATGGCCAACAGAGTCGAGATCGGCGGCCTTAGGATCGATGAACGGCTCTATGGCCTAGTGCGAGATGAGATCGCGCCGGGAACGGGGGTGAAGGCCGATGGTTTTTGGAAATCTCTCGGCGAGATCGTGAGAGATCTGGGCTCGAAGAATCGAGCGTTGCTGGCAAAGCGCGATCAGCTGCAACAGCAGATTGACCAGTGGCATCGGGCGCGCAGCGGTCAGTCCTTCAATGTGAAGGAATACGCCGCCTTTCTGAAAGAGATCGGCTACCTCGTCCCCGAAGGCAAAAATTTCAAGATAACCACGGCCAATGTCGACCCCGAGATCGCCGAGATCGCGGGGTCGCAGCTGGTGGTGCCGCTTGACAACGCTCGCTACGCCTTGAACGCGGCGAATGCGCGGTGGGGGAGTCTCTACGACGCGCTCTACGGCACGAATGTCATTCCCGAGGAGGGCGGCGCAGAAAAGGGCGAGTCCTACAATCCCAGACGCGGTGCCAAGGTGATCGCTTACACCGAGGAATTTTTAGACAAGGTCGTCGCCTTGAAACGCGGCAGTTTCTCGGATGTCACGCGATTCTTTCTCAAGCGCGTCGGTCGTAAGAAACAGTTGGCGGCGACGCTCAAGGACGGAAAAACGGTCGGACTGGCGGATGGCGGCAAATTTCTCGGATATCAGGAAAATGCCGGCGAATTGACGAGCATCTTGTTAAGCAACAACGGTTCGCGCATCGAGATTCAAATCGACCGAAGCCATCCCATCGGCAAGGCCCACCCTGCAGGCGTGAAAGACGTGGTCCTTGAGGCGGCGATCACAACGATTGAGGATTGCGAGGATGCGGTCGCTGCGGTGGACGCCGCCGATAAGACAACGATCTATCGGCATTGGTGCGGCCTCATAAAAGGGAGCCTCGAAACGACCTTTGAAAAGAACGGCCGCCCGCTCGATCGAAAACTCAACCCGGACAAAGTGTTCACCACGCCGACAGGAAGGAAGCTCGCCTTGCCTGGGAGAAGTCTGCTCTTGGTGCGCAATGTCGGCATTCACATGTACACCGACGCGGTGACCACTAAGAATGGGGAGGAGATTCCCGAGGGCTTCCTCGACGCAACGATCACGACGCTTGCCGCCATCCATGATCTCAAGAGAAAGGGAAAATACCGCAACAGCAAAACGGGGAGCATTTATATCGTCAAACCGAAGCAGCATGGACCGGAGGAAGTCGCGGCCACCGTTGAGCTATTCCAACGGATCGAGGGCGCGCTCGGATTGAAACGGAAAACTCTCAAGATCGGCATCATGGACGAAGAGCGACGCACCACGGTCAACCTGAAAGAATGCATACGCGCTGCGAAAGATCGGGTGGTTTTCATCAACACCGGCTTTTTGGATCGGACCGGCGACGAGATCCACACTAGCATGGAGTTAGGCGCGATGCTGCCGAAGGAAGAGATCAAAGCGCAGCCCTGGATCAAAGCTTACGAAGACTGGAACGTGGACGTCGGCATCGAAACGGGACTTCGAGGCAAAGCGCAGATCGGCAAGGGGATGTGGACCATGCCGGATGAGATGCGTGAGATGGTCCGGACCAAGATCGCTCATCCTCAAGCGGGAGCGAACACCGCATGGGTGCCCTCGCCAACCGCGGCGACGCTACACGCGCTGCACTATCATCAAGTCAATGTCCCTAAGCGACAGGCCGAGCTGTCGAAGCGAGGCCGCGCCAACCTCGAGCATATTCTCACGCCGCCGCTGCTACTCGACCGAAAGTTGACGGCTGAGGAAATTCAGCGCGAGCTGGATAACAACGCACAGGGCATACTGGGATACGTCGTTCGCTGGGTCGATCAGGGGATCGGCTGTTCGAAAGTTCCGAATATTAACGACGTAGCGTTGATGGAAGATCGGGCGACGCTCAGGATATCGAGCCAACATCTCGCCAACTGGCTCAAGTACGACATCGTCACGAAGGATCAGGTCGTCGAGACCTTTCAGCGGATGGCGCAAGTCGTCGATCGGCAAAATCGCGGCGACCCGAACTACCGAAGCATGGCACCGAATTACGACGCAAGCATCGCTTTTCAGGCAGCGCTGGACCTTGTCCTAAAGGGCGGTCACGCCGCGAACGGTTACACCGAGCCCGTACTCCACTCCCGCCGGAGAGAAGCCAAAGCGGCCCAGGAAAAGAAAAGCGGCTAGAGTTGCTGCAACGCGCCGCTTGGATCGGCCGCTGTTTCATCTGCGCACTGTCGACGAATTTCGCGCGTCGTTCGCGAAGCGGGACGAACGCGCGCACCGAAACGTGTGGTTCTACTCCTACGATCAATCCTCTCACGGTTAAGTTAGGTTGAAATCGCCCTTGTGCCTCCGACAATCGTTTAGGCGAGAAACGTCAAAAGTAAACAGGCTGTTGAAAAAAGTTCGGAATGCTTCGAGAGCCTCAGCATGAACGGAAAATCGTCAATGATATCAAAAACTCCCCCGTTCGTCCTGAGACTCGTCGAAGGACTCCTAGAGAGTTTTTCAACAGCCTGTAAAGACGCGACCCCATAGACGACGCGTGCGGATTGCCGATCTATAGGACGGCTGCTAGCATCAATGGCTGGAGCCTACAAGCCAATGTCACGTTAAAGATGTTAGATTTTTTGAAAGTATAACCTTCCCACATAACCTAGGTTTGATGCCGGAGCTGATACAATGCACCCGAGGAAGAAAGAAGAAATTGTTCAGCGATTAGTCAAGATAGCTTGTCAAGCAGAAATTCCCGAATTAGGCAAATCACGGCCCAAAACGTATCACGGAGAAGATGGCATCTTCGCTCTTTCGAAAGCCGCATACGGGGACTATATCGAACTGGTGCGGACCTGTATCAAAGAAGAAGATTGGGGGCCGAAATTTTCAGAACATTATATTCGCACAGCCTTAGACCGGATCTTGGCGAAAATCGGTCAACAGCCGACCAGAGCGGCCATTGATCCGCTAGTAGACCAGTTTATAAGTGAACTTAACGCTTATTCCGATGAACTTGCCGTATATATCGCTATCCATGACTTGAGTATGGAAGTTGAATCCCTTGAGATTGGAAACATAATTCTTAGGAAGGCAACGGATGAGTTCCTCGAAAGGCTAGCCGGTCGCATGGACTCCATTATACATGCCAGCGAAAAACCCGATCCTGCAAAAAAATCTCTGGGTAACCTGGAGCGAAAGAGGTTTACACGGCACAAAGGACGTGTATTTGCTGAATATCACGTCGTAGCAGAGCAAAAACGAGCGGTCGAGCGTGCCGTAGCTGAATGCCGAAGAGTCCTAGACTTGCTCTGGTTGTTTGTTAATTTCCCCGATTCCCGGGCCGCCAGCAGATTCCACATAAGCATAGAGGAAATTGGGGAAATCAATATGTCTGTCTTATGTGAAAATAAATTTTACGCTTTTAATTCACGAAGACGGTTTCTGCCGTTCCATATACGTGGAGATGTCCTTGGCGAAATGCGAGAAATGGGCATCTTTGAGGTTAGTGACCTGTTGAAAAAACCTGACCGTATGTTGACCGACTTTGAGAAAACTTTGATAAGGGGTATTCACTGGTATGCGGCGGCACGGGCACAAACCGAGAGTGACAATGAATTTCTTAATCTTGTAGTTTGTTTGGAGACGTTTTTCACGCCAGAAAATAAGGACCCGATCGCACCTTCTATTGCTGAGGGAGTAGCTATTGTTCTTGCTCAAGAGGCCTCAGTCCGACTTGGCATAAAAAAGACGGTCAAGGATCTTTACGGAATAAGAAGCGGCATATCACACGGCGGCCGTAAAGCCGTCACGGACTCAGATCTTACATGGCTTAGGGAGGCCGCCCTGTACGTCACGGAGTGGATGATTAAAAACCGCAAACAGTTTAACTCACGCCAACAATTGTGCGATTGGATAGAATTGAAAAGATTGGGTGGAGCGTGATCGCACGAGTTTTTTAAGTTAGGGCTGTCCGCTCGTAGCGTACCTACAAACAGTCGAAATTGGCAGTGTGGCCCTCCAGCGAACCCTTTGGTCGGCCATCACGGTCGATACTCGCAAGAGTCCGGTAAAAGTATGTGTCCGAATTGTGTCCGAGACCTGCTTGCCAAGTGACCCGAACAGACCCGACGATCAGATGCCCAGTTTGCTGAAATCGCCAGGAATGTTCGGGTCCTCCCGGCTATCGTGACAGACCGTCCTCGATTCGTAATCAGTTGTTCCAATCGCGCGAAGCGATCTACTGGATTACGAAAAACAATAATCTTCCTTGTAGCTTACCGCAACGAGAAAAAAAGAAACAAAAACAAGGCGCATAAACCAGGAATCGAGCCATTCTTATGGTTCAGTGGGGTTGGTACGGAAACATCGTAGAAACATGCTATAGGAGCCGGGCGAGTCTCAGTGTTTATCAAAACGAACTTGCCGCAGACGGCCCGCTCGCTATCCGCGTGAAAAACGGGTGCTGAGCAAAACGGCAGGTATGCGAGTCCATGCTATCCTTGCCATATTGGCGACCTGGACTATAAACTATTAAGCCAATTTATGTGCGAAAAAACACCGACCGATTCGACCGCCACTTCACCCAGATAATCATGTAAGGGCGACAAATGCGTAAGAATTGATAATCCAGGCGGGATAGAAAACTCGTGACGGGAGTCAATGGTAAGGATCCTCGTCATCGCTCGGCCACGTTGTTAGCTTGCGCAGGAACTTCTGATTTGCAAGCCGATCTAGTGCCGGCAACAGTCCATCGGCGAGCCACGAGTGCGTAGCAAAAAAAACGAAACCGACCAGCAGGCTTGAAGCCATGAAATTTGCACCCATTTCGATCAGTGAATCGGTATGAAAGAAAACGCCACACATACCCAAAATTGAAGCGATCAAACCGAGTCCTCCTGCGATAAAGCCAATTGACCTGCGAAAGATTGGTAGATCCTTGTCCATGTAGATCCGTGTTATGGGGATCAATAGTAAGAAGATCAAGGCCCATTTTGCGAGCGACCAAATACGAGGCGCGGAGTCACGGGAGGACATATCCAAGAGTACAGCAGGAATAGCGATATCGCCTGAACCTCTGAGTAGCCCCAAAATTGCTAAATTTTCAAGTATGTCGAAGACGGCCGCGGGAATTACCAGCAACCTAATAAATAATGCAAGTCTGCGATTATCTCGCTGGTAGAGAATAAGGCTGAGAAATAAAAATAGGATCGTGTAGAAAACAATTAACACCCAATCCAGTTCAATCTGCCTGATCATTTGCGGGCGGTCATCTCCTGGGTCGCCTGCCGATCCCAGAATCTTTGACACATCCTCGCCGTCATACCTTATTAGTTCCATCGCCAGCACTGGTGAATGTAGCCCATCGGGTAGCTTTCGTTTACCGAAGTCTCCAACTAAACCCATGATGATTCCAAGGCCGATAGCTAGGAAGGCGAAGAGAGCGCAATAGAAATACAGTTTCGGGTTAGGATTCACTGACGGAAGAACTCCAGAACCTTGTCGCAATTGCGTCCAATCAGTGGATAGGGGGACGGTGACGGACAAAGCCTATGCCATTCTTGTCTGAGAAGCACGATGTCGTAAGGTGTCAAATGCCATGAGAGAGGGGCTGGTATCTGATCACTATGGCGATCCGTGCTGTAATACTCGAAAGATACGACCTGGCAAGGAACGTTGTATACATACGTGCACAGCTTTTCTAGGAACTTGAGTTCCACTTCGTTCCGCGAGAACTGTCCGGTGCCACGAACGTTCTCAAGAGTCTGGAAAGCGTGAGTGGCTTGGAAAAACCATCCATAGTCTCCCTTCGGAGGATTAATTAAACCTGCCGGGGAACCGCGAATCTGAAGAATTAGGATACGACTTGGCTTTGAACTGCTGTTGTTCATAGCTTGATCAAGCCATTCAATCAACGTTGCAACTCCATAGTTATCGTAGTAGCCGCCGTCCACAACGTGATACTGATTCGCAAATACGTCGCCCAGGAATATGCGAGCGGCTGGAGTAACAAAGGGAAATGTTGCGGAGAGACGAGCAGCCGTCACAATCGGAATATCTTTCTTTGGATATAACCGGCTAAAATCTTGCCAACCGGGCGTGATCTTGTTGATAGGTTCGCGAGGTGGTCCAAAGTCAGTGGTGGATAGTAGAAGTCGCTCGCCGGTTTCAACAATAGTGGCATTAAAAACTACAGCAGGCTTGTTGCCTTTCGCAACTTCCGGCCGCCATTTCGATAGCGTTGCTGTCGCCAGACTGTCGGTTCGTTTCCACGCGTTTTCGAGCGCGGAACCTCGATCACTTAGCAGATTTGGGCCGTTAACAAGGTAAAACGGATAAAGGTAAAACCCCTTCCAGAAAGGGATCAAGTTCCACAAAAAATCAGGATAAACGAGCCCCCAGGCGACGTCGTCCAAACTGGAGGCTTCTGCGACTTTGAGCGGCCGGTAATAATCAAGCTGTTCGCCAACTTGTGGTAGTTGCCCGTTAGACTGGTAGGCGTCCACAATGTACATTGCTCCTACAGAACCACCTGAAACTGAGCTGATTAGCCGTATGGATCGATCGAATTCTTCGGCAGCTTTTTCGCCTTGCTTCTCAAATTCCTTACGTAGCCCGGATAGAACACGCACGGTCCAGGCTGCGGATTGGATCCCGCCGCCGCTGGCAGCTACGAGAATTATCAGCTTGCCGTCGCGTGGTGACAATACGTCGGCGGGCGACAGAGTCGTTGTAGTCGAGTCTTTCGGTAATGATGAGTAAAAATTGTCGCCTTGTGGCAAGAACGAAACTGTCCAGCCCCAAATGATGAGCGGTGCTAGAACAGGAATTCGAAAACGGTCAAGAAAAAACGTGAGCGCGGAAAGTCCCCAGCAGAGCATCATCACAAGTACTAGCAACAAGCATAAGGTGGGTATGACCGGAGTAGTCTCCCCCGGTGGGGCATATTTTTTGATGAAAAATAGAAAAATATAAAAACCGATGGAAATTACAAATTGAATTACTGCAAAAACGTGGCGAGGACGCAATTGTCTTGTCCGAGAATCAACATACCCATGCGGACTAATCACCGCGATAGAAGAAACTAGCGCTCGACCGAGATTGGCAACGCCTGCAAGCATGCTGACGAAATAATTCATTATGCGTTCATAGAAAGGTACTCTAAGATTTCGTAAATGGGCCGTGATCGAGGATTGGTATGGAGTTTCTGTCGGAAAGATTTTCGCCCAAATCTCATCCTGCAGCAGGGTCATTACTAAGTAGAAAACGATGATTCCCAAAATGATTCCGATTAAAGCAGCCGGAATCATCGATGGAATACTTTCCTTTAATGTCTGATAAGACGCGCCGATCACCAGCGGGAAGGCTACTGATAAAGGGATCACGCGCAGCATTAATTTGATCCCAGCCGCCCCGGTTTCTCGACGGCGGGGAATGTGACCGGCCCCGAACCGTTCTTCTCCGTCAAGTACAATGAGCCGAGCTGTGACACCAATCGTTGCGGCCGTTAACAGACTCGCGGTGCTTACGAGAAAAAATGATAGAGCAGTCTGCCAAACGTTATCGGCGCCAACGTCGAAAATGCCTTTCAGTAGTGAACCAAGCGCCGCATCTTTGGGAAGAGCCAGGAGAGGAAGAATGAAGAGAATTGCCCAGGTTAGTAATGGAACTCTGAGGAGATAAATATATGCAAGATAATGTCCGATAACTTCCATTAAACTCAACGGGAGTCGTCGTTACTTATTTCGCCAACCAAATGTTTCTAGAATTTTGATCAGGTCAGAAAGACTCGCTGCAAAAAATTCGAACCACAGCAAAGTTCTCTCTCTATTACCACTGTTGGTCCACTTGGTCAAAGAAATGAGGACTGAACGACAAACTTCCTAAATCAATAAATTCCGATCGGCTTCGATTTTCCTGGGCGTTCCGAGTTATTCACCCTTATTCGTCCGAGCAATCTTTATTAGATGGGGATATTATCATCTTTGGGGAGGTTCAGCGGGGAGGAGGTTCAGCGGGGTCAGACATAAGCAATGATTCCGCTGAAAAACCCCCTGTTCACGAAAATTCTGGATGAAGAAAATCATTAACCGTGTTGAGAAAATCGGTTGTGGGGCAATTGTGAGCGAAAAATTTTGGCACCATTTTTGGCGGGAACCTTTTTCAGCAGAATCACTATCTCAGGCTTGACCCTGCCCCTTCCCCTTCCTGACCCATTCCTCCCGTTCTGACCGGGCACGGTCATGCCGCGATCGGCTTGATCCTTTAGCAAGGCGACGATAACGTACAAACCGGTTCGCGGCGTCAACTCGCACCTTCCGGGGCAGGGTTCACGCCTGAGCTTCGACTTTAGACCAGGCCAGACAAACTTGACTCCTCATCACCGATGAGCAACGCGCTCACACATCGCGACTACCGTGTGTTCTTCACTGGATCCATGGTCACCCGCCTTGGCGAAGACATGCAAGAGGTGGCGGAGGATTGGCTCGTGTTTGTCATGACCGGTTCGCCGTTTCTCTTGGGATTGGTGGCGTTTTGCAAGGGGCCTTCACGGGTCCTATTGGCTCCGATATTTGGCGCCGTCGCTGATCGCGTCGATCGTAAGAAGATCCTTATCGGCGTATATCTTTTCCAGGCAGTGCTAGCCTTGTCGTATGGATGTCTTGTCGCAACCAAGCTCATAGCGTTCTGGCACATCGTAATTCTCGCAGTGCTCGACGGTTTGGTCGCGCCACTCAGCCGCGTAACGCGCCAGACTGTCATCCCGGAGCTGGTTCCTAAGCAAAGCCTGGTAAGCGCCATTTCTATCAACAGCGTCGGCAATAACGCTTGTCAAGTAATCGGGCCGCTGGTTGGCGGACTGTTGATTGTCTGGTTGGGCATCGGAGCGGTATTTTTTATCAACGCCGTTGGCTTTTGCGGTATTATCATCAGCCTGCTGTCCATCAAGCTGCCGCAAAGGATTAATAAAAGCGCAGATTTCAACGTCCGGAAAGACATCATTGAAGGAGCTCACTTTATCCGCAACCAGCCGCTGGTTCTGGAAGTGATGGCGATCCAGCTCTTCTCGTTTTTCCTAGCTCTGCCGTTTAATAGGTTCTTTCCTGTTTACGCGAAGGAGATCTTAAACATCGGTCCCACGGGTCTGGGACTTCTAAGAGGTAGCTTCGCCGCCGGGAACGTTCTTGGAGGGATAGGTTTGATATTTTTTGGTGGGGTGAAAAATCAAATTCGGTTATTGAGAACGGCATCGTTGGGGTTGAGCATGTGTTTGATCCTGTTCTCGCATTCCTTTTGGCTCCCGCTCTCCGTTATTTCATTGATTCTAACCGGTGTCGCCACGATGATTTTTCGCTCCATCGGCCTCTCCGTGATCCATCTCAACATTCCCAACGAATTCCGCGGTAGGGTAATGGGGCTTTATCATATGGAACTGGGATTTCGCTCCCTCGGAGCGCTGCTTCTAGGCTCCCTGGGAAGTATTGCGGGAGTTCCTGTGGCCGTTGCGACGGGGTCGGCGCTTTTTGGGCTGATCAGTTTGCTGAGCCCACTCTATAAGAATTATCGCAGCAAGCAGGCTCAAGTCGCCTGGCTGTCTAAGCCGGATGACTGATGTGGATATCGACAAAGTTGCGAGATGGCCGGCGATTGAGACCTATGGGCATTCCCAGGTCGAGCTGAAGTGATTGTCTCAAAAAGGAGGTTTACTGTGAAGCGGCATTTTACCAGAGAAGCTTTGCTATATTTCTTAGGCATTCTCTTGTTTGCTCCGCCTGTTCATGCTGCGACACTTAGCCCGGCTCTCTTGAAAGCCAAGCAGGACGCGGAGGCGAGAGGGTATTCATTTGTGGCTGACCGCGAGGAGATTGTCGCAAAAGCCCAAAAGGAGGGAAGACTACGCGTCATAACGAGCATGGAGCCTGAAACTGCCAAGTCTTCCGTGGCCGCTTTCAAAACGAGATACCCGTTTATCGATCTAAGCGTTCAGGTGAGAACAGGCTCCGAGTCGGCGCAGCAGCTTATCCTGCAAATCAAGAGCGGCGTGGCTGCTAAGGAATGGGACGTTGTCTCAACTACCTCCGACCTTCTCAACGACTATATTCCTCATCTCTGGAAGGTGGATCTGCAGGGAATGGCAGAGCGAGGTGTCCTGCAAATCCCTCATCAAATGGTAGATTCCACCCAGCGGAATATCGTGGCTTTTCACAGTCGTTTCCAAGTCATCGCTTATAATAAAAATCTCGTTGCGCCGGCCCTGGTTCCGAAGGTTTGGGAAGATCTTTTGAAGCCTGAGTTTAAGAAAAGAAAATTCTCCCTGGACATTCGTCCTGGAGGCATAGCGACTCTCATACCTGCCTGGGGTCTGGACAGGACAGTGGAGTTTGCTCGAAGATTGGCAAGTCAGGATCCCATCTGGGTCCGAGGTGATCCCAGGGCGATCACAGGTATGCTAGCTGGCGAAATTCCGATGATGGTTGCAGCCAATTTTCACGACCTGAAGCGCGCACAGAAAAAGGACCCGCTCGGCGTTCTCCATTATTCTATTGTCGAGCCTGTTCCTTTTAGGCTGGCGCTGGCACAATCAATCCTGGCGACGGCGCAGCATCGGCATGCGGCGCTCCTGTGGTTTGACTGGCTTGCGACTGCTGAGGCGCAGAAGATCGCCGATGAGCACGAGCCGATGGCCTCAGCAGTTTACGTGCGTGGAAGCGCGGTGGAACAGGAGCTCAGGGGGAAGAAATTATCGGCCGTGCCGTGGGAAAGCTATCAGAATCTCCAGCCATGGTCGGCGAAGATATTTGAGGCCTATGGTTTTCCTAACGCGGATTCTCAGCGGTGATCACAGATGAATATTGGCTGAGTTAGTAGGAACCTCACGAATAAGAATCTGACCAAGGCATTCGCCGAAGCCTGGGCGCGGAACCCCCGGACGGAAGCCGGTAGTGGTTCAATTAGATTTCAACGAACCGTCAATGTAGGGGCAGACCCCTGTGTCTGCCCTCTGGGAGGGGCGACCACGGGGGGGTCGCCCCTACAAATGTTTGCGAAACTGAACCACGACCCGGAAGCCTTGGGCTTTACCAAGCCGGAAATGAAATGATAGGATACAGCCGCGCTCAACATCAACTTGGATAAAGGAGGGAACATGGAACAGCCGAAAGGATTCGAGGTCTTCGAAATCAACCCCCAGATAGTGGCGAAAGGAAAGAAGACGACGGAACTCGTGCGCACGGATCTAATCCGCGCCAATGTTCAGGTGGTCACCGACGGTGGCGAAACGAATCTGCATGCCCACACCGGGATGGACGCGATCTGGGTGGTTATGCAAGGAGAGGCGACTTTCTACGGTCAGGGGGATGGGGTTGTCGGCAAGCTCAAAAAGCATCAAGCGATCTTGATTCCTCGCCCTAAACCTTACTGGTTTGAAAGCTCGGGCGAAGAGCCGTTGGTGATCCTTCATGTCATGGCGTATCAGCCAGGGGCGGTCGCAAAACGCATCGATTACTCGCCGAGGAAAGAGCTTCCGCGAGAGATGGTGGAAGGGAAATTTTTCGGGCAAGAGGGAAGCGAGACCTAGCAGGTTTCGCTAGCGCCAATTTTCACACACCGCCTACGGCCTCAGAGGCGGCAACGTCCTCATGGTGCCAAAGGACCAGTATCCC
>Ga0137403_10006649_pt1 | contig 13196 bp, 8 predicted proteins | sample CZOMad2_1_16fung_FD_122057 | JGI IMG/M metagenome (GOLD analysis project Ga0137403, IMG submission 122057) | Vadose zone soil fungal communities from Angelo Coast Range Reserve, California, USA - CZOMad2_1_16fungal (Hybrid Assembly) | ecosystem: Environmental > Terrestrial > Soil > Vadose zone... | reverse complement strand
TCGACTGGTCCGACTTCATCAAGCCGGTCGCCAGCTACTACCAGTACAAGGGCAAGCTGATGAGCATGCCCTTCAATTCGTCGACGCCGATCCTCTGGTACAACAAGGAGCATTTCGAAAAGGCAGGCTTCGCCGCGCCAGCCGAAACCTGGCAGGAGCTCGAGAAGCAGCTCTACGCCATCAAGAGCAAGGGCATCTCCGAATGCGGCTCCTCGCTCGCCAACGACTTCTTCTGGAGCCTGATCGAGAATATCCTGAATACGCTCGGCCGCCGCTGATGCGCCTGCCGCAACATTGGTCAACTTGGAGAGATCTTTCATCGGCTGAAACAGCTTCCCAAGCAGCGTAATAAAAAGAATAACCGTGCCAATGTCAATGCTGCCTTTGGGAATGGTAATCAAAAAGTGAAATTCGTTTCCTGAGGCTACATACGCACCAATACCAATGATGATGGCTGTGCCAGCCCCAATCAATACGGTAACGAGAGGTGTGAACTGGGCTTGTAAGCTTCCCGCACGCAGGCCCGCCTTTTGGGTCTTATCAACGTATTTATTGAAGCGATCTGTCTCACGCCCTACAAGATCGAAGGCTTTAATAACAGTGATGGCCCCAACGTCCTCCACTGCAACATCAGCAACGGCCGCGGTAGCCTTGGTGGTCTTCTTGGTGGCTGCTTCCTGGATTTGTTTGATGGTGTCCTGCCACTTGTCAGGTGTCAGAGCCTGTTCCGAGACGTTAAGAATTGATCCGACGCCATAGCGTGCGATTGCCTTGTTCAGTTTAGCGGGATCGATCTGAATGGTTTGATTGCGGCCGTTTGAAATCATGCCGATGGCCAACTGAGTCATTTGGCCGACCTTTTCCTCGAGGGTCATGCGCTTGAGCAAAGCATCGATTTTTTGCGAATTGTCACGCGGTGGCCCCGCGGCCCGAATAGCGGTTTGAAAGAACAGATCGCTATCGTCGATGTCGGCAGCCACTGCTCCTCTTTCGCCTGATTGAGCCGAAGAGGCGCGCATCGTTTGTGCCTGATGTATCGGAAGGCCGAGCCAGAGCGAAAGCGCAGTAATCGCAAGTACGAGAGCCACTATTCTCATCTGATTAGTGTTTCCTTTTTAGGAAGGGATCGAAAAGAAACTGCGTTGCTATTCTCGTCTATTGGCAGGGGATATTCAAGCGGCAATAGGTAAGGAAATTCTGCTAACTGACTCGGGGAAGCTCTGATCAAGCTGGGAGTTTTAGAAGGTATCAGCCATCGCCGCCGGAGCGGCAAAAATTCTGTAGCCAACAGCGACAGCGTCTGTGTCAAAATTCGAGTTCACAGCACCGAAGGCGCGAAATGTAATAGCCCAGGGCAACTCTGGAGCCGAAACGGTGAGAATCAAAATGCCATCTCGTTCATTACGCGCTTTCAGCGCTCGGAAACGTATTTGGCTTGTACCTGGGCCGATGGCCCAGGCTATTGCATTTCGCGCCCTTGGCGCTACGAAGCTGAGTTTTGATACAGGCTGGCGGGGCTGGTTTGCTTTGGTATCGTGTCCGATGGCGGCTACAGGTCTCTCGCCGCGCCGCACCTTCTTGACTACGGAGTAAGCTTCGACACCTGGTCCGCGGTACAATGTCGGTCCAATTATGAACCCGCTAAAAATAGGAATCACCGGTGTGCGCGGCATTGTCGGCGAGACATTCACTCCCGAGGTGGCCGTCGGATTCGCGCAGGCGTTTGGTACCTATCTTGACGGCGGTCGCATCCTTATTTGTCGTGATACCAGACTATCGGGACCGATGGTGCGCTCCGCCATAGTGGCCGGACTGCTGGCTGCGGGTTGCGAGGTAATCGATCTCGGTATTTGTCCTACGCCCAGCCTCCAGTTAGCAGTAACCTGGCTCAAGGCTGACGGAGGGATTGCCGTCACCGCTGGTCATAATCCCTCGCCATGGAATGCTCTGAAGTTTGTCCGTGACGATGGCCTTTATTTGAATGCCTTGCAGGCCGAAGAACTCCTGGACATTTTCCATCAGGGAGAGTTTGCCAAAGCCACCTGGAATAATATCAAACCCACCGTCCAATATCAGGACTCGATCGAGCACCATATCGAATCGCTAAAGAATGCCTTTGACACAGCCGCCATCAAAGCGCGTCGCCTGAAGGTGGCAGTCGATTGCTGCAACGGTGCTTGTTCGCAGCTTATTCCGCGCTGGCTGGCGGAACTCGGCTGTGAAATCCTGGCGATAAATGATGATCCCAACGGTGCCTTTCCGCATCGCCCGGAACCGACGCCAGAGACCATGGCCCAACTCAGTGCGATTGTTAAAGCCGGCCATGCCGACATTGGTTTTGCCCATGACGCCGACGGAGAGCGTCTGGGAATCGTGACCGAACTGGGCCGCGCACTCTCAGAAGAATCGACCCTCGCTCTGGCCGCCCGCCTGAGGCTCGAACAAAACACCGGCACGATCGTGACGAATATCTCGACCACCGGCGCCATAGAACAAATCGCTGCGCGCTATGGAGGAACTGTTCTACGTACCCAGGTCGGACAGACTTACATCTCTGAGGCCATGTTGGAACATAACGCCATCCTCGGGGGCGAAGGCAGCGGCGGCGTGACGGTTCCGCAAGTTCATCTGACTCATGACAGCGCAGCCGCCATTGGACTCATTCTCGAAGGCCTGGCTGGCTCGGACCAGCGTGTCTCGGACATCGTTGAGCAACTTCCCGGATTAGTGATGCTCAAGCACAATCTGTCGGTGGAACCCAATCGCCTGTACTCGCTACTGCAAGACTTTCGGTTCGCAATCGAGCGTGAGCATCTGGCCTGTGATCTCACAGACGGTATCAGGATAGAGTTACCTGAAGGTTGGATACACGTGCGAGCGTCCAACACGGAATCTATGATTCGCGTAATTGTCGAAGCAGAGGATGGGCCGAGCACACACCGCCTGGTTGATTGGGTGCGCGACAGATTGAATAAGTGAGATTACGGACATCGACAGGATTGACAAGATTTACATGATTCAGCAAAGAGCGGGTATCCGGCCGCCGAACAAGCGACATCACTTTTCCTTTTCCCTCATCATGTGAATCTTGTAAATCCTGTCCCAGAAGAGTCTAAATTATGCGACCGATACCAACTCTCAAAATCAGCATTTCCGGGGTGCGCGGAGTGATTGGCGAGTCGCTGACACCCGCCCTGTTGACGCGTTTTGCGCAGGCCTTCGGCACCTATGTCGGCGCGCGTACGATTATCATCGGGCGCGATCCCCGGACCTCGGGTGAAATGGTCAAACAGGCAGTTATCGCGGGTCTGCTATCGAGCGGTTGCCACGTCATCGATATCGGTATGTGTCCCGTGCCAACTGTTCAATTACTAGTTCGTCACCGTCGAGCCCATGGCGGTATCGCAATTACCGCCAGTCACAACCCTGCGGAATGGAATGCGCTGAAGTTCATTGGTCAGGGCGGGTTTTTTCTGAATACTGGCCAAGCCCGTGAGCTTCTGGACATCTATCACCAGGGAGAATACACGCGAGTTGGAGGCACGGAAATGAGGGAAGCGACCGAAGCTTCCGGCGCGAATGATCTGCATATTCAAACGATCATGGAAGTGTTGGGACCACTACCAACGCACAAGAAAAAGCTCCGTGTAGTTCTTGATGCCTGCAACGGGGCCGGCTCACTGGTGGGTCCAATGCTGCTTGAGCAGCTGGGTGCTGAAGTCATTACGATTAATGTAACTCCGAACGGGTCATTCCCTCGTCCGGCAGAACCGCTGGCGGAAAATCTCGAAGATCTTTGTGCCGCAGTTATGACACACCGGGCCGACGTTGGCTTTGCTCAGGACATGGATGCCGATCGCCTGGCAATAGTTTCAGAGGAAGCCACGGCGATTGGCGAGGAATACACGCTCCTGCTGGCGACACTCAGGGTTCTGGGCAAAACTCCGGGACCAGTCGTTGCAAATCTATCAACTACGTCCGCGCTTCAGGAGGTCGTCCGCCGGTTTGATTGCCCTCTTTTCCTGTCGAAGATCGGCGAGGTCAATGTCACTGAAGAGATGCAGAAGCAAAGCGCCGTAATTGGCGGCGAAGGCAACGGCGGAGTCATTTATCCGCGCCTCAATTTCGCGCGCGATAGCCTGGTTGGCATGGCCCTCATCCTGCATCTGTTGGCGGAGACCGGTCAGACGATCACTGAGTTGGTAAATACCTTGCCGCGGTTCGCAATGATCAAAGAAAAGCTGGTTTGTCCCTCGGATAAAATCTCCGTGGTTCTCAGAATGCTTCGCCATGAGTATGCGGCCTATCCCATGGATCTGCGCGACGGTGTGAAAGTGAGCCTGCCCGAAGGATGGTTCCTGGTAAGAGGTTCAAATACCGAGCCGATCATCCGCGTGATTGCCGAGGCAGAGCGTGAGGCAGATGCTAGAGCGCTCATCGACAGGGTATTTTCACGGGTCCAGGAATGTATTGCCTGAACGGTCGGTTCGGATCGATCTCCCTCTCCCTTTGGGAGAGGGCTGGGGTGAGGGCATGAGTGCAGACGCCCTACTTTGTTTCTCTTGTGTTGGGGTCAACACGAACGTAGAAGAAAATATTTATCGCCAAGCTTCGCACCCTCTCCCCTGGCCCCTCTCCCAAAAGGGAGAGGGGAATAAGTGTCACACCATGGTCAGCCTCTTTGAAGGAGCCGTTTGAATGCAAACCCTTGACCCGCGACGAGACTTCGGAAAGAATCCTAGTCGTTCGACGGTCGACAAACACTAACAAGCCGCACCCAGTCGAGGACTTCTCTGATGTTATTTCAGACCAGGCTATGCGTCAGTCTTCTGTTTGCAATAGGAAGCGGGGTTCTCGCTTCACTCATAATGCTTACTGCTCCCTCGTTTGCTGTTTCACAGGTAAGTCGCCCCGCGAACCTGTCGTCCCAAACACTCTTTGACGACTTTAACTACTCGAACTACAAACAGCTTGCCAAACACGGCTGGATCATTCGTACTGCTGCCGGTTGGCCAGGAATGCCGGGCGCGATCTGGGGAAACCAGGGCGTGTCATTTCTTTCGGACCAGGAGCAACGAGGCAATCGTCTGCTGCGGATGATCTCTTCCACTGACGGCAACGGATTGAACACCCGTCAAACCCAGATCTGCCACCAACGCAAATACCTGTCGGGCACCTACGCCGCTCGCGTTCGCTTTGTCGATGTGCCGACGGACGGCCCCAGTGGGGATCAACTTGTAGAGAGCTTCTACACGATTAGCCCTCTGGAGGCGCCAATGGATCCCGACTACAGCGAGCTGGATTTCGAGTATCTGCCGAATGGAGGCTGGGGCAACACTGGACCTACTTTGTTTACAACTTCCTGGAGGACCTTCAGTCCGGAACCGAACTGGAAAAAAGATAACGTCTTTAACACGAGCGGTGGAAGCATTACCGGTTGGCATACGCTTGTAACGCAAGTCTCGAACGGGAAGGTGAAGTATTTCATCGATGGCAAACCTCTGGCCGAACATGGTGGACAGTATTACCCGCGGTCGCTGATGTCGATTAATTTCAATCTTTGGTTTATCAAGGACGCGACCGTGAAATCCAGTACTGTGCGCCATTACCAGGAGGACATCGATTGGGTGTTTCATGAAGCAAAGAAAATACTCGCGCCTGACGAGGTTGAAGCCAGGGTGGCCAGTCTGCGGCGAAGATCTGTCAAATTCGAGGATACAGTTCCGTCGCCTGTGCCAGCTTTGATATCACCTTGCGACTACTGAGTAGTTGTCGCAGCGGATCGCGGACATCCTGTCCGCCAGCGGGCGCAGCCCGCTGATTTCGTCCAAGGAGTGTGTTAGAGAGTTTGCGCGCTGCGCGCGGGCGGACAGGATGTCCGCGATCCGTGAGAATCTCGAATTTAGGAGGAGCATTGATGAATCTAAAGGTCCTTTTCGGCACTGGTATATTACCGGTCTTGATTTTTTTGATTGCCGGCTCGGTGCCGGGACAGAATGGCTCGAAGCCGGCCGAGTCCGACGCCTCCAAGCTTCTCTATGCCGACTTTCAGAACATGCAAACCGGCCGGCCGGTCAGCAAGCAGGGCGGGATGACGCGATTGAATCAGTATTCCCAGAACTCGGCTAACCCTCCGCAATTTCGTGGCTTGGAGAATGCAAATCCGCCCGCGCCGGCATTTGCGCGAGTGACCGCGGACGATGTTGCGGCCGCTTTCGATTATGAATGGCGTATCCCGAACGAATGGGCCGGCGTAAACATAGAGGTGTTCGGGCATCCCGAGAAAGACGGCAAACTCGTCCCTGACGATGTGAGCGGCTATAAGTTCGTCACGCTTCGCGTCTTTGCCAAAGGCGCCCAATACATAAAACTCGAACTGATTACGCGGGGCCAGGGCGCCAATCTCGAATCGGGTTATCCCACTGCGAGCTTTCGCGTGTCTCCGGGTTTCAATTCGTACAAACTCAAACTCGACTCTTTTAGCCAACCAGAGTGGGCGGTTCAACTTGATCTCAAGCGAGACGTTCTCAAGAAGTTGACGTCCGTGACCGTCGGGGTGCACTGCGATAAGTGCGTCATGGAGAAAGGGACCGTAGTGGTGGACAACATCGCTTTCGAGAAATAGAATCGGCGCTGTCTGGCCGAGCCAGGCAAAGTGATGTAAAGATCAGCTTTGCCACAAAAAGTAGCGTCCTCTGAGTCCGCGTTAGCAAACGATTGAAAATAGCCCAGCGGCTTCGTAACGCCAAAGGCGCGAAATGTAATAGCCTGGGCCATCGGCCCAGGTACAAGCCAATCAAGTTCCCGAGCGCTGAAAGCGCGTAATGATCGAGAGGGCATTTTGATTCTCACAATTTCGTTTCTGAGTCGCCATTTCGCGCTTTCAGCGCTTGGGGAGTCATACGCCCGCTCACCCAGGGCGTTGCCCTGGGCTATTACATTTCGCGCCCGTGGCGCTGTGAACATTACTCCGAGGAGAAGATCAAACCCGTGATGGATAAAGCTGACAGCGTGCCTGCGCGCCGCGAATTCCTGGAATTTGCCGGCCTTGGTGCGCTGGGATTGATGCTGCCAAGGCTTTCCTTTGCCCGCTTACCCCGTGCGAAGGGCGGGGAACTGCTGGTCTATGTGGGAACCTACACTACGGGTAAGAGTGAGGGCATTTACCTGTATCGTTTGAATCTCGCTTCGGGAGAGTTAAAGCAGGTCGGCACGACGAGGGGCGTGGTCAATCCTTCGTTTCTTGCCCTTGCACCCAGCCAGCGTTATCTCTATGCAGTCAACGAAGTCGGTGACTTTGCGGGTAAAAAAAGCGGAGCCGTCAGCGCCTTTGCCGTCGATCAAAGGACCGGCGCACTGCGGCTTTTGAATCAGCAAGCTTCGTTGGGTGCGGACCCCTGCTATGTGCATGTGGATGCCGGCGGCAGGTTTGTCTTGATAGCGAATTACACCGGAGGCAACGTGACGGTTTTTCCGGTGCAGCGCGACGGCAGTTTGGGAGAAGCTACGGATATGAAGCAGGCCAGGGGCGCGAGTGTAAACCGCGAGCGCCAGGCAGGCCCGCATGCCCACTGTGTCGTGCTTGATCCACCGAACCGGTTCGCATACTCATGCGATCTGGGAACAGACAAGATCATGATTTTCCGCTTCGACGCCCGAAATGGAAAGTTGCTGCCAGCTGAACCGCCCTGGCTGCAAGTTGCGCCCGGAGCGGGACCACGCCATCTCGCTTTTCATCCGGGCGGCAAATATGTCTTCGTGCTTAGCGAACTGCGTTCGACAGTAACCGCCTTCACGCGTGATCCAGAGAAGGGAAGTTTGCATGAGCTGCAGACCTTAAGCACCCTGCCGAAGGATTTCACGGGTACGAGCTGGAGTGCCGACATCCATGTTTCTTTGGATGGCCGGTTTCTCTATTGTTCGAACCGGGGCCACGATAGCATTGCCATTTTCACGATTGACCCGCGCAACGGTGCGCTGACCACGGTTGGCCACGAACCCACTCGCGGCATGACGCCACGCAACTTTGCCATCGATCCCAGTGGGGAGTTTCTGCTGGTGGCGAATCAAAAATCCGACAACATCGTGGTCTTTCGGCTTGATCAAAAGACGGGCCGGCTCAACTGGACGGGGCATGAAGTCCAGGTGCCATCTCCGGTTTGCCTTAAGTTTACTGCGCCCTTTTCTTGAAGTTAGGTTACGGAGTCCGTACCGGGAGCGGTAGTCTTTTGTTTCTCGCTGTGCGTCGGGCAAACGACCCTGACCGCGGAGCGGTCAAATGTTTATAGTTCGTGCTGACTTAGAAAACTCTTAGCTCCAGCGGAGCGGAATGTGCCGAGATCAAGTATTTCGCTCCTTCGGAGCTTCAAAGTTCTTTGGGCACCTGCGTCTATAAACATTGGGTCCCTACGGGACCGAATGAGCGATCGAAGAGTTGCCTAGTTTAGAAACACCTAGCGGAGGTTCACAAATGATGCGTCGCGTCAGAAAGCTCGCATGCTTGTGCGGCATTATTCTGCTGTGCCTACTACCTTCAGTAGCCAACGGTCAAAAAAGATTCGTCGCTACAAAAGGAAAAGAGATTGTCTCGCCGAACGGTGAACCGCTGCTCTTGAAGGGTATTAATCTCGGCAACTGGCTGCTGCCCGAAGGCTACATGTTCAAATTCAAGACCACCAATTCACCGTGGTTGATTCAGGCCGCAATCAATGAGCTGGTCGGGGAAGATGAAGCGCGGCGATTCTGGAAAACTTATCGCGAAAATTACGTTACGCAAGCGGATATCAAGTTCATAAAGCAGTCCGGTTTCAACTCTGTCCGGATTCCTTTCAGTTACCGTCTGTTTGTCTCAGACGGAACGGTCCCGAGACTGGAGGGCCCAGGCTACGAACTATTAGACAGAGTCGTCGACTGGTGCCGCAGAGAAGGTCTCTATGTAATTCTCGATATGCACGCGGCGCCCGGCGGACAGACCGGCGACAACATCGACGACAGTTTTGGCTACCCGTTTCTGTTTGAAAGCAGCGAGAGTCAGGGGTTGACGGTTAACCTGTGGCGAAAAATTGCCGCTCGTTATCGAAACGAGCCTGCTGTCATCGGATACGATCTACTTAACGAGCCAATCGCACACTATTTCGACATCGCATCGCTAAACCCAAAACTGGAACCGCTCTACCGCAAGATCGTTTCGGGAATACGAGAGGTGGACCGGAATCACATCATCTTCCTGGGTGGCGCGCAGTGGGACGGCAACTTCAAAGTTTTCGGACCGCCTTTTGATCCCAAGCTCGCCTATACCTTTCACAAATACTGGATGCCGGTGAATCAGGAAGCGATTCAGCAGTATCTTACCTTTCGAGACAAATACAATGTGCCTGTATGGATGGGCGAATCCGGCGAGAACACCGACGAATGGATCGATTCTTTTCGGAGGTTGCTCGAAGCGCACAACATCGGTTGGTGCTTCTGGCCCTATAAGAAACTTGAGGCGACTTCATGCATCGTCTCGATAAACTCGCCCGCAGATTGGGCCGCAGTCGTCGCCTTTGTGGAAGGACCGCGCACGACCTTTGAGGAAGTGCGCAAGCACCGCCCGCCGAAAGAGAAGGTGGAAAAGGCCCTGAGTGATTATCTCGAGCGGGTAAAGTTTGCAAACTGTCGAATAAACCAGGGTTATTTGAAAGCGCTGGGAATAAAATGATTAGCGAAGGCGATGAGGTCAGTACCGGGAGCGCCAGCGACCGGGTCGCAATCTTCGCGATGGTCGAGACCAGCAGGGCCATAACCCGGTTGCATCCACCACCTCACGCGGGCTGCCCGCGCGGGGACCCCGGTCCGCTCCCGGTACTGACTGTGCAATCGTCGCTGATTTGATCTCTGCGCCGAGGAGCGGTCCGCGCGCGTTCAATCACCCAACTTGTACTCAAAAACGAAACGCCCGACCTGAATCGTCGCCCGGCCGTCCACGGGTGGGCTGACGAGGAGCGAACGAACCATTGTGCTCTTGCGATTGACGTGCGCGTCGACAGTGCCAAGGGCGTCTCCGCTTGAGGCCCGGTAGAAGCTCACCCGAATGACGTCATTACTTACTCGCTGATAACCAAAAACATATTCGCCCGGTTGCAGCAGCATGCTGCCGATCTTTAGCGGCGCCTGCGTGATAAAGAAATGGGAGTACTTGCCTTCGGCTGAGTACCCGGCCGTGATCATGACTACCCCGGCAATGAATTTCCCGCGTCCGTCCGTGACTCCTGAGGCGGTACGGAATTCGGTTTCAATGTTCTCCTTGTTTACGGGCGCGCGCGCAGGGATCAGCTTTTTCAACTCTGCTTCGGTAGCGGTGCGCCATCGGACGCGAACCGCAGGGATGGTACCGGTCGAGCTTACCAGGACCAGCGATGCAGCGATCAGGAGTTTTATCAGAATGGCGGATGGCAATGATGCATCTCCGGATTAAGCGTTAAGTTATTGTGAGAGCGTCCGCAGTACAGTTTTGAGTATAATCCATCTTGTGCTGGTTAGCGCGATTTCGCCCAGGTCTTAATTTACGGCTTGTCACAAACGAGGATTACGCAGCAAGGAGCAGATCGGTAACCCAACGGCTTTGTCACGCCGATGCGCGGCAAGGCTCCGACTTGCCGAAGACTCGTCTTTTAATCTGTTGGTCTATGACCTAGGGTCGGAGACCCCTTGAAAGAGGAGGAGTTCGCGGCCGGCAAGTCACAGACTTGCCGCGCATCGGCGTGGCAGAGCCATTGCGGTACTGACCTCGTTACTCAACTATCACTCAAATCAATGGTCCGACATAAACGCTTTTGAGCCCTCGGTCAGCCGTCAAGAAATTAAAATGCGCCCAACGGCACTTGCCAACAAACCAACCGTTTGGATTCTGCGTCTGCTTTTTCTGCTCCTTGCTGCTGCGCCGGTGCTGGCTCTTGATCCGAGTCGCAACCTCTCTCAGTTCAGCGCCCAGGTGTGGCTGACTGAAAATGGCCTACCACAAAATAGCGTCCACTCGATCACGCAGGCCAAAGACGGGTACGTTTGGCTGGCCACCGAAGAGGGCCTGGCCCGCTTTGACGGAATCAAATTCACTGTTTTTGACAAACAGAATACGCCAGAGTTTAAGAGCAATGACGTTCGGGTGCTCCTCGCAGATCGGCGAGGTGCCCTCTGGATTGGCACAGCCGATGGTCTGGTTCGACTGCTGGACGCAAAATTCACGACGTTCACCACAGAGAACGGCTTGCCGAGCAACGTCATCGATGCTCTGTGCGAGGACCACGATGGTTCGCTTTGGGTGGCGACCGATGCCGGAATGGTCCGCCTAAGCGACGGTGTCTTCGCTCCCCCGGCGGCCCAATGGCAGTTTCCCAAAGATGGGGTCAAGGCTTTGTTTGAAGATCGAGAAGGTGCGCTCTGGATTGGTTCGTCTGATGGCCTGGCTCGCTACAAAGACGGACCAGTCGCCAAATATACAACGCAAGATGGCCTGGCCAGTAACAGCGTGGTCTCGATCAACCAGGATAAAGATGGCGGCCTTTGGGCCGGTACGACTGATGGCTTGAATCAGCTTGAGGGCGACCGGTTCGTTGCTTACACAACGCGTGACGGGCTGCCGAACAATCGGATTATTTCGCTGGCTGTGAACCGCGACGGTGGCATTTGGATCGGCACGGCCAGTGGTTTGAGTCGCTTCGCAGACAAACACTTTTCCAGTTTTCGTCCCGGAGATGGACTGGCAACCGAAATCATTCTTTCGATCTTTGAAGATCGCGAGGGCAGCTTGTGGATTGGCACCGAATCAAGCGGCCTGAGTCTGCTGAAGGACAAGAAAATTACTACCTACACCTCCAGGGAAGGACTTGGCAGCGATTTGGTCAAGGCGATCTACGAGGATCGGAAAGGAAACATTTGGATCGGGACAAATGGAGGCGGCTTGAGCCGCTTGAAAGATGGCAAGTTCACGACCTACACCACCGCGGACGGCTTATCCAGCAACGTCGTCCTGGCGTTGTTCGACGATGGGGACGGTAATCTTTGGGCCGGGACTCCTGATGGGCTAAATCGATTCCGCGATGGCAAGTTCAAAACCTTTACTTCTGCTGACGGACTGGCCAATGACTTTGTCCGTTCGATCTACGCTGACCATAGCGGCAATCTTTGGATCGGTACGAGCGGTGGCCTAACGCGCATGAGAGGCGATCGCTTCAATGTTTACACGACCGCAGACGGGCTGCCTAACGACGTCATCGGAACGATCTATGAAGACGTGCAGGGTAACATCTGGATAGGGACGCTGGGCGGCTTAAGCGAATTTAAAGACGAGAAGTTTACGACCTATACAACGCGTGACGGGCTCTCGAGCGGGGTAGTGATTTCTCTTCATCAGGACGCTGAGAGTGCGCTGTGGATTGGCACCAGCGGTGGTGGGCTCAATCGACTGAAGCAGGGAAAGTTCACTGCCTACACGACTCGAAACGGATTGCCTGATGACGTCGTTTACAGCATTCTCGAAGACCGCCAAAACAGCCTCTGGCTAGGTTCGAACAAAGGCATCTTCCGGGTTAACAAGAACGAATTGGATGATTTTGCGAATGGAAAAGTCGGGTCGATCAGCCCTGTGCTTTATGGCCCTGCTGACGGAATGATCACGCGTGAGTGCAGCGGTGGCGGGCACCCGGCTGGATGGCGGGGCGCTGACGGAAAACTCTGGTTTGCGACTATCAAGGGAGTGGCAATGATCGACCCTGAGAGGATCAAGCTTAACGATCAGCCACCACCGGTAGCCATTGAGCAGATCCGCGTCGATGACGAATCCATTGCCGCGGCTCAAACTATCGAGCTCGCGCCCGGCAAGAGCCGCTTTGATTTCTATTACACCGCGCTCAGTTTCGTGGCCCCGGAAAAAGTCAGGTTTAGATACAAGCTCGAAGGATTTGATAGTGACTGGGTTGATAGTGGCACGCGTCGCGTTGCTTATTATACAAATCTGCGGCCCGGTCGTTATAAGTTCCGCGTCATTGCTTCCAATAATGACGGCGTGTGGAATTCCACCGGGGCAACGTTTGATCTCTACCTAAAGCCGCACTTCTATCAAACATATTGGTTTTACGTTGGCTGCATTCTATTCCTGGCGATACTGGTCTGGCTGTTTTATCGATTCCGTCTTAAGCGCGTAGAGTCGCAATTCGCCG
>Ga0137403_10006646_pt1 | contig 13196 bp, 10 predicted proteins | sample CZOMad2_1_16fung_FD_122057 | JGI IMG/M metagenome (GOLD analysis project Ga0137403, IMG submission 122057) | Vadose zone soil fungal communities from Angelo Coast Range Reserve, California, USA - CZOMad2_1_16fungal (Hybrid Assembly) | ecosystem: Environmental > Terrestrial > Soil > Vadose zone... | reverse complement strand
CCGGAACCTACCCAGGTGCGTGGGGGCGAGGCGCAGGGTTTCCCCCTCGCCCGCCGGCACGCCGTCGACCGTCCAGGACGTGCGCACCGTCTCGCCGCCGGCCGCGGGTCGCGCGCGCAGGACGAGATCCACGCCCTCGTCCTGCGCGACCTCGAGGGTCGTGGCGGCGGGACTGGCAACCTCGACGCGGGGTGGCCGCGGGGGCTCGACACGCACCGCCCACCAGCGTTCGGCGGCACCCGCAGGGCCGTCGAGCCGCAGCGTCACGCGGTGCGCGCCCATGTGCGCGGGGGTCGGGACGAAGTCCCACGTGAGCGCCATCCCTGGAATCGTCTGGCCGTCCAGCCGCCAGGAGCAGCGCGCCTCTCCGCCGACCGCCGGCGCAGCGAAGCGCTGGCGCTCCCCGACGCGGAGCCGCACTTTGCGTGCCCGCGGGCTCGCGCTGGCCAGCGGCGGGGCGTCGGCCTGCACGGGCGCCGGCAGGCCGGCAATGGCCACGAGGGCCGCGAGCAGCAGCGACGTCAGAGGCACGCGGAGGGTCGGCGTGCCCACCTCGCTCCGGCGCCGCTCCCCGACGGCGCCGCATGGCAGAGCGCATGCCGTATCCTGCCCTGCCGACGCGCAGGGGGAAATCTCGTGCGGGCGGCCGAGATGTCGACTATAGTCGGGCATCGTGTTCGGTGTGCGTCTTGCCATCGCTCTCACCGCCCTGGCGGTCACCGCACGATCCCCGGTACTGGCGGCGACGTGCGCGGTCGGCATCCCGGGCTGCTGCAGCGCAGACCCCGACTGCGACGATGGCAACCCGTGCAATGGCACGGAAACCTGCGAGGGCCTCACCGGGATCTGCCTGGCTGGCTTACCCGTGGACGGCATCGCCTGCAACGACGGGGATGCCTGCACGCAGACCGACACCTGTGTGGCCGGCGCCTGCGTCGGCACGGACCCCGTCGTGTGCACGGCCTCCGACCAGTGCCACGGGGCGGGCACCTGCAACCCCGCGACGGGCGCCTGCAGCAACCCCGCCAAGCCCGACGGCGCTTCCTGCAACGACGGCAACGCGTGCACGCGGACGGACACCTGTCAGCGGGGCATCTGCGTGGGCGCGGATCCGGTCGTGTGTTCGGGCGACCAGTGCCACACCCCCGGCTCCTGCGACCCCGCCACGGGAACTTGCAGCAGTCACAATAAGCCCGACGGCAAGAGCTGCGACGACGGCAACGCCTGCACCCGGACCGACGCCTGCCAGGGCGGCACCTGTGTGGGCGCCAATCCAGTCATGTGCGTCGCCTCCGACCAGTGCCACACGGCCGGCACCTGCAACCCCGCGACGGGCACCTGCAGCAACCCCGCCCGGCCCGACGGCACCGGCTGCGACGACGGCAACGCCTGCACGCGCACCGACGCCTGTGAGGCCGGCATCTGCGTGGGCGCCAACCCCGTCGTGTGCACGGCCTCCGATCAGTGCCACGCCGCCGGCACCTGCGATCCCGCGACGGGAACCTGCAGCAATCCCGCACGGCCCGACGGCGCGCCCTGCGACGACGGCAACGGCTGCACGCAGACCGACACCTGTCAGGGTGCGATCTGCGGGGGCTCCCAGCCCGTGGTCTGCACCGCACTCGATCAGTGCCACACCGCCGGAACGTGCGATCCCGCGACGGGGACCTGTAGCAATCCCACCCGGCAGGACGGGACCTCCTGCGACGACGGCGACGGCTGCACCGTCGGCGATCGATGCCTCGGCGGCACGTGCACGGGCGTCCCGCGCTCGTGTGACGATGGCGTTCCGTGTACCGACGACAGCTGCGTCACCGGCGAATGCCGGCACGAGCCGCTCGACGGCCGTTGCGACACCGGCGAGTGCTTCCTCGCGCAGTGTACGCCGGGCGCCCCAGGGGCCGACGCCGCGGGCTGTACGAGGGCGCCGGTCGGTGAGGGCGACACCTGCACGAGCGACGACTTCGCGTGCACCGAGGACGTGTGCACCGCGGGCGCCTGCCGCCACACGCCTCGCGACACCCGGTGCGCGACGGGAGAAGCCTGCCTGCCCGCGGTCTGCGATCCAAGCGGCCCCGGGGCCGACACGGCCGGGTGCGTGGAAGTGCCGGAGCGCGTCAACGGCACCGTGTGCGCCGAGGACGGCGATCCATGCACGGACGACAGCTGCCTGGCGGGGACCTGCAGGCACGCCCCGGTGGCCAACAAGGCCGCCTGCGATCCCGTCCGGCCCGTCTACGAGCGCGCGCTCGCGCTCGCCGCCGACGCGCGCGACCTCTCGGCCCTCATCACGGGGGCGCTCGGGGCGGTCGCGACGGACACCTCTGGGCCGCCGGGTGACTCGCTTGCGGCCGACGTGGCGGAGGTTGCGTCCACGCTCGAGCGGGTCGCCGGCATTCTCGCCGGCAGGGGCGATGCACCGGCGGGAACCGTGTGGGCCCTGACCCTCGCCATCCACCCCGGCGTGACCGCGCCCTCGGATTTCCAGAACCCCGCGCTGGAGCGTGCGCGGAGTGCCCTCGCGCAGCTGCGGAGCACACCGGCGGCAGAGCAGAGCGTCATCCACGACCTTGCCCTGGCGCAGCACCGGGCCCTACTGGCCCCCAATACCGCCCGGGATCTCCGCCACCGGGGGCGTGGCTTGCTCCGCGGCACGAAAGGCCTTAAGCGGAGCCTCAGACGACTCAAAAGGGTGTCCCAGTCCTTCACTCGCTAGCGCGGCAGGCCGCCGCGCTCGGCGACGGCCAAAGGAGGTGCGGCGTGAGAAACCTGGCGGGTCGGATTTGCGTTGCGGTGCTGCTCGGGCTGGCCGCCTCGCGCGCCGAGGCCGTCTCGTTGCGCGATCGGCTGGCGGGCGCCTCGCAGACGGTCGGGCTGGCGAGCGGCTCGGCCTTCGATGCGCTCGCGGACGTGATCGCGGACACGGCGGCCCGCTCCATCCCGGTGGTGTCCGCCTCGGCCGGCTTCACCTACCGCTTCAATCCCCAGCTGGAGGTCTTCGAGCGCACCTCCGAGACGCTCGGCCCGATCTTCCTCGAGCGGCCCGACACGCTCGGCCAATCGAAGATCAACATCAACGTGAGCTTCCAGTACGTGCAGTTCGACGCCTTCGACGGCACGAGCCTCCGCCGCCTCGAGGCACCCGACCCGATCGTCACGCGCGTGGTGGGAGCGGGCGGCGCCCTCCTCGGGTTCACCGCCAACCAACTCCAGTACCGGCTGCGCATCCAGGACTACATCACCGCGCTCAGCGTCACCTACGGCGTCCTCGACAACCTCGACGCGAACCTGCTGATCCCGCTCATTCAGACCAACTTCTCCGCCGGGGTCACGTCCCAGCAGCGGTTCCTGGCCGGCCCCGACGGCATCTTCGCGCCGTCGCCCGGCCCGCCCCTCACGGGGAGCACCAAGGGTGATACCTTCGGCGTCGGCGACCTGCTGCTGCGCTTCAAGTACCAGCTGCCGCAGCTCGACTTCCTCAAGTCGGCCGCCGGGCTCCAGCTCCGGCTGCCGAGCGGTCGGGAGGAGGACTTCCAGGGCGTCGGGAGCTTCGAGGCCTCGCCCTCGTTCTTCGCCTCCACGGTGCTGTGGTCACGGGTGGAGCCGTACGTCAACGGCGCCATCGACCTCCTGGCGGACGACGTCGGCCGCAGCCAGGCGCGCTACGGTGTCGGCTTCGACGTGGACGCGACGCAACGCCTCGGGCTCGCGTTCGCCTTCCTCGGCCGCAGCGAGTTCGAGCGCGAAGCGCCGTCCGGAGAGACCGATTTCCTCCACCTCGTGAACGGGAAGCCGGCGCTCCGCCCGCTGCTCGGCATCGACTTCGCGCGCCACGACTTCGTCGACTTCTCGTTCGGAGCCCGCACGGTCGTCTGGCGAGGGATCATGGTGTTCGCGAACGGCATCTACGCGCTCAACGATGCCGGCCTGCGCAACGACACGATCATCCCGACGGTGGGGTTCGAGGGAACCTTCTGACGAGTCGGATCCCGTACCTCGAGTTCTTCGGGCTGAACCAGGAGCCGTTCCCGGCGACGGGGGATCCGAATCGGATCTTGCCGGCGCTGTCGTACGACAGCAGCTGCGCGGCGCTGGTACGCGGGATCACCGAGCGGCGGGGCCTGCTCTGCCTCGTGGGAGAGGCGGGCACCGGCAAGACCCTGCTGCTGCGCCAGCTCCTCGGGGCGCCGCCGCCGGGCGTCCGGCCGGTCGTGCTGCAGCAGTTGAGCGTCATGCTCGAGGGCCTGGTCGAGCTGATCGCGCGGCCGCTCGGAGCGGCGGCGAACGCCGGGCTGAGCGGCCTGCGGACGGCGCTCCGGGCCGAGGCGGATGCCGGCCGCAACGTGGTCCTGCTCGTCGACGGGGCGCAGGCGCTGCCGCCGGATACGCTCGCCGCTCTGCCCGAGCTGATCCTGCCGCTCCCCGGCTCGCGCGGGAGCGCCATGCAGGTGCTGCTGGCGGGGCGGCCGGCGCTCCTGGCCGCCCTCAGGGCGGCCGGGCTGCGCGACCGCATTGCGGTCCTCGCACGCCTCGAGCCGTGGGTCCCCACCGACGTCGCGGTCTACATCCACGGGCAGCTCGCGCACGTCGGTGCGGAGCGGAGGCTCTTCACGCCCGGCGCGGTGGCGCGGGTCGCCCGGCTGACCGAGGGGGTGCCGCGGGGCGTGAACACGATCGCCGACGCGAGCCTGGCGGTGGCCTCGAGCGCTGGGGCGCACACCGTCACCGAGGAGCACGTCAACGCCGCGTGGGAGAGCTGCGCGCACACCCCCCCAGCCGAGCCCGACGAGCCGCGCTTCGTGCGCGGGATCACGCCGACGCCGGTCCACGAGCGCGGCCTCCCTCCCCCCATCCGGACCACGGTCCCCCGACGGACCCGCCCCAGCCGTGCACGCCGCCTCCCCGCCGTTGCCCTGGCTGCAGTGCTGCTCTGGATCTTCGTCGCACGCGCGCCGTCGTGGTGGCATCGGGGTGCCGGCACGACGCCCGAGCCCCGGCGGGTCGCGGCCGCGCCGCCCCGGCAGCCCCCACGCGAGCCGCTGCCGACCCCCGGCGAGGCGCTCGACGCCGTCGACGCCTTCCGGCGCGCCTACGAGGCGAGGGACACCGCCGCGATCGAGAACCTGCTGGCGCTCGAGACGACGGCGGCCGGAGGCGTCCGCCTGGCCGCGGTCGCGCCCGACGTGCGGACGCTCGACCGGCTCGAGGACGTCGCCTACCTGCAGCCGGCGGCGCAGGTGGAGCCGCGCGGCGCGGCCATGGAGGTGCGCACCTCCTTCGAGATCCGCTACCGCGACCGGGCGGGCCGCACGGGGGAGGTGCGCGGCACGGCCGTGTGGCAGGTCGCTCGCCGGGACGGGGCGCCACGCATCGTCGGCCTGACGCGCGCGCTGGCGCCGGGCTCCGTGCTCCCGGGCGAGCTCCCGGTCGCGAAGCCCTGAAGGACGCACCGGCCTGCTGGCGTCGGCCGGGCGCGGTCGGGAAGACAGGTGAGTCGATGAAGCCCAAGTCTCAGAAGCTCGATCCCGAGGGCGCCGCGCGGCTCGTCCAGCCGCGCGACACGGTGCTCTGCGGCTTCGTCGCGGGCCAGCCGGTGGGCTTCCTCGACGCGCTCGGCGCCCGTACCGACCTCGAGGACGTCGCCCTCTACACCGGGCTGCTGACGCGGCCGTTCGCGCTGCTCCAGAACCCCGGGGTGCGGGTGGTGAGCGGGTTCTTCGGACCCATCGAGCGCATGGCGCGCGCCGCCGGCGCGCGCGTCAGCTATCTGCCCGCCGACTTCAATGGCCTCGAGCGCCGCGCGCTCCGCATGAAGCCGCGCGTGGCCCTCGCCGTCACCTCGCTCCCCGATCGCGATGGCTGGCTCAGCTTCGGCGTGCAGGCCGGGGCCAGCTACCGCCCGTTCCTCGAGGCCGCGCGCGACCCCGAGCGGCTGGCCATCGCCGAGGTGAATCCGCGGATGCCCCGCATCGACGGCGTTCCCGAGCTCGGCCGCAACCGCGTGCACCTCTCCGAGGTCGACGCGTGGGTCGAGCACGAGACCGAGCTGGTGACGCTCCCCGACGAGCCGCCGTCGCCGGAGGAGCTGGCGATCGCCCGCCGGGTGTGCGACCTGATCGAGCCCGAGGCGATCCTCCAGTTCGGCATCGGCGCCATCCCCGACGAGATCGCGCGCATCCTCGCCGAGCGGCCGGCGGGCGGCTTCGGCATCCACACCGAGATGATCGCGGACGGCGTGATGCGGCTGCACGAGGCGGGCAAGGTGACGAACCGCAAGCCGCTCTACGACGGCTTCACGGTGGCGACCTTCGCGCTCGGCAGCGAGAAGCTCTACCGCTGGCTCGACGGCAACCCGTCCGTGCGCATCCTCCCGGTGACGGACGTGAACGAGTCGTCGGTGCTGCAGCAGCTTCCCCGCCTGACCAGCATCAACGGCGCGCTGTCGATCGACCTGGCGGGGCAGATCGCCGCCGACTCGATCGGCGGCCGGCAGTACTCGGGCACCGGCGGCCACGAATCCTTCGTCAGCGGCGCCGCGGCGGCGCCCGAGGGGCGGAGCTTCCTCTGCCTCAAGTCGACGGCGAAGGTCGGCGGCCAGCGCGTGTCGACCATCATCCGCGCCTTCGGCGAAGGCACGCGCGTCACCACGCCGCGCCACCACGTGCAGTGGGTGGTCACCGAATACGGCGCGGTCGACCTGTCCGTGCTGAGCGATACCGAGCGGCCGCAGGCGCTGATCGCGCTCGCGCATCCCGACTTTCGCGAGTCGCTGCGCGCCGCCGCTCCGTAGGAGCCTCCCATGAGCGAACGAGCCGATACTCGGATCGAAGGCCCAGGGCCGCGCGAGGTCGTCGTCCGCGGAGGCGCCGCGGGGTTCGCGCAGGAGATCGTCGTCGGCGCGCACCGCCTGGCGGCCGACGAGCCGGCCTCGGTGGGCGGAACCGACACGGGGCCCAACCCCTACGACCTGCTGCTCGCGAGCCTGGGGGCCTGCACCTCGATGACGGTCGCGCTCTACGCGCGACGCAAGGGCTGGTCGCTCGAAGGCGTGACGGTGCGGCTGCGGCATGCGAAGATCCATGCCGCCGACTGCGCGGACTGCGAGACCCGCGAGGGGATGCTCGACCGGATCGAGCGGGACATCGAGCTCACCGGAGCGCTGACGGACGAGCAACGAGCGCGGCTCCTCGAGATTGCGGGCCGGTGCCCGGTGCACCGGACGCTCGTGTCGGAGATCGACATTCGCACGCGCCTCATCGGGTGAAGCGCTGATCTTCAGGCCCCCGTGTGACGAGGGCGTCGTCCTTGCGGCACGTCCCTCCCCGCCGTGCGCGGAGGCCGCTCGGCCGTGGGTGCTGGCCACGACGGTGCTCGGCTCGAGCCTCGCCTTCATCGACGGCACGGTCGTCAACCTGGCCTTGCCGGCGCTGCAGCGCGAGCTCGGCGCCACCGTCGCCGACGTCCAGTGGGTCGTCGAGGCGTACGCGCTCCTGCTCGCCGCGCTCCTGCTGGTCGGCGGCTCGCTGGGAGATCGGCTCGGCCGGCGTCGCATCTATGCGAGCGGGATCGTGCTCTTCGCCGCGGCGTCCAGCGCCTGCGGGCTGGCGCGCGGTGTGCGGCAGCTCGTGATCGCGCGCGCGGTGCAGGGCGTGGGTGCGGCGCTCCTCGTGCCGGGCAGCCTCGCCATCTTGAGCGCGTCGTTCCCCGAGCAGGAGCGAGGTCGCGCCATCGGGACGTGGTCGGCCGCCAGCGCGATCACCAGCGCCTTCGGACCCGTCCTCGGCGGCTGGCTGATCGAGCACCTCTCGTGGCGCTGGGCGTTCTTCCTGAACCTCCCGGTCGCCGTGGCCGTGCTCGGCCTGCTCTTCTGGCGGGTGCCGGAGAGTCGGGATGCCGACGCGACGGGCCCGCTCGACTGGCTCGGTGCGGCGCTGGTGACCGCGGGCCTCGGCGGCATCGTGTACGGGCTGGTCGAGTCCTCGCGCCTGGGGTGGGGGCAGCCGCGGCTCGTCTTGGCGCTCGTCGGCGGAGGCGGTGCGCTGGTCGCGTTCGGCGCCCTCGAGGCACGCAGCCACTCCCCGATGGTCCCTCTGGCGATCTTCCGCTCCCGGCGCTTCACGGGCGCCAACGTCCTCACCCTGCTCCTGTATGGCGCCCTGGGAGGCGCCTTCTTCTTCCTGCCGCTCGACCTCATCCAGGCGCAGCGGTACTCCGCGACCGCGGCCGGCGCCGCCAGCCTTCCGTTCGTCCTCGTGCTCTTCCTGCTCTCGCGCTGGTCGGGCGGCCTGGTCGACCGCTTCGGCGCGAGGCTTCCCCTGATCGTGGGGCCGGTGATCGCCGCCGGCGGCTTTGCGCTCCTGGCGCTGCCGGGAATCGGCGGCAGCTACTGGGACACGTTCTTCCCCGCCATGGTCGTGCTCGGGCTCGGCATGGCGGTGAGCGTCGCACCCCTGACCACCGCCGTGATGAACGCGGTCGAGGTGCGCCACGCCGGCATCGCCTCGGGCATCAACAACGCCGTGGCGCGTGCGGCGGGGCTGCTCGCGATCGCCGTCCTGAGCGTGCTCGTCCTGCACCTGTTCAACCGCGAGCTGGACCGCCGGCTCTCCACCCTGAGCCTGGCCCCGGCCCTGGTGGCGGCACTCGACGCCGAGCGCATCAAGCTGGGCGGCGCCGAGGCTCCGCGGGAGGCGCGCGCCGCCGACCGGGTCGCGATCCAGCGGGTCATCGCCGAGGCGTTCGTCGCCGCGTTCCGGTGGATGGCGCTCGTCGCCGCGGGCCTCGCGCTCGCGAGCGCGCTCACCGCCACGGTGATGATGGACGGCGGACTTCCCGGCACGTTCGGCTCCGGGCGCGCGGCGCCAGCCGGTCGAGGCTCCGCGCGTGGGTACTGGACACGGTGAACCGATCGCGCCAGCCTGGGGGGCACGCGGGGGGCACGAGCCCTCCGCAGCCGGAAGGAGGCCCGCCAACATGCTGCGCTCGATCGTCGTCGCCGCCGTGCTCCTGCTCGCCGCCAGCGCCGTGCGCGCCGAGGAGGTCTGGCGCTGGACGGATGACGCGGGGCACATCCACTACTCGAACCAGGCGAGCAAGGTGCCGGGGGATGCCGAGCCGGTCCGCACCCAGATCAAGATCGTGCCGGCGCCGCGGGTCCATCACCCGGCGCCGCGGTGGGCCCTGCGGGGCGAGCGGCGCGGTCGCGAGGGGGCGTGGTTCCCCGGGGAGGCGAGTATCGCCGAGGTGGTCTGCTACACCTCCGCGTACCCCTACCTGTTCGGCAACAACCCGCACGAGCTGGCGGACCAGGTGAAGCAGGCCTCGCTACTCGACGCACTCGGCGTCCCGTGGCGTCGCGCTACCTGCCGCTGATCGCGCCACGAACGGATCCGATGCGTCCCTCGAGCCCGCACTTCTTCCCGCTCGCGCTGCCCTTCATCCTCGGCTTCTTCCTCCTGCTCGCCTTCCTGGTCGCCCTGCTCGAGGTCGGCGTGCTGGGGTACGCCTACGAGAAGCTCGGCATCGACCGGCGGTACATCTCGGCGCTCCTCATGCTCTCGCTCCTCGGCAGCTACGTGAACATCCCGATCGCCGAGCTGCCGGCCGAGCCGATGGCCGCGGGCCGCGAGGCCGTCTTCTTCGGCATGCGGTACATCATTCCCTCGGTGATGGAGTGGCCGCGAACGATCCTCGCCATCAACCTCGGCGGCGCCGTGATTCCGACCCTCCTCTCCGCCTACCTCGTGATGAAGCACGCGTTGTACGGCCCGGCCCTCATCGGCGTGGCCGTCGTCGCGGTCCTCGTGCACGGGCTCGCGCGGCCCGTGCCTGGTGTGGGCATCGCCGTGCCGACGCTCGTTCCGCCGCTGGCGGCCGCCGCCGTCGCCCTGCCGCTTGCGCGCGCCTCGGCCCCGGCGCTCGCCTACGTCGCGGGCAGCATGGGGACTCTCATCGGCGGCGACCTTCTCAACCTGGGCAAGATCCAGGGCCTCGGCGCCCCCGTCGCCTCGATCGGCGGGGCCGGCACGTTCGACGGGGTCTTCTTGACGGGGATCATCGCCGTCCTGCTGGCCTGAGCGCGACCTTGCGGCCATTGCTCCGCTGGTGGATTCGGCCTGGCAACCCGGCTATGCAGAGGGGGCTCGAGATCGCCTTCCGGGACGACCACCACCGATGCGTGACGCATCCTTGAAGAAGCCGCAGGTCGCGGCACATCGCGGCGCGGCCGTGCCCGCGCCGGCGGACTTGAACCGGATGTTGCTCGACGTGTCGCGCTCCGCCGCCTCGCACCGGGATCTGCCGAACTTGCTTCGCGACCTCCTCGGGGTGCTTCACGGGGTCGCCCGCTTCGACCGCCTGGGGCTCGTGCTGCACGACCCGGTGCGCGACGTCATGTGGATGCACACCGTCGCCGCCGCTCGTCCTCCCCGCACGACCGTGGTCGAGCTGCCCCCCGCGCAGTCGCCCTCCGGCGTCGCGTGGCAGACCCAACGGCCCGTCGTGGTTTCGAGCGTCGCTCGCGACACGCGCTTTCCCCGCGTCGCGGAGCTCCTCGCCGCCGAGGGGATGCGCTCGTGTTGTATCCTTCCGCTCACCTCGCCGCTCCGCCGCCTCGGCGCGCTCGGGTTCGCCAGCGCGGAGGAGGACGCGTTCACGGATGCGGACGTCGAGCTCTTGCAGCAGCTCACCAGCCAGGTGGCGCTGGCCGTCGACAATGTCCTGCATCACGAGACCGCGCAGCGCGCGCAGCAGGAGCTGGCGCGCGAGCGCGACCGGCTCCAGCTGCTGCTCGAGGTGAACAACGCGCTCGTCTCCAACCTGGAGCCGCGCGCCCTGTTCCGGGCGATCGCGACCTGCCTGCGGCGTGTGGTCTCCCACGACTACACGAGCCTCACGGTCTACGACGCCCGGCGGAACGCGTTCGACATGTGGGCGATCGAGTTCGCCGGCAAGGGCTTCGTGAAGGAGCACATGTCGGTCCCCCTGGAGGGGTCGCCCGCGGGCGCCGCCTTCACGGCGGGCAGACCCGTCCGGCTCGAGCGCGCGGATCTCGAGCGGCTGTCCGCCGACATCGCGCGCCTGCTGCTCGCCGAGGGCATCCAGTCGATGTGCTGCGTGCCGCTCACGGTGCACGACCGCCGGCTCGGGACGCTCAACGTCGGCCGGTTCGGCAGCGAGCCGTTCACCGCCGAGGATGCCGACCTCCTCGCCGCGGTGGCAAACCAGGTGGCCTTCTCGGTCGAGAACGCGCTCGCCTTCCAGGAGATCGCCGAGCTGAAGGACCGGCTCGCCGCGGAGAAGGTCTACCTGGAGGACGAGCTGCGCACCGACTACAACTTCGAGGAGATCATCGGCGACTCGCCGGCGCTGAAGCGCGTCCTGCACGAGGTGGAGACGGTCGCGCCCACCGACTCGGCGGTGCTCGTCCTCGGCGAGACCGGCACCGGCAAGGAGCTGATCGCGCGCGCCATCCACGACCTGAGCGGGCGCCGGGGGCGGACGTTCGTCAAGATCAACTGCGCGGCCATCCCGACGGGCCTCCTCGAGAGCGAGCTGTTCGGCCACGAGCGGGGCGCGTTCACGGGCGCCATCGCGCAGAAGATCGGGCGCTTCGAGCTGGCGGACGGCGGGACGATCTTCCTCGACGAGGTGGGCGACATCCCGCTCGAGCTGCAGCCGAAGCTGCTCCGGGTGCTCCAGGAGCAGGAGTTCGAGCGCCTCGGGAGCACGCGCACCAAGCGGGTCGACGTGCGGGTGGTGGCGGCGACCAACCGCAACCTCGAGGAGATGGTGGCGGCCGGGACCTTCCGCAACGACCTCTACTACCGGTTGAACGTCTTCCCCATCACCGTTCCGGCGCTGCGCGAGCGCGCGGAGGACATCCCCGCGCTCGTCCGCTACTTCGTGCAGAAGTTCGCGCGCCGGATGAAGAAGCGCATCGAGACCATCCCGGCGGACGCGATGGCGGCCCTCTGCCGCTACGCCTGGCCCGGGAACGTGCGCGAGCTGGAGAACGCCATCGAGCGCGCCGTCATCCTGACCAGCGGGCTCGCCCTCCGCGTGCCCGCGTCGGAGTTCCCCACCCGCGTCGTCCCGCCCTCCGGCGACGGCACGCTGGAGGCGACGGAGCGCGAGGCCGTCGTGCGCACGCTGCGCGAGACCAACTGGGTGCTCGGCGGTCCGCAGGGGGCCGCCGCGCGCCTCGGTCTCAAGCGCACGACCCTGCAGTCCCGGATGCGCAAGCTCGGCATCCGGCGCGGCGAGGCCTGAGCCCCTGCCGACATCTCGGCGCGTGCCGACATGTCGTCATGGTGGCGCCAGTACCGACGCGGACCCCGGCCTTCGCTCCTGATCTAAGGAAGGTCCTTCCGCGGCCCGACGACGGCACGCAAGTTGCGTGCGTGTAGGCGGTAAGTTGAAGCCGATGCGCGGACTGCTCGATCTCATGGCCCGGCGGCGCCTGCGCCGGACCGCGGCGCGCCGCATCCGGGAGATGCTCGCCGCGGCGGATTCCGGGCGACGACTCGGCTATCCCGCTGCAAGGGAGGGTAGAGACGATGGAGAGTCTCCTGCGCGTCCCCGACGATCGATCGGAGGCCGAGCTCCAACCGGACATCCTGCTGCCGTGTCAGCTCGGTGACGGGCTCTTCGGCGCGGCACGGCTCCAGCCCGAGAAGCGCCTGCAGCTGGCCGTGCTCGAGGACGCCATCCTGACCTTCGAGCGCTCGGTCGGCGTCGATGGCCCCAGGCCCCGCCGCCTGCTCGCGGAAGTGGACGCGTGGATGGCGTCGGACGCAACCGACTGGCCCTTCGCGTTCGTCACCATCTGCCACACGCTCAACATCGACCCCGACTACGTCCGCGCCGGCCTGCGACGCCGGCGCGCGCACCCGGACGTCGCCACGAAGCGAAAGCCGCCCCTCCGCCGCGACGCGAACGGGACGCGGCACCAGGTGGTGCTCTACCTCGCGGCGCCGAGGCGCATCGCCTGAGGGATCGAATCGTCGCGGGCGGCCGACGCGCGACGGGCGCTCGGGCCGGTCTCCCGTAAAGGTCTGAACGGCAGCACGCGAACGCCTTGCCTGGCCGCGGCCGGTGCGTTACGAGCCCGCGGGGCCCCACCGCATGACGCCCCGCCGGTCCCTGCTGCTCGTCCTGGCAGTCGGCCTCGCCGTGCGGCTCGTGAACGTCTACGG
>Ga0137403_10006645_pt1 | contig 13198 bp, 8 predicted proteins | sample CZOMad2_1_16fung_FD_122057 | JGI IMG/M metagenome (GOLD analysis project Ga0137403, IMG submission 122057) | Vadose zone soil fungal communities from Angelo Coast Range Reserve, California, USA - CZOMad2_1_16fungal (Hybrid Assembly) | ecosystem: Environmental > Terrestrial > Soil > Vadose zone... | reverse complement strand
CCGAGCAGCAGATCGCCCAGGTGCGCTCGGCCGCGATGCAGAAGGCGATCGAGGACTTGCGCGCCACCGAGACGGAGTTCGACGACGTGCAGGAGCAGGCGCGCGCGGCCCAGGACGTCGTCGAGCGCATCGAAGAGAACCCGTTGCTGTATCAGCCCGTGCATCGCGATGTAAGGAGAGCCGTGGTTCACCGGTTCCCGTACGGCGTTTTCTATCGCATCGAACACCAAGACATCATAGTTTTTGCGATTGTTCACCTCAATCGCGACGTATCAGTGTGGCAGGATCGCTTGAAAGGTTATTAGTCTTCAGGTTTACCCATGCTTACTAAAATGCAGAAAGTCATTTCCTTTTTCATATCGCTGGTCCTGGCGACAGCATTTCCAATCGTTGCCTTCGCCCAGCGAGGCGAAAGTCTGACCGTGTCGGAGCTGAGATGCGAGTACCTGATCAATCCTCTCGCGATCGACACCCGCGAGCCGCGTCTTAGCTGGCAAATCGATAGCAATGCGCGCGGCGCGAGGCAGACCGCCTATCAGATTATCGTCGCAACCACCGCGGCAAGTCTTGCGGCGAACAAGGGCGATCTCTGGGACACGGGCAAGGTCGCCTCGAACGAAACGATTCAGATCGCTTACCAGGGCAAGCCGCTCACGTCTCGTCAAGAATGCTTCTGGAAGGTCCGCGTCTGGGATCAGAACGACAAGGCCTCAAGTTGGAGCAAGCCCGCGCAATGGTCGATGGGCTTGATAGAGCCCGCCGACTGGTCAGCGAGGTGGGTTGGCGACAAGCTGCCTTCAGTTGAAAATGTCTCGGCTACAATGCTGCGACGCGAGTTCAAGCTCTCAGCAAGAGCGAGGCGAGGAATCGTCTACGCGTCGGCGCTCGGCGTTTACGAGCTGCATATCAACGGGCATCGGGTCGGAGATCAACTGCTTGCGCCGGAGTTCACCGACTATCACAGTCGCACGCAGTATCAGGCCTATGATGTGACCTCGCTCTTAAAACCGGGCGCCAACGCTATCGGTGCGGTGCTTGGCGACGGATGGTACGCAGGCAGCGTGGGACTCGCACAGATGGCGTTGAAGAAGAAGCGAAACATCTACGGCGATCACCCGCGCTTTATTGCGCAGCTCGAAGTCGAACTCGCCGACGGAAAGAAAGAACGCGTCGTCACCGATGAGTCGTGGCTCACGACGCGCGAAGGTCCGATTCGCAGTTCGGATATTCTAGACGGCGAGGCTTACGATGCGCGGCGTGAGATGCCCGGCTGGGACTCACCGGCCTTCGACGATAAGAGCTGGCAAGCGGCAGACGTAGCGTCAAACGTACGAACAACACTGGTCGCTCAGCCAAACGAACCGATACGCGTGAGTAGAGAGATCAAGCCGATTTCCGTGAATGAGCCAAAGCCGCGCGTTTATGTATTCGACATGGGACAGAACATGGTTGGCTGGTGCCGGCTGAAGGCAAGAGGCGCGGCAGGAACAACAGTCACGATTCGTCACGCCGAGATGCTCAACGACGACGGCACGATCTATACCGACAACCTGCGCGCGGCAAAACAGGCCGACACGTACACGATGCGCAGCGGCGGGCTCCAGACCTTCGAGCCGCATTTCACTTATCACGGCTTCCGTTACGTCGAAGTCACTGGGCTTCAAACCAAACCCCGGCCGGACGCGATCACCGGCCGCGTCTTTCATTCCGCGATGACTGAAGCCGGCAGCTTCGAGTGTTCCGATCCGACGCTCAATAAGCTTTGGCAGAACATTCTATGGACGCAGCGGGGCAACATGCTCGGCATTCCCACCGACTGCCCGCAGCGCGACGAGCGGCTCGGTTGGATGGGTGACATTCAAATCTTTGTCGGGACCGGCATCTTCAATATGGATATGGCCGCGTTTCTTACGAAGTGGATGCGCGACGTTCGCGATGCTCAGGCTGAAGACGGACGCTTTGCCGATTTCTCGCCGCATCCTTTCGGCAAAGACAAAATCTTCACCGGAGTGCCGGGCTGGGGCGACGCCGGGATAGTCGTCCCCTGGCGAGTGTGGCAGCAATACGGCGACAAACGGATGCCCGCCGAGAGTCTCGAGTCCGGCAAGCGCTGGGTTGAGTTCATTCGCAGCAATAATCCGGATCTGCTTTGGAAGAACAAACGAGGCAACGACTACGGCGACTGGCTCAATTCCGACACGCTGATCTACGAAGGGTTTCCCAGCAAAGGTGGCCAGGTCCCGAAAGAGATCTTCGCAACGATGATGTTTGCGTATGCCGCGGATCTGGTTTCGCGCATGGCTCAAGTGCTCGGCAAAGACGACGAAGCGAAGAAGCACAAGCAGCTCTTTGAAGACATCAAAGCCGCGTTCAATAAAGCCTATGTATCGGAAGACGGGCGGATTAAGGGAGACACTCAAGCTGGCTACGCCCTTGCTTTGCATTTCGATCTGCTTCCGAAAAAGCTGCGGCCGGCGGCGGTGAAGTATATGCTGGAAGGCATAGATCGATACAAAGGTCACATGTCGACCGGATTTCATTCGACCTATCGAATGATGCTCGAGCTTACCAGCTCGGGCCACAACGACGTAGCCTACAAGCTGATCAACAATCATACGTTTCCATCCTGGGGTTATTCGATTGAAAACGGCGCGACGACGATCTGGGAGAGATGGGATGGGTACGTGAAGGGCCGGGGTTTTCAGAACAAGGGAATGAACTCATTCAACCATTACGCGATTGGCGCGGTGGGCGAATGGATGTATCGCGTCATACTCGGCATCAATAACGACGACGCGCATCCGGCATATGAGCACTTCGTGATTCGGCCTTATCCCGGCGGCGGATTGAATTGGGCAAAGGGCACGTACGATTCGATTCGCGGAAAGATCCACTCGAGTTGGAGCGTCGCCGACGGCAAGTTGAGATTGGATGTGAGGATCCCGGCTAACACGACGGCGAACGTGTACGTGCCCGCGAAGGACGCAGCGAGTGTGATGGAGAGCGGAAAGCCGGCGAGTACGGCGGCGGGTGTGAGGTTCCTGAGAATGGAAGATGGCGCCGTCGTTTTCCTGGTGCAGTCGGGTTCCTACAGCTTCGAGGCCCGACATTGACGGAATCCAGTCATGAGTACTCCGATTGAATTGCAATCATTCTGCGAAGGTAGAGTCACCGTTCTGGTTGGCGACATATCACAACAACAGGTAGATGTTATCGTCAACGCCGCCAATTCCACTTTGATGGGCGGCGGCGGGGTTGATGGAGCTATCCACCATGCCGGTGGTGCGCAGATTCTTGAAGAGTGTAGAGAGCTTCGACGCACACGCTATCCCAAAGGGCTGCCCACTGGGGAGGCGGTCATCACAAGCGGGGGTAAACTCGCGGCGCGACACGTAATTCACACAGTTGGACCAATCAAGGGCCGAGCGGGCGATCGGGATGCTCAGCTCCTTGCTTCGTGCTATCGAAACTGTCTTATCCTGGCAGTCGAGCACGATCTTCGGACCATCGCGTTTCCTTCGATCTCGACGGGGGCATTCGGATACCCACGTGAAGAGGCGGCGCTTGTTTCATCGGAAGCGATTGAGAGCTTTCTGTCGACGGACAGATTGTTGAAAGAGGTGCGGCTGGTTTTCTACAAGGCTGGCGATGCGAACGTGTTTTTGAGGAGTCACGGATTTACAAACATTGGTTGATAGCGACTGTCCCTGGGAGCGCAGGCATCCTTGCCTGCCTTCCCTGACGCCACCCAAGCAGGCTGGGATGCCTGCGCTCCCAGGTGCATTGTGACTGATGATCCTCTCTATGTCGCGGTTGACCTCGGTGCAGGCAGCGGACGTGTTTTTTTGGTAGATGTCGCGCTTGATGGGTTAAGGCTCGAAGAGATCAGGAGATTCACCTATCCGGCCAGCCAAGTTGATCGACTTCTTAGATGGGACTTCCCGAAGATTTTAGGCGAGATCAAAGTCGGTTTGAAGAATGCCAGCCAGCAAGCGCACGGACAGGGGCGGCGTATTCTCAGCCTCGGCGTCGATAGCTGGGCGGTTGACTACGGCTTGATTGATGCCCGTGGCGAACTGATCGAAAACCCCGTCTGTTACAGGGATCAGCGTACGCAGGGTGTGATGGAACAAGTCTTCGCGAGAGTTCCGCGCGAAGAGATATTCGAGCGCACCGGCATTCAGTTCCTTCCTTTCAATACGTTGTTTCAACTTCATGCTCACGCTGCGGATCGCATACCTGACGAAGCAGCCCGGTTGTTGATGATTCCCGATCTTGTGAATTTCTTTCTGACGGGAAGAGCAGTCACCGAATACACGAACGCGACCACGACTCAGATGTTGAACGCCGCAAGCGGTACCTGGGATCGCGAGATGCTCGATCGCCTCGAGCTGCCATCGAGCCTGCTTTGCGAGATTGTTCCGGCGGGCAGCGATTTGGGGTTGCTCAAACCCGCGCTTGCCGATGAACTGAGCCTCGACGGTGTGCGAGTCGTTGTGTCTGCGGCCCACGACACGGGCAGCGCGATCGCCGGCACGCCGCTTGACGATGGGTGGGCCTACATATCGTCCGGTACATGGTCTCTGGTTGGCGTCGAGCGCAAGACACCGCTGATCAACAGCGAGGTCGCGCGTTCTAACTTCACCAATGAAGGCGGCGCGTTCGGCACGATTCGGTTTCTCAAGAATGTCATGGGTCTTTGGATACTGGAGTCGTGCCGAAGAGAGTGGAGCGAGCGCGGCGTGGATGTGGATTACGAATCGCTGCTGGACGAGGTCTCATCGATTGAGGGTTGCGGTGGGATCATCTACCCCGACGACCAGCGCTACTTTAATCCGCCGGTCATGCTCGATGCGATAAATCAGCAACTTGTTGAGAACGGTTTCTCTGATCAAGTCACGTCGAGCAATCCTGCTTTCATCACCAGGACTATTCTGGATTCGCTCGCGTTGCGGTATGCCTCGGTGCTGCGAGCGATTGAGTCGCTGACGGGACGCAAGATCGAAGGCGTACACATCGTCGGGGGCGGAAGCCGGAACGAATATCTGAATCAAGCCACTGCCACAACGACCGGCTTGCCAGTCAGAGCAGGGCCGGTGGAAGCTACGGTGATCGGGAACGTGCTGGTGCAGGCGATAGCTGCAGGTCGCTTTGCGTCGCTGGCCAATGCGCGTCGGTATGTGGGTGAGCAAGTGCAGGTGAAGACGTATGAGCCCAGGCCCTCGCGAGCCTGGAAGGAAGCAGCGCGACGTTACGAAGAGGTCGAGCGCCGATATCTCAAGGACGAATAATCGACTGGCTGAATAGCGAGCATCACCGGAGCAACACAGGACGATGCTGCGCACCAATCATAAGCGCGTCCGAGGTTCCTATGAATGACGCTCTGCTTTTGCGCGCGACCGACATATGCAAGTCCTTCGACGGCGTGCATGCGCTACGCGGCGCCTCATTTGAGTTGCGTTCGGGCGAGGTGCATGCGCTGGTCGGCGAGAACGGCGCGGGTAAATCGACGCTCATACGCATAATCACTGGAGCTGTCGTAGCCGACAGCGGCGAGATCGAGCTCGGCGGCAAGCTGATCACCCACAGCTCTCCTCGGCTGGCCAAGTCGCTGGGAATCGCGGCGATCTACCAACAGCCAGCGCTCTTCCCCGAGCTGAATGTTGTCGAGAATCTGGCGCTCGGGCTTGAGCAAGCGAGCCTGTGGAGTCGTATCGACTGGGGCGCCCGGAGGCGCAGGGCCAACGAGTTGCTCGCGCAAATCGGAGGCAGCATCGATCCCGATGCGCTGGCTTGCGAACTGTCGATGCCGCAGCAACAGATGCTCGAGATTGCGCGAGCGATCGGTGCGGACGCTCGAGTGCTGATAATGGACGAGCCGACCGCTTCTCTCTCGGACGAGGATGCGCAGAATCTGTTCAAACTGGTTCGCCGGCTTCGGTCGCGCGGCGTCGGAGTCATCTATATATCGCACCGTCTGGATGAGCTGCCGGCGATCGCGGACCGGGTGACTGTTCTTCGCGATGGATGCACGATTGATACGCGCCCGATGAATGAGGTCACGCGAGAAGAGTTGATTCGGCTGATGGTCGGCCGCGAACTGTCGGCTATCTTCCCGAAGCGACCAGTAGAGCTCGGCGAGACGGCGCTCGAGCTGAGAGGCGTAGGGTGTTCCAGCAGTGGTGTCGCTGACGTGAACCTCTCGGTGCGCAAAGGCGAGATCGTTGGGCTGGCTGGTCTTGTGGGAGCAGGGCGAACCGAGCTTGCAAAAACGATTTTCGGGCTAACGCCGGCCGATCAGGGTGAAATTATGGTTGGAGGTGTGCGCGCGTCGATCAAGAATCCCAGCGACGCGATTCGGCGTGGCATAGCTTACCTGCCCGAGGACCGCAGAAGTCACGGCGTGATCGAAGAGTTGCCAATCAGCGCAAACATCACGCTTGCATCGCTCGCCTGGGAGCGCAGGCATGTCCGACAAACTTCAGTTTGTCGCGGCGGTTCGGATGCAGGCATCGTTGACCGCGACAAACTGAAGTTTGTCGGACATGCGTGGTCGATGGATTTCCGTCGAGAGCGCGAGATCGCGCGCGAGTACGTCCGGCGTTTCGAAATAAAGACACCGGCTCTGTTTTCACCGGTCTCAACGTTGTCGGGTGGCAACCAGCAAAAGGTCGCGTTGAGCCGGTGGCTTGCGACCAGGCCTTCCGTGTTGATTCTGGACGAGCCGACTCAAGGGATCGACGTCGGCGCGAAATCCGAAATACATGAACTAATGATAGAGATGGCGGAGCAAGGCGCGGCAATTCTGATGATCTCGTCCGAACTGCCCGAGGTACTCGGCATGAGCGATCGCATAGCTGTGATGCGCGGCGGGAGGATTCGCGCGGTTCTGAATCGCGATGAAGCGACTCAGCAGCGGGTTCTCGCGTTGGCGCTAGGGCAGGGAATATAGGACATATAGGACCTATGAAAAATAAACAAGAGATTTCAGCCGCGGGCGCGCTCGCTGCGTTGCTCGTCATCGTTGCCGCAGCGTCACCATCGTTTTTCAGTCCCGGCAACTTGAGAGACCTCGCCTTGAATAATGCGGCAACGCTCATCGTAGCAATCGGGATGACCATGGTGATCCTCGCGGGAGAGATCGACATTTCGGTTGGGTCTCAGTTTGCGGTCTGCAGCATCGCTTCGGGATGGCTGGCGACTGTCGGAGTGCCGATTCCCCTGCTGGTCCCCTGCGTGGTGGTGATGGGCGCGGCGTTGGGAGCGGTGAACGGACTGTTCACCGGAATGCTTCGACTGCCGTCGATCATCGTGACGCTTGCGATGATGGTGACGTTGCGCGAGGGTTTGCGATGGACCACTCAAGGCGCCTGGGTTCAGAACCTGCCTGCAAACTTTCAATGGTTAGGACTCGGGCAGAACGCCGGCCAGTGGTTAATCGTGGTGCTTGCCGTGTCAGTGTCCGCGAGCTTCGCATGGGCGCTCCGAAAGCTTGGTGGCGGCCGTGCGATTTACGCCACAGGCTCGGACGCTGAAGCGGCGCGGCTCGCTGGAATCGAACCACGCCGAGTCGTTTTTGGCGTGTTCGTTTTGATGGGCGCCTTGAGCGGCTTGGCTGCGCTGCTCAATGCGGTTCGCTTTTCAGTCGTGCCGGGGAATCCGGGAATAGGTTTGGAGTTGAAGGCGATCGCTGCAGTCGTGGTCGGAGGAACGGCGATCACCGGCGGACGCGGGACGCTGGTGGGAACTCTGATAGGAGTTGCGCTGCTGGGCACGATCGGCACGGCGTTGACCTTTCTGGGAATCAATCCGTTTTGGGAGAAAGCGATCCAGGGCGCGATCATTCTGGCGGCGCTGGCTTCAGACACCGCGTTCGCGCGGCTCGAGAGATTGCGGATTGCCGATTTCCGATTGCCGATTGAGAGGAGCAAGTGAGTCCGCAGGAGCCTTACGCTGAATCTCGGTACAGATCGACCAAGATCGGAACCGGAAATCGGCAATCGGAAATCGGCAATCTGCAATCGACCCCCCCGCTTGGCCAGCGTCTATTCCCCAACAAGGAATGGATGCTGCTGATCGTGTTGGCGGCCGAGTGCATCGTCTTCAGCGTGACCGGCAGCAACTTTCCGACTGCAGGGAATGCGTTCGAGGTGACTCGGCTCGCGGTCGAGCTTGGACTCCTGGCGCTCGCGCTCACGCCGGTAATCATCACCGGGGGCATCGACCTCTCGGTTGGATCGATGATGGGGCTGTCTGCCGTTGTGTTGGGAAGTTTGTGGCGCGACGCACACTTGCCGATGCCGGTCGCCATCGCCGCCGCCCTGATGATCGGCGCACTTGGCGGCGGGCTGAACGCGCTGATGATCGCGCGGTTGAACTTCCCGCCGCTCATTGTGACGCTTGGGACGTTCTCGCTGTTTAGAGGTGTCGCCGAAGGGCTCACGCGCGGCATCGATAACTACTCGGGGTTCTCGTCCTCTTTTTTGTTCCTTGGACAGGGCTATATTGGTGGTCTGATACCGGCCCAGCTTTTCGTTTTGCTGGTTGCAATCGCTGGATGGACATGGTGGCTGCATCGCACTGCGTTTGGCCGGAGCCTTTACGCGATCGGATACTCAGCCGAAGGCGCGCGCTATGCCGGGATCCCGGTGGGACGGCGCCTGGGATCTGTCTACTTGTTGTCGGGGCTTTCGTCGAGTCTTGCGGCCGTCATCTATGTTGCGCATCTCGGGCAGGCGAAGTCAGACGCGGGAACGGGCTACGAGTTGATGGCGATAACGGCGGTGGTGCTCGGCGGGGCGTCGATATTCGGAGGACGCGGCACGGTGCTCGGAACGGTGCTTGGCCTGTTTGCAATTGTGATTCTGCAAAACGGTCTACGGTTGAGCTCGCAGCCAGCGGAGCTTACTGGGATTCTGACGGGCGTGCTGCTGCTGGGAACAATACTCGCCGATCGACTCTCCGCGCGCGCAAAAGCACGAGCTCACATTCAGAACGATCCAGAGGAGACTCAAGTGAAGAACTCGCAAGTCGCCATATTGAGCGCAGTCATCCTGCTAGGTGCGTTGATCGTAGCCGGAAGCAACTGGTACCTGATCGGCTCGCTGCGGCGCGAGTCCTCGATCGGTAGCGCCGCCGGCACAAGGTCGGCCGGTCAGGCCACGAGTGAGCACAAAACGGTCATCGCGATGATGCCCAAGGCCAAAGGTGATCCGTACTTCATAAGCTGCCGACAAGGAGCCGAAGACGCAGCCAAAGAGCTCGGAGTCGATTTGCTGTGGGATGGCCCGACCGATCTCGATCCGGCGAGGCAGAATGAAGTGATCGAAGCGTGGATCACGATCGGCGTTGACGTGATTGCGGTGAGTGTTGAAAACGAGGTCGCGGTCTCAACCGTGTTGCACAAGGCTCGGGAGAAGGGTATCAAGGTCGTCACCTGGGACGCCGACGCTCAAAAGGACGCGCGAGACTTTTTCATCAATCAGGCTACGCCGCAAGGCATCGGTTACACCCTGACCGACGAGGCGTCGAGGATACTCAACAACAAAGGCGAGTTCGCGATCATAACTGCGAGCCTGAGCGCTGCCAACCAGAACGAATGGATCAAACACATCAAGGCGCGTCTCGCGGAAAAATATCCTGATATAAAACTGGTTGCGATACAGCCGAGCGACGGCGACCGTGACCGGGCATTCGCGGAGACCCAGACGATATTGAAGGTCTATCCGAAAGTGAAACTGATCATGGCGATTGCAGCTCCGGCCGTGCCTGGTGCTGCTGAAGCTGTCAAGCAGTCGGGCCGCGCGGATGTTAAGGTTACCGGCCTATCGCTTCCTAACATGTGCAAGCCTTATGTTCACGACGGCATTATCGAAAGCATAGTGTTGTGGAACACGTTGGATCTGGGCTATCTGACGGTGTACGCGTCGCGCGCGCTCAGCGGCGGGCAGTTGAAGCGGGGTGATCAGAACGTCGCGGCCGGGAGATTGGGCAGGATCGAAGTTCAGAACGACGAAGTGAGGCTCGGCGCGCCTTTCATCTTCAACAAGACCAACATCGACGGGTTCAACTTCTGAAGCGCTTTGGCAAAACTGTGTGAAAATGAGGTAATGTTACCGATAACGGCGAACAAGGTTGAGCGGGTATCGAGGCTGGATGATTGCAGCCCAAGAGCAGTTCCTAATTGAAATCGTTCTGAAAAGCAGCCACAAAAAGAGAGAAAGACAATGTGGAAGTGGAAGATATGTTTCATCTCTTGTTGTGTTCTCGCGCCAGGGGCGTGGATCGCACCGTTTGTGTCTCAAGCCCGGCCCCAGAAGCCCTACGTGACGGTGTCGGCCGGGTCCATTGATCGCAAGGACAGCGTCGTATCGTTCGCAATGCCAAAGGGGCTGAAGTCGCAGTCGTACGCTCTGCGCGGTGACGCTGGGGACTTCCTGCCTCTGCAGGTTGAGCCGGACGGAACGGCGACGTTCGTGCTTCCCGAATTGAAGGCCGGAACATCCAGGCGATACCAGCTTGTAGGGCAAAACACGAACACCGGTGCGACCGCCCGAGGGGTGCAGTTGGTCGGCGATCATGGCCGTTTGACGATCAGTGCCTCCGGCCGAAACGTGCTGACCTATCAAGCTGAACCGGGCGAACTTCCTCGTTCCGACATCAAACCGATCTTTCGGCGCGGGGGCTACATCCACCCGGTGTTTACGCCTTCGGGCCGAGTTGTGACCGACGATTTCCCTCCCGATCACTTGCACCATCACGGGATCTGGTTCGCGTGGACCAAGACCGAGTTCGAAGGGCGTCACCCGGACTTTTGGAACGTGGGCGATGGCACCGGCACGGTTGAGTTCGTGGCGCTCGATGACAACTGGAGCGGGCCGGTGCACGCCGGTTTCAAGTCACGCAACCGTTACGTCGATGTCAGCGGTCCACAGCCAATCACTGTGCTGAACGAGCACTGGCTGGTGAAAGTCTACAACGGAGGTCGGGGTGCAAAACCCTACATGATGTTCGATGTTGCCTCGACCCAAAACCTCGCGACTTCGAGCCCGCTCGACTTGCCCGAATACCGCTACGGAGGAATTGGGTTTCGGGGACATCGCCAGTTGCTCGGCAAAGACAACTGTGAATTCCTTACGTCGGAGGGCAAGGACCGCAACAACGGGTACGGCACTCGCGCGCGGTGGTGTCACATGGGCGGCCGGATCGATGGCCAGCTTGCGGGCATCGCGATCCCCGATCATCCGGGCAACTTTCGCGCGCCGCAACCCATGCGAATCCATCCTGATCAACCATTCTTCTGCTATGCGCCTTCGCTGATCGGTGATTGGAAGATCGAACCGGGCAAGCCTTACATTTCGCGATATCGTTTCATCGTCTACGACGGAGCGCCCGACAAGGCCGAGCTTGATCGGCTCTGGAACGACTACGCGAATCCGGTACAAGTCAGCATAACTCAATGAGCACGAGCGAGCGATCAAAAGCGGCCCGGTTTCAAGTGGCCATGACGGGGTTCCTGGCGCTGTTTTCGATCGTGGGTCTCGCGCTATACGGACTACCACTTTATTACGATTTCATGGTGAAGGAGTTTGGCTGGTCGCGCACTCAGGTCACATCGGGGAATGCGTTGAGCAAGCTGGTAATCGGTCCGCTCTTCGGTTTCATCGCGGGCTGGGTCGTCGATCGATTCGGCCCACGCCGTTTGATGATGGCGGGCATACTGATGGCTGGCGGCGCGGTGGTCGGACTCGGCGGGATGTCGGCGCTTTGGATGTTCTATCTTTTTTATCTGTTCAATGCGCTGGGCTACGTCTGCGGAGGGCCGCTGCCCAATCAGGTGTTGCTTTCGCGCTGGTTCGACAAGGCGCGCGGCAAGGCGATGGGCTTCGCATATCTCGGTATAGGCATTGGCGCCGCGATGGTGCCGTTGCTTTCGAATTGGCTCACCAACCAGTTCGGCTGGCGCTGGTCGTTGAGAACACTCGGTGTGCTGATGATCGTGATTGCATTCCCGATGACCTACTTCCTTAAGGATTCGCCTCGCGGGATGGTAGAGAAGCAGAACGAGGCGACGGTTGCTCCGATGGGCAGCGTGTTTCGAAGCCTTGCATTTTATCTGCTCGTGCTTGGAAGCATGTGCTCCATCGGGGCAGTCGGTGGCACGAATCAACATCTGAAATTGTTCTTGAGTCTGGATCAACACTACGAGCAGAGCGCCGCCGCCAGGATCATCTCTCTTGTGTTTACGTTCAGCATCGTCGGAAGACTTCTGATGGGCTGGTTGTCGGACTACGTACCGAAGAAGTACGTGATGCTCTTGATCTATTTGCTGGTCGCGAGCGCGATTCCGTTGCTGTTCTTTGCTTCACAGCCTGGCATGATGTATGTCTTCGCCGGAGTATTTGGTCTTGGGTTAGGCGGCGAGTACTTGATCATCCCGTTGATTGCCGCCGAGTTGTTTGGTGTGAGGGTGTTGGGGCGGTTGATGGGTGTCGTCTTGACGGCGGATGGGGTTGCGGAAGCAGTGTCCCCAATGCTGGTTGGTTATCTTCGTGACCGGTCGACGAGTTATCAAACAGGATTCATCACTTTGGTCGGCATCGCGCTCGTGGGCGCAGTTGCGGTAGGATGTCTGCCGCGCAAGCGAGTAGAGCCGGTCGCGGAAACAGTACCCTTCGCGGCGGATTGACATGATCAAAGGTTTCGGGATGAGCGTTCACCCCTTTTTACATCTTGGCGGCGTTCACGGCGTCGAAGCCTTTCAGCGCCATCTGCGCGAGCACCAGATAGCAATTCCATGCGACGCTGAGATTCTTGCTGGCAGCGACTCGCCGCTTGCCCAACCGCTGAGTTTCAACGGCGCCAAGATCGGAAACCGGTTTGCAATTCACCCGATGGAAGGATGGGACGGCACCGCTGACGGAAGCCCCACTGAGTTGACGACTCGCAGGTGGCGGAACTTCGGGCGCAGCGGCGCAAAGCTGATCTGGGGCGGCGAGGCGGTTGCGGTTCTTCACGAGGGCCGCGCCAATCCAAATCAACTGTTGATCAACGAACACACACGAAACGGTCTCGCGCAGTTGCGTGAGGCTTTGATTGATGAACATCGGCAGGCGTGCGGTTCGACAGAGGGTTTGCTGATCGGGCTTCAGTTGACGCACTCGGGCCGTTACAGCCAGCCGAATGTGAAGGGTAAACC
>Ga0137403_10006644_pt1 | contig 13198 bp, 8 predicted proteins | sample CZOMad2_1_16fung_FD_122057 | JGI IMG/M metagenome (GOLD analysis project Ga0137403, IMG submission 122057) | Vadose zone soil fungal communities from Angelo Coast Range Reserve, California, USA - CZOMad2_1_16fungal (Hybrid Assembly) | ecosystem: Environmental > Terrestrial > Soil > Vadose zone... | reverse complement strand
GCGGGAATTCCATTAGCGCGAGCGAGGCTCAAGATCGGCTTGGTGATCCGCGGATCATCCAGCACCGTGAATTTGTTGAGGATCGGGAAGATGAAGACTGGTGCAATCATCACCGCGAAGATCATGAACAAGAGGGAGACGACGGCGCACCGGATCGACCAACTGCGCGGCCAGCGGCGGACCACGCCAAAAAGCAGGACCGCGAGGATTCCAATCAGTACGATGTTCACCAGAAGTATTTTGAACTGATCGCCAAGCCAGGGCCCGAGAGTTTGCGTTGCAAGCCCGTACTGGCGTTCACGAAAGAATCCTTCGTAAACGGCAAGAGGAGCGCCGAGGATGGTAGTGAGCACCAGGAATTCCGCCCAGTAAATCAACGTTTGCAGTGGCTTGAATCGCGTGATGCGTTCGGCAAGATTGCGCATTCCGGCAGACCAACCGAAGTGGAGCAACAAGAGATAGAGCGCGACACCATAAAGAAAATCCCAAAGGATCAGCCAATATCCGCCTTCAAAATAGGCGTCGGATTTCGTTCGCGCATTGGCTGGAATCTCCGCCAGGTACGCGTCCGTGGCAGCCTCCACGTCAAAATGGTCTGACGGTTGCGCCGCGGCAGGAACGCGAATCGCAGACGGCATCGCGGTTTGTGGCAACGCGCCCGGCCCTGGCGTACCCTGCGCATGAGAGCGCTGTACGCCGAGTAGCAACGCGAATACAGCAAGGCCCGCAATCACCGTCATGCGAACTTTCACAAATCCTCCTGGACACGAATGTTTCTCGATGGCATTTTCACGATTCGGATGGGGCGTGGATCAACCTCGAATTTTCAGTTCCACTTAGGGCACCGGTCAAGATACGAGCCACGGTCAACAATAGTTTCCCGCGGCACAAGATTTCTCATGGCCGCCCGAAACGCCAGGCTTCTTCGTGCTGGACTTCGGCCATCACAAGCCCTTGCGGCGGCACCGTTGGCCCGGATTTCGAGCGATCCCTCAATTCGTACAAGCGATCGATATCGTCTGGCTTCAATCTTCCGCGCCCCACATCCAGCAACGTCCCCACCATTTTGCGAACCATATACCGCAAGAACGAACGGCCGCGAACGGTAAATATAAGCTCTTCATTGTCAGGTGAACGTGCAAGCTCCGTTGAGAAAATCTCGCGCTCTGTCGAGTGTTCCTTGTCGTCTTCTTCGGATCCGGTCGAGGCGGCGAAGGAAGCAAAGTCGTGCGTGCCGACAAAACGAGCTGCCGCGTCCCGCATGGCATCTTCATCGAGAGGAAATGGGTAGTGAAGGACGTAGCGCCAGATCGTCGGAGGCACGACCTTGCCTCGATATATCCGGTAACGATAGATTTTGCCGCGCGCGGACCACCGCGCATCGAAGTCCGGGCCAACTTCTTCGGAGCCCACGATTCGAATCGCTTGCGGGAGCAGTGCATTCAACGCGCGCTGAAATTCTTCCGCGGATAACCCCGCTTGCGTTCGAAAGCTTCCCACCTGCCCCAGCGCATGCACGCCGGCGTCGGTGCGTCCCGCGCCATGCAGGTAGACGTGTTCCTGCGTCAACCGCCGCAGCACGCTGACAATTTCGCCTTGAATCGTGGGCTTCTCTGCCTGAATCTGCCACCCGTGGAAGTCCGTACCGTCGTAGGCGATCGTGAGTTTGAAATGACGCATCGGGCAGGGGGAGAATTCTGGTTACAACGCGGTCCGCACGAAGCGGCTCCCCGGCTTTACCGCGACGCTGCCCTGGCGGCAAAGCGGACAATCCTCTTCTTCGTAGCTGGCAATGGGAAGTTGGATGAGCGACTGAGCCTCGACTTCAAATTCAATCGTTCCGCCGCTTCGGTCAATTAGTGCGCCCGCGGCAACAACGCGTGCCTCCGCCTCTTCGACGACGCGCATCGCTTCTAGCGTCGAGCCGCCCGTCGTCCAAACGTCTTCGACCACCAGAACATGCTGATCCGGCTTGAGCGAAAAACCCCGCCGCATGGTCATCATGCCGCTATTGTCGCGCTCCACAAAGAGAGCAGGCACTCCCCCGCCCTGCGATCCCTTTAGTTCCGGCAGCGCCCGCGCGACCTCTTGCCCAATGATGAGTCCTCCCATCGCGGGCGAGACGACCGCTTCGATCTTGGCATCCGAAAACAGCGCCGCCAGCGCCTGTCCCAGCTTCTCCGCGAACCGCGGATATTGCAGCACCAAAGCGCATTGCACGTACATGCCGCTGTGCAATCCGCTGGACAGCTCAAAGTGGCCATGGCGAATGGCCCCCGCGCTCTCAAACATCTTCAGCAGCTCTTCGCGCTTCACCATGCGAGCCAGCTAACCGCTGGCGTCTCCTAACCGTCGAAATGTCAGCAGCCTAGCCGCCGCATCCTGCGTTGTCAAGGAACAGGGCCCCCTGCTAGACTCGTGGCTTCGTTTGGCCGGCGCGACGCAGCCCGCGCGATGGCCGGGTGAGGGTTCACGCGTGTGGGACGTGAGCACCGTTGCATTCCAGGAATAACTCCAAAAACGACCGAGGCGTGAAACAAATTCCATTCTGAGAACGTTTTACAGAGATGAGTAAGATTAAATTCAGTCCCCTGGGGGACAGAATCTCGAGGGTGAGGAGCACTATGAAGACGCTGTCTGCTCGACCGTTGTTGGCCGCCATCTTGGCGGTGACGCTCGTAGGAGGGCCTATTTCCCCGGCCTTCGGGCAGGACACGCCGCAGAACGCTCAGGCCGCTCCAGCCAAATCGGAAACTACCATCGTGCCGATTTCTCTCGGCTCGGCGAAGTACAACTACAGCCGCGCCCCGCGGGCCTTTCCGAATATCTTCGCGCCCTACGCCCCAATCAAGATTGGAGAGCCGGGTCTCACCAATTCCCCGCGAGTCGACCAGCTCATTCACGACGGCAAGCTGGAATTGAGCCTCCAGGAAGCGGTCGAGCTGGCGCTGGAAAACAACATGGACATCGTCGTCCAGCGTTACAACCCGTGGTTCGCGGACACCGGAATTCTCAAGGCGAAGTCCGGCGGATCGGGGGGCGGCACGCCCGGCGCAGTTTTCGGCGGCTCGACGGCGAACACCCCGTTCTTGAGTTTCGACCCACTGGTCACCTCAACGTTGAGCATCGACGACCGCAACATCCCCGTCAACAATCCACTGACTTCCGGAACGGGTACCGGTGTGTCAGCTCTCGTGCCGCTCACGATACACACGTCAACATTCAATACGCAGTATTCCCAGGGTTTTCAGACCGGAACCACCTTTTTTGCGGCCTGGGACAATACGCGTAGTTCCTCAAGCTCCACTGCGAACTTATTTAACCCTTCGGTACAGACCTCCATTTTCGCCGGCTTCCAACAGCAGTTGCTGAATGGTTTTGGGCGCTCTGTCAATACACGAAATATTCGCATCGCCAACAACAACCGCAAGATTGCAGACTGGGCTTTTACGCAGCAGGCCATCACCACAGTCACGAATACCATCACTGCCTATTGGGAACTGGTCTTCGCGCGAGGAAACGTGAAAGTCCAGGAGCAGGCCGTGACCGTGGCCGAAAAGCTCTACAACGACAACAGAAAACAGTTGGAGATTGGCACGATGGCGCCGCTCGACGTCACGCGCGCCGAATCCGAACTTGCCACCAACCGCCAGAACTTAATTGTGGCACAGACCTTGCTGCTCCAGGACCAGCAAGCCTTGAAGAATTTCATCAGCAAAAACCCGCTGGCACCTAATTTTGTAAACGTGGAAATCATCCCCACCGACTTGCCTTCCCGCCCGGAGGCCATCGAAGCGGCTACTTTCGAAGAAGCGGTGAAGGAGGCCTTCGCCAAGCGGCCGGAGCTGCAGCAGAGCGCCATCAATCTGCTCAACAGCGCGATCGATGTTAAAGCGACGCGCAACGCGCTGCTTCCCACGGCTACGCTCACGGCACAGTACGGCACCGTCGGCCTTGCCGGAAACCAGACCCAAATAACGGGCACAACAAATACGATAGCTGGGGCCGCTATCGTGGATTCCGGCGGAGTCGCGAACGGCGCTGGCTTTGTACCCGTTACGGTTTTTACTCCGACGGGGAAGATCGTAGCTCAGGCCGGCTTCGGTGACGCCTTGAGTTCGGCGTTTCACAACACCTTCCCCGATTATCAGGTCTCATTGAACGTGCAAATCCCCATCCGCAACCGCTCCGCACAGGCGGACAACCAGCGCTCCATCCTCACGCAGCGGCAGCTCGAAGCGCAGTTGCAGCAATTGAAAAACGCCGCCTTGCTGGACGTGCGCAACACTTACATTGCGCTTGCACAGGACCGCGCCCGTGTGGAAGCGGCCGCCAAAGCGCGCGAACTCCAGCAGCAAACCTTCGACGCCGAGCAGAAGAAATATCAACTCGGCGCATCCACCGTCTACCTCGTTATTCAAACGCAGCGCGACCTCATCTCCGCACAGGGTACGGAACTTCGCGCCCTTGCCGACCTCGTGGAAGCCAAAGCAAATTACGAGCGCGCGGTGGGCAGAACGCTGGAATCCAATCGCGTGACGATTGCCGACGCCAAGAGCGGCGATGCCGAACGCGAAACACTTATCCCCGGCACGTTGCACGGCCAGGTCGTGGGTACCGACAAACTCTCCTTTATGTCCGACCAGAAGTAATTCGCAACGGATGTTTTTTCAGGCCGGCTCGGATAACAATTCCCGGGCCGGCTTTTTCTCTTGCCGCGATCGCGTGCCCGCTGCTGCCTTCTTCCAGGCTCCGCTGTCACGCCGCTCTTGCCCCTGCACTACCTTTCGAATAGCATTGAATTCTGTGCCAATTCGTTTCGTTCTTTATTCCGTCCCCCGGGAGCCATGCGCATGAGCGAAGAATTCAAAGCAACCACGCAAACCGCACGCCCGACGGATGCTTCTTCTGCCCATCGCAAGCCCTCGGCCAAAGAGCAAGCCTGGGAAAAGAACACCCTCCAACCCACGCTTGAGAGAAATCCCGAGCGCCAGGCGGAATTCACCACGATTTCAGGCTATCCCATTCGCAGGCTGTACACGCAGGCGGATCTTGCCAACTGGGACCCGGATCGCGATCTGGGTTGCCCCGGCGAGCCTCCTTACACGCGCGGCATTCATTCCACCATGCATCGCGGCCGCCTCTGGACCATGCGCCAGTTCGCCGGATTCGGTGCCGCGGAAGACACCAACCAGCGCTTCCGTTACCTCCTCGCCCAGGGGCAGACCGGCCTTTCCACCGCGTTCGACTTGCCAACCTTGATGGGCTACGACTCCGACCACGCCCTCTCCGAAGGCGAAGTCGGCAAATGCGGTGTGGCCATCAGCTCGCTCGCGGACATGGAAGTTCTCTTCGACAAGATCCCTCTCGCGAATGTCACTACTTCCATGACCATCAACTCGCCCGCCGCCGTTATCTGGGCGATGTATCTCGCGGTTGCCGAAAAGCAAGGCGCGGATTGGAAAAAACTCGCCGGCACGCTGCAAAACGACATCCTGAAGGAATACATCGCGCAAAAGGAATACATCTATCCGCCGGAACCTTCGATGCGCCTGGTCATTGACACATTCGAATTCGGCGTGAAGAACACGCCCAAGTTCAATCCGATTTCGATCAGCGGCTATCACATTCGAGAGGCGGGTTCGACCGCGATTCAGGAATTGGCGTTCACGTTGCGCGATGGGCTCGAGTACGTCGAATGGGGCATGCGCCGCGGCCTCGATGTCGATGTATTTGTCCCGCAGCTTTCCTTTTTCTTCAATGCGCACAGTGATTTCTTCGAAGAGATCGCCAAGTACCGCGCCGCACGCCGCATCTGGCATAAAGCCATGGTCGAGCGCTACGGTTCGAAGAATCCGCGCGCCTGGGCGCTGCGCTTCCACACGCAAACGGCGGGTTGCTCCCTCACCGCGCAGCAGCCCTACAACAACGTCGTTCGAACGGCGCTGCAGGCCCTCTCCGCCGTCCTCGGCGGAACGCAATCACTGCACACCAATTCCCTCGACGAAGCCTGGGCGCTCCCAACGGAATTCGCCGCCACCATCGCGCTGCGAACGCAGCAAATCATCGCCCACGAAACCGGCGTCGCTAATACCGTCGATCCCCTCGGCGGCTCCTATTTCGTCGAAACCCTCACCAACGAAGTCGAGCGTGGCGCGTGGGACTACATCGAGCGCATTGACGCTATGGGCGGAATGGTCGCAGCCATTGAGCGCAGCTACCCGCAGCGCGAAATTGCAGAAGCCTCTTATCGGTACCAGATGGATCTCGACAAGAAAGAAAAGATCATGGTCGGCGTAAACGATTTCGTCTCCGAAGAAAAACCGCTGGACACTTTGCAGATCGACGAGTCGGTCGCGCATCGCCAGGCTGAACGCCTGAGCAAACTCCGCGCCGCGCGATCGAAAGAAGAAGTTGTGCGCCGCTTGAACGCCCTGCGCACCGCCGCCGAAGGCAAAGACAATCTCATGCCCTTCATCTTCGACGCCGTGAAGTCCTACGCCACCCTCGGCGAAATCTGCGACGCCATGCGCGACGTCTTCGGCACCTACGAAGAGGTCGCCATCACCTAGCTCATGCCAGAAAAGAAAATCAGGGTACTAATCGCCAAGCCCGGCTTGGACGGCCATGACCGCGGCGCAAAAGTTATCGCTCGCGCCCTTCGGGACGCCGGCATGGAAGTCATCTATACGGGTCTTCGCCAAACCCCGGAAATGATCGCCTCCGCCGCCGTCCAGGAAGACGTCGACGTCATCGGCCTCTCGATCCTCTCCGGCGCCCACAACACCATCTGCCCGCAACTCATGAATCTGCTCCGTGACAAAGGCATGAACGACGTCACCGTTCTCGTCGGCGGCATCATCCCCGAATCCGACATTGCCCCCCTCAAGAAAGCAGGCATCGCCGAGATTTTTCTCCCCGGCACCTCGACGCAAGACATCATCGATTTCATCCACAAGCGTGTTTCAATGCATTAGCGTTTTTTTCTCTCAAGGTAAATTTCTCGAACCTCCTTCATCAAATGCTTGATGCGCCGTTTCTCCGCTTGTCTTGCCTCCGGATGCAGCTTCCGCCGCAGAAATTCCTGCTCACGCAGCAGCTTCCGCCGGTTTTCGATCCGCGCCTCGTCCAGCGTTCCCGCATCCACCGCGGCTTGCACCGCGCACCCCGGCTCGCCTTCATGCTTGCAATCGCTGAATCGGCACTCTGCCGCCAGCGTGTCAATGTCCGCAAACGCCTGCGAGACGCCATCCGTTGCATCCCAGAGCTGTAGCTCGCGCAAACCCGGTGTGTCCATCAGCAGCGCTCCTCCGGGCAAAACAAAGAGCTCGCGCGCCGACGTCGTGTGCCTCCCGCGGCTGTCCCCTTCGCGAACCGGCTGAACCTCCTGCTGCATCTCCCCAAGCAGCCGGTTCGCGATCGTGGACTTACCGACTCCCGAAGACCCCAGCAGCACAATCGTTTGTCCTGGCGTGAGAAATCTCTCCAGTCCTTCCATGCCCTGTCCCGTCCTAGCGCTGACTACGCACACATCCGTCCCCACCGCGATCCGCTCGATCGCCGCGGCTTTGACGTTCACATCGCTGCAAGCATCCGCCTTGTTCAAGACGATCACCGGCCTCGCGCCTGATTCCCAGCACTGCGCGAGATAACGTTCCACGCGCCGCGGATTGAAATCCCCATCCAGCGCAGACACCAGCAGCGCCGTATCCACATTCGCCGCGATCACCTGCTCTGCGATCTTTTTCCCCGCCCTCTTGCGCACAAACCGGCTTCGGCGCGGTAGCACTTCAAGAATCAGCGGAGAGCTTCCTGCTTCACCTACGTCCGCCACCGCCCAATCGCCGACCGCGGGCCATTCTACTCCCTCCTCCGCCGCCAGCCGCAGCTTGCCGCTCACCTCGGCCCAGCACTCGCCGAACGCGCCCGCAATGCGCCAGAATTTCCGCTGTTGCGCGATCACTCGCGCTGGCGCCGCATTCTCCCGCGCACCTTCATTCCACAACGCTTCAAAATACGAACTCCATCCCCACCGCCGAAGAGCTTCGCAAGTTTCCACTGGATTATCCTCCCGCAGCATTCACCGCCTTGCGGTGATGCCCTCGATTGACGCAACACACGGCTGCCGCTGGCGCCAAGTCAGAACAACACAATTTTTCTTGGATTTAAGAAGGCAGGAGGGTTAGAGCCGTTAGCGTGAGCAACCCGCAGAGGCACACCCACCCGCTTGAACTTTGTCGACGGTTCGCACAGGCGCCTCCAAGGTTGAAATGAGAAGCCCTTGTGGGATCACAAGAGCGCTCTTCATCAGATTTTACCGACGGCGTCAGTCCCCGTCAACTCTGCTTCCGACGGCCAGGTCGGCCGCAGCACTGCCAGGCCGGCCGTGCCAGGTAGCAAATCCTTCCTTCACAAGACTGAAAATGGTCCGGCGATTTTGATAAATCAATTTGATCCACGCCAAGGGACCCATTTGGGGGAAATAGATTCCGCGGAAACACATTCGGGCGATGAAGATGTTAATCCGATAGCCCAGCGGCTTTTCTTTTAGCGAATCCACAGCGTGAGCCATGGCTTCAGGGCTGTAGGAATGAGCCCACCCGGCTTTCACCTCGGCATGAGCTTCTTCAATGGTCATCCTCAGCGGCGTGTGCGCCATCTCAAACGGAATGAACTCCTGCCAGTGCTTCGGCCGCGTCAACCGTCCCGTGGCCTCCAGCCTCTTGTAAAGCGGCGTCGCAGGCAACGGTGTTAGCAAACCAAAAATGGGCAGTCCTGCGGGCCAGGTGCGAATCTCCTTCATCGTCCGTTCCGCCACCCCGACGGTGTCATTGTCCATCCCGAAAATGAAGGAGGTGATCGCATATACGTTGCGCTGCGCGAGCCTCTCGAGCACCGCTGCATACTCACCCGGCTTGTTGAATCCCTTGTTCACGCTGGCGAGGTTCGCCGGGTCGATGGATTCCATGCCGATGAAGACCCACTTGCCGCCTGATGCCGCGATGAGGTCCACGAGCTCTTCATCGCGCAACAGATTGGCGCTGATCTGCGCGACCCAGTGCACCTGCGCGCCGGCGGCGATGATGTCGCGCAGCAGTGATTTCGTACGCTTGATATTGATCGCGAAATTGTCGTCGATAAAGAAGACTGCAATCTGCCCGCCTTCGCTTTTCGCCCGCGCTTTCAATAGCAGCAGCTCATTCACAACGCTTTCGTTGGTGCGAAAGCGGATGGAGTCGCCGAAAAATCCCGTTACCGTGCAGAACTCGCACCCATAAGGACATCCGCGCCCCGACTCCATGGGAATGATGCGAAAAGTGCCCCAGCCATCCCCAATCCGTTGGAGCGAGCGCATTGCGATTTTTGGAACCAAATTGAACTGTTTGAGGTCGATCTTGTCCCACGGTATCGCCGGATATTCCTGGAGACTGGGTTTTCGCTCCTGGCCAAACGCATCCACGGGAGCGTAGACATCCTTAAGTTGGCCGCGCGTGGCATCCTCGACGATCTTTGGCCAGGTTTCATCGGCTTCGCCGAGGGCCACCGCGTCGGCATGGCGCGGCCCGCCGTTTCGGCCGAGGGCTTCGTCGGCCTCTTCCGTAACGTGCGGCCCGCCCATCACCACCGGCACACCAACGGCACGGATGGCGTCGGCCATGCGATACGCCTTCGCGATCATCCGCGTCATCGCGCCGATCCCCACCAGTCCAATGTTGTGTTCGCGCACGTACTGAGCGATGCCGGCTTCATCCATCGGTTGTGCGTTGCCGTCGATGAGCACTACTTCGTGGCCCTCTGGAGTCAGCGACTGGAGCAGGAACATCCAGAGGTGCGGCATGAAGTTGCGAGTTACCCCGTTGTCCGGGTTGTAAAGCAAGATTCGCATGCGTTCGTCTCCATTCCAGCAGCCGTTTTTTAGGCGCTGGACAGGTTGAATCCGCATCCCAGGTCATTTCATCGGCTGGTTGTCGAAGGGGCACAAAAAGACATCAGCGAGCGTTTTTGAGCGTACCACGCTAACCTTGCAGCGGAGGAGGATATCTATAGATTCTTTTTAACTTGTGTCTAATTTTGAACAGGCAGGCTGAAACGTGTCCGATCAACGCGTTTGACGGACTCGCGCCCAACCCTGACACTCGCGCCTAATGAACGATCTTTCCTTCCGTGTCGCGAATCTCCATCTTGCCGAGATTCAGCTTCTTCATCGCTTCTTCTATTTTCGCGCGGTCGCCGACGGCAAGAACGATGATCTTCTCGGGGAGGATGTATTTTTGCGCCATGGCCTGAGCCTGCTCGGCGGTCACGGCATTAATGCGCTCCGGCAGATTCGAATAATAGTCGAGCGGCAAGTCGTAAGCAAAAAGGTCCGCGAAACTCCCTGCGGCATCCGTGCCCCGTTCGAAGCGCCCCGGCAGCGAGCGCGCGATAGAATCCTTCGAAAGGATGAGTTCAGCAGGCGTCATCAGCGTATCTCGCATGCGCCGCAATTCGTTGAACACTTCCGTGGTTGCGGGAGCAGTGACGTCCGTTCTGACGTCCGAAAAGACAATAAAAGGTCCCGGAGCGCGATGGTACAGGAATGCAGATCCCGCGCCGTAGGTGTACCCGTGTGCCTCGCGAAGGTTCATATTGATCCGGCTGGAAAAGAGCCCGCCCAGATCGGTGTTCATCACTTCGATCTGCGGATAGTCGGGGGTTGAGCGCGCCGGGCCGATCGAGAAACACACCAGTGTTGTTTGCGGCGCTCCGGGGCGGTCGACAACAATCAGCCGCGCATCCGTCGATTCCGGTGCTCCGATCGCGGGTGCAGACGATTTGCCCGCCTTCCAATCTCCGAACTCTTTTTCGAGAAGCGGCTTCAACGCAGCCAGCTTGATGTTGCCGGTAACGATCAACGCCGCTTCATTCGGGAGATAGTATTGCTGCCAGAAGTGCTGGAGATCCTCGCGCGAAATCAACTTGATGGACTCGGCAGTGCCAGTTTCGGGATACCCGTACGAGTTACGTGCACCGTAAAGAGCCGCAAATAAGACGCGCGTTGCCGTCGTGTTCGGATCGTCCTTTTCCTGGACCAATCCCGCCAGCCGCTCGGAGCGCACTCTCTCCATCTCCGCTTGCGGGAAGGCCGGGTGCAGCGCCACGTCGGCAAGCAGCTCCAGCGCCTCCGGAAAACTGCGTGTCAGGGACCGGGTCGATATCACCGAATCGTCCGTCGAAGCCCGCGAACCGAACGTTGCGCCAAGATCAGCCGCTCGATCGGCAATCTGTAGCGCGGATCGCGTCGTCGTTCCCTGCTGGAGCATCCGGGCCGTCACGCTGGCAAGCCCCGGACGGTCCGCAGGATTCGCCCCGCTTCCCGCACGGAGAACAAGATTTGCCGCCACCAAGGGCAAACCCGGACGCTCGTTGTAGAGGACGGTCAAGCCATTCGCGAGTTTGAATTGCTGGGGAACGGGCAGGTGCAATGCGCTCGCAGGTCCGGCCTTAGGCGCGTCTTTGCGCCATTCCGCATCCGGGTTTACGGGCTCCCCGCCATTCTTAGCGGTGTCCTTCTGCTCCGCTTTCGGAGTCGGAACTTCCGGGCCGAGATCTTGTTTGCCTGGAACGCCATAGACAACCACACGTTGATTCGTGTTGAGCTGGCCCTGCGCGAAGGCTTGGACCGACTCGATGGACGCATTCTCATACCGCCCGATATCCGCGGCGAGGAAATCCGGTGTGCCGAGATAGTGGTTGTAGCTGTTCAAGCGGTCCGCCACGCCGCCGAATCCCCCCAGTGTTTCCAGTCCCGCGATGATTCTTGATTCGATGACGTTTCGCGCGCGGGCCAGCTCCGCATTCGACGGTCCACCTTTGCGCATTCCCTCAAGTTCGGCGTTGATGGCCTTCTCGAGGTCTTCGGGCTTCACTCCGGGGCGCGCCGTCGCTTGGACTTCGAAGACCGAGCCCAGTATCAGCGACTGCTGATTGACCGCGACGTCCAGCGCGATCTGCTTTTCATAAACTAGTTTCTTGTACAGCCGGCTGGACTTCCCTCCCCCCAGAATCGATGCGGCGAGATCTGCTTCGGCATCGCCCGGCTTGAAGATCGGAGACGTCAGCCAAGCCATGTACACGCGCGGGAGCTGCACGTTGTCTTGGATGGTGGCGCGGCGCTCCGAAGTAATGGGCGGCGTGTGCGCCTTGATCTTGGGCACATCCTCGCCGCGCTTCAGAGGCCCGAAATATTTTTCCACGAGTTCACGGGCCTTTTCAGGATCAAAGTCTCCGACGATCGCAAGGCTCGCGTTGTTTGGCGCGTAGTACAGCTTGAAAAAATTCCGCACGTCTTCGAGCTTCGCCGACTGAACGTCGAGGTGCGAACCAATGACCTGCCCGTAGTAGGGATGCTCTTTCGGGAAGACCTGGTGAAAAACTCCCTCTTCAACCACGCCGTAAGGAGCGTTCTCCAGGCTCTGGCGGCGCTCGTTTCGAACCACGTCCTGCTGATTCGAAAGGTTGGCCTGGTCCAACTTGTCCGGCAGATAACCCATGCGGTCGGACTCCAGCCACAAGGCAAGCTCGAGCTGGTTCGACGGCAGCGTTTCGAAATAGTTGGTGCGATCAAAATCGGTCGTGCCGTTGATGTCGGAAGCGCCGGCCGCTTCCAGAAGATGGAAGTGCGAACTGCCCGGCACATGCCTCGACCCTTCGAACATCATGTGTTCGAAAAGGTGTGCGAAACCCGTACGGCCAGGCAGTTCGTTCGCCGGCCCCACGTGATACCACAGGTTGACGGCAACTAGCGGGAGGCGGTGATCTTCGGAAAAAATAACCTCCAGCCCGTTTTCCAGCTTGTACTTTTCGAATTTGAGCTCAGGCACTTCGAGCGGAGCGGGCTTGGCTGCAGCCCCCTTGGCCGCACCGGATTTCGCGGAAGCCTGAGCGGGCGTCTTCGCAGCCTGGGGCGCGGCTTTCGCCGCCCCCTTTGCGGGAGAAGTCGCTGGCGCTTGCGTTTGCGCGCCTTCGGATCTAGCTAAGGGTAGAATCATCAGACCAAGCGAGAAAACACTCCGGTAGAAATGCCTCATCACGGCGTCCTTTCCAATGGAAACAATTTGACGATCAACCAATGGGCAGCACTTGCAGGTGTCCTCGGAAGCCCGTTGCTAGCTTACCTCGCTTCTGCTCCAGGGCAAATATCTCGCGAGTGCGATTG
>Ga0137403_10006643_pt1 | contig 13199 bp, 10 predicted proteins | sample CZOMad2_1_16fung_FD_122057 | JGI IMG/M metagenome (GOLD analysis project Ga0137403, IMG submission 122057) | Vadose zone soil fungal communities from Angelo Coast Range Reserve, California, USA - CZOMad2_1_16fungal (Hybrid Assembly) | ecosystem: Environmental > Terrestrial > Soil > Vadose zone... | reverse complement strand
CTCGGCTACGCGGCGTTCTTCGCCATCGGCGCCTACGCGATGGGACTGCTCAACTCGCCCGTGCTCGGCTCGCCCCTCTATGGGCATGCCTGGAGCTTCTGGCTGTGCATCTGGGTGGCGGCCGCGATGTCGGCGCTGCTCGGCGTCGTGATCGGCGCCCCGACGCTGCGCGTGCGCGGCGACTACCTGGCCATCATCACCCTCGGGTTCGGCGAGATCATCCCGGTGGCGATCCGCAACCTCGGCGACGTCACGGTGGAGATCGGCACGTGGCGGCCGATCGAGCGGCTCAACCTCACCGGCGGCGAGAACGGCGTGAACCCGGTGGGCCGCCCGTACCTGCCGGGCGTGCCCTTCGAGACGGACCCGGTGCCGTGGTACTTCCTCATCCTCGTCATCGGCGCGCTGTCGGTGTGGGCGATGAGCCGGCTGCGCGACTCGCGGCTGGGGCGCGCGTGGATGGCCATCCGCGAGGACGAGACGGCCGCGGACTGCACCGGCGTCAATCCCGTCTCGACCAAGCTGCTGGCCTTCGCGCTCGGCGCCTCGTTCTCGGGCTTCGCGGGCTCCGTCTACGCCGCCAAGCTGCAGGCCATCACGCCCGGCGCCTTCGAGTTCCAGGTGTCGATCATGCTGCTCTGCATGGTGGTGCTGGGCGGCGCGGGCAGCATTCGCGGCGTGATCCTGGGCGCGATGCTCATCACCGTCTTCGACCGCGTGGTGCTGTCGCAGACGACGTTCCTCGTCCGCTGGCTGGGACGGACGACGGGCATGCCCGTGCTGGCGTCGATCGACCTGACCCTCTGGCGCTGGTTCTTCTTCGGCCTCGGCCTCGTGCTCGTCATGCTCCTGCGGCCACAAGGCCTCGCCGGACGGCGGGTCCAGCCGATCGCCGCCGGCGACGACGTCGACGAGCCGGTCGCTCCGGAGCCGTCACCCCCGCTCCGCGTCGACGCGATTCCCGCCTGGCTGCGCGAGCGCGTGACGTCCGGCCCCACCGCGCACGAGGCGGCGATCCTCGACGTGCGGGGCGTCACCAAGGCCTTCGGCGGCGTCGTCGCCCTCAACGGCGTCGACCTCGTCGTTCCGCGCGGCGCCATCATCGGTCTCATCGGTCCCAACGGCGCGGGCAAGACGACGTTCTTCAACGTCGTGACCGGCCTCGTGCGGAGCGACGGCGGCCGGATCACGTTCGCGGGGGCGAGCCTGGTCGGGCTGCGGCCCAACGCCATCGTCGCGCGCGGGATCGCCCGCACCTTCCAGTCGATCCGCCTGTTCCCGCACATGACCGTGCTCGACAACGTGCTGGTCGGCGAGCACTGCCGTCTCGCCGCCACCGTGGCCGGCGCCGTGCTGCGGCCGCCCGGGGTGATCGCGGAGGAGCGTCGCGCGCGCGAGCGGGCGCGCGGCCTGCTGGCGTTCGTCGGTCTGATCGGCAAGGAAGACGAGCTCGCCCGTAACCTCCCGTACGGCGATCAGCGCCGGCTGGAGATCGCCCGCGCGCTGGCGACCGAGCCCCGGCTCCTGCTGCTCGACGAGCCGACGGCGGGAATGAATCCGCGCGAGACCGAGACGCTGACCGACCTGATCGGGCTGCTGCGGCGCGAGCTGTCGCTGTCGATCTTGCTCATCGAACACGACATGGAGGTCGTCATGCGGATCTCCGACCGCATCACCGTGCTCGACTACGGCACGCGGATCGCCGAGGGCACGCCGGCGGAGATCCAGCGTCATCCCCGCGTGATCGAAGCCTACCTGGGCACCGGCTACGAGCAGGAGCCGGCGGCCCGGGGCACGCCCCCCTAGGCGCCGTGCTCGACCTCGCCGACGTCCACACCTACTACGGCAACATCCGGGCCCTGCGCGGACTATCGCTCTCCGTCGAGCGCGGTGAGATCGTGACGCTGATCGGCGCCAACGGCGCCGGCAAGACCACGACTCTGCGCACGATCCTGGGCCTCGTGCGGCCGCGGCGGGGCAGCGTGAGCTTCAACGGGACTCGCCTCGACGCCATGAGTACGGACCGCATCGTGCGCCTGGGCATCGCGCAGTCGCCGGAGGGCCGCCACATCTTCCCGCGCATGAGCGTGCTGGAAAACCTCGAGCTCGGGGCCTTTGTGCGCTCGGACCGGGACGGCATCGCTCCCGATCTCGAGCGCGTCTTCGCGCTCTTCCCGCGCCTGCGCGAGCGCGTCACCCAGAAGGGCGGCACGCTGTCCGGTGGCGAGCAGCAGATGCTCGCCATCTCTCGCGCGCTGATGGCGCGCCCCGGCCTGCTGTTGCTCGACGAGCCCTCGATGGGCCTGTCGCCGATCCTCGTCGAGACGATCTTCCGCATCATCCAGGACATCAACCGCCAGGGGACGACGATCCTGCTCGTCGAGCAGAACGCGCGGATGGCGCTGCGGGTGGCGCACCGGGGCTACGTGATCCAGACCGGCCGCATCGTGCTGCACGACGCCGCCGCCGCGCTGCTGCGCTCGGACCTCGTGCGCAAGACGTACCTCGGCGAGAAGTAGCCGGCGCCGGGCCGAGTTAGTCACCCCCGGCGAGCAGCCGATCGGCCTCCGCGATAACGTCGTCGAGCCCATGGCCCTTCCCGGCTCGGATTTCGCGATCGCCCCGTGCGAGCAGCCGAAGGATTTGCCGTTCATGCTCGGCGCGCTCGTACGCTTCAACGCTGAGCATGACGGCCGCCGCCCTCCCTCGTTGTGTGATGACAAGCGGTTCTTGTGTCGCACGAACCCGCTTGAGAGCCGCGGCCGCATCCTGCCGGAGATCGGTGACCGGAATGATGTCAGGCATCTTGGGCATCACCGTCCCTCCTGGCGCCGCGCGGTCCGCGATGCCGGCCGCGTCCTCGATCCGGGCGCCGCACACCGCGAACGGATCCGGCACTAGGCCACGGCCGGCTTCACCTCTCCGGCCAGGCGCTCCATCGCGCGCACCATCGCGGGTACGCCCGCTCGCGGCAGGTCGAACGTCATCCACTCGGCGCCGAGCGCCCGCACCCGGCGCACGTCGGACGCCACCTCGGCCACGGAGCCAGCAAACGCCGCGCGCCCGCTCCCCTTCGGCGATTCCGTGAGGTCGAGCAGATTACGCGGCGCGAGGCCGAGCGCCTCGCGCCGGCCGCGCCGGGCGGCGAGGTCGCGCAGCGTCGCGAAGCCTTTCTCGATATCGTCGAGGCTGAGCCCCAGCGGATGCCAGGCGTCGCCCAGCTCGGCGCAGCGGCGCACCGCCGGCGCGGACACGGCGCCCGGCGCCCCGCCGACCCAGATCGGCGGGTGCGGCCGCTGCAGAGGACGGGGCGAGAACGTGGCCCCGCTGAAGCTCACGTGGCTGCCCTTGTACTCCGGAACATCGTTGGCCCAGGCGGCCTTGATGGCCCGGATGTAGTCGTCGCTCAGACGTCCGCGCTCGCGGAAGGGCAGGCGGAGATCCTCGAACTCGGCCTCGTCCCAGCCCACGCCGACGCCGAAGATGAAGCGGCCGCCCGACGCCTGGTCGACCGTGGCGGCCGCTTTGGCCGCCACCAGGGCGCTCCGGTACGGCAGCACGATGACGCTGGCGCCGAGGCGAATGCGTTGCGTGCGCCCCGCCAGATACGCGAGCAGCGAGAAGGGATCGGGCCAGTGGCCACCATAGTGCTGCGTCGTGGCCGGCTTGGCCAGGATGTGGTCGGGAACGAAGACGCCGTCGAGACCCAGCTGCTCCGCTCGAGCCGTCAGCGACTCCGCGTCAGCGATCGTCAGCTGCCAGATCGGAAGCACGACACCGTAGTTCATGAGAGTCTCCCTGTCACCGCCGGACGGTCAGCCCCTCCAGGTCGAGGTCCGGCATCCGGCCGGTCATGAGGTCGGTCACGATACGCGCGGTGCCGCAGGCCATCGTCCAGCCCATGTGACCGTGCCCGCAGTTGAGGAAGAGGTTGCGGTGGCGGGCGAGGCCGAGGATGGGCGGGCCGTCGGGCGTCATCGGGCGCAGGCACGCGCGGTACTCGCCGCGCTCGTAGTCGGCGGCCTCGGGAAAGAGGTCGCGCGCGAGCCGAAGGATGTTGTTGAAGTCGCGCGGCGTCCAGCCCCAGTCGTAGCCGGCGAACTCCGCGGTCGACGTCAGCCGCAGCCGGTCGCCGAGCCGGGACCAGCCGACCAGCCACTGCTCGTCGACGCCGGAGATCGTCGGCGCGAGACCACCGGGCTTGAGCGGAAACGTCGACGAGTAGCCCTTGGCCGGATAGATCGGCAGGCTCACGCCGGCGGTCCGCGCGACGATCGGCGCGCCCACGCCGAGGGACAGCACGTAGCTGTCCGCGGTGAGCAGGCCGCCGCTCGTCACCACGCCGCCGATGCGGTCGCCGTCCGCGCGCAGGGCGCCGACGCGCGTGCCGAGCTTGATGGTCAGGCCGTGCTTGTCGCGTGCGACGCGCGCCAGCGCCTCGCTGAACAGGCGCGAGTCGCCGCTCGAATCGCCGAGGTCGCGGATGGCGCCGGCGATCTTGCTCTTGACCGGCTCGAACGCGGGCTCGAGCCGCGCCAGCGCGTTCGCGTCCAGGATTTCCTGCTTCTGCCCGTGCTCGGCCAGCAGCGCCATCTTCTTGATGCCCGCCTCGAACTCGGCGGGGTCGCGATGCATGTAGAGGGCGCCCTTGTAGATCGCCTGGTACTCGATGCCCTCCGCGCGCACCAGCTCGTCCATCACCCGCTGGCTGTACTGGCAGAGACGGAGCTTGATGAGCGTGTTGCGGCGCGCGCGCGCCGACGTGCACTCGCGCAGGAAGCGCAGGCCCCACGCGTACAGCCGCGGGTCGGCGGTGAGCCGGACGCGGATCGCCGTCTCCGCGCCGCGCAGCGATTGCCAGAGCATGCGCGGCGCGCGCGGCGACGCCCACGCGAACGAGTGGCCGGGCGCGATGATCCCCGCGTTGCCGCCGGTCGCCTCGAGCCCGACGGCGTCCTTTTCTTCGACCAGCGTGACCTCGTGGCCGGCCTTGGCCAGGAAGTACGCGGTCGTGACGCCGACGACCCCGCCGCCGAGGACGAGCGTCTTCATCGCGGGCGCCTCACGCGTCGAGGAGGAATCCGGCCCGCACGGGATCGGCCGGATCGAACAGGAACTGGCTGAAGCCGGTGAGATAGGCCGTCCCCGTGATCTCCGGCAGGATCGCGGCGCGCCCCTCCACCGCGCTCTCTCCCGCGATGCGCCCCGTGAAGTCGAGGCCGAGGAGCCCGCGGCTCACGAACGTGTCGCCGACGGTCATCATGCCCCGGTGGTGAAACAGCGCCATGCGCGCGCACGTGCCGGAGCCGCAGGGTGCTGCGTCCACCTGGCCCGGGCCCCACACGAGCGCGTTGGGCGACACGCCCTGCGCGTCCGGCAGCTCGTGGACGAGGACGTTGTCGACGGTGGTCTTGCCCACGCCCGGGACGTCGATGCGGAGCTGGGCATTCACCGCCTCGCGGACGGCCATCCCGCGCTGGGCGATCCGCCTGACCTGCTCGCGCCGGACCGCGACGCCGACGTGCTCCGCCTGCACGACGGCGAAGACGTTGCCGACACCGACCGCGATGTCGAGCGGGACCTCGCCGATGCCCTCGACCTCCACCACCTGATCGGGCAGGGCCACGAACGAGGGCGTCCACTTCAGCGTGACGGCACGCACGCGATCGCCCTCCGAGCGGGCGATCGTCTCCACGGCGCCGGCCTCGGTGTCGATGACGATCCGCGTCTCGGCGCCCTGGCGCTCGACCATCCCGCTCTCGATCGCCACCGTCGCCGCGCCGATCGTGCCCTCGCCGCAGGAGACGTAGTAGCCGCCGGGATAGATGAAGAACAGCCCGAACTGCGCGCCGGGCGTCACCGGCTCGGTCATCACCGCGATCAGCATTCCCCGGTGACCCCGGGGCTCCAGGCAGAGGCCCGTTCGGAGATGGTCGAGATGCTCCTGGAACCACCGGCGCTTGTCCGCGATGGTGGCACCCGGCAGGTGGCCAAGGCCGCTCGTGAGGAGCCGCATCCCGATCCCGGCCGTGTGGAAATCGATGGTCGCCAGCACGCGATCCGAGCGCATCAGACCTCCCAACGCGCGCACGCGGCGCGCGCGGCCATGAAACTGCGTTGCCGAGGCCGTGTCAAGCTACCCGAGCTCCGGACGCAGCAGCCGGCGCAGCGCCGCCGGCGTGAGCGGCATCTGCTCGACGCGGATCCCGCGCTCGGCAAGCGCGTCCTCGACCGCCGAGGCCACCACGGCGGCGACGGGCAGCGTGCCGGATTCGCCGACGCCCTTGAGGCCCAGCGGGTTCAGCGGCGAGGGGGTCTCGAGGTGATCGATCTGCATCGGCGGCACGTCGTCGCTGCGCGGCAGCGCGTAGTCCATATAGGTGGCGGTCAGCGGCTGGCCGGCTGCGTCGTAGCGAATCTCCTCGAACAGCGCGCTGCCCAGGCCGAGCGCGACGGCGCCCTGGATCTGACCCTCGACGATCGTCGGGTTGATGAGCCGGCCGCTGTCGTGGCTCACCCAGTACCCGCCGATCCGCACCCGCATCGTGTCCGCATCCACCTCGGCCAGCACCACGTGAGCACCGCTCGCGTACGCGATGTCGGGAGGCTGGAAGTAGTGCGTGGCCTCCAGCCCGGGCGCGACACCGTGCGCGGCGCCGGCCATCGCCGCGACGGCGGCCAGCCGTCCGAGCTCGATCCGGCGCTCGGGGTTGGCGCGCTCGACGAATACGGTGCCGTTCTGCTGGACGTCGTCCTCCGCGACGCCCAGCTGCTGCGCGGCGAGGCGGACAGCCTTGGCGCGCAGCGCGCGTGCGGCCAGCGCGACCGCGCTGCCGCCGACGACGGCGGCGCGGCTCGCGAAGGTGCCGATCCCCTGCCCGATGCCGAGCGTGTCGCCACCGATCACGCTGACCTCGTCCGGGGTGACGCCGAGCTCGCCGGCGGCGACCTGGGCCAGCGTGGTCTCCAGCCCCTGCCCCTGCGAGGGCACGCCGGTGAAGACGGTGATGCGTCCCGCGGCGTCGGCGCGAATCGTCGCGCCCTCGAACGGGCCCACGCCGGTCAGCTCCACGTAGCAGGCGACGCCGAGCCCGAGCAGGCGGCCGTCCTGACGGGCGCGCAGGCATTCCTTCGCGAGCCGCTCGTAGTCCGCCATCTCCATCGCGCGGCGAAGGACGGCCGGATAGTCGCCGCTGTCGTAGACGACGTTGCCCGAGCCGCGATAGTTCGGCAGCCCGACGTCGTACGGCATCTCGGCCGGCTGCACGAGGTTGGCGAAGCGGACGGCGGCGCGGTCGCGTCCCGTCTCGCGGGCGATCAGGTCCATCACCCGCTCGATGACGAACACCGCCTGTGGCTGGCCGGCGCCGCGGTACGGTGTGACCGGCACGCGGTGGGTGTAGACGCTGTCGAAGCTCACCTCGACGTTCGGGACGCGGTACGGGCCCGCCAGCATCGAGGCGCTCAGCAGCGGCACCACGAGCCCGCGCGGCGTGTAGGCGCCCGTGTCGTGGACGAACTGGTCGCGCAGGGCCAGCAGCCGTCCCTCGTCGTCGAAGCCGACGCTCACCGTGTGGACCTGCGTACGCTCCTGCGTGGCCGTCAGCATGTGCTCGAGGCGATCCTCGACCCACCGCACGGGGCGGCCGAAGCGCAGGGCAAGGAATGGAATGAGCACGTCCTCGGGATAAACGATGAGCTTGGCGCCGAATCCGCCGCCGACGTCCGGCGCCACCACACGCACGCGGTGCGGCGGCAGGCCGAGGAGGTCGCAGACGAATTGCCGCACCTGGTGTGGGACCTGGGACGACGCCCACACCGTGAGGAGCCCCGCCATCGCGTTGTACTCGGCGATCAGCCCGCGCGTCTCCATCGGCTGGCCGCCGGCCCGGCCGATCGTCAGCCTCAGGCTCGCGCGCCGGGGCGCCGCGGCCAGCGCGGTGGTGGCGTCGCCACGCGACAGCGTCAGGCGGCCCGCGAGGTTGCCGGCGATGTCGTCGTGAACGAGCGCCGGTCCCGGCGCGGCCGGCTCCTGGACGGAGGGCAGCGGCTCGTACGCGACGTCGACCAGCGCGCGCGCGTCCTCGGCCGCGTAACAGGTGTCCGCCAGCACCACGGCCACCGCCTCGCCGACGAAGCGCGCCCGGTCGCCGGCGAGCAGACAGAAATTCTTCGCGCGCAGCATCGGGTGGGGCGGCACGACCGGCAGCGGGCGGGCCGCCTCGCCGAGATCGGCGAAGGTGACCACGCCGGCGACGCCGGGAGCCTTCAGCGCGCGCTCGGCGTCGATGACGCCGATGCGAGCGTGCGCATGTGGGCTGCGGAGGATGGTGGCGTGCAGCATGCCCGGCAGCGCGATGTCCGCGACGTACCGGCCGCGACCCTGAACGAGGCGCGGATCCTCCTTGCGGAGGAGCCGGTCGCCGATGAACTTCACCGCGGGCTACACCTTGCCCATGCGCGGGTGATCGAACATCGGAATCTCGACGCCCCACGGCGCCATCCGCTTGCGGATCTTCCGCAAGAATTCAGGGAAGACGGCCATCTCGTCCTCGGGCGTGTTGCCACCCAGCCCGGCCTCGCAGGAGACGCGGTCCGCGTCGATCTCGGCCGGCGTCGCGCTGCCGCCCTCGATGGCCAGCCAGAGGTTGCGGTAGCCGCGGAACTCCACGTCCCTGATCATCGTGACGACCGCCGACTCGATGTTGCGCACCGTCTCGGGCGTGAACGACGGCGCCCACGCGTCCAGGCACTGCCAGCCGAACGCGATGTGGCGGACCTCGTCGCGCAGGATCAGCTCCATCAGCCGGCGCACGGCGGGGTTCGTCGCCTTGTGGATGGTGGCCTTGAACACGTCGATGAGGATCTCCTCCGCCGCGCACACGAGGCTCGCGAAGATGCCTTCCAGCGCCGTCTCCGGATCGAACGCCATGCGGCGCACGCCGTGGGTGCCGACGGCGCCGACGGTCGGCGGGTTCTGCGGCTGCGGGAAGTACCGCCCGAGGCGGTCGGCCATCAGCCAGGACGCCTCGGCGTGGCGCCCTTCTTCCATGGTGCGCATGGTGAAGAAGAACTGCAGATCCGGCAGCCGCCGCTCCAGACAGAAGCGCAGGAGCAGCGCCGGGCTCTCCGAAATGGCGCCGTACTCGCCCCACGTGCGCCGGCTCCAGTACATCTGCGCCGCCAGCCGCTGCTCGGCGCTGTAGCGCTCGGGATGGAGCTCCTCCCACGGAATGTCCGTTTGAGGGTCCCACTCGAGCGTCTTCGCCCGCTGCCACAGCTCCCACACGTCGGGCATGGCGGAGGCCAGCGGCAGCGGGTAGCGATCCTCGAGCACATACGCCTGCGTGCGCTCCTTGTCGATCAGCATGCGGCCGCTCCTCTGGACGTCACAGGGTGCCGAGCTCGGGATGGGACACGCGCGGAACCTCCAGCTTCCACGTCGCGAACCGCTCGCGCACCTGCGCCACCGTCGCGCGCAGCACGCTCCGCTCCTGCGCCGCCGTCGACGCGCCCAGCCCCGCGCGCGCCGTCGCCTCCTCGGCGGCCAGCCACGGCTCGCGGCTGGCCGCGGGCAGCAGCCACGTGTTGCGGTAGCCGGCGAGAATCACGCCGGCCAGCATATCGCGGACGGCGTCGACCACCGCCCGGCGGCCGCGCTCGTCGAGGGCGGGCACGCGGCTGCCGAGGAACGTCCAGGCGAAGGCGACGTGACGCTGCCGGTCGCCGGCGATGAGCCGCAGCGCGGTACGGACAACCTCGTCCCCGGCGTGCTGCAGATGGCTCAGGTACAGGTTCAGGTCGAGCTGGTCGTCGAGCGCGCCGAGCGCCGCGACGAACGCCTCCACCGGCAGGTCGGCATCGAGCGCGGCCTGCGCGAACGGGTGATTGGTGAGGCGCGCGACGCCCGCGTCGCCGGGATCGGCCTCGTAGCCGCCGAGCCGCTGCGCGAGCAGGTGACACACCTCGAGATGCTTCGCCTCCTCCGACGGCCGGAAGGACAGGAAGAGCTTGGCGTCCATGCCCAGCGTCCCCGACTCCAGGCAGAAGCGGATCAACAGCGCGGTGCTCTCCGTGAGCCCGGGGTAGACGCCCCACGCGCGACGGCTCCAGGTCCGGCGCGCCGCCTCGCACGTCTCCTGCGAAAAACACGCGGGGTCGAAGCGATCCCACGCGATATCCGTCATCGGGTTCCAGCGAAACCCCTTGGCCTGGCTGTAGAGCTCGCGGATCGCCGGCACCTCGGGCGCGAACTGCAGCGGGAAGCGCCGCTCGATGAAGCGCTTCTCCTGCGCCTGATACGCGCGCAGCAGGCGTGCCGCGTGGGACCCGCTCGTCTCGCTCATCCTGGCCCTCCGAGATCGCTCGTCCAGCCGGTGGAGGTCGAATTGTATACCGGTGTCTCCGATCGACAGGCGGAAGCGCGTGAGACCGCGCGGCGTCACGAGAGCCGCGCGCTGCACGTGTATCAGGATGAAGACGGCATGGGGGTCTTGCGCGGACGGCTCGCGCCGGAGGTCGGAGCGCTGCTGGTGCAGGCGCTCACGGCAGCGCGGGAGGCGCTATACCAGCGCGCGCATACCATAAACTATAAACAAAAACGTTCCCGCGGAAACGTTTCCGGCGGACGCTTGACGCGCGGACGGCGTGCCCGGGTTCGTGGAACGGCGCCGCTACAGCGACGCCATGGCAGCGACGACTACGACGCCCGATCCACGAGCACGAAGACGCACCCCGTTTCCGAATGCACATCTTCATCGACGCTTCCTGTGCTGGCGACGCTCGCCCAACCAGGTCCGAGTCGTTGGCCCGCCTGGACGAGCTCGCCCTCGAGGATAAAGACGAACTCCGGCCGCTCGTGCGTATGAATCGGAAACCGCGCTCCTGGCTCGAATCGCACTACTTGCATCTCCCAGCCGTCCGTCGTTGCGATATCCTTCACGAACACACCGCTTGCGAACGGGGACGGCCTCCAGAGAAGGTCGTCAGTGTTTACACACATCGAAGCCCCGCGTTCGAGCATGTTCGGCGAGAGTAGGATTGCCGCTCGATCTTGTCAAGGAAGGTGCTATCGTCCGGGCCCATGGCCGACTCGGGGCCGGGCCCGACGTCACACACGTATTTCTCGCAGCGGTTGCGGCTGCACTACGTGGACTGGGGCAACCCGGCGCGGCCGCCGCTGCTGCTCGTGCACGGCGGGCGCGACCACTGTCGCAACTGGGACTGGACGGCGGCGGCCCTGCGGGACGACTGGCACGTCATCGCGCCCGACCTGCGCGGCCACGGCGACAGCGCGTGGGCAGTCGGCAGCAGCTACCCGATCACCGACTTCGTGCTCGACCTCGCCCAGCTGCTCGAGGCACTCGACGCCTATCCCGCGACGATCATCGCGCACTCGCTCGGCGGCGCGATCTCGCTGCTCTACGCGGGCGCGTTCCCGGAGCGGATCGCGAAGATGGTGGTGATCGAGGGCCTCGGCCCGCCGCCCGAGATCGAGAAGCGGATGCGCGGCGTGGCCGCGTCGAAGCGCGTGCGCGACTGGATCGCGCAGATGCAGAGCCTCGCTGCGCGCCAGCCGCGCCGCTATCCGTCGATCGACGCGGCCGCCAAGCGCATGCTCGAGGAGAACTCGTTCCTGTCCGAGGAGCAGGCGCGCCACCTCACGATCCACGGCGTCGCGCGCAACGAGGACGGCAGCTATTCCTGGAAGTTCGACAACTACACGCGCGCGTTCGGTCCGGTGCGCTTCACCGACGAAGAGCAGCTCGAGATGCGCAGCCGAGTCGGCTGCCCGCTCCTGCTCGTGAACGGCACCGAGAGCTGGGCCAGCAATCCCGAACGCGATGAGCGCGCGGCGGCGTTTCCGAGCGCGCGCGTGGTCGCGATCGAGGGCGCGGGACACTGGGCGCACCACGACCGCTTCGACGAGTTCATGCGCGTGGTGCGCGGGTTCTTCGCCGAGAAGGAGGGATAGGAGGCGCGATGGTGCTGAAGGGGCGCGTGGCGTGGGTGACGGGCGGGGGCTCGGGCCTCGGCCGGGCGATCAGCGAGCGCTTCGCGGCCGAGGGCGCGCGCGTGGCGGTGAACGACGTGCGGCCCGACACCGCGAAGGAGACCGTCGAGCGGCTGCCCGGAAGCGGGCACCTCGCGCTCGCGGGCGACATCTCCGACAGCGCGCGCGTGGCCGAGATCGCGAGCGAGATCGACCGGACCTTCGGCCGGCTCGACGTGCTCGTGAACAACGCGGGCACGCTGCTCCGGAAGGACAGCCACACGGTGACGGTCGAGGAGCTCGATCTCCTGTGGCAGACGAACGTGCGCTCGGCGCTGCTCCTCACCGCGGCGGTCCTGCCCGCGATGGTCGCGCGCCGAAGCGGGTCGATCATCAGCATCTCGTCGATCTCGGGGCTGCGCGGTGCCCCGCGGCGGTCGATCTACGCGGCGACGAAGGCCGCGCTCGACGGCATGACCCGGGCCCTCGCGATGGAGTACGGCCCGCAGGGCATCCGCGCGAACAGCGTCGCGCCGGGCGTGGTGGAGACGGCGATGTGGAAGGAGCACCTCGCCAAGCCGGGTGTCGCTGACGCGGTCCTCGACGTGATCCCCACCCGTCGGCTCTCGACGCCCGAGGAGGTGGCCGACGTGGTCGTGTTCCTCGCCTCGGACGCGTCCCGCGCGATCACCGGTGAGGTGATCGCGGCGGACGGCGGCATCCGGTCGACCGTGAATCTCTGGCCCAAGGTGTGATTCCTCGCCGTCGCTACGGCCCCGCCGCCGTCGGCCTGCATCTCCGCTGGCGCCATCTCGTCGGCTTCGTCGTCGTCGGTCTACTCGTGATGTGGATCCGCGACAGCCTGCTGCTCAACGTGCTGATGCTGGTCCATCCCATCGAGTCGGTGAAAGCGTGGTAGCTCGGGCACGTCCAGTGAGACGCATCTGGCATGCGCAGGCCGAGTTGGGGTAGAGCGACGCCATGAGATTCGACGGCAAGATCGCGGTCGTGACCGGCGCCGGATCGGGGTTCGGCGAGGCCATCGCCACCCGCTTCGCCCGCGAGGGTGCGCGGGTGGTCGTTGCCGACGTGAACGAGGAGAACGGGCGGCGCGTCGTCTCGGCGATCGCCCGGGAGGGCGGGGCGGCGCGCTTCATCCGAGCCGACGTCTCGCGCTCCGCCGACGTCAAGGCGATGATCGACGACG
>Ga0137403_10006642_pt1 | contig 13200 bp, 8 predicted proteins | sample CZOMad2_1_16fung_FD_122057 | JGI IMG/M metagenome (GOLD analysis project Ga0137403, IMG submission 122057) | Vadose zone soil fungal communities from Angelo Coast Range Reserve, California, USA - CZOMad2_1_16fungal (Hybrid Assembly) | ecosystem: Environmental > Terrestrial > Soil > Vadose zone... | reverse complement strand
CTGACCGTGCGCTCGCCTTTGACGATGCGGCCGATGGTGTAGCCCTTTTCGCCGATGCGGTCGAGCAGCGTCATAACCTTCTTGAATTTCTTTGACGGCACAACCAGCACCATGCCGATGCCCATGTTGAAGGTGCGCATCATCTCAGCCGGCTCGATGTTTCCGAGCTTCTGCAGGTGAGCGAAGATGGGCAGCACGGGCCACTTGCCCATCTCGACAATGGCGGCAGTGCCCTTGGGTAGAACGCGCGGCAGATTTTCCGTGATGCCACCGCCGGTAATGTGCGCCATGGCGCTCACACAATCCGCGTCAAGCAAGCGGCGCAGGATTGGCCAGTAGCTGCGATGGGTACGCATGAGCTCGTTGCCGACTTTGGCCTTCATCTCATTGACATAAGTGTCGGGCGAGTATCCGGCGACGCCGAAGAGCAGCTTGCGGGCGAGCGAGTATCCGTTGGTGTGCAGGCCGTTGGAGGGAAGGCCGATGAGGACGTCGCCCGGCTCAACGTTCTTTCCCGTCACAATGCGTTCGCGATCTACGACGCCGAGGATGAATCCGGCAAGATCGTATTCGCCTTCCGGATAGAAGCCCGGCATCTCGGCAGTCTCGCCTCCTAGGAGCGCGCATCCGTTGTGCTTGCAGGCCTCTGAGATGCCGGCAATGACCTTCTCTGCGATTTCGGGATCGAGCTTGCCGGTAGCGAAGTAGTCCATGAAGAACATGGGCGCGGCGCCCTGCACGGCTATGTCGTTGACGCAGTGGTTCACCAGATCGGCGCCCACGGTGTGGTGCGCGTCCATCTCGAAGGCGACTTTCAGCTTGGTCCCCACGCCATCCACGCTTGAGACCAGCACCGGATCCTTGAATTTCTTTTTGTCGAGCGCAAAGAGGCCGCCGAAGCCGCCGATCTCGCTCAGAACGCCGCGGGTGAAGGTCTTATGCGCAAGATACTTGATGCGCTGCTTGGTCTTGTTGCCGCGGGTGATATCGACGCCGGCGTCTGCGTAGGTGATCTGTTTGGTGGAAGTTGTCGAGGGCAAGCTTAAGCGTCCTAAGTTTGTTGGGATTCTGCGTATTTTCAGATTCCGCCTTGGGGGACAAGAGGAATAGTTATTTTAGCATTTTCGCGGCGGCTACCCAGACCTTATAGAAGGATGGCGGTGCGGTTCCAGCGGGTATGTGAAATGAGGTTTCCCGCGATGGAAGCGTAGAAGCTGAGGCGATGATCCTCGGAGAGCCAAGCGGCGGTGGGCGCGTCGTAGGACCAGAAGACCATGACCGGCTCGGCGATCACATTCGCCAGAGGGAGCGGGCCCCAGAAGCGGCTGTCCTCAGAGTTGTCGCGATTGTCGCCCAGGACGAAAAGCTGGTCGGGACGCATGATGAGCGGCGCCATGTTCTCGACCGTGCTGCGCGGATCGCCGTGGTGGACGGCATAGGGCTCGAACACCGCCAAGCTGTTCACGTAGACCGTACCGTTGCGGATCTCGACCTTGTCCCCGCCGACCGCGACCACGCGCTTTACGAAACGCACCTGTGGGTCACGCGGATACTGGAAGACGACGATCTCACCACGCTGGACTCGCTTCAGTATCGGCAATCGCCACGTAGTGAACGGAATACGCGGACCGTACAGCCATTTGTTGAGCAACAGATGGTCGCCCACAAGGATGGTGCCTTCCATCGAGGATGTGGGAACCACACTGGGTTCAATGATGAAGGCGCGGATGAAGAGCGCCGCCGCGGCGAGTACAAGCAGCTTGCGCAACGAGGCGCGCCACAATGGATACGTGCGCGATGCTTCCGGCCAGAGTCGCACAGTGCCTCACCTTTGGGGTAAGGCCATCGTCAGGCAGAGATTTGCGCATGGCAATCAGGCGGAAGCCCTAGAGGAGTGAATCTTCTGCAGTTTGGGAGAGGTTGCGGCCTGCGACAGCGAGCCGTCGCTGTTGACCTTCATGATCATCAGCACCTTGTCGTCGACGTGAATGCCGCCCTTGGAGAATTCGTTCACTTGTTTGAGAACCGCGTCCACGATGGCCTGCGCGCTCTTGTGGCTGTTGCTAGAGACGCACTTAGCGAGGCGCTCGGTGCCGTACTCGTCGTCGTTGACGTCCATGGCCTCATAGATACCGTCAGTGCAGCAGACCAGGATATCGCCAGGGATGAGATCGACCGAGCCGCGTTCGTACTCCGACTTGGGAAAGAGGCCGATGGGAACGCCGCCCTTATCAAGCAGACGATATTCGCCGCTATCGGCATTGATGAGTAGCGGCGGCACATGGCCGGCGTTGATGTAATGCAATCCGTTGCGGCGCGTGTCCACCAGTCCGAGGAAACAGCTCAAGTATTTCTGGTTCTTGGTGTCGAGATAGATCATCTCGTTCAAAGAAAGCGCTAACACTTCGAGCGAGTGCAGGTGCATCACCAGCGCCCGCAGGGTGGCTTGCAGGTTGGACATCACCAGCGCCGACGAAACGCCTTTGCCTTCGACGTCGGCGATCACCAGCAATAATGTTTGCGGACCGAGGTGGAGGAAGTCGTAGTAGTCGCCGCCCACCTCGAAGCAGGGCTCGTTCATCACCGCGATCTCGTATCCGGGAACGACTGGTGGCGATTCCGGCAGCAGGCTGTGCTGGATCTCGCGCGCCAGCGCCATTTCCTTTTCTAGGCGCTGCTTCTCGACGATCTCGCGATGCAAGCGGGCGTTCTCCAGCGCCATGGCCATGTGCCCGGAGAGCTTCATCAGGAAGTCTTCGTCTTCGGCGCTGAACTTTGGCGCTTCGAATTTGTTCAGCAGCTGCAGGACGCCGACGATCTGCCCGTCGTGGTGTTTGATGGGAAGGCACATCAGGGACTTGGTGGTGTATTTGAATTTCTGGTCGAAGCTGCGGTCGAAGTAGGGCAGCGTGTAGGCGTCGTCCACGTTGATGACCTCGCCGGTCCCGGCGACGCGTCCGGCAACGCCCTTGCCGAAAGGCACGCGGATCTCGCGATGGTCGAGTCCGGAGGCGACGATAGACCAAAGCTCCTCATTCTTGCGGTCGACCATGAAGACGGTGCCACGGTCGGCCTTCACTTCGGTGCGCGCGATCTTCAGGATCAACTCCAACAATTCGGCCAAGTCGAGAGTGGAGTTAAGCAGGCGCGTGGCTTCGAAGAGCAGGGAAAGTTGGGTAATGGTCTTCTTGCTCTCGACGGAACTCAGGGCCTCCTGCGCAGCCACGCTGGTGACCTCGGCGTAGACGTCCCACCAACCGAGCAGCTCGTCAGAGACATCGCCGCGGGTGTAATTCACGATCACGCCGAGCACGCGCTCCTTGGTCATTAAGGGATAGACGGAGATGTGAGTGAGTCCCGACTTGTGCGCGATGTCGGCGTGCTCGGCACCGAAGGTGGCCAACTCGATATTGTGGATGTGCTTGCGCGCGGCACCAACTTTTCCGACCGGACCTTCGCCGGCGGGGACGTAGTCGCGACGATGATTGGCAACGAGTCCGGAAGAGTGGGTGAGGTATGCGGATTTAGACGATTCGTCCCACAGCCAAAGCTCGGAGCGGGTGGCACCGAAGTCACTAACCAAGATTTGTGGCACGTGGGCGAGGAGATCGGGGCTGTTCGAGGCCAGGCGGGTGACTGCCGTGGCAAAGCTGCTCACGTAGTCCTTGCGGGTCTTTGTCTTGACCGCTGCCGCGATGCTCTTGGTCGCCAATGGGATCTCGCGAGGGTATTCGCTTTCTTTGGGGAGTTAGCGGGTTGTAACTATATGTCGGGAGTTAGCAGTTTGTAAATACGACCGTATTGCCCGTCTCTATATGCCAAGGGACGACATTGGAGTGGCGCACCGCATCGAAATGTGAGTTGCCGCCGGATGGGCGGCGGGAGCGATGATGACCCACGGCACCGCCTATAACGTGATCTCCGTAGTCGCCATTGTGGTGCTGGCGTTCCTGCTTTTCATCGCCCTCTTCCAGCCTAGCCTTAAGTACAAGATCACGGCCGCGACGTCAGAGTCGCTCAATTCGCCGGAATTCTTCCGGACGCTCGAGGCCCTGACCGATTCGAAGATCGAGCCGCATACCTCAGTGGACGTGCTGCCGAACGGCGAGAACTTCTACACCGCTGAACTGGAGGCAATCCGAAAGGCCGAGAAAAACATCAACCTGGAAGCCTACATATTCAAAGATGGAGAGATTGCGACACGGTTGATCGACGCGCTCACCCAGCGGGCTAAAGTGGGAGTCAAGGTCCATGTGGTGCTCGACGGCGTGGGGAGCGGAATCGCGACGACCAAAAGCGACTTCGAAGAACTAACGAAGGCGGGCGGGAAGGTTTCGTTCTACCATCCGCTACGCTGGTACAACCTGTCACGCTACAACAATCGGACCCATCGCGAGATCCTGGTAGTTGACGGCAAAGTGGGATTCGTGGGCGGAGCGGGCATCGCCGATCACTGGTGGAAGAGCAAAGAAAAAGATCCGCGCTGGCGCGATAACATGTTCCGCATCACCGGAGACGCGGTCACCAGCCTGCAAGGGACCTTTGTGGAGAACTGGCTGCAGGCTTCGGAAGAAGTGCTGAACGGGATCGAATATTTTCCGGACGGCGCAAACGCGGGCAAGGTGACGGCACTGGTGGTGAACAGCACGCCATCCGTCGGCGGCTCGACGCGCGCGCGCATCCTGTTCCAGACACTTTTGGCTTCCGCGCGTAAGAGCATCCAGATCACCACTCCCTATTTCATGCCCGATGAGAGTGTGCGCAAGGAATTGATCAACGCTGTGCAGAAACGCGGCGTCGAAGTGACGGTGCTCACCGCCGGTGAACACAGCGATCATTGGCTGTCGCGCACCTCGAGCCGCCGGCTCTACGGAGATCTGCTTAAAGCGGGAGTGAAGATCTACGAGTATCAGCCTTCGATGATCCACGCCAAGGTCATGGTGATCGATGGATTGTGGAGCGTGGTGGGCTCGACCAATTTTGATAATCGGTCGTTCGGGCTCAACGATGAAGTCAACCTCGCCGGTTGCGACCCCGAGCTGGCGGACTCTTTGCATAGACTCTTCCAGCAGGACTTGGGGCAAAGTCGCGAGATCAGCTATCAGGAGTGGAAGTCGCGACCGTGGCATGAGAAGTTACGGGAATGGTCGGGTTGGCTGCTCGAACGTCAGGAATAGCGCGAGATCGACCTTGCGCATCGCCACTTACAACGTACATAAGTGCCGCGGGCTCGACGGAAGGGTGCGTCCGGAGCGGATCGCGAAGGTGATCGCCGCGTTGGACGCTGATGTGGTCGCGCTGCAGGAAATTTTCGGAGAGCAGTCGGAATATCTTGCCAAGCAACTCAACTACTCATTCTGCTTTGGAGAAAACCGCAAGGTGAGGAAGAGGTCCTACGGAAACGCGACGCTCAGCCGGCTTCCTTTCGGCGAGATCAAGAATTACGACCTGACCCACGGCGGCCGCGAGCGCCGCGGCGTGTTGCGGTCAGACATCAACCTTGACGGCGGACGATTGCTGCATCTGTTTAATGTGCACTTGGGAACTGCGTTTCTGGAACGCCGGTATCAGGGACGCGAGCTGATCGGACCACGAATCCTGGCCCAGTTGGGTCTGACCGGACCTCGCGTGATCGTCGGCGACTTCAACGAATGGACGCGAGGCCTGTGCACCAACCTTATGTGCGCGCAATTCGCGGCGGCCGACTTGAAGCGATTTGCGCGCAGTAAGCGAACCTATCCCGGCATCCTGCCGATGATGAGCCTTGACCACATTTATTTCGACCGGACGACGGAGTTGAAATCGCTCGAGTTGTTTCGCAACCGGACGGCGCTGATCGCTTCAGATCATTTGCCGCAGGTGGCGGAGTTCAAGCTGCCAGCTTAGCCGGCTCGCGTGGCGACGTACGTCGGTGACGCTGCCAAATGACCAAGCCGGCTACGGCCCCGGCGATCATCAGGCTGACAAAGATCCAAAGCAACGGCCGTTGATAACGGGTTAGGAATCCCAGGATCTGTCGCCCGTAGATGGAAGCTGCATAGGCTTCGAGTCCGTAACGTAAGACGCGACCCAGCGTGAATGCGGTTAGAAATCTTGTGGGACTGTATTTCAGAGCGCCGGCGGCGAGAACAAACGGAACGGTGGGCATGGGAGGCGGAAGGATGGCGGAGATGAACACCATTCCGAAGCCATAGCGTTCGACGCGGTCGTAGACCTTTTGCATCTTTTGCTTGCCGAAGCGTCTCTCCAGTCCCTCTTTGCCCCCTTTGCGGCCGATGCGGAACATGAGCCAGGCGCCGACGACAGCGCCGATCGTCGCCATCAGGGCGTAATACGGCCACCATGTCGAATGTGCTGCGGCGAGCACGATGGTGAGCGCGTCCATGCTGCCAGGCGTGGGAATGAAAGATGCGTCCACGATGCCGAGCAGGATGAGGCCGGGTCCACCCAGGCGGTGGACAAGCGTCCAGCCGGAGATGATGGCGATGGAGGCGGCGGGCATAGTAAGTAGATGCCGAGGGTGCAACCCTTGCCGCCAGGAAACGACATAAAGGCAGTACAAAGTAAAGTATTGGTAACTAGTGAAGGCGAACGCGGATCCCTCGATTCGCCCCAGCCGTGCGTTGCACAACTGGGCTAACTCGGGATGACCTCCGTAATGAAAAGAATTAGCGGGAGGCGTTGGGCGCGATCACTTGGGCCAGGGTAATGGCGGTCTTCGAGCCCTGGGGCTGCAGGGAGATGACAACTACCTTGTCCTTCGAGTTCACGCCGAAGGAGTGAACGCCGTTGCTCTCAGTGTGTGTGGCCTTGGGGTATTGCTCTTTGTAAAAAGCAGCAACCTGGTCGACGGAGTCGGTGGTCTCAAACGCCGCGGAGCCGGCGCTGAAGGCGCCGAAGGAGACCGACCCGCTGCCGTTCTTTACCGGCTCGGCGCCGGGATAGACATCGATGCCCATCTTTTCGGCTGCTTTCGCGGGATCGCTAGTCTCGACGTTGCCGAAGGGAGTTTCAATCTTCGCGCTGCCGTCAGGGTTCTGATGCACTTTGGCCTGCTTGGCAACGTAGATGCCGAAGCCGACCATGCCGACGACGGCGAGGATAAACAGAAGCGCGAGGACGCCAAAGATGATCAGCAGCGGCTTCAGCAATCCTCCGCCCTGCTTGGCAGGGGGCGGCGCGGGAAGCGGGGCACGCGCCGCTGCCGCCCCGGCGGAGGCGGCGGGTTGCGCGGGCATTGCGCTCATGGGCTTACCGCATTTTTCGCAGAATTGTGCGGCTGGAGCGACGTTGCTACCACAACCTGTGCAGAACGACATAAACCCACCTCGGAAAGTACCTCTGAAAAGGCGGAGTATATATCGAAACTACGGCGGCTTAGCCGCTATTTATTGAGGTCGAACGAGTCAGCCACGCGCCAGCTTGGCGTGTCGCCCTTCATCTCCAGCTTCACCATCTCCATGTGGAGTTTCCCTTTATCGGCGGTAAAGCGGCAGTAGTGATAGGTGGGGCCGGGCTCCCTGTAGAAGTCGTCGGGGGCACGATCGATGGGGTAGGGGGACGCGCCCGCGCCGCCGCTCACGATGTAGGTGACGCCTCCGTGCTCATACCGTTCGTAGTTATGTACGTGCCCGGAAACTTCGATGATGTGCGCCTTCACGGTCTTCTGTTTTTCTTCCAGAAAACTTCCCAGGTGATGTTCCTGCGGTCGCGCGGCGTGGCCGGTCTGGTCATTGGAGCGGGTGTAAGAAGGATGATGCAGCAGGACCAGAACGAAATCGGTGGCAGGAGGAATGTTGTTGAACTGGTCTTTAACCCAAAGCATCTCGGGGCTGCTGTCGTCCACCATCATGTCGCTATCGAGGCCGAGCAGGCGAATGTTGCCATACTGGGCGGCGTAGTAGCGGCTGTTGTTGAGTTGCGGAAAGCGCTTGAAAAAATTCGCCAGAGCCGTGGCTTCATCGCCGCGCACATCGTGGTTGCCGATGATGGGAAAAAGCTGCAGGCCGGACCACGCCTTGGTCTCCTTGTCCCACTGCGCCCAGTCGCTGGCGTTGCTGCCGGTGAGGACAAGGTCGCCGGTGACGCCAAGAAATGCCGGCTGCTCGTCGGCAATCTTGTCAATCAGAGCCTTGCGACGCACGGGATCGGAATCTTTAGTATTCGACGGATTGGTCTCGCGCAGGTCGCCATAGACGACAAACTTGAATGGATATTGTGGCGGCTGGAAGTTAAGCGAAGGTGCGCTACTGTCAGGCTTAGCGGCAGTCGCAACCACGACCGCGACGATCAATATGAATGCAGCAATAAAGCGGGGGAAGAAGGCTTTCTGTTGTGACATCCTGACTTGGATGCAGGTTCGCGCAGTTCCGTTCCGCGTAACCGCAGAGTGGCGCTTCGGTGTCTAAGTAACTGTCCTTACGTCAGCTTGCACCCACCGAAGCGCAGGAGTAGATTTCAGAAATGAGCTTGCAGCAGCGTCTATCCGCTTTTTTTCTTCTTCTTACAGCATTTTCAGCAGTTTCCCTCGCACAAGGTGGCGCTCAGCCGGGGGTCCAGCCGGGCGGGACGGCCAATGACAAGGGCGGCAACAAGCCAGCACCAATCCTGCCGGGTGCGACGGTCGCAGAGACCCCGAAAGAGCCTGACTACACCCGCGAGGCGATGGTCTACGAGCAGTACCGCACCCTCGTTCGCTTTGAGAACGACGGAACGGGACGGCGCGATTCGATTGCGCGCGTCCGCGTGCAAAGCGATGCCGGCGTGCAGATGCTGGGCCAGCTTGTCTTCGGATACAACGCCGCCAACGAGAAGATCGAGATCAATTATGTACGGGTGAAGAAGAGCGATGGAAAAGTGATCATCGCCACTGCCGACGCGGTGCAGGACCTGACGTCGCCGATCCAGCGCGACGCTCCGGTCTATACCGACACGCGCGAGAAGCACGTCACCGTGCCGGCGTTGCGTCCGGGCGAGTTGCTGGAGTACAGCGTCTCCACCTACACCACCACACCCTATGCTCCCGGCCAATTCTGGATGAGCTACGACTTCGAGAAGAATGCCATCGTGCTCGATGAGCAATTGGAGATCAATGTTCCCAAGGGCCGCAAGATCACATTGAAGGTGAAGCCGGGCACTGAGGCCAGCGAGCGCGACGAAGCGGAGCGCCACATCTATCTATGGAAGAGTTCGCACAAAGAACGCGACGACGATGACGCCGACAAGGACAAGCTGACCGCCCGCGAGAAGAAACGCAAACGCGATAAGGAAGTGAAAGACAACGAATTTCCCGCAGTGCAGTTGACCACTTTCCCAAGCTGGGATGCGGTTGGGCAGTGGTATGCAGGATTGCAGCGCGATCGCGTGGTCCCTAACGATGACGTGAAGGCGCGCGCACTCGAGCTGACGCGCGACAAGAAGACTGAGGTCGAAAAATTCCAGGCGCTCTACGATTACGTGGCGCGGAATTTCCGTTACGTCAGTCTGTCGCTGGGTCTGAGCCGTTATCAGCCGCACGCGGCGGGCGAAGTCTTCGCCAACCAATACGGCGACTGCAAAGACAAGCACACGCTACTGGCGGCCATGCTGGGCGCCATCGGCGTGAAGGCCGAGCCGGCGCTGATGAACAGCTCGCGCAAGATCGATCCGGATGTGCCGTCGCCTTCGCAGTTCGATCACGTGATCACCGCAGTGCCGATAAACAACGACCTGATCTGGGTGGACACGACGACTGAAGTTGCGCCCTTCCGGCTGTTGAGCGCGAACCTACGCAACAAAAAGGCATTGCTGATGCCGGTGAGTGGCCCTGCGAAGCTGGTGGAGACACCAACGGCGCTGCCATTCGTAAGTTCGCAATTACTTACCGTCGAAGGCAAGGTGAATGACTTCGGCAAACTGAACGCTAAAGTCCATTTCGCATTTCGGGGCGACGTGGAACTGGTGATGCGCTACAGCATCCGTCATCTGCCGGAGACGCAGTGGAAGCGCTTTGCGCAAGGCATGGACAACCTGATCGGCCTTCAGGGCGACGTGAGCGACCTGAAGGTGAGCGATCCGAATGCGACCGGCGAGCCGTTCACGCTCGACTACACGGTGGCAGCGCCGAATTTCCTGAATTGGTCGAGCAAGCGTTCGCAACTGGACTTGCCGACGATGAATCCGCAGCTGCCGATGGTGGACGACGATCCGGCGCCCGACGCAGATCCTATCCTGCTGGGAGCACCGGGTGAGGTGAAGAGCGTCTTCCGCATCGAGCTGCCCAAAGCTTTCCGCACCACTCTGCCGCTGCCGTTAACGGTGAAGCGCGATTACGCGGAATACTCGGCGGTCTACAAGTACAGCGACGGCGTAATCAGCGGCGAGCGCACCCTTCACGTTTCGACTCCTGAGCTTCCCATCACGCGCACCCGCGACTTCCTGGCCTTCCGCCGCACGGTGGATGCCGACCAAGACCAGAAGCTGGCGCTGGAGACCTCGGGATCACCCTCGCCGGAGATGGCGGGCAACATTCCGACCGATGAATTGGAAGATGCGGCTGGCGATGCGCTGAAGGCGGGCAACTTTGACGCGGCGGCCGACCTTTATTCGAAGCTCATCAAGCGCGATGCGACCCGCAAGAATGCGTATACGTTGCTTGGCCGCGCCCAGATGGGGCGGCGCAAGTTCGACCTCGCCATCGAGGCGTTCAAGAAGCAGATCGAACTGGAGCCGTACGACGAGACCGCATACAACAACCTGGCCTCGGTCTATCAGGAGCTGGGGAAGAACGAACAAGCGGCGTCTGCGTTCCAGAAGCAGATCGAGATCAGTCCGCTGGATAAATATGCACACTTCGGGCTCGGGTCGGTGTATCTGGACCAGAAGAAATACAAGGACGCGACGGCAGAGCTGGAGAAGGCGGTGTCGCTGACTCCAAGCTGGCCGCCGGCGCACGTCGCGCTGGGCCGCGCGTACCTGAATTCAGAACAGAACGACAAAGCGGTGGCGTCGTTTGACAAGGCGGTGGAGATCGATCCCTCGCCGCTAGTCTTCAATGACGTGGCTTATGAGCTGGCGCGCAAGCAGGTGTCGCTTGACCGCGCGCTGGAATATGCCGAGTCGGCGGTGGAGGCTACGAATTCCACGCTGCGCAACTTGAACCTCGACCACTTGACGGTGCAGCAGACGAACCTGGTGACCAGCCTTGCCGCGTACTGGGACACGCTGGGATGGGTCTACTTCCAGCGCGGCGAACTGCCGCTTGCCGAGAAGTACGTGCGCAGCTCGTGGATGCTAATGCAGCACGGCGAGGTCGGCGATCACCTTGGGCAGATCTACGAAAAACAAGGTCGCAAACAGGACGCCATCTCCACCTACGCGCTCGCGCTGGCAAGTGTGCGGCCGGATCCCGATACACGTGGACATTTGGAGCGTCTACTGGGAAGCGCGCAGAAGGTACAGCCGCTGGTGGAGAAGGTGACGCCGCAGCTTGTGGGCGTGCGCTCGGTGAACCTGGGCAAGCTGCTGCCGGTAAGCGACAAGAAACAGCCGGTCGCGGCTGACTTCTTCGTGCTGCTCTCTCCGCCCGGGAAAGTGGAGAGCGTGCGCTACGTCAGCGGAAGCGAAGACCTGAAGAACGTCGCCGCGGCGCTGAAGGGTTCGGAGCTTGCGGGCGCGTTCCCGGACAACAACCCGACGAAGTTGATCCGGCGCGGCACGCTTTCCTGCGCGCCTGCTTCGGGCGATTGCACCTTCGTGATGGCCGAGGCGGATTCGATCACCTCGGTGGACTAGATCTGCGGCAAGATAAAAAGCCTCGGCTGACTCCGAGGCTTTTTTCTTTTTAGATCAGCTCGCGGATCTTGTCGGCGAGCGCGGTGGTCGCGATCTTGCCTCGATTCGGCTCGCCGCGCGCCAGTGATTCCGCAAAGTGCAGGGCCTGCTCCACGGAAACTTTCGGCGGCATGGGAGGGGTGAACTGATCGACGGTCGCTTGCAAGACTGCCGGGCCGGGGGCGTTCAGGAACTCATCTATCACTCGACCGCACTCTTTGGGATCGTCGAGCGAGAAGCCGATGGCGCCGCAGGCGTGCGCAACCTCCGCGAAGTCGATGGGCTGCAGGTCGCATCCATATTCCGGATTGCCGAGGAAGACCATCTGCTCCCACTTGATCTGGCCGAGTGTGTCGTTCTTCACCACCACAACTTTGATCGGCAAGTTGTACTTCACCGCCGTGGCCATCTCGGCCATGAGCATGGAGAAGCCGCCGTCGCCGACGAAGGCGATGCACTGGCGTTTGGGATAGGCGACCTGCGCCGCAATGGCGTAGGGCAGGCCGCACGCCATGCTGGCAAGATTTCCGGAGAGCGAGTACATCTGATCTTTGCGCGCGGGGATGAAGCGCGCGAACCAACTGGTGATGGTGCCGCTGTCGCAGGAGACGATGGCATCGTCACGCAGGCGCTTGCCTAGCTCGTGCGCGACCACCTGCGGCTTCATCGGCTTGTCGGTAGACGAGGCCTGCTTCCGCATAGCCTCTCTCCAATCCTTCATGCCGGCCTGCGCCTGCTCCAGGAATTTCTGGTCGGTCTTGCGGACGAGCAGCGGCAGCAACGAGTGCAGGCAGAGTGCGCTGTCGCCGACGAGTCCAACTTCGACGGGATAACGCAGCCCGATGCGTTTGGGGTCGAGATCGATCTGCACCCCGCGCGCCTGCCCCGCCTTGGGCATGAACTCGATGTAGGGGAACGAGCTGCCGACAATGAGCAGGGTGTCGCAATCCTCCATCGCCTCCTGCGAAGGCTTGGTGCCGAGCAGTCCGATGCCGCCGGTGGCGAATGGACTGTCGTCGGGCACGCAGTCCTTGCCGAGCAGCGCCTTGATGATGGGAGCCCCGAGGGTGTCGGCGGTCTTCAGCAGCTCGGCGGTGGCGTGATGGGCGCCGCGGCCAGCGAGGATCGCAACTTTCTTCCCCTCATTCAAAATGTTGGCAGCTTCCTGCAGATCGATGGGGTCAGGCAGGCGCGCACTGCGCGCGTACTCGTGCGAAGTGTGGTGCGGCACATTGCGCTTCGAGCCTTTGCGCTTGGCGACTTCCATCTCCTGAACGTCGACGGGGAAACAAAGATGCGAGACCGTGCGATAGGAGAGCGCCATGCGGCAGGCGAGGTCGGTGAGCGGCTCGACGTGCGTCGGTCCCATGACGCGCTCGTTGAACTGGG
>Ga0137403_10006640_pt1 | contig 13207 bp, 7 predicted proteins | sample CZOMad2_1_16fung_FD_122057 | JGI IMG/M metagenome (GOLD analysis project Ga0137403, IMG submission 122057) | Vadose zone soil fungal communities from Angelo Coast Range Reserve, California, USA - CZOMad2_1_16fungal (Hybrid Assembly) | ecosystem: Environmental > Terrestrial > Soil > Vadose zone... | reverse complement strand
CACTATCTACAACAATGGCCGCCCTATCACCCAGAGTATCTCGATTCGTGATAGCCAGAGTCGAGTGCATACCGAAAACGTATTTGGAAAGGTGCTTCCTTAGAAGCTGTAACAGAACCCTCTCCCCGGCAATAGGCCCGATCAGGTCAGAGCCGCAGTGTTTACTACTTTGAGTCCTTGTCGGCAACTCGTCTACTTATTTTTCATACGAAGCTCATCCCCGATGGTTATAAAGAGGCCGATGATTGCCGAGGTGTCGAATTGGCTCCCGAGCCCACTTAAACACGCGACGGGAAATCACGCTGGCAGTGACAAAGCCATCTGCCTTGATTGCACAGACTTGGGCGGTTGTCTTCGAAGGAAAACACGAACAAGTTGGTTTACTTTGGCTGCGTAGTCTCTCCGACCGTGCCCGAACGCTCTCGGAATCATTCATGTTGGCTAGCGGGCTGCGCTGCACTTTAGTGCCATTGCATGTTGTTCATCACAAGCTGAGGATGCCCGCATCGGAGAAGTTCATGCAACGACTGAGAGTGATAACCCATGCTGTTCCGCTTGACTCCACTGCCTGTATTCGGGCGGAGCAGCCACTCTCCGATTTTTTTCTAGGAGGCTGCATGCTGCTAAAGCCCGCCAAAATTGCCCGCGTACTTACGATTCTGAGCGTTATTGGACTATTTCCGGCCCTTGCGTCGGCCCAAACCATCGACCCTTTAGTCGGCACCTGGAATTTCAAGGTGACCGCGACCGGCGGGTGCTCGACCAACTGTGAGTACATGGGTATGATCGCCTTCAACCAAGGCGGTACGGCCGTTGAACAACTCGGAACCGCTGTTGAGTACCTCGGTCTAGGATACGTTGAGCACACCGCCTTAGGAAGCTGGCAAGCAACGACAGGCGCAACGCGCACTTTCCGGATGAAGAACTTCGTCTTTGATTCCGTCGGGGAACTTTCTGCGACTGCCTTTGAAACTTCAAGCGTGAAGTTGAGCTCAACCCTGAATTCCTTCAGCGGCTCTGGAACTGCGAAGATTTACAATGCGAGTGGTACTCTGATCGACACTGAAACCTTCACAATAACCGGAACTCGATTCTGAGCAACATCGGTGCTCGAAGGAATTCTCCGATGACACAGACCACGATTTTGACCCAGTGTGCTCCGCAAAAATTCCGCCCATCCGCAAAATGAATGGAAATGCTGAATTTAGTTTCTTTGTATTATGCGACGGGCCGCCGCTCTCCTGTTGCTTTGCGCCTCTTGTGCAGGTCAGATGCCCTCGCCGATCCCGGACAGTGAAGTGCCTCAGCGCAACGAGATTCTGCGCAACCGATGCCCCACACCATCGCAATTGACAGACGGTGAGACCATTGTGTGACAGAAAAAGGCCACCTCCAGGACTCGGTACGGATCTTGGACGGAATGTAAACTTTTTGCGTGTCATAAGGGCCGATAGACTATGATGCGAAACGACATCGCGAGGTCACGAGTGAGGTCACGCCGCCTCACGGTCGCGCCACCAGGTTAGGGCAAAGGGCGACACGTGAGCTAAAAAACCCAGAGTGGAAGCCTAGCAAGAACCGCTGAGCGCAAGGAGTTACGACGGCTCTTTCGGGGAGCGAGAAATATTAGATTTCCGCTCGCTGGGAAGGCCCACGTTCATACGCTGGCTTCTGGTATTGAAAACCCAAGTACTTCGGACCGGATTCAGAATGGGTAACAAACTGACGTTTTCTTAACTACAACAAGACGCGGCCTCGTCCGTGTCCAGCCAACGCTGCCTTCCACGAATCGCAAGATTTCCGCTCCCTGTTTCACCAACTAGCTCGCGATGCCCTGAACATCGCCGCTCGTGTCCTGCCTGTTGTTGCTGCCTCCCGCTTCGCATCTGCCGCATCTTGTCGCGCCGAGTAAGGCTCCGAATATGGTATGGCGATTGCCGATTGAGGTAGTATTCTGGGTTCCCGAACCTCATCTATGCTTACCGGCGAAATTCGCAGTCAAATCGATCAAATCTGGAATGCTTTCTGGTCGGGCGGTATCTCCAACCCGCTCGAGGTTCTTGAGCAGATCACCTACCTTCTTTTTCTCAAGCGACTGGACGAACAGGAAATTGCCGAGGAACTGAAGGCCAATCGCGAAAAGAAGCCGATGCCGAAGCGGTTCTTCCGTCAAATTTGCCCCGATTTCTGAAATATCGAGTTTTTCAACAGCCACGCGATTTTGCAACAGTTGCGGCTCAGGCGATAGGATCGCTGAAAGGGTTCCAACCCTCAAGACCGCCATGACACTCACATGCCGCACTATGCTATTGCTTCTCCTCACCTCTTCCGTGACAGGGAAGGCGCAAGAAATCAAATATTTCGACCTCTTCCTCGCGGCACAGCGTACCGAACTCCGGTACCCGCCAGCACCGGCACCGGCCTGTGAGGCAGGCAAATCCTGCATTGGTGGAGGGTACGACGGCATGAATATCGCAGATGGAGGACCCGACCGACGCGATCCACATGCGCTCGGAGTGTACCTGCGACGCGTCAGTCCGACGGACATCGATCCAGTCCCTCCCTCCGTTGAGGTCATTGATGCGCCACTTGTTAGCCTTGAAGGACAAAACTTGTCCGGTACTTTGCAACACTCCGGCGCTTCCCCGAAGCGCAGAGAATATAAAATGCTTCGCTCACTAAATGGCGTGCCCACCGTGGATGGAGTGAAGTATCCGTGTTCGTCACTCGGAGTGAATTCTGCTATCAGCGCGTCTATCGCTGCTGGCGGTGGGACGGTCGATGCGCGGCCTTGCCCGTCACTTTCGTCTTATACTTCGGAAATTGATATAGGCAACAGTTCGAGTGTTGCCGTCACCCTGTTGTTGCCCAGCATCGGGAGTTGGTCCTGCAACATTACGGATGGCGCTTCTTACTGCCTGAAGGTCTTCAACAACGGCGCAGCCATCGGCTCAAATGCCGGTTATGGCGTCTTTCAAATCCAGCCCGCCAACAGCAGCGTAAACGTGGCAGCGCTGTGTGGCAATGATACCTCGCGAGCCAACGCGCACATCCGAGTTGAAGGCTTCAGTTGCAACATATTCTCAGGCACGGCCACAGTTACCAAGGCCGTTGGAACCTTCAGCGGTCTGGGCGATGGTAGCTATATCGGGCACATGACATTTGGAAACCTAAGCAGTATCAATGCTACCAAGGTTCTCTGGGTGAACAATGCCTGTTGCAGTACGACGATTGAAGATACCGTTGCCGACGCTTTCTCGGTGGTTGGGGTAACGCCTTGCTGGTTCGGCAACGGCACGACAGGGCCAAACCTCAACATTAAGGCCGACGGCCTCGCATGTGTCCATCCGGGAAACGGCGCGAGCAACTTGGTCGATCAGGAGTGGAACCAGTTCGGCAACAACGTGTTCAAAAACGTGTACATGGAGATGTCGAGCGAAACCGATACCACGACACCATGGATTTCTGTCCAGAAATTCGGATCGCCAACCGCAGCAGACTATTTTGTTGGAGTAACCGCGGGTGGCGATGTGGCCGCATCGACCAGGTATGACATAGATATTGCCTCCGGCGCTCACGCCATCGTTACAAGTTTGCAGCATGGCGGCGTGAGCACGAATGCAATTAATGACCACAACGGAGCCGGCACGTTCGTTACGGCAGCGGCCAACAGCACGATCGGCGGGTACAGTACGGAGAATCAATTTTTCAACGGTTTGGTTAACTTCGGGAGGGGTCTCGCCGCCGACGGAAACGGATTCAAGCACAAACGCGTCACAAGCTGCACGACCGGAGCCACTGCCGGAAATAACTGCGAGACCACAGTGACGTGGACCACGGCCTTCGCTGACGCGAACTACACGCCGGTCTGCACTCTCTTGGGTACCGCTACCCTCGGCCACCTGGCCGCGATTTCGACTTCAGCCGTCGCCGCGGCGTCGGTCAGGGTCCAGACGGTGACGGACACCAATGCGGCCATTACCGGAACGATCAACTGCATCGCAGTGCATGATTGATGGAATTCAAGTCAGTCCACGCCACATTCCTGCTTCAGAAATTAATCCATCTGAACCAAGTCCGAAACCCTGCCTATTGGCCAGAATTGCTCACAAAGGGCGTGCATTCGACGGCTCCACAACCAGACGTGATGGATGGAGAGTTGGGGCGAGGGTCTAACACGAGTCTGGGCGGGTCATCCGTCTTGGTACTTACTCTGGGATTGGAACAACGGACGGGGGCATATGAACGCCACTGCCGAAATGCAGTCGCGTTCGCCTCTTAGTCTTGTTGACTCTGGGTAACGACGAAATGTGAAGGTTTAAGCGTCACAGACGACTCGGGGTTGTAGTAGTCATAAAGGAGCGATGGTGCGGTTTCTGCTGACATGCCAAATCGCGACCGGAATCGAAAGCTGAATACCGATCCGCCCGCCTCAGGCCACATGTACAGGATGACGCGGTCGGGCAGCACGTCGTAGCGGTAAACCGAATAGTTTCCTTGGAGAGCATGCTCTAGGCTTTCCCGATCCACATCGGCTCCAGGCGGCAAGCCTACCTCGCCCAGCATCATGCCGTAGCCACGATATCCTAGGCGTTCCGCGCGGACTCGGCATTCGACATTCTCTCCGGTGCTCGCCTTTGTACTCGAATATTCAACGGAAAACCGCAGCCCGCTTGTCACATTAGGCTCCGGTTTTGAAGTGATGGGCGCATTGCTTCCCCACGGAACGTACGAGTCGGCTACCAACTGGACGCTCATCATGCCCTGGCTTGTGGATTCCAGTTCAACTCGGTTATCACCGGGCGTCATCAAAGCGCTGATATCTATTTCCGTCGGTGCGACTACAGTCTGGGTGGGCGGCAGTTCCACAATCCTCGGTTCTTTGCCGTTCACGCGCAGGGAGAGCTTGCCGCCCGTCACACCGCTGCGAAGAGAAACCATCGCCAGCAACGTTTTGAGCACATGAACCGTCGTTTGCCCGCAATACCACATGCCATCTTTATCCTCGTTGCGCAGAAGGAAGAGGAGACCTTTGCGAATCAAGGCCTGGTTGGCGTTCGAGTTAGCTGTGTCGCTGGCCAAGGCTTGGAGCGAAACGGCGGTTGACTCCAGTTGGCCCGTGTGTCCCCATCCATAGAACGGCGTGTTGCGTTCAAGCATCCAATAGGCCGCGCCGTACTGGTCGTGCGCATTCTTCCGCAGCCAATCAAGCAAATCGGAATGTACTCTCTCGTTCCCGGTCGCTTTCGCCGCCAAGGCGTAGCTGGCGACTATGTACGGTTCGTCTACCAGGTCCCGATGAGCAGTGAGAAAAGCCAATGCTAGCTCCAGGCTCGCGCGCCGCGCGTCTGGCTTTGCCGCATCCTTCTTCTTTAGGGCAGCCAACGTTTCTGCCATATAGGCGGTCAACAGCAAGGCGTCCTTGTCGTTCTTGTCCCAATGACCACGCCACGACCCGTCGGGGCGCTGTTGCTGGAGAACCCATTGCTCCGCTGCCTGGAAGACGCCATCGTCGACTGTGATCAAGGATGCTGAATGGTCGAGAAACTCAAGCGCGTATCCGGTCAGAGCCACGTCAGCAGTCTCACCATGTCCCCAATAGGAGAATCCACCCGATTCCGCTTGGTACCGCAATAGGCGTTCGTAGCCGGCGGCAAGATACCTCTGAGCCTTCAAAGCGATCGCCGGTTTCGGTTCACTCTTAGCGTAGATCTCTGATACCAACAAGCTTGGATAGGTCGAGGAGATTGTTTGTTCGCCACATCCGTTCGGCTTCTCCAGTCCTGCCTCCAGGTTTTCCATCACATGGGCTAGCAGGTTCGGATATATCTTCACTCGCGCTCGCAATGAACTCGGAATCGCATCCTCGGGGATAAGCGCGGTGAGAGTGCCTTTCTGATCCATCACGTCGGCGGCGGTTACCGAGAGTGGGCGACCGAAGGGATGTACGTCTACGGGTTTCTGCGCGGCGTCGCTGATTTCCGGGTTTGCCGCGCTGACCTGCTGCTTGCCGTTCGTGACAGCCGCCACGGCGCGATAGCGGAACAGGGCGTGAGCAGCATCACCCGCGTCGATGTTAACCGGCACCTCGGCAGGGCTGAGCAACGTAAACCATGACTCGGGCTTCATCGACGCTTTCAGAGTCTGCGGCTTGTCGAGATAGTTCCGCAGCACGAGGGGGTAGGAAATCTCGTCTCCCTGAGTCAGGATGCGGGGAGGATCGTGTTCGACGAAAAACGGCTGAAATGCTCGGAGGTCTTTTTCCGCTCGGCCCAAATCTCCGGTCTTCGTGGAGCCGATCGCCGTCAATTTCCATGTCGTAATGTTATCTGCGAGTTTGAAATTGAGCCTTGCATGCCCTCGCCGATCGGTGATGAGAGCAGGCTCCCAGAGCATGGTCTCGGGGAAGTCCTGTCGCAAGCGGGGAGTGCTCATCGCGCCGGACTTTGTCACAGTGTTCAACGCCCCTGGCGCCATTGTGACGAGGTTCGGCAGACTTCGAACCTCTGAAACCGAACTCATCGTTGTTTCTACAGAAGCCGCCGCCGCGGACACTTCGACCATCTCATTCGAGGTGCCCACGGAGAGCTCAAAGCTAATTTGCGTTAGGTTAGTTGCCTGAACCAGCACGGCTCTTACTTCCAACGCTCGAAACCCCGGCGCATAGGCTTTGATGTCGTAAACCCCTGGGCGCAGATCCTTCAACTCGAAGCGACCCATGCTGTCCGTGATTGCCGTGTGCTTCTCGTCAGTATCCTCAAGCGTTGCCTCCACCGTGGCGCTGGGGATCACAGCTCCGGTGGGGTCCACTACGATTCCGGTGATCGCGCCCGTGTCAGACGCCAGACTCATGCCTGTCGGCGCTGGCTGCGGCACCGCGTCATTAGCGCTTTGCTCCGAAACAAGTATTGAATAACTTGCAACCTGGAAATCGTCCGGTGTACCCAGCTTCCCGTCCGGACCAGCACTCAACACTCGCACATCCTGGCGAACAAGAGTTATGGGCGCGCCCATTCGTTCACCGGAGCTGCTGGTCTGCTCGATCCTTACGCGGTCGCTGTACTGCGCGAATTTCTGGAACACAACGTAGTACGCCTGTCCCCATGGATCACGCAGTTCATTCAGATCAACTCCGGCCTTTCGCAGAATGTCCTTGAATCCCGCCTCGTCTGTTGGGTATGCGCCGCCGGAGTTCAAATGGGCTGTCAGGACTTCATTGATGTTTTCGCGTGATTTGACAAAATAGTCGACACGGTCTGTCCACACCACAGTCCCGCTGTTCTCTTTCTTCAGTGTTGGATGCTCTCCGTGACTCACAATCTCGGTTACGTAGTACGATCCCGATATCGAAAACCGCGTTTCATACGGAAGTCCCCACGGGTCAGTCAGGGCGCTAAAATCCACCCCGCGCGTCAACAGTTCCGCTTGCAACGTCTGACGATCACGAATGAAACGTCCTTCTTTCGCTATAAGGTCGTGGCTAACGCCTTCGACCAACTTGCCGTACTGGAGGAAGTATTCCTGACGCGTTCGGTGGGCCTGGAAATCGTCACTTGTGGCGAAGTGCTTGTCCTGCCCCGCTGATGTCACGGTGAGAATCTGATCGGTGCCTTGAAATGCAAGTTCGTACCGGTAGGGCGTTCCCCAAGGGTCGCGAAGTCCTTTTACCTCCACGTCAGATTCTTTGCCGACAGCCGCCAGATCTTCGACGTTACGCGCCCACTTGCCTTGCTCGTTCCAATGCCGCAGGCCAGAGTCTAAGGGCTCAAATTGCTTGCCGAGGATCTTGGAAAACACTTCCGCCGGCCCAACCGGAGATCTGTCTTCCAGCATCTCCAATGCGTCTTGATAGCTGGACTGCAAAATGAATTCGGCCACAAGGTCGAATTCAGGCGATACGGGCTCCGTGAGGTCAATGTGATCCAGGTCATCGCGGGCAATGCCTCCGAAACTGGAATCACTCGAAGACCACAAGGACCAACGCCACCATCCCCAACCACGATGCTGTCCGAAATCTGAGTCAGTCCGCGCTCGCTCTTCCACGGCGCTGTCGACAATCTTGATTCCCAAGGCGCTCTCGGCCCCGGTCTTGTCGGCGGACCGCACGGTGAAGCGAGCATCGGCGACTTCGCCCGGCCGATGCTCGTCCTTGTCGAGGTGAACGCCCACTTCGAGTTGACGATTCTTCGGATACAGGACTGTGCGCCAACCTTCCAAGAGAACGGATGGGCTCCATTCTTCTTCCAGGGAGAATGCAAATACTGAAACTTCATCCGTGAAACGCGGATCATAGGGGAAAGTGACGTATCCTCGCCCGTTCCGCAGCTTTGCTTGCTGGCTTGCCAGCACGACTCCTTCGCGTATGGCCTGCACTACCAGCCGTAGATTCGGGCGTGTGCTTCGCAATGCAACTTCGATGGGGTCGCCGGCTTTGTGAATGGCATGGGAGGTTGTCACTTCCACTACGCCCAAATCCTCATCGCCACCGTAGATTCGCTCAGTTTCTTGTCCGGCCAATCTTTTTGCATCGCGCGCTTCGACGACCAGCGAATCGCCATCGCTGAGTTTTGGAATTGTAAGTTCAGAGACTCTCCCTAAGCCGTATTTATTTGTCTGTACTGTGCGTAATGCAAGCTTCTTGGGTTGGTCTTCATCGTCATTCGAAACGCTGAGTTGCACCTTGCATCGGGCCGGTGTGCCGTCTGCATAGAATGTTGAAACAAAGAACGTGGGCGGCATCCTTTGGCTCTGAGATGGGTATGGGCTCACGTATACGTGAATGGGATTCTTCGTGACTCGCAATTCGAAGCGCCGTTGCTCGGTGCGCCCGGTCGTCAGGTCCGTTACGTAGGCCGCGAGGTCTACATCCCTGAATTGCTGGTAGTCTCCGCGCTTCAGGTCGTCGTGGCTTTTGCTGAGATCCAAGTGCGCCGTGAAGCGGCCATCCCGGTCGAGTTCTCCGACCTTGACCTGTCCTTCTTCCGCTTCCCATTGCTGCTTTCGGTAGTTCCAGTGACGGTCGCTCTCCTCCACCACGCGAACCTTTCCGCGCGTGACTGGCTTGCCGAACAGATACTCGGCAGACACGCCAATGTCAGCGTTTTGACCTGCAAGATAGTAGGTTTTGTCGGGCCGTGCGACCACGCGGAAGTTCGGCAGATCGTAACGATAGACTCGGACCGACTTCTCTGCCCGGACGCTCCTCCAGCTGTCGTCTTGGCCGGGCAGGCCAACTCGGATCAGGTAACTTCCTTGGCGGAGATTCGCTGGAATCTGCCAATCGAGATGTGCCACACCAAAAGCATCGGTGGCAACAGTTTGTTTGAAAATTAAGGTCCTTTCCTCGTCCTCGATGCGAAGGTCGAGCGTTTCTTTCTCGACTGCCTTTCGTTCGGAGTCGAATCGCAATGTACGCGCGTGCAACGTTTGACCCGGCTGGTAGATATCCTTGTCGGTGTCGAGTAGCAAGTAGCTGCGTGTGCGAAACTCAACAGATCTTTCGACCGAACGCGCGACCAACCCACTCTTCACGCCAAGGGTAAGATCACCTTCTTCCGCATGGACTTCTCGCGGGATTGAAAATTCGAGAGTGACGTTCCCACTAGCGTTCGTCGCCGCCTTGGTGATAATTCTCCCTTCTTTGGCACCGTCTCCGTCCCAGACCAAATCCCCAGTCACCTGGACGCCAGTAAGTGGCTGAGCGTTATTGCTCTTGACGTGAACTTGCACGCGATACGGAAGTCCCGGCGAAGCCACCCGACTTGCAGCTGCTGTCAGCACAAATGGATCTGTTGTAGCCCCCCGCAACGCTTCCATGCCAGACGCGAGTATTTCACCGTTGCTGGTCGTGACCTCATACTTGACACGAAGCCAATGCAGCATCTCCATTTCCTGAGCGGGCACTTTATCGAATGGCGTCGCGAGCCTGATCACCAACTGCTTTTGCCTTCGCAGTAGTTCCACACCTTCGCTGAGTTGCGCTCGAACCACATCTTCGGGGTTCAAGAGGGCGAGTCGTACTTTGGCGTGTACTGCCTTTTCGATGGGTTGGGCCAACGGCACGGTCAACGTCAGGTCATCTTTGGTGGCCCACAATTGCACCAGCGATGCCGAGGTTCCCGAGCGGTGGTCCCTCCTAGACTGGCAGGTGCCGCGTTGGACAAAGGCAAGAACAGCCATGAATGGGCATAGGAAGTAAAGGAGGAAGCGAAGCGACGATAGGTGGCCCATCAACGCCTCCGGTGAGCGCTGGATGGGAGCGATGCTAACACGGTCCAGCATCATCCCGTCGTGGCTGACTGAGTACTCGATCGGTGGACGCGACACAAATGCGCTTGTGTTTAGTTACTGGCGTCAAGTCGCGGATTGTCGGCTGCTATACGGAAGCAATCGCCAACGTATGACCTTGCACGCTGGCTATGCTGCGAGCCGGATCAGTTCCAACCTAAAGGGCAGCACTAAACAATTCGGATGGTTGCAGGCCCTCGCAACCAATGAACGCCACTGCCGAAATGCAGTGGCGTCCGTCTTTTTACAGAACCGGCGCGGTCCCAAGCGCCTGTCCGCGCCGCGGCCGAGCGGCGTCCACCCGGTAGAGGGCGCAGTGGTGGAAGATGCGCAGCTTCCGCTACGCGCCCATTGCAGTCTTCTGCAAACTGTCGATTCTTCGTGCAGATCGTGATAGGCGGGATATCCTAAAATTGGATGAGACGCGATGGCTGCGTTACTTGCGTTCAGCTCATTGCCAAGTCCGACTGCTGCGTTCGTAATGATCGAGGAACCGGAGAAGCTATGATTCACGCCTGGATATTGGTGTGTTTGTTCATGCAGGCACAGACGGCGCAGCCGACTGTGCCTCCCGAAGTGCTTACGCTACTGAACTCCGGCGTTGATGCTGAAAATCGCCGTGATCTCGATCAGGCAATTGCCGAGTTTCGTCAGGCAGCCAATCTGGCTCCTTCCGCTGGCGTTGTCTTTTTCAGGCTGGGTGACGCCTACATGAAAAAGCGCGACTACGCCTCGGCCATTCCTCCTTTGAAGCGTGCCGCCGAATTGTCGCCCGACTCTGCTCCCGTTCATCAATTGCTTGGGTACGCGCTTCTGACGGAAGGCTATGTCTCCGAAGCTATTCCTCATCTGACGATTACTCATGAATATGGCGCTCTGGGAATTGCGCAACTCCAAGTGGGCCAGCCTGCGGAAGCCGTGAGGAATCTACAAACGGCTGCGGCCAAGAGTCCGGACGATCCCGACCTTCTTTACTATCTGTCCCGCGCCGGTGCTGAAATGTCATCGCAATCTCTCGATAAGCTCCTCCAGTCCTTCCCGGATTCCGCGCGGGCGCACCAAGCTAAGGGACGAACCCTCTACCAGGCGAAGATGTACCCTGAAGCGATCGCGGAATACAAAAAAGCTTTGCAATCGCGCCCCGATTTGCCCGGGCTAAGGCTCGAACTCGGGGAAATCTACGGATCAAATTCCGATTGGGAGAAGGCGGAGCGACAATTTCGTGAAGAGGCTGAACTGCAACCGGGAAGCGCCGAGGCTGCCTATCGGCTAGGCAGTGCTTTGCTAGAGGAAGGGAAAATGGAAGGCGCAGCCGAGGAATTGTGGCGCTCCGACAGGTTGCGCCCGGACATGCCGGAGACCCTTTACGCTTTGGGAAAAGCATCTGCGGTCAGCAATCCCAAGCAGGCTGAGCAGGCGTTGAACCGCGTCATTGCGATAGAGAAAGACACGCAGCTTGCTGGCACAGCTTATTTTGTCCTGGCGGGCATTCACAGGAAACAGGGCAAAACCGAACTCGCTGCTCAGGAAATGCAGGAGTTTCGCCGCCTTCAGCCAGCGAAGCCCACCTCACCTTAGTCTGCTAAAGTTGCGTGGCGCACCTTAAAGCCGAAGAGTCTTTTGCAGAACTAGCCGCGTATCGCGATCCGGATTTATTCCTTGTGGGCAGGCAGCGTGAGTGCCTTCTTGATCTCCTGTCCTTCGACAAGTTCATAAATAGCATCGGCCACCACGTTGCGGAACTCCTGTGTCAATCCGCTCGGCCATTGCACCGTTACTTTCTGAATGATCGCATCGCTCCCCAGACCGAAATGCAGGCGCGTGTCATTGGTCGAAAGGTAACTACCTCCGCCCCGAACCTCGTCAATTTGAGTCATTGCTGCGGTGTAGACTGTGACACGCGCCCCAATTGCCGCACGGTTGCTTTTGATGCCGATCAGACGGAACAGAACACTGTGGTTGGTGCTGTGCGTTTCGTTGATAAAGAGCGATGGCGGAGCAGCGGCATTGAATACGACGACGTCCAGGTTGCCATCATTATTGATGTCTCCAAAGGCGGTCCCACGGCGCGACTGGAGAGGTCCGTCGTTGAGTCCGGCGGAATCTGCAATCTCTTCAAAGATCCGGTTCCCCAGGTTTCGGAACAACTGAAGCGGTTCCCGGTATTTTGGTTCGTGCGGAAGTTTGTCGATCAAAGATGAGAAGTTCCCGTTGGCAATAAGGATGTCGGGCCAGCCGTCATTGTCAAAATCGCCAAACCCTGTGCCCCACTTCACGGGAGCAAACGTAGGGAACGCGATTTTCGCCTTCGCGGCGATGTCCGTAAAGTCTTGGCCGCCATTCCAAAAAAGACCTGCGGATTGATTCGAATATCGCGTCACAACGAGGTCCAGTTTTCCATCCCGGTCAAAGTCCCCAAAATCAGCCGCCATGTTGCCGAACACTTGACCATCCGGCCCTAAACTGGTTCCCGCAGCGACCCCTACTTCCTCAAATGTGCCGTCATGCTTGTTGTGATACAGGTAGTTCACGCCGGCATCGTTGGTCACGAGGAGATCGGGCCAGCCGTCGTTGTCATAGTCTGCCCATTCCACACCCATTCCGTGTAGCTTTTGGGGGTCGCCAACGCCTGCCTTCTGGGATACATCCTCGAAAGTGCCATCTCCGCGATTGAGAAAAATGGTAAACGTCTGGCCGTCGAACGGTGTAGTGATCGCGTCAAGCTTGCTATCCCGATTCAGGCTTGCCACAAACACATCTGATGGCGTACGAGGATTGTTGGTGATGAACCGCTGGAACGATTGTCCAGAGCCGGAAGATGATAGCAAAAACGCTGCGAGAGTTGCGGAGAGAAGATGAACCAACGAAGTGGATTTCATGAGACACCCCGGATTGTGAGCTGCTGACTAGGAACTTACAG
>Ga0137403_10006637_pt1 | contig 13208 bp, 17 predicted proteins | sample CZOMad2_1_16fung_FD_122057 | JGI IMG/M metagenome (GOLD analysis project Ga0137403, IMG submission 122057) | Vadose zone soil fungal communities from Angelo Coast Range Reserve, California, USA - CZOMad2_1_16fungal (Hybrid Assembly) | ecosystem: Environmental > Terrestrial > Soil > Vadose zone... | reverse complement strand
GATTCGTTCCGTACCTCCATAATGTTTTGGAGGCACACTCTCGATTAGTGGCGCAACCTGAGCGATTCGCATATTCCCTTTCCCCTTTTTCCGTCTTGAGATCCAAGCTCTAGTGGCGACTGCTCACGGCACAATGCGTCTCAGTCCAGAAAGCCCTATTCGCGATCGTGATTCCATAACTCTAAATCTCCGTGCTTACATTCGAACCCGACTGCAACTTTGGTTTTCGCATTTCGCAGAAAATAATCCGCGTCCCAAGCGTCCGACCAAGAAGCAGCAATCGACCTATGCGATGCAGCTAGAAAATCGCATATACAAAAAAGCGAAAGTACTAGGAAAGCTCCTCACGTGGATGTTCCTTACCCGGTTGAAATGGTTTGTCGCACCAAATGTAAGGATAGAAAACCACCAGGCAAAACGCCTAAGGCATTATCCTTGATCAAGAGGAGAAGCCCGAAATGATCGAACAGCTCTTCTCGCGTAACAGAGCTGGCGGCTCAAAGGTTTCCCGTCAAGGCGAGGATTATTAGAATTAGCAGGATCAATCCGAGTCCTCCACTGGGCCAGTAGCCCCAACCTGAGCTATACGGCCACGCTGGAAGCGCCCCTATTAAGAGTAGGATTAAGATGATCAATAGAATGGTGCCCATGGCTTCTCCTTTCCTGACTTAATTTCGTCGGCGCGAGCTGTTTTGGACGTTCAACATGAAACGTCTGCCACATGACTGCTCCTGCACTGTGTTATCACCGGCTCTCGATTTCTTGTGTTTCGACGCGGACTGCGTATTCGCTCGGTTTCAGTTCTCGTCCGGCTCGCGCGGCATAGACTTGGGTGAATTCAGCGCCGAAAAGGAGAATTTGCGACGAATAATAAACCCAGAGTAACAGCGTGATGAGTGAGCTGGCCGCCCCGTAGGCCGAGCCGGCAGCGCCGCTGCCGAGATACAAGCCCAGCAACCATTTCCCTAGGCCAAAAAGGATCGCGGTCATCACGGCGCCGATCCAAACGTCTCGCCATTGGATTTTGACGTCAGGCAGAAACTTGAAAATCATCGCGAAGAGCAGAACGACGACCGCAAAGTCAAAGATTAGATAAACAGCCAACGCCACAACGAGTCCACCCGGCAAGACAGATTGTACATAATGGCTAAATCCCTTGAGCAGGGCTTCAATCGCCAGCGACACGAGCAGCAGGAAACAGATGCCGGCAACCATCGCGAATGAGAGAAAGCGGCTCCGCAGAAATCCCCAAATACCGCGAGCGGGTTTTGCTTTCACGCCCCAGATCGTATTCAGCGCGTCTTGCAGCTGGCCGAAGACGCCACTTGCACCGAAAAGTGCGAGCGCGATCCCGATGATTGTGGCGATCGTGCTTTTGCCAGGTTGCGATGCTTTCTCGGCAATGTTTTGGACAACTTGAAGAGCGCTTGGATCGAGAAAATAGCTCATCTGTTGCGTGATCTTGTGCCACACGCCTGCCGGATCATCCCGGAAAATCACGCCTACAATCGCGAGCAATACGAGAATCAGCGGCGCGAGGGAAAACACTGTGTAATAGGCAAGGGCGGCGCCCAACTGCGGCGCCTTATCCTGCAACCACTCCTGAAACGTTTGTTTCAGCAAGCTGAAAACATTTCCAAGGAATGATTTTGACATTTCCAAGTCAGGCTGGTCCGCCACAATGAAGGAACTTTCTGATTAACAGTTCGCTCGCCGTCGCACCTGTGGTCGTCGCCAAATAGCGACCAAGGAAGAAGCGGAGCATTAACTTCAGCCTCACATTTATTCCGCCGAGATAAGACACTCCACCTTGCTTTCAAACATGTTCGGAAGGCGATGCACTCAGGGACGCTGGCACAGATTGTGGCGAGGACTGTTTCGTTCCGATCTGCTCTTTGGATGAGCTGCTGTCTAGTAAGAGCCAGGACTTATCGCCGCGCTAACAAGCTGCGGAGCCTAATATCCTGCGGCCCGCTTCGGCAAGCCCTACCGGCGGAAAATTAAACCGAGCACAAAACCGACCCCGAGTGCGGTTAACACCGCCTTTGTAGGGTTCTCGCGGACGTATTGTTTGCTGTCGTCCTGAAAACTGCGGATGCGATGGAGCGCCTCATCCCGTATCTCTTCCACCCGGCCGCGATATTCATCGGCCGTTGCACCTGCGGACGAGCGGAGATCTTCCGTCGCTTTGCGGACGTGCTTCACACCATGCTCCGCTTTTGCTTCAGCCTCAGGCGCAACTGGGGGGCCTTCATTCGTTGGATTCTCGTTAGCCATAGGTTCTCTCTCCTGCGTGATTCGTTTAAACTTTCGGTGCCGAGGCTTCGCTGACCGTGCTGATATCTTCAGCGCCGGCAGCTTTGAAAATGTCCTTCGCCCGATCAACGTCTTCGCTTTCATCCGCGTGCACCGCGATCAGGTAATTCCCCTTTTTCAACTTCTCTTCATAACGCTTTGCCTCGATCTCCGGAATGCCGAGGCCGATCAAACCGCCGACGACACCTCCAGTGGCTGTTCCGACCGCCACCCCACTAAGCGCCGCCATAATTGGACCGGCGGCGATAAGTGGACCCATGCCAGGAATTGCCAACGCGCCGATTCCTACCAGCAACCCGATCACGCCGCCGATGGTGCCGCCAGTAGCTGCACCAGTCGTCGCACCCTCCGGCGCCTTTGTCGCTTTAACGTGACCAACGTCACGCGTACCGCCTGTGTCAGGCATGAGCACTGAAATTTCCGAGGTTGCAAAACCTTGAGCTTGAAGCTGCTCAACAATTCGCTCCGCCTGGCCGAGTGTAGTTGCAATACCAAATACTGATTTAGACATGATACTTTCCTTTCGTTTGTGTGAGATTATTTGTTGCTTACTTCGAGTTGATCATCGATCTGAGCGTCGCCAGCGGCTGACCTCGCAAGCTGATCGATTTTTGCTTTCTCCTGCACAGTCTTCACGGGTCCACGGAGTGTAACATGGCCGTTGACAGTAATGACTTTGATGTTCTTCGCAGTCGCTGAAAGGCCGCTATCTTTCATTAACGCCTGCCGGATAGCCTGCGTGATTTTTAAATCCGTGGAGCTGTTTGACTGGTCGCCGGAAGTCTTTGTTTCGCCCGAGCGATCGCGCTCGTTTGTTGCCGTGTTATCAGGTGCCAACTTCTTATTATCGGCAGCCATTGCCGCCAGGGCAAACGCGGCGAGATAAGCTATAGCTAGTAAAGTTCGTTTCATAAGTTTTTTAGAGTTGAAGTTGTAGAATGTCGGTCGTTGATCGCAACCGTCATTCCGACTGGTTGTATTTCCTTTATTGTTTTAGTCAGGACGTATTCTGTCTGTCCTTGCTTGCACTTAGGTCGTTAGACGTTCGCCCACAAAACCTATGTGCAACCTCGCAGCAGAAAGATCAGGAGCAAAATCGGAATGGGAATTCCGAGAAGCCAAAGTAAAATGTACCCAGTCGCTCCCGCTTGTTTGATTCGATTCATTAAACGCATCTCAGTATCCTTTCTTAATGTTATCGGGTTAAACGTTCGTGTACACACGAATGGCCCTGTAATTGCTAAAATCGACGATCGGGGTGATGGATGATTGTCTTATGAGGCAAAAACTTAGAGTAACATACTTACTGCCTCACCTATGGTTTGTTGTAAGGGTGCAAGCAATCGACTTGTGAGGATCTACACTAGGTAATAAGCCTTCTGTGAAGATGCACGATAAAATGCTGTTGGAGCCGCCATTGCCGCCGATGGAAGCTCGTTCAGTCGAGGAGATTCCGACTGACGACGGGTGGCAATATGAGCCAAAGTGGGATGGGTTTCGCTGTCTCGCTTTTCGCGACGGCGAGCAGATTTACTTGCAATCAAAGAACGGTCAGCCGCTCGCGCGTTATTTTCCGGATGTCGCGGATGCTGTCGCTGCATTGCCTGCGAAACAATTTGTGCTCGACGGCGAGCTCGTTGTTCCCGTGAACGGCGCACTTTCCTTCGATGAATTGCAACTCCGTTTGCACCCCGCTGCAAGTCGCGTTCAGAAACTGGCTAAAGCTCATCCGGCGACCTACATCGTTTTCGATCTGCTGGCGCAAAACGGGCAACGCCATTTGCAGCGAACACTGGGTGAACGCCGGCAATTTCTCGAAGACTTCGCGCGTTCCAATTTCAGGTCGGCCAAAAATGTCCGGCTTTCTCCGGCCACGACCGACCTCCGACTCGCGAATAAATGGTTCAAAAGAACCGGCGGCGATCTTGATGGAATCATCGCGAAGCGTCTCGATGCTGTCTACGCTTCGGGCGAGCGCACGGCAGCGGTCAAGGTGAAGCAAATTCGCACAGCCGATTGCGTTGTCGGCGGATTTCGATACGCACGCGGCGCACGCGTGATCGGTTCTCTTTTACTCGGCCTCTACGGTGACGATGGCTTGCTCCACCATGTTGGATTCACGTCCGCTTTCACCAAATTACAGCGACGCGATTTAACGAAACGATTTGAAGCGCTAAGAAAAACACCTGGCTTCACTGGCAACGCGCCTGGAGGACCGAGCCGTTGGAGCACGGACCGCACTGGCGAATGGGAGCCAGTCGCTCCGCGAGTGGTGATCGAGGTTGCGTATGACCATTTTACCGGTGGCCGATTCCGGCACGGCACAAAATTTCTTCGCTGGCGTCCCGACAAAGACCCTCGCCAGTGTACGATGGATCAAGTGGAGCATCGCGAAGGTAAATCACTCGCGCTTTTGCAGCACTAAAAGTTCGGAGGTCGCTTCTCCGAAAAGCTTCATTAGTTGCGTATTGTGAACTTTTTAGACAACCAAACATTCTGCGGGAGTCGAACTGAAACTAAAACCTATGAAGAAATACCTATTGTGTTTTATCAGCGCCATTATGGCCATGGCGTTTATCGCTTCTTGCCAACAGCAGGGAACAACTGCGACCACAACTGCCCCCGCAGCAGCCAAAGCCACGCCGACGCCATCGCCGAAGCGGCACAAGGCCGCAAAAAGAAATCCGCCGAAGACAGAGGGTTCAGTTGAGATGCCCTCGCCGTCGCCTGCGGAATCACCTGCGCCGACGCCGTAAGCTGCGACAGCGTGACTTAGGGCCATGGTGGGTAAAGTTTGCGATGAGCTAGCCACTCGGCTAGCGAAGGCGGGAACTGCATCCTTCTTGCTGCCTCGGTTCATATAAAGCCGCGTTAACCGCAGGGATCTCTAACTCTTCGCTAGTCGCGGACTGTCGCGCGAAGAAACTTTGAAACTGCCCTCTCGACCGCGCGCAGATTGATATTCTCAGGGGTTTTGATTGCTTGGTTGAGCCCGGCAATTTGTGTCCTCGTTACATACGCTTCGAGGATTGCCGGATGCACGTAACATTTGCGGCAAACTGCCGCTGTATTGCCGAGAAGTCGTGCCACCGCGCAAATCGCCGTCTTCAAATTCGCCTTCGCTTGTTTCTTTGTTTCGAACTCGCTTTGGGCGGTGAGTGCTATCGCGGCCAGGACCGTTCCCGCCCAAGTCCGGAAATCTTTTGCGCTGAAATTCTCGCTCGTGATCTCCCGCAAATAGTCGTTTACGTCCTGTGATGTTACGTTCCGCGGTTCGCCATCATCGCTGACGTACTGGAATAAGTCCTGACCTGGTAAGTCCTGGCACTTTGAGACAATTTTCGCGATTCGGCGATCGGTTATGTCTACTTCGTGTTGCCGCCCACTCTTTCCGCGAAAACGAAAACGCAGGTGTGGTCCTCTGACGCTCACATGCCGATTTTTTATTGTGGTTAAGCCAAATGATTTGTTCTCTCTAGCGTACTCTTCATTGCCGATACGAATGAAAGTTCGTTCCAGCAGTCGCACAACGGTGGCGAGCACTTTTTCCCGAGGCAAACCACGTAATTTGAGGTCCTTGGCGACGCGCCGGCGAATTTTTGGCAGCGCTTTCGCGAAGGCTGCGAGACGATCGAACTTATTTTCATCGCGCAACTCGCGCCAGCGCTCGTGATAGCGATATTGCTTCCGACGACGGGCATCGCGACCGGTCGCCTGGATATGGCCGGCCGGCGACGGACAAATCCAGACATCCGTCCACGCTGGAGGAATGGCGAGACGTTTAATTCGGAGGAGCCGTTGTTCGTCCCGGATTCGTTTGCCTTGGGTATCTAAATACTCGAATTCACCATTGCGCGCCTTGCGCGTATAGCCCGGACGATCATCGCTAACGTAATTCAGGCCGGCTTCCTCCGCCGCCTCTGCGGATTCAATAGCCACGCTATTTTCGACGTTCGTCCCGTTACCGCTCTCTGTCCCAGGCGCCCCCATCGGAAAAACCGTCACTGTGAGCTATTCCTGCCTGCAAACGCTTCAGGCACTGCTCGCATCCGTTCGGCTTCGAGCCGCTCAATTTGTTGTTCAGCGCAACGCTGTACCTCTTCGAAATGATAGCCGTTCAGCTGCGGCAAATTCGCCGCGGCCAGCGCGCGCCACATCAGTTTCTTTCCAGTGACTCCCATGATTAGCCCTTCCAGCGTGAGCATCAATCCTACGCTGCGCGGCTCATCGCCCGCGACCATCAATCGCACGCGACCAACCTTTTCAGCGGCCCATGCGCCAGCCTGCCGCACGTTGCTTTCTTCGATCCCAAGAGAGTGCATGACCTCGCGTAGCTTTTCCTGATCTTGGCGGATTTCGGCTTTGATGTCCCTGAAGAAGTCAGCAAGCTGCTCCCCATCATGAACGCGTACCCAGTGCTCAAGCAGTTCCAGCGCGCTCACGGAGCCGGCGAGATGATCGTTCAAGTATGAATCCAATTCTTTCACGGAATCAAAATTCAGATCGGTGCCAGCGGTTCTTCTGCGGGGCCGGCGATCACTTCACCGGTAGGTTTGAAACGCGAGCCGTGACAAGGACAATCCCAAGTCGATTCAGCAGAGTTCCACCTGACGAGGCAGCCAAGGTGTGTGCAAACAGGCGACAGCCGGTGGACCTTCCCGTTGCGGCCACGAAATGCGGCAACTTTTTTCCCGCGCGAACCAACAATCATCCCGTCGCCAGGTTTTAGTTCTCTAACGGAATCAGCTTCGGGACGAGCGAGCCGATCTTTGATCATATAGTACGGATAATCCTTGTTTTCCCGCAGATAATTCCACGTCGTGCCTTTGATTTTTTTCCGGTCTACGGCAAACAGGTCCGTCCACGGATTTTTTCGTTCTGTAATCCAATCGCGCGCCATCATGGCCGCTACTGTTCCAAATGTAATGCCGTTGCCGCAATAGCCGGTAGCCACAAACTGGTGCTCGGCATTCTCGCCGATATAAGGCAAGCCGTCCGGAGTACTGATAACCTGTCCGGACCAGCGATGATCGATATGCGCCTTCGAGATGATCCTTTTCAACCGCGCTAGCAAACGGGCATACGCTTTTGTAGTCGCCTTCTTTTGTCCTGTCTTGTGATCTTCACCGCCGTACAGGATGTAATCGAAGCGGGGATGCCGATCGGCTCGCAGATAATCGTACGGCTCCCGCGTGTCCCAGAAAAGCGCTTCCGGCACCGTGTTAGGCGGGACTCGAGCGCCAAACGCGTAGCTGGTATAGAGAGACAGTTTTGTCTGGAACAGGGTGGCGCTGGTAATGCTGGCCAAGCCAACAAGTGGATTGTTCGTTGCCATCACCACTCGATCGAAATTGATCCAATTGCGATTCACTTTAACTCGGCGCTTCTTCGCATCGAACTTTGTCGCCGCGCTCTTTTCAAAAACGTGCGAACCGTCGCCCGGAATTTTTTGAACCAAACCTCGAAGATATTTCCTCGGATGGAACTTGGCTTGATTAGCAAACCGCACCCCCGGCAAATTGAAGTACGGGACAGACTTTAAGTAAGTGGCGTCGAATCCAAGCTTCACAGCGACATCAGCTTCTTTCTTTAGTGACGACACGTCCCTTTTGGAAAAGCCTTCGGCGCAAACGTGCAAATACGCGGGAACGCGCGCAAATTCGCAGTCGATGTCTTCCTTGTTGACGATGCTCTCGATCTTATCGATCGCCGCGGCTCCTGCGTCCCAGGCGGCTTGTGCGTGATCGTCGCCAAAATTTCGAGCCAATTCCTGGAGCTCGACGTCGATGATATAGGTAAGGTGAGCAGTTGTATGGCCGGTGTCGATTGACGCCACACGCTCGCGCTCGATTAGGGCGACTGTCGCTCCCGCCTTTTTCAGGAGATAGGCCGCGGTGATACCAGTAATACCGGCTCCGATGACAACAACGTCGACATTTATGTTCTTCTGTAGCTTCGGGAACCTCCGAATAGGTGTGCTTTCGATCCAAAAAGGAACATTCCTCATCTTCCATTGTTCGGTGCGCATGTGCACTTTAGCCGTGCGCAAAGGCTCGTCTTGCTGAGAGGAGAATTTTCAGAGGAATGAAAGAGGCACGCGGACAGCACGCGGCATGCGACTAAATTTGTATGAAAGAGCAAGACAAAATTATCGATAACTTGATCGAAACGCTCAAAGACGGTCAGGAGGGTTTCAAACAAGCAGCTGAAAGTGTGAAGAACCCGCAGTTGAAAGCAGTCTTCGACGAATATTCGCGCCAACGCGGGCGCTTCGCGGGCGAGCTGCGGAGTAAAGCCCAGAGCGCAGATGAACGAGAGTCCAAAATGAGCGGCAGCGCCGCCGGCGCATTACACCGCGGTTGGATTAACTTGAAATCCGCTGTCACCCAAGGTGATGACCATGCCATTTTGGCTGAATGCGAGCGGGGCGAAGATTCCGCTGTCGAAGAATTTAGGAAAGCGCTCAATGATGATCTCTCCGTACCGGTGCAAGAGATGGTGTCCCGGCAGTACGCCGAGATCAAACAGGCGCATGACCGCGTGAAGCACCTGCGCGATGCCGCCAAGAAAAGCTAATTCGGGCTAAAATCGGTCGGGGCGGTCTGGAGTTGAGGCGGCTAGAGACGTCCCAGCAGCCACAAAATCAGTACGATCAAGAGGATGAGCCCCAAGCCTCCGCTTGGATAGTAACCCCAGCCTGAGCTGTACGGCCATGTCGGCAGCGCGCCGAGTAACAGAATGATGAGGATCAGTATCAGAATTGTGCGCATGGGGTCAGATTAACTTGGCCTAGCGCGAAACGGCAATTCTTTTGTCTGAGTTGCATCTCTAGCAACCTTCGAAGCGCAAAGTCCGCCGTTGATTTGAGCTGCGAAAGATGGCGCTGACGTCCTCCACAATCTTCCTACATCCAAACGCGTCGCTGGAGGCGAAACATTTTAGTATGCCAGAAGAAGAAACAGTTGAACGGGCGCGCGAAGACGAGCGCGAGGGCAAGGCGCCTTCCACTCAAGCGGGCGAGTTTGTCCGCGAAGAAATGGAACACATTCGAGAAGGTGAACACGGCGCACGCTCGCCAGAGCAGGCCATCGCCATTGGTCTCTCCAAGGCGCGCCGGGCGGGAGTAAAGTTGCCGCCGCCGAAGCGCGGCAAAGAACGAACAAAACGTCAGGCGAAGCGCGATCTTACAAAAGGGCGTGCTGGTCGCCGTAAAAAGCCTTCGGCGAAACGCTCCCGCGCAACCAAACGTGCGCTCAAGCGCGAGAGCCGTCGGTCAGCGTCTAAGCGAGCGTTGTCGAAACACGCGAAGCGAGTTGCGCGCCAACGCTCCGCACGGTCGCGCTCGGCCGCGGCAAAGAAAGCAGCACGCACGCGGAAGCGCCGCCGCTGAAACGGTAGCGTGATTCGCGGCGCGCGGAGGAACTGATGCCTAAAGAAAAGAAGCTTCAGCCGCCGCAACACCAACGACAGCAACCTGGCCGCGAACACAAGATGAAGCCGCGGCCGCGAGCCGAGGACGAAAAGCATCGGGGCAGTGGAAAATTGCAAGATAAGGTGGCGATCATCACGGGCGGCGACAGCGGGATCGGTCGCGCGGTTGCCATCGCCTTCGCCAAGGAAGGCGCAGATGTTTCAGTCGTTTACCTCGAAGAGAAGAAGGATGCTAATGAAACCAAGCGCCTGGTAGAAGAACACGGGCGCAAATGTCTCTTGATCGAAGGCGACGTTGGCCAGGAACAGTTTTGTCGAAAAGTTGTCGAGCAAACTATGAACGAGTTTGCCAAGATCGATATCCTCATAAATAACGCGGCCGAACAACACCTGCAGGAGTCAATTGAGAAAATCACCGAGAAACAACTCGAGCGAACGTTTCGAACAAATATTTTCTCCTTTTTCTTCATGGCAAAGGCAGCCGTGAAACATTTGAAAAAAGGGGCTGCCATTATCAACACGACTTCGGTCACTGCATACAAAGGCAGCGCGCATCTGGTCGATTACTCTTCGACCAAGGGTGCAATAACATCCTTTACCCGCTCGCTCTCGCAGGCGTTAGCCGACAAATGCATTCGCGTGAATGGCGTCGCTCCGGGGCCGGTCTGGACGCCGCTCATTCCATCGACGTTTCCGGCAAAGGAGGTCGAAACATTTGGGGCCGACGTTCCGCTGAGTCGACCTGGTCAACCCGAGGAGATCGCGCCGAGTTATGTGTTTCTCGCATCCGACGATTCTTCATACATGACTGGCCAGGTTTTACATCCAAACGGCGGGACAATAGTAAATGGCTAACCTCCAGCTGAGGGTCTTACTCAACTCGGCTCACTTGTTCCCTAAGAGACATGACAACTGGAAAACAACGAGCAGCTGCCAAGCGGAACATCAAAAAAGCGGCTAAAGCTGCACGGCGAAAAAAAACGATTGCGCATTTGTCGAGAAAGACGCGCACCGCTCTCGGCAAAGAAGGGGCGAAGGCTGCACGAAAGAAACGAACGCGCACAAAATGAAGTCGATTCACGTTCTTAGAGTATCTAATCGCGATCGCCTCGATCTGGCGTCAAAAGCGCAATCCTCGATTACAACGCGTAATGCCCCGTCCCGCTAAAAAGAGTCTGCTGAAGCGTTTTTTTTCGATTCTTGGACCGGGTCTTGTTACCGGCGCTGCTGACAACGATCCGTCCGGTATCGCTACCTATTCGATTGCTGGTGCGCAGCTCGGCATGTCACTTCTCTGGACAGCGTTTGTGACATGGCCACTGATGGGTTTCGTCCAGCTCATGTGCGCACGTATTGGGATGGTGACGGGCCGCGGACTCGCCGGCGCCTTACGTCAGATCTGCCCGCGCTGGCTCTTATTTATCGCTGCGGCGGCATTGTTCGGAGCCAATGTCGTCACGATCGGCGCCGATCTCGCCGGCATGTCAGATGCAGGCCAAATGCTTACTGGAATCAATTCACATTTTCTCACGATCTTTTTCGGAGTAGCCATCACGCTCGCTACAATTTATTTCCGCTATTACCAAATCGCTTCCATTTTGAAATGGCTCACTCTCGTACTTTTTGCTTACGTCCTTACCGCCTTCATCCTCAAACCAAATGTGGGAAGCGTTTTGTATCATACGTTCGTTCCATCGTGGCCGCGCGGACACAGTGCATGGCAAAGTCTCGTTGCGGTTCTCGGCACCACCATCAGCCCCTATCTGTTCTTCTGGCAGGCTTCCCAGGAAGTGGAAGAGGAGAAAGCCATGGGAAGGCGAATGCTAATCTCGCGTGAAGGGGCAACTAAGCGCGAAATTTTGGATCGCCGGATTGACGTGGGCGCAGGAACATTCTTTTCCAATCTTGTGATGTACTTTATTATCCTGACGACGGCGCTTACGCTGTACCCGCACAATGAGAGGAATATTGAAAGTTCACGTCAAGTTGCGGAAGCGCTCCGACCGTTAGCGGGCCCATTCGCTGCGATTCTTTATACAGTCGGGCTTATCGGCGTCGGGCTATTGGCGATTCCTATCCTCGCCGGTTCAAGTGCATACGCGTTCGCCGAAACATTTGCTTGGAAACAAGGTTTGGACATGCCGGTTACGTCGGCACGCTATTTTTATGGGGTCATTAGCGTATCGACTCTGCTCGGCATCGCGATGGTCTTTGTGAAAATCAACCCGATTAAGGCACTTTTTGGGGCGGCTGTTATCAATGGCGTGCTCGCACCGTTTCTTTTGATCGGCATTTTGATCGTGGCGTCCAATCGCAAGTTAATGCAACGTCAGCCGAGCCCTTGGCTGTCCCGCATCGTAGTCGGCCTTACAGCCGCCATCATGTTGGTTGCTGCTGGCGCGATGTTTTTTTTGTGAGACTTCGACCGCGCCTATTTGCGGCCACCTTTTCTCCCACCCTTGCGAGAACTTGCTTTGCTCCGTTTTTTCCCGCGGCCTCCTCCGCCTTTTTTCCGGCCACCCCGATCTGATTTATTTACTGTTGCCCATGCGCGCCGCTCGGCTTCTTTGCTGCTGACGCCACGTTTTTCATAATCCTTCTCGATGTGACTCGCTTTCCGCTTTTGCTTGGACGTGTATTTCTTTTTGCTTCCCCTTGCCATCGATGACCTCCATTTAGCTGCACTATGAGAACGCGTTTCGCACGGCGGTTGGATTTAAGTTTGCTCACGGCCTCGAAGCGCGCGCGTGTGGAAGTTTCAGGGCTGTGATGGAACGTTAAGCTATGAACATGTTCTCACAATTGCTTCAACCGTTACTTGGAATAGGCGTACAACCAAAAGATTTAACATTTCTACAAGTTTCAAACCGCGCGGTAGTCGTTTTCATCGCGGCTCTCATAATGGTGAGGCTGAGCAGTAAACGTTCGCTTGCAGAGAAAACGGCGTTCGATGCTGTCTTAGTGGTCATCATCGGCTCCATGCTGGCACGCGTCATTAATGGATCAGAGGCTTTTTTTCCGACGCTGGGCACGGGATTCGTTCTGGTGTTACTGCATCGGCTTTTCGGTCTCGCCGCGTACTATTCACATGCTTTTGGATTCCTGGTGAAGGGAACACCAACGGTGATAGTGCAGAATGGCAGGCTGGAGCGCAAAAACATGTTCTGGAATCACATTTCTAAACATGATCTCGAAGAAGACATGCGGCTCGAAGTGCAAATCGACGACCTGTCAAAGATAAAAACTGCACGGCTCGAACGCAGCGGCGACATCAGCTTCATTAAAACTGCGCAGTCTTGAGCTCGTTCTTCTGGGCTATTCTACCCCATTGCGGGAAGCAGGCGCGGGCATAAACTAGAACATTCTTGTTTCATTGGTTAGACGGCCAGGGTGGCGAAATTGGCAGACGCGCCAGACTTAGGATCTGGTGGAGCAATCCTTAGGGGTTCGAGTCCCCTCCC
>Ga0137403_10006636_pt1 | contig 13209 bp, 12 predicted proteins | sample CZOMad2_1_16fung_FD_122057 | JGI IMG/M metagenome (GOLD analysis project Ga0137403, IMG submission 122057) | Vadose zone soil fungal communities from Angelo Coast Range Reserve, California, USA - CZOMad2_1_16fungal (Hybrid Assembly) | ecosystem: Environmental > Terrestrial > Soil > Vadose zone... | reverse complement strand
CCGCCGATGTGCTCAAGGCCCCAGTGGAAGGGCTGGACGCGGCGATTGTCGTCGGTGGTCCAGCGGCGGTGCTCGTAGCGGCGGATTCTGCGTTCGAACCAATTCATGACAAGAGTCGACAGTTCACAGTTTACAGTCAAGAATTGGCAAAGAAAAAGGCGGATGGGCTCAAAGAGGGAAAACGAAGGATTTCAACACAGCGTTCGCAGCGGTCCACAGAGAACCAAGGAGAAGAAAGCGTTAGGGATGAGGCACGAAGGGTAGTGTGGTTCATTGAGGGAGTACTGTACCTATGAGAGAGTCAAAATGTGGTGATCTTCTTCATTTTTCTATTCGGCATCGTTGTTGGAAGCTTCCTGAATGTCTGCATCACGCGGATTCCGGAGGAAATATCCATCGTTTCACCCGGATCGCGCTGCCCGCGTTGTAAGACCGCGATCAAGCCGTACGACAACGTGCCGGTGTTTGGATGGCTGTGGCTGCGCGGGAAGTGCCGCGCATGCGGGCAGCCGATTTCGCCGATGTATCCCTTGATTGAATTGAGCACGGGGCTGCTGTTTGTGGCGGCGTATTTGGACTTCGGGATTACGCAGGCCACAGTGAAATGGCTTTTTTTTACCTGCCTGGTGATTGTCCTGACGGTGACGGATTTGCGCGTCCGGATGCTGCCAGACGCGATCAATTGGCCGGGTTTCGCGGCGGGTCTGTTGTTTTCCGCGTTTGTGCCGCCGAACGATGGGATCGCGCAGTTTCTTGGCTATCGATTTTTTCAGGTGGGGCTGCCGGGAGCGGCGGCGGGAATTCTGGATGGGCTCATTGGCGCGGCGTTTGGAAGTTTTCTGCTGCTGGGACTGGCGAAGGCATACAAGGCAGCGCGCGGCCGTGAAGGCATGGGCATGGGCGACGTGAAAATGATGGCGATGGTTGGAGCGTTTCTGGGCTTGCGCGGGACTTTCCTGGCCATCCTGGTAGGAAGTCTTCTTGGAAGCGTGATCGGCTTGAGCGTCGTGCTGGCGCTGTACCTGGGGGGCTGGAGGAGCGCGCTAGCGAAGCGCGCGAGGCGGCGCGGACTGGGGACAGAGCGTGGTTTGCGATGGGCGATTGCGAGCCAGTACCAATTGCCGTTGGGCACGTTTCTGGGGATTGGGGCGCTGGCGATTGTATATGCGACGCCCGTCGTGTCGGCGCGGTGGCCGATTTTCCGATGAATCGCCGGATAGTCATGCGAGTTCAAAGTTGAAAGCGGGAAAGAAAAGGAAAAGATAACGCGGAGAAGCGAAGAAATGCAGAGGCACGCAGAAAGAGAAACAAGATTCGAATGCCCGGACTGATGCTGGCAACACTCCAAAACGCAAACAACACGCAGCACCTGTGGACGCTGGCCGCGGAGATGGGGATTGCCTTCCTGGCGGTCTTGGGGCTTGTGTTTTTCTTTTTGCGCAAGTTTTTTCAAAGCAGGCGCGAAGAGCAAAAACAGGAATTTGCAACCAGCGCACCGCGAACGGAGAATCCTTCGGCGTTTATGGCCGCATCGATGCAGGGGGTGATTCAGAAACTGCGGGAGCAGGAGAAAGAACTAGAGCGGCTGCACAGGATTGAAAAGGAACGCGCGGAACAGACCGAGCGACTGAGCGAGGAAGTGACGCGGAACATGCCGGCGGGGCTGCTGGTGGTGAATGCGACGGGGATTATTTCAACTTCGAATCCTGCAGCGGAGCAAGTGCTGGGAATTCGCGGGCTGGGATTCCGGCGGTATAGCGAAGCGCTGGGCGAGGACTCGGACTTGACGAAGCTGGTGGCGGAATGCCTCTCGTCGGGAAAGATTTACCGGCGCGAGGAAGTGGAGCACCTACCGCCGGCGGGAGACACGCGGCATCTGGGCGTGACCATTTCGCCGATCCGGCGCGGCACAGAAAGCATCAGCGGCGCGATCTGTCTGTTGACCGATTTGACGGAGCTTGCGGCGCTGCAGCAACGGATGCAACTGAAGGAAAACCTGGCCGCCCTGGGAGAGCTGTCCGCGGGCATCGCGCACGAGTTCAAGAATGCGCTGGCGACAATTTCCGGCTATGCGCAGCTGATTCCAGAGGCATCGGAAAAGGATGCTTCGGAATATGCGGGACGCATCCTGCGGCAGACGAGGGATATTACGCACGTGGTGGCAGAGTTTTTGAAGTACGCGAGGCCGCTGGAGATTCCGGACGACATGGTGACGCTGCAGACGGTCGTGGAGCGCGTGGTGGCTGAAGTGGGGGAGGCGCTTCCACAAGTGAAGATCCGTTTCGAAGGGACATTTGGGGAGGTGGAGGGAGACGAGGGATTTTTGAGGCAGGCGCTCCTGAACCTGGCGCGGAATGCAGCGGAAGCTTGCGCGTCGGCAGAACACGGCGGGAAGGTGCTGGTGCGAGGCGAGGTCGCGCGCGGAGATGAGGCTGGTTCACAGCAGATTACGGTGTTTGACAACGGTCCGGGGATCGGGGCAACCGCGATGCTGAAACTGTTTCGGCCGTTTTTTACGACGAAGTCGAATGGGACGGGGCTGGGGCTGGCGGTGGTGCAGAAGATCATCGTGCAACACGGAGGACAGGTGCAGGCGCGGAACCGCCCTGAAGGCGGGGCCGCGTTTATAGTTACGTTACCGCTGCCGCGAAGGGTGGCAGAAGCAGTAGAATCTAGGAAGGACAGCATCTAATTCTGAAGACTCGTGACTGGTGACTGACATAGGTCTATGGTGAAGTTCTTGTGTTGTAGGGCTGCGGACGGCCCCGAGAAAGTAGGGCTAGATGACCATGAAAGCTTGGATGAAGATTTTGATAATTGTTCCGACGCTATGCGTGGCGGGTATGGTGACGTACGCGCAATCGCAGGGTTCCTCGCAACAATCGGGCAGCGATCCGGTGGCGGATGCAGCGCGAAAGGCGCGTGAGGACAAGAAAAACGCCGCGAAGCCGAAAAAAGTTTACACGGACGACGATGTCAAGCCTGCGGCAGCGGCGGCAGCAAAAGCTGCTACTTCTGCCCCAAGCGATGCCAGCGGAGCTGCGACGACGGGCGCCGCGGGGCCGCAGAAGACGGATGACGGCGGGGCAAAGGAAGATCCCAACAGCGAGCAGGCCTGGCGGAAGCGGTTCAGAGAGCAGCGCGAAAAGCTGGCGAAAGCCGAAACCGAGCTGGATGTACTACAACGCGAGTCGCAGAAATCGCAGTTGGAGTACTACCCGGATCCACAGAAGGCGTTGAGCGAGCAGAACACACGCAAAGACATCAACGAGAAAATGGCCAAGATCGCGGCGAAGCAGCAGGAGATTGCTCAGCTCAAGCAGGGGCTTGAAGATTTGGAAGACCAACTGAGAAAATCGCACGGCGATCCGGGGTGGGCGCGGTAGTCGAGATGAAGTTGTAAGTCGTAAGATTTTAGGAAAATCCTTCAATTCCGAAACCTGGAACTGGGCGGAAATGCTGCCCACGCTTGATGGGGCAGCGTCTGCTTGGTCGTGCAGGTGCGCTGCTTCCCTTCTCTGCACACTTGTCACTCGTAGTTCCCTGACGACAGCGGGATTCGTGGTAGAAACGAGAGAGATGGAACCTCTCCTCCTTGTCGAAGATAAGAATGAGCTGCGCGCAATGCTGCGGAAGGCATTGGAGCGCGCGGGGTATGAGGTGGACGAAGCGCCGGATGGCGCCGCGGCCATTCAAAAGGTGCGCGCAAGGAGATATCTGCTGGTCATTACCGATTTGAAGATGCCCGGGGCTTCGGGGCTGGACGTTCTGCGCGAAACGAAACAGGCGGATGCGACGATACCGGTGATCCTGCTGACCGCGTTTGGGTCCGTGGAGGAAGCGGTAGCGGCAATGAAGGACGGGGCTTACGACTTTCTGCAAAAGCCGGTGGATCTGGACCATTTGAAATTGCTGGTGCAACGCGCGGCGCAGCAACAGGAGCTGCTGCGGGAGAATTTGCTGCTGCGCGAGGAATATGCGACGCGGTACGGGTTTCCGCGGATCGTGGGGGAAGATGCTTCCATCCGCGAAGTGAGCCAGCAGATTCAGAAAGTGGCCGCGACGGATTCGACTTGTTTGTTGCTCGGGGAGAGCGGGACGGGCAAAGAGTTGTTCGCACTGGCGATCCACCATCTATCGCCGCGGCGCGAGAAACCGTTCGTGGCGCTGAATTGCGCGGCGATTCCGGAAGGGCTCGTCGAGAACGAATTGTTTGGCCATGAGCGCGGGGCGTTCACGGGGGCGGGAGCGCGCAAAGTCGGAAAAATGGATATGGCGCATCGGGGGACGCTGTTTCTGGATGAAATTGGCGAATTGCCGCTGGCGATTCAGGCAAAATTGCTGCGCGTGCTGGAGGAACGAAGATTCGAACGGGTGGGCGGAACACAGTCGATCGAGGTGGACGTTCGAATCGTGGTGGCGACCAACCGGGATTTGCAGAAGCTGACGCAAGAGAAAATGTTCCGCGAGGATTTGTATTTTCGGATTTCGGCGGTGCCGATGACGATTCCACCGCTGCGCGAGCGCGGAAACGACGTGCTGCTGCTGGCGGAGCACTTTCTGGAAAAATTCAAACGGGAGTTCGGAAAGCCTGGACTTGAGCTATCGGCGGAGGCCAAGGAGCGATTGTTGCACTACCGGTGGCCAGGAAACGTTCGTGAATTACAGAACACGCTGGAGCGGGCGGTGATTCTCGCGGATGGGTTGGGCATCCAGGCAGATGGGTTGCAATTGCCGGCAACGAAGCCGGACGCGGACAAGCTGCCGGCGGGAATGCTGCGGGAGGATTTCAAGTGGGATGGTTCGCTCGAAGAGGTGCGGGAACGAGCGGCGAGCCAGGTAGAAAAGGTTTTGCTGGAAAGCACCATGCGCGAGTGCAAGTGGAACAAGACGCGGGCGGCGGAGAAGCTGGGGATTTCGCCGAAGACGCTGCTGGCGAAGCTGCGGGGGGCTGGGTTGGAGGAGTGATTGGTGTCAGCGAAACCAAGTCTGATTGCCGCTTTGTGCGTGGCCTTCGCATTCGTTCCATTGCTGATAACGGCATACTATATCCACGCGGACTTAGAACTCTCCGGTTGGTCAATGTTGTTCAATCCCATCAATTTTGCTGCATTTCTCTGGGTTGGTATCACCTACCTTCATTATCGTCATGCGAAGACCAAGAGCGCGGCTTGGATATTTGCCTTGTTTCCAGTCGCATTCGCAGAGCCCGTCTTGCTCCTTTGCCTCTGGATATCGGTCAAGAATTTTACAAAGTGAGTAAAGGCGTCAGCGCGGGCGTGTGGCGGTGTGGAGAGCGACGGTGCCAAGGGTCCAGACGCGATAGTCGACGGATTGGTACCCGACGGCAGTAATGAGGGATGCGAGCTCTGCCGGGCGGAAGAAACGGGCAACGGATTTGGGCAGGTAGGAATAGGCGGCGGAGTCGCCGGAAATAAGGCCGCCGATTTTCGGCAGAACTTTGCAGAAATACCAGCGATAGAGATCTCCCAACAATCCATCAGGTGGTTCGGTGAATTCGAGGATGGCGAGGGTGCCGCCTGGTTTCATGACACGTTGAATTTCGCGCAGGCCGGCTTCGTAATTGGAGAGGTTTCGAAAGCCAAAGGCGGTGGTCACGAGGTCGAAGGAGGCGTCCGCGAAAGGCAGGCGCATGGCGTCGGCTTCGAGAAATGGAACGGGGGGCACGGTTTGTCCGGTTGCGGCTGCTGCCAGCGCGGCACTTTTCTGGTTTGCACGGACGAGCATAGCGTGAGCGAAATCCGCGCCGACGATGCGGGCTTTCCCGGCACGAGTGAGGGAGAACGCGAGATCGCCAGTTCCACAGCAGAGATCGAGAACAAGTGCATCAGGCTGGCTGAGAATGGGGCGGAGAAGTTTTGTGACGCGCGCGCGCCAGAGGCGATCGAGCTGCAAGGAAAGAAGATGATTCAGCAGATCGTAACGCGGAGCGATGCGCGTAAACATCTCGCGAACTTTTATGGAGGCATCCGCTTCGGTGACGGCGCCTTCGGGACGAGTTCCCTTCACCGGTGCGGAGACCTCAGGCATGAGGTTTTCCCGAGAAGCGGCTGCTGGCTTCGACAAGTCGCGGTGTGAAATGGAGAACGCGTTCGACGACGTGCAGAGGGACCGTGTCGTAGGAGCGCGCTTTGCCGATGCGGGGCGAGAGCACGAAGCGAAGAATTCCGCTGCGCGTTTTCTTGTCGGCGCGCATGGCGTTGAGCAAAGCAGCGATGGGGACATGAGGCCAGGCCGGCAGCGGTCCGAGGCCTCGGATCAGGGCGACAATACGAGACACGTCATCGGCACGCGTCAATCCAAGCTCGTGGCCGAGGAAAGACGCGGCGATCATCCCCCAGGCCACGGCTTCCCCATGTTGATAGCGGCGGTAATGCGTAACGCTTTCGAGGGCGTGCGCGAAAGTGTGGCCGAAGTTCAGGATTTCGCGGAGGCCGGACTCGCGTTCGTCACGGCTGACGACTCGCGCTTTGATCTGGATATTGCGGGGGATGAGCTGGCCGAGTGCCGCGCGATCGCGACGTAAGATGCTTTCGAAGTTTTTCTCGAGCATCGCGAACATGGATGCGTCGGCAATAATGGCGTGCTTGATGACTTCGGCGAGGCCGCAGCGAAACTCGCGGTCCGGGAGCGTGCGGAGTAATTCGGGGTCGGTGAGCACGAGGCACGGCGGATAGAATGCGCCGACGAGATTTTTCCCTTCGGGGAGATTGACGCCGGTTTTGCCACCGATAGAACTGTCCACTTGCGCGACGACGGTTGTCGGCACGTGCACCAGAGTGATGCCGCGGAGAAGGGACGCCGCGACGAATCCAGCGACGTCGCCGACGACGCCACCTCCAACTGCAACGATGACAGACTTACGGTCTGCGCCGGATTTCACCAGAGATCGTGAAAGTAGCTCCACGGTATGCAGATTCTTTGCAGATTCGGCGTCGTTCATGAGATGGACTGAATTGCTGCCGGACAAGCGCAACCCCCGCCGGACGGAATTGCCAATGGCGCGCCAGACTTTCGGGGATGAAACCACGTGAACGCTGGAGAAGAGGCCGAGCTTGGCGATTTCGCGAGCTGCAAGACGGAGGACGCCTGCGCCCGCGACGACGGAGTAGTTTCCGGCTGATGACTTAACAGGAATGCGTTTGATCTGCATTTCGCGGACTTTTTCAATGTAACACACGAGTTTGCGCGATTCCTACGCGAGCCGAGTTTGGCGAGCGGCTTTCTTGCGAGGAGAGGAAAGACACGGGCGGGCTAGTGACGCAGGGAAAGCGGGCGGTACGCGGCTACTTGGATTGGAGTTGTTTCACGGATTCTAGAAAGACGTGGCCGACGATAGCCAGGGTCCTTGGGCTGATTTTGTCCAGAGAATCCTGCGAGGTGTGCCAGTAGCCGTTGTTCGTAAAGTCTCCGATGACGTCCACCGCGGGAATACCGCGCTTCAAGAAGGAATCATGGTCGTCCTCGGCGGACGTCGTGTCATTCCGAAAAATGGCCGAGTAACCCAGCTTGTCCGCGGTATTCCAAACGAGATCGATCAATGCCGGCGTGGAACTGGATTCGCGGAGGAACTGGGCCTTGCGGCCGCCGACGATATCAGCCAGCAGAAATGCTCTGATCTTTTTGATGTCACCGCTGATGGATAGGCGTGCGGCCATCTGGTGGCTGCCGTAGCGGCTGTCGGTCTCGCTCCATTGCTTCATGGCCTCTTCGCCGTCGAAGAAGGCGATCCAGACGGCGTATTTCCCATGCTGCGGGCAGAGCAGGCGGGCGAGTTCCAACATGACGGCGGTGGAGGACCCGCCATCGTCGGCGCCGACAAAGTTTTCCATGAGAAGGGTGTCGTAATGGGTGCCGAGCAGGAGTACGCCGGGCTTCTCGCCGGGAATTTTCACCAAGAAATTCTTCATCGGGAGACGGCCCACAGGAGTGTCCGCAGTGAAGGCGTCGGTCTCAACGTTGCAACCGTGGCTCTTCAATTCGGATTGCAGATAGTCCTGCAACTGCGTGAGCGCCTGGGAGCCGGAAGGGTGAGGACCGAAGCTGACTTGCTTGGCGACGTGCACGAAGGCGCGTTTGCCATCGAAGCCCCCGACTGTTTCGGGAGGAGGCGCGTCATCAGCGGCTTGCGGCGGCGCGGAGGCTGCGGTGCTCATGAAGGGCGGCTGAGCGGAGTTTGGTGAATCATTGCCGCCGGCTTTGCAGCCGGTCAAAGCGGCGGAAATCAAGCAAACCATGGTTGCAATCCGGAGAATGCTTTTCGAGGGCGACCCCATCTAGCGGGCCTCCGCGGGAGCAGCCAGCCGCTTTTCGCGGCGACGCACCACCATCCAGGACACTCCGACACCAAGGAAGTACAAGGCTACGAGCACAGCCATGAAGACCAACATGGTCATGGCATCCGGCGTGGGGGTAAGGATGGCTGCGAGAATGGCGATGACCAGAATGGCATAGCGGAAATTGTCCAGCAAAAACTTGGGCGTGACGATCCCAAAAAGCGAAAGAACGAATATGAGGACCGGCAATTCGAACACCAGCCCAAGACCCAGGAGCACCAACAGGGTCAAATCGAAATACTCGTTGATGCTAATCAAGGGCACGACCGGACCCTGAAAACTGATCAAGAACCGCAGGACATACGGCAGCGAAACGAAATATCCGAAGGCGATTCCCGCGAGAAACAGGAAAACCGTCGAGAACAGAAAGCCAGTGATGGCTTTACGCTCGTGCTTATAGAGCGCGGGAGCGACGAAGAGCCAAATCTGGTAAAGAATCCATGGGGAAGCGATGACCAGCCCCAGGTAAACGCTCAAGGTGATCAAAAGGTTCAGGTACCCGGCTGGATGTGTGTACACCAGTTTTTGCTCAAGTTTTGCCGCCGCGAGTGCTTTGAGCATGGGCCTGGTGATCCAATTGACAAAATGAGGCGCCGCAAACCAACCAATACCCGCCCCGATCGCAATCGAGATGAGCGAGTTGATGATGCGCTTGCGAAGTTCCGTGAGGTGCTCGAAAAAGGTCATCGCACCGGCGGGCTCATCGTCGGGTGTTGCGCTCTGCGGAGTGGGCAGGAGGTCGGACACGGGATCAGGCGGACTGCCTGGTATCGTGGGAAGTGTCACGCGAATCAGCTACCGAGGCAGATTCGGTGTCCGTGCCCGAGGGCGCGTCTGAGGAGCGCGCCACGGATTCCTCCACCGGCGAAATGACCAGTGATTCCGCTGCCGGGGGCTCCGAGTCGGTGGGAGCGGGGATTTGGGCCTGCTCGGCTGCGCCGGCGGAAGCAGCGGCAGCTTCTGCGACTTTCTTGCGCTCGGCCTGAAGAGTCTGGCGCTCCATTTCGCGCATCTCTTCTTCGAACGCGCCCCTGAAGTCCGCGGAGGCCTTGCGGAATTCCGCCATGAGCTTCCCCAGGCCGCGGGCAAGCTCGGGAAGCTTCTGCGGCCCGAAAACGACAAGGACCACGATAAACACCACGATCATGTGGGGGACGCTCAACATTGCGCTTAGGCACCGTCTAAGGGGCCTATGGGCATCATAGAAAGGGCGTCAGTCAGTGTCAAACCAGAGTTTACGGTGTGCTATAATTTCTTATTGAGCTGTCGCGCGAGGTAAAGATGAATTCAGAGCGTCGCGGACTTGTAATCGTGTTGGGCGTGCTGCTGCTGTCGGCCGTGCTGGGGGGCGTTTATGGGCCCAACGTCAGGGCTACGACCGCCACGGCTGATGACTATCAAACGGCCGTCCGGGAATTCACCCGGGTTCTGGACGTGGTCCAGAACAACTACGCCGACAACGTGGACGTGGACAAGGCCGTGTACCAGGGCGCTATTCCGGGCATGCTGCGCATGCTCGATCCGCATTCGAGTTTCTTTGATGCCAAGCAGTTCACGCTGCTGCGAGAAGACCAGCGCGGGAAGTACTACGGCGTGGGGATGATTGTTGCGCCGCGGGAAAATCACACGGTGGTGATGGCGCCGTACGTGGGCGCGCCGGCCTATAACGCCGGAATCCGGCCGGGGGACGTAATCCTGAAGGTAGATGACAAATCCACGGAAGGCCTGAGCACCAGCGAAGTGGCGGACATGCTGAAGGGCCCGAAGGGCACGGTAGTCAAGATTGTCGTCTCGCGCGAAGGGTACCCGGAACAGCTTACGTTTACGGTCACGCGCGATGAAATCCCCCGTCATTCGGTGGACATTGCATTCCTGTTGAAGCCGGGGATCGGCTATATCCGGCTTTCCGGCTTTAATGAAACGACAGACCGTGAGATCGCGGAATCGCTGAGGCAGCTGAATGCCTCGTCGCTGGATGGATTGATTTTGGACATGCGCGGGAATCCGGGCGGGCTGCTGAATGAAGCGGTGGCCGTGGGCGACATGTTCCTGGACAAGAATCAACTCATCGTTTCGCACCACGGACGGACTTCGCCCGAACGGCGTTATACGGCGATTCGCGGGAACCAGGGCGTTACCGTGCCGCTCGTAATCCTGGTGAACAACAACTCGGCTTCCGCGACGGAAATTGTGGCCGGCGCAGTTCAGGACCATGACCGCGGGTTGGTTGTGGGCGAGACAACGTTCGGCAAGGGCCTGGTGCAGACGGTGACGCCGTTGAGCGAGAACACCGGGCTGGCGCTGACCACGGCGCGTTACTACACACCGAGCGGCCGCCTGATTCAGCGCGATTACAAATCGGTTTCGCTTTATGAGTATCACTACGAGCGGAAAGTGCCGGATCACCCGACGGAAGTAAAGCTCACCGATAGTGGCCGGCAAGTTACCGGCGGAGGCGGCATCTCTCCGGACATCAGCGTTCCGGCGCCGAAGCTGACGAAGTTCGAACAATTGCTGTATCGCAATGATGTGTTCTATCCGGCCGAGACAGGCGTTGGCGGATTCACACGCTACTACCTGGGCACAAAGCCCGCTATCAGCAAGAATTTTGAAGCTGATGACAACGTGATGCGTGCATTCCGCGGATACCTGAGCAAGCACAGCGTGCGGTATACGGAACCGGAGATGGCGGAAACCGGCGATTGGATTAAGAGGAAGATCAAACAGGAAGTGTTTATGTCCAGCTTCGGGCAGCAGGAAGGATTCAAAGTGCTGCTCGAATCGGATCCGCAGGTGCAGAAAGCGGTAGATGCGATTCCCGAGGCTCGGGCGCTATATCAGACCGCGAAGAGAATCACAGCGCAGCGGACAGGCGGCGCGGGCAGCCAACCGTAGACTGTGCGGCTCCAGTTGTAACGTTTGGGGCGCCTCGACTCGGTCGGGGCGCCCCAACTTGTTTACAGCCGGGAGAAGCTTTGTTGGCAAGGTCTGCGGTGTTTGCTAAAATTCAGTTGCTGCTCGTGGGCGAGTAGCTCAGCTGGGAGAGCGCCTCGTTCGCAACGAGGAGGCCGGGGGTTCGAATCCCCTCTCGTCCACCAATCTTCTTCAATGTTTATGCAGGTTTTCTCACGGTCAGCGGAAATGGGCGGTTGAGCGGAAACGAGCAGGTATACTGCTGGTAGACTCGCGGCGCTAGTGGGCTCTAGGCGGTCTAGGGTTGAATCGTCGCCGCGTCGAGGAAGTTTCGAGGAAAGTAGCTGCTGTTGATGGTTTTGCCCTTCCCGTAAAGTTATATTCACTGCAATGATCTTCCAGAGGCCCATCACAGTGCAGCAGGTGCGCGACGTATGCGCGCGGTTCAATGAAGGCATACGCGTCGAATATAAGAGCACGTTCGACGCGAGCGTGAGAGAGCAACTGCCCAAAATAATTTCGTCGTTCGCAAATTCACAGGGCGGTGTCCTTGTCATCGGCGTACGTGCCGTGAATGGCGTCCCGCAAGCACCATTTGAGGGATTTGCTCGTGCGCCCAGAGAGGAATATCCGCTTACCGTCGAGAACATCTGCTTACAGAACATTCATCCGCCAGCCTTTCCGCGAACGGAGGTCATTGAAAGCGACACGCCAAACCAGGTGTTCCTCGTTATTGAGGTAGAGGAGAGTGGGGACGCCCCGCATGCGATTGAAAATTCTAAGAAGGTTTATGTTAGAACCGGCAACGCCGCAAACCCGTACGATCTCGCGGAAGTAGACCTCATCATTGATTTGCTGAAAAAACGGCGTGAACCGCTTGAGCGGCGAGACCGCCTCTTAAGGCTTGCCGAGCAACGATCTCAGCAGAGCGTGCCATGTGATGTGCCTTTTGTGAAGGTCGTCATATGTCCGGCGTTTCCCAGGAGCGCATTGTGCGCGCCGCGCGAAGTCTGGGAGTTTTTACGGATGCCTCAGAACAACATGGGCCTCGTCGACCTTAATTCGATGAGGAGAATTCCAGACGGGGCAGCAAGCCTGGTCTATCCTGATAACACCCGAGTGCACATTCCAGCGCAATACGTAGAAGTCGGCAACCATGGTCTGCTGTTTGCGACCAGACATCTCGCCGTGATCCGATGGGCGCAAAACGACCAGCGCGAACAGCTTTTCTTTCGCGACTTTTTCCAGCCCCTCCTGAGGCTGACCGTTTTGGCGGAACGTTTCTATTCAGCCCATGGGTATCGCGGGAATCTGACAATCAACGTTTCCCTTCACCACGTTCAGGGAAGAGCAATGCGCTTTGTGGCCTACGACCCTTACACTGGCGATGACCCCGAAGAGTTTCGCTGCTATGCCGACGAGGTTTCGGCGGAACGTCTCGTCACCGTGGATGAAATTCGTACCCAGAGTGTCGATGTACTCACAGGGATTTTGGCCGAAGTGACTTGGGCTTTTTGGCAATCCAACGCAGAACATCCCGCGGCGCGGCTTAGGCGAAGCGTAGAGCAGATGATGCAGTAAGGGCTCACTGAAACCGCGCAGAAACTTCGCAGTTTTCAGTTCGTCGCGAGTATTAGCGTCACGCCAATTCGTAGTATTGGCCGCACTGCTGGCATCTGATATTTCCACTGCTGGGAAAAGAATTGCTCCCGATGCGTTGCAAGAGAACACTTCCGCACGGACAACGCAAGTCTGGCGGAAGTTTCGATGCTGGTGGAGATTCTGCACACGGTACGTATCTCCATTCGCTCGCATGTTCTGGTTATGGAACCCTTTCTGGTCGTCGGACTGATTGCCTCCATTCGGCGCATTCTGGTGATTACCCTGGAAGCCGCCACTCTCACCAAAGAAGGTGCATGGGCGACCGAAGGCGCGCACG
>Ga0137403_10006634_pt1 | contig 13212 bp, 10 predicted proteins | sample CZOMad2_1_16fung_FD_122057 | JGI IMG/M metagenome (GOLD analysis project Ga0137403, IMG submission 122057) | Vadose zone soil fungal communities from Angelo Coast Range Reserve, California, USA - CZOMad2_1_16fungal (Hybrid Assembly) | ecosystem: Environmental > Terrestrial > Soil > Vadose zone... | reverse complement strand
GTTCGAAAAACTGCGGCTCATCCACGAATTCGGCATCCCGACCGAGCTCGTCGGCCTCACGCCGGAGGGCATCCCGGTAGCGAAGCAGACCCTCGGGCAGATGCTGCCCGAGAAGACCGACGTTTCCGGGCTCGATCCCGAGCGGCTGGGCGTACTGGGCGGGAGCTACGGCGGCTTCCTCACCTCGTGGACGGTGGGCCACACCGATCGCTTCAAGGCCGCCTGCTCCGAGCGCGCGGTCAACTGCCACACGAGCATGTTCGGCACCAGCGACATCGGGCACATCTTCAACGCGTCCGAGGTGGGCGGGCTGCCGTGGGAGGCGCCCGAGGTGTACCGGGAGCGCTCGCCGCTCACCTACGCCAAGAACGTGACCACGCCGCTCCTCATCGTGCATTCGGAAGAAGATTTTCGTTGCCCGATCGAGCAGGGCGAGCAGCTCTTCGTGGCGCTCAAGAAGCAGGGGAAGGAGGCGGTCTTCGTCCGCTTCCCCGACGAGAACCACGAGCTCTCCCGGTCGGGCAAGCCGCGCCACCGACTCGAGCGCTTCCGGATCATCCTCGACTGGTTCACGAAGCGACTGGCGCCGGAGGCTCCGCATGGCGGGTGAGGGCCGCGTCGCGCTGGTGACGGGCGCCCAGCAGGGGATCGGGCGCGCCACCGCGCTCGCGCTCGCCCGCGCGGGCATGGACGTGGCGCTGAACTACCTCGACGATCGCATCGCCGCCGAGAAGGCGGCGGCGGAGATCCGCGCGCTCGGCCGGCGCGCTCTCGTGGTGGCCGGCGATGTCTCCCGCGCCGCCGACGTCGAGGCCATGCTCGGGGCGGTGGGGCGCGGGCTCGGCGTCCCCCACGTCCTCGTGAACAATGCCGGCATCTATCCACGCTCGCCCTTCCTCGAGCTCGCCGAGCACGAGTGGGACGCGGTGCTGGGCGTGAACCTCAAGGGCTCGTTCCTCTGCGCCCAGGCGGCGGCGCGCGCCATGGTGGCGGCGGGGCGCCGCGGGGTCATCGTCAACCTGGCGTCGCAGGCCATCCGCGGCGCGCCCTTGGGTGTCCACTACACCGCCAGCAAGGGCGGCGTGGTGGCGATGACACGGGCGATGGCCCTGGCCCTGGCCCCCCACGGCATCCGCGTCAACGCGGTGGCTCCCGGCCTCACCGATACCGCCCAGCCCCGCTACGAGCATAGCGAGGACACCATGGCCGACTTGAGCCGCGCCGTCCCCCTCGGCCACATGGCGGCGCCCGACGACATCGCGGAGGTGATCGTCTTCCTGGCCGGCGACTCCGCGCGCCACATCACCGGGCAGACGATTCACGCCAACGGCGGCTCCTACCTGCCCTAGGTCCCCCTCAGCGCCTCGCCCATGTCGTCGGGGCTCACCGGCTTGGTCAAGTGGAGATCGAAGCCCGCCTCCTGCGCCCGGGTTCGATCGTAGGGCTGGCCGTAGCCCGTCACCGCGACCAGCCTCACCGAATTCTTCACCGCCTGCCGCACCCGCCGGGCGACTTCGTAGCCATCGAGCCCGGGGAGCCCCACGTCGATCAGGGCGACGTCCGGCTGGGCTTCGAGGATCAGGGCGACGCCCATCAACCCGTCCGAGGCCGTCCGGACCTCGTGCCCCTGCAGCGTGAGGAGGATCTGGAGCGCGTCTCTTGCATCATCATGATCCTCGACCACCACGATGCGTCGGGGAAGGGCCGGTACCCGCGCCGGGGCGGGCGGAGGGGCCGGCGCCTCCGCCGTGAGCGGGAGACGCACGACGAACTCGCTGCCCCGTCCGAGACCGGCGCTGTGGGCCGAGACGCGCCCCCCGTGCTGCTCGACGAGGCCCTTCACCACGGCGAGGCCGAGGCCGAGGCCGCCTCGCGCCCGATGGAGCGAGACGTCGCTCTGCGTGAACGGCTCGAAGATGGACTCGAGCATCTCGGGGGCGAGGCCCATGCCCCGATCTTCCACGCTGAGGACGGCCTCTCCGTTCTCCCGCCGCGCGACCACGCGGATGGGCTCGCCGGGGGGCGAGTACTTGACGGCGTTGTCGAGCAGGTTCCCGACGATCTGCTCGAGGCGGACCGTATCGCCTTCCACCACGATCGGGCGCGCGTCGGTGAGGAGAGAGACGTCATGCGAGCGCGATCCCGCCGCCTGGCGCGACTCGACGCATTGGCGGACGATCTCCCGGAGATCGACGGGATCCCGCCGCAGGGTGATCTTGCCCGACATGATCCGGGACACGTCGAGCAGGTCGTCGATGAGACGGGACAGATGCTGGGCCTGACGGCCGATGATGGCCCGCGACCGCCCCTCGGTCTCCGCTCGGGCATCGAATCGATCGAGTACGGCGGCGGCGTTGACGATCGCGGCGAGGGGATTGCGGAGCTCGTGCCCGAGCATGGCCAGGAAGTCGTCCTTGGCCCGGCTCGCGCGCTCGGCGGCGATCCGGGCGGCGCGGAGCTCGGCCTCGACGCGCTCGCGAATGGCCAGGTAGTCGCGCATCTCGTATTGCCGGCGCCGCGCGCGGAGCGCGGTCCGGATCGCCGCCACCAGGGTGATGGCGCGGACCGGCCGCTCGAGGACGCTGACGTTCCCGTGCTCCGCCAGCGTCTGGAGCATGCGGAGGTTCGTGCCGGTCCCGTGCCCGCTCGTCGTGAGGATCACCAGGGGCAGGTCCGACCAGGGAGACTGTTGCTCGCAGGCCTTGAGAAGTAGCTGAGTGGCCGCCTGGGTGAGCGCCTCTTCGGTCAGCAGCACCGCCCCCGCGCCCGCCCCGATGGCCTTGCAGAGCGCGTCGATCCCCCCGCAGACTTCCGCTGCCATTCGGGCTCTGGACAGGACGTCGCACGCGATCCCGCTGTCCCGACCCACCGGCGCCAGGATGAGCACCCGATCCTCCGCCGCGCTAGTGGCGAGGGCCATCCTGGGGCGACCGGTTCTCGGTGTCCACGATGGTCGGAATGCCCGACAACACTCCCTGGAACTGCGTGAGAGGCGGGCCGACCCGGACACCGGGACCGAAGTGGAGCTCGCGGATCGTGCGCTCGTGCCGGCCCACCCGGTTTTTCATGACCGAGATGGCGCGCCGGACCTCGCCCGTGACCTCGAAATATCGGAACAGAATGACCGTGTCGGCCAGATACGTGATGTCCACCGGGGTGGACATGCTGCCGAAGATCCCATGCTGGGCCATGAGAATCAGGGTCACCACGCCGCGATGGTGCAGATAGGTGAGCAGCTCGTGGAGCTGGACGACGAGCGAGCGCTCCTCCGGCATGGAGGTGAGCAGCCCGTTGAGGCTGTCGATGACCACGACGCGCGCGTCGTCGCGCTCCACGCCCCGGCGCACGCCCTGGATGAACTCGCCGGGGGAGAGCTGCGCGGGGTCGACCTGCTGGAGGGTGATGCGCCCGCCTTCCACGTGAGACCGCAAGGGGAGGGCGAGCGCATCCGCGCGAACGAGGGACGTGCTGTCCCGCTCATCGAAGAGGTAGACCATCGCATGGTACCCGCGGGCGGCCGCGCTCGTCGCGTATTGGGTCGCCACGATGGATTTTCCGGCCCCCGCCGGGCCCATCAGCAGCGCGCTCGTCCCCCGGATCAGGCCTCCGCCCAGCAGGGCGTCCAGCTCGGGCACGCCGCTCTCGACTATTCCACCGTCGCGGGGCCCGCGATGCTCCGTCGCGACCATCCGGGGGAATACCCGCATCCCGCCGGTGACGATGCGGAAATCGTGGTACCCGCCTCGAAAGTCGAGGCCGCGGAGCTTGGTGATCCGGAGCCGTCGCCGCTCGGCGCCGAACTCGGTGGCGAGCTGCTCGAGCCGGACGACACCATGCGAGATGCTGTGGAGCTGGAGATCGCTGCGGTCCGAGGTCTGGTCATCGAGGAGCAGCACGGTGCACTGCCGGCCGGCGAAGAACTGCTTCAAGGCCAGGATCTGCCGGCGGTAGCGCAGCGGCTCTCGCGCGAGCAGGCGAATCTCGGACAGGGAGTCGAACACGACCCGCGTGGGGTTGGTCCGCTCCACCTCACGGAACACCGCGCTCGTGGTCTGGCCGAGCTCCACCTCGGAGGGATGGAGGATGGTGTACTCGTCGTCCGCGCGCGGCGATTCGGACGTCGGGGCCAGCTCATAGAGGGCGACGTCGTCGAGCGACCAGCCGTGCGACTGGGCCACCGCGCGAAGCTCGTCGGAGCTTTCCGAGAGCGTGACGTACAGTCCGGACTCACCAAGGCGGGCGCCCTCGAGCAGGAACTGCAGCGCGAGCGTCGTCTTCCCGGTCCCGGGCGCTCCTTCGACGAGGTAGAGATGGTTCTCCGGGAATCCGCCCCGCAGGATATCGTCCAGGCCCTCGATGCCGGTGGAGACAGGGGACGGCCTGGCGAGGGGATTCTTCGGCATGAGTTCGCGGGTGGAGCGGGCTCCCGGCTAGAGCCGCTTGAGGGTCGTCTCGTGCGCCTGCCAGATCGGCCGCGGCAGGCGATCGCCGAAGGTCTTGTAGAACTCGCCCAGCTCGTCGAGCGCGCCCACCCAGTCCTCCTTGCCCACACGCAGCGCTTGCGCCAGCCGGTCCGGCGGCATGTCCAGCCCGGACAGATCCAGCCCGCCCGGGGTGGGCACATTGCCGATGGCGGTCTCGGTGGCCTCGCCCCGGCCCTGGATGCGCTCGAGTATCCACTTCAGCACGCGCACGTTCTCGCTGTAGCCGGGCCAGAGGAACGTGCCGTCGGCGCCGCGGCGGAACCAGTTCACGCGGAAGATCTTGGGCGGGTTCTTGAGCCGGCGCCCCATGCCGAGCCAGTGCTCGAAGTAGTCGGCCATGTTGTAGCCGCAGAACGGCAGCATGGCCATGGGATCGCGCCGGACGACGCCCACCTTCCCGGTGATGGCGGCGGTGGTCTCCGTCCCCATCGCCGAGCCCAGAAAGACACCGTGCTCCCAGTCGAAGGCCTCGAAGACCAGCGGTACCACCTGCGCGCGCCGGGAGCCGAAGATGAAGCCCGAGATCGGCACCCCCGCCGGGTCTTCCCAGTTGGGGGCGATGGACGGGCACTGGGAGGCCAGCACGGTGAAGCGGGAATTGGGATGCGCGGCGGGCGCCCCGCCCGGCTGCCAGGGCTTGCCCTGCCAGTCGAGCGTCCCCGCCGGCGGCTGCGCGTCCATGCCCTCCCACCAGGGCTCGCGCGCCGGGGTCATCGCGACATTGGTGAAGATGGTATTGGACCGCACCATGGCCATGCCATTCGGATTGGTCTTGGCGCTGGTGTTCGGAGCCACGCCGAAGAAGCCCCGCTCGGGATTCACCGCGCGGAGCCGGCCTTGCTGGTCCGCGTGGATCCAGGCGATGTCGTCACCCACCGTCCAGCAGCGATAGCCGGGCAGCCGCGAGATCACCATGGCGAGATTGGTCTTGCCGGACGCGCTCGGCATGGCGGCGGCGAGATAGGTGATCTTGCCGGTCGGGTCCTCCACGCCGAGGATGAGCATGTGCTCGGCGAGCCAGCCTTCCTGGCGCGCCTGCGCGGAGGCGATCCGCAGCGCATGACACTTCTTGCCCAGCAGCGCGTTGCCGCCGTAGCCGGAGCCCACGCTCCAGATGAGCTTCTCCTCGGGGAAGTGAAGGATGAAGCGCCGATCCGGCGAGAGATCGCCCAGGGAGTGCAGCCCCGGGATGAAGTCACGGTCCGACCGCATGTGCTCCAGCGCCACCGCGCCGACCCGCGTCATGATGTGCATGCTGGCGGTGGCGTAGGCGCTGTCCGTCACCATGACGCCCACCCGGCTCATCGGCGAGCCGGCGGGGCCCATGAGATAGGGAATCACGTACATGGTCCGGCCGCGCATGGCGCCGCGGAAGAGTCCGCCCACTCGTCCCTTGGCCTCCGCGGGGTCCATCCAGTTGTTGGTGGGCCCCGCGTCCTCCTTGCTGCTCGAGCAGATGAAGGTGAGCTGCTCGGTACGGGCGACGTCGGTGGGATGGCTGCGGTGGAGGTAGCAGCTCGGGTAGGTCTTCTCGTTGAGCGGCACGAGCGTGCCGTCACCCAGCATCTGCCCCACCAGCCGGTCGTACTCGGCCTTGGACCCGTCGCACCAGACGACGTCGGCGGGATTCGTGAGGGCGGACACTTCGTCCACCCACTTCTCGGCGACGGTCGTGATGGCCATGACGAGTCCTCGCGGCGTAAGGAGGGAAGGCCAGACGGCTACGGCTCGGGCGCTACTCTAGCAGAAAACCCGACCGCGGATTTTCAAAGTGGCGTCTGGCCTTCCCTCAGGCCTCCCGCGGCCCGTCGCCGCGCGCCAGCTTGCTGCGCAGGGTCTTGGGGGTGATGCCGAGCATCTCCGCGGCCCGGGTCTTGTTGTTGCCGACCGAGGCCAGCGTGCGGCGCAGCAGCGCCTGCTCCGCGTCGTCCAGGGTGGTGCCCACCCGGACCAGCACCGCGTCCTCGCCGTCCTGCGCGGCCGGCGGCGCGGGCGCCAGCGGTAGGCAGTCCGGCGCCACGAGGTCCCCCGAACAGCCGACCACCGCGCGCTCGATGGCATTGCGCAGCTCCCGGACATTGCCCGGCCAGTGCCACCGGATCAGCCGCTGCAGCGCGGCGTCGTCCACGCCCTTGACCCGCTTGTCGTACTTGCTGTTGAATTCGTCGATGAAGGCCTCGACGAGCAGGGGGATGTCGTCCTTGCGCAGCCTGAGCGGCGGCATGGCGATGGAAAAGACATTGAGGCGATAGAAGAGGTCCTCCCGGAGTCCGCCGCCGCGCACCGCCTGCACCGGGTCCTTGTTGGTGGCGGCGACCACCCGCACGTCCACCGGCAGCTCGCCCTTGCCGCCGAGGCGGCGCAGGGTCCCTTCCTGCAGGACGCGGAGATACTTCGCTTGCAACGCGGGGCTCATCTCGCCGATCTCGTCGAGGAAGATGGTCCCCTTGTCGGCGAGCTCGAAATAGCCGGCCCGCCGGTCCGCGGCGCCGGTGAAGGCGCCCTTCTCGTAGCCGAACAGCTCGCTCTCGAGCAGCGTCTCCGGGATGGCCGAGCAGTTGACGGCGACGAAGGGGCCCTTCCGCCGGGGCGACAGCTCGTGAATGGTGCGGGCCACCAGCTCCTTGCCGGTGCCGCTCTCGCCGGAGATGAGCACGGCGGCGTCGGTGGGCGCCGCCATCTCGGTGAGCCGGTAGATCTCCTGCATGGTCCGGCTGGTGCCGAGTAGCCGGCCGAGGCCGCGAGCCTCCTTGAGCTGACGGCGCAGCAGGGTCACTTCCCGCACGATCTCCGTCTTCTCGATGGCCTTCTCGATGAGGAGGCGGAGCCGCCGGGTGTCCACCGGCTTGGTGAGATAATCGTAGACACCCTGCTTCATGGCCGCCACCGCGCTGTCCACGGTGGCATGGCCGGTCAGGATGATGACCGAGAGGCCCGGGCACTCCTCCTGGATGGTGGAGGCGAGCATGAGGCCATCCATGCCCGTCATCACGAGGTCGGCGATGACGAGGTCAGGACGACGGGCGAGCGCCTTCGAGACGGCCTCTTCGCCGTCCTGCGCCTGCTCGACCTGATAGCCCCAGCCCTCCAGAAGCAGCGCCAGCCCAGCGAGCGAATCCGCATCATCGTCTACGAGGAGAATTCTGGTAGCCATGCGGGATGACTGACTGCAACCGGCATGCCCGGCCCCGCGAGCCCATTTGACGCGGGTTTAGCGAGATCCACGGCAAAGGGAGGAAAGTGCCGGCACCTAATTACCGTGTAACTTTCTCCCCTGACGAACCCGATTCAATCCACCACGGAGGGCACCGTCGAGGAGTCGAGCGCGGCGAAGAGCGCGCGCGCTCTCCGCCGTGCTCCGCATGCGCCCGCCGACCGCGGCCCGCGGGCGCTGGTTGTCCGGAAACCTAGCGCCGCCGTGGCGGCGCGCCGGGCCGACTCTCGTCCGCGAAGTCTGCCCCCGTCTCCTCGAGGAACTCCTCGAGCTCCTGCTCGGCTTGGTCCTTGGCGTAGCCGTATCGCTCCTGAAGAAGGCCGGCCACCTTGTCGAAGCGGCCGGCGGACTTGTTTAGCTCGTCATCCGTGAGCTCGCCCCACTTTTCCTTCACGCTACCCTTGAGCTGCTTCCACTTGCCTTCGAGGATGTGACGGTTCATATCGCCCTCCTTACCTGGGGGAAGGGAGCAATATCCATGCAAGGGCTCCGCTGCCCCCCAAGTGCGCGTCCGCGCGGCGATCGAGCGGGCCGGCGCATGAGGAGGCGAGCCGGTCGTGCGCGTGACGGGGAAGTCCCTACCGGGTAGGCGCCGTGGCGCCGCGGGACGCCCGGCATCGATTGACGGCACTCATCTCGCGGGGACGGTACTCATCTTGCAGCGTCGCCGCGGCGGGAGGATCACACCATGAAAGGAACCACCCTCGTCGGCGTGCTGCTCATCGTACTCGGCGTCATCGCGCTCGGGTACGAGGGCATCACCTACACCACGCGCGAGAAGGTTCTCGACATCGGGCCGCTGCAGGCCAGCGTGGACAAGAAGAAGACCATCCCGCTCTCGCCGGCCCTGGGCGCGGCGGCGCTGATCGGGGGAATCGTGCTCGTGGTGGTGGGATCGCGGCGCGGGTGACCGCGCCCGCGCTCATCCCGTCCGGCCCGCGGCGGGGGCGCCGTCGGCGATGAGCCGGACGAGCAGGGCGATCAAGGCGTCGGTGTTGACCGGCTTGGGCACGTGCAGGTCATAGCCGGCGTCGATCATGCGCCGCCGGTCGTCCTCGCCCGCATAGGCCGTCAATGCCACCGCGCGGATGCGCCCGCCGCGTACCGACTCGAGACGGCGCAGGCGCTCGATGAGGCTGATGCCGTCCTCGCCCGGCATCCCGATATCGGACACGAGCACGCCCGGCCAGTATCGCGCCGCCTCCGCCATCGCCTCCGCCACCGAGGCGGCCGTGCTCACGCGGGCCCCCGCGCGGGCGAGGCTCATCGCGAGCGCCTCGCGCGCGTCGGCATCGTCGTCGACCACGAGCACCGCGAGGTCGCGCAACGCCTCTCCCGGCGGCGCGCTGAGCTCGATGGCCGCCGGGCCCCGCGCCCAGACGCGCGTGTTCGTGGTGAGCGGAAACGTGACCGTGAAGGTGGTGCCCCGGCCCTCGCCGGGACTCTCCGCCCGGATGGTCCCGCCGTGCAGCTCCACCAGCTGCCGCGCGATGGCCAGCCCCAGGCCGAGCCCGCCCTGCGGCCGCGTGGCGCTGCTGTCGCCCTGACGGAACCGGTCGAAGATGTGCGGGAGGAGCGCGGGCGCGATGCCCTGACCCGTATCCTGGACCGTCACCTCCGCGTCGTCGCCGCGCTGGCGGAGCCCGATCTCGATGCGGCCGCCCACCGGGGTGAACTTGAGCGCGTTCGACAGGAGGTTCCACATCACCTGCTGCAGGCGCGTGGCATCGCCAAGCACCGGCCCGACGTCCGGGTCGAGGGTCCGCAGGAGGGTGAGGTGCTTGGCCTCGGCGGAGGCCCGCACCGTCTCCACCGCGGACTCGATCACCGCCTGCAGCTCGATGGGTCCCATCTCCAGGCGAAGCTTGCCCGACGCGATCCGGGAGATGTCGAGCAGGTCGTCGATGAGCTGGGCCTGCAGCGCGGCATTGCGGTCGATGGTGTCGATGCCTCGCGCCAGCGTGTCCGGGTCCAGCGGGCGCTGGCGCAGCACGCCCGACCAGAGCCGGAGCGCGTTGAGCGGCGTGCGCAGCTCATGGGACAAGGTGGCGAGGAACTCGTCCTTGGCCCGGTTGGCGCGCTCCGCGTCGGCGCGGGCGCGCTGCTCGCGCTCGAGCAGCTCCGAGCGCTCCGCCTCCGCGCGCTTCCGATCGGTGACATCGAGGGCGACCAGGATGGCGAAGGTGGGCCGGCCGCCCTCGCTGATCGACGACACCGACACGCTGGCCCACACCGACGTCCCGTCGGGACGGAGCCAGCGCATCTCGCGGGTCTGGTTGCGGCCGTGTTCGATGACGTCGGTGAGGAGACGCCGCCCGTCCGCGGCGTCCTGCGGATGGATGAAATGCTCGAGCCGCGAGACCAGCACTTGCTCGCGCGGGCGGTCCACCATCTCGCAAAGCCGGTCGTTGGCGAGCGTGAAGCGGCCCTCGAGGTCGAGCTGGGCGATGCCGGCGATGCTGCGGTCGATGATCGCGCGGAGGCGCTCCTCGCGATCACGCAGCGTTCGCTCTCCCTCCGCGCGCTGGAAGCCGGCAGTGAGGAGCGCGTCGGCCATGGCGTGGATCTCCGTCACCGGCGAGGGCGGATGGGTGGTCATCCGCCCCGAGCACAGGTCGTAGGCGGCGGCGGAGAGCGCGCGCAGCGGACCCGTGATGCGCCGCCCCAGAAGGGTGGCGGCCAGCACACTCAGGAGCAGGAAGCCCGCGCCGCCCATCACCACCGCGCCCAGCGAGCGCCAGAACGGATACTCCACCACCGCGGTGGGAACGGCCACCACCACCGTCCAGCCCGCCGTTCCCATGCGCGCGTTGGCGAAGTACACGGCGCGCCCCTTTGCGTCCGTGCCCTGGTGCCAGTCGAGCGCTTTCCCTCCGCCGCCCGTGGTGACGGCCAGCGCCGAACGCCGGCCCATGGCCTCCGCGTGTCCCGGATGCTGGGCGAGGATGTTGCCGTGTGCGTCCACGACCGAAGCCGACCATTCATCGGGCAGCTTCTGGTCGGTGAGAATGTCCCGGACCGAGCCCGGGGAGACGGTGGCGCTCAGGACATAGAGGAGAGTCACGTCGCGGAACACGGGCAACCGCACCATGTAGCCAGGATCACCCGACCGCGGGCCGGCCAGCAGGCCGCTCACCGCGGGGAGGCCCGACGACACCGCCCGCGCGAAGCTCTCGCGCTCGCCCACCGGCTCGGCTGGATCACCGTAGGGGACGAGGGTGTTGAGGACGTGGCGTCCGTCGGGCTCGGCGAGCGTCACCGCCATCCAGTTGCGCTGCGTCTGGAGGCGCCGGCGGGCGTCCTCGTAGAAGAGCGGGAAGTCGCCGCGCTCGAGATTGCGCGAGGTGCCGAGGATCTTCAGCGTGCCGACCGTGTTGTTGAGCTCGCGATCCACCGCGGCGGCGAGCCCGCGCGCGGTGTCCCGCAGCTCGCGCTCGACCGCGCCCCGGCGCTCGTCCGAGATACTGAGCGCGAGCCAGCCGCTGAAGGCGACGACGGGAAGGACGGCGGCCATCACCAGGATGATCAGGTGGGCCCGGACGGAGAACTTCTTCACGGGAGCGAAGTCTTCACCGGGACGAGCGAGGCGCCTTCTTCTCGTCCCCCGCGAGGTTGTCGTCGATCCATTCGCGCGCCACTCGCACGCCCGTGGCCAGCGCGGCCGATTCGCTGGGAAAGTCCGCGCCGGCCAGGTCGAGGGGTGTGGTGCTGACACCGGTGGGGGTCTCGTGCTGCACGGTCGCTACCGCCGCCCAGGCGCCGTCCGCGCGCTGCTCGGTGGTGACCTCGATCTCGTATCCTGGAATGCCGGACGGCACGACGTGACGCTGAATCATGGCTGGGCCTCCTTTGGCCGGGACACCTATACGGACTGGGCCCGTCCTCGTAGAGAACAATCTGAAGTTTGCAAGGGATGTGCCGCGAAGGTACGTGAAAAGGCGGCCGAAACGGGCGCTGAGTTGGACGATTCGGGGGAGGATGACCCCCGATGATGACGTTTCTTCCCGGGGTAGGGAAGCTCTACCGTGTAGTTTCGGGACCGGACCTCTGGTGGCCTGGCACGACGCTTGCCGCGACACCGGCGTGCACGTCGCGCCCAACCCGGGCCCGGCCTAGCCCAGGTTACTTCGCGGAGTCAACCGTGGAGGCCCGCCAGGCCGAACGGCCGCGCGGGCGACTATCTACAGCCGGCTCGGGTTGGCGCGGCGGGCTTGCGGGTCAAGGTAGAGCCTGAGCCAAGGTCCAGTAGCGTGCCCAGGGATCGACGCGCAGGGCGGCGAGGCGCCGCGGCACCGTCTTCACCGTGTAGTGATCGGAGGGGAGATCGGGCGCCAGCTCATCCCAGGCGAGTGGGACGGAGACCGGGGCCTCCGCCGTCGCGCGCGTGGAGAAGGCCGACACCGAGGTGGCGCCGCGCGTGTTCCGCAGATAGTCGATGAAGATACGGCCCTTGCGCGCGGCCTTCGCCATGGTGGCCGTGAAGCGCTCCGGCTCGCTCCGGGCGATCTCCGTCGCCACCGCACGGGTGAACGCGGTCACTTTCTCCCAGGAGGAGGGCGCCAGCGGCACCACCACGTGGAGCCCTTTGCTCCCCGTGGTCTTCACGAAGCTCTCGAGCTTGGCCGCCCCCAGCGCGCGCCGCAGCAGCCGCGCGGCGTCGAGCGTCTGGGACCAGCGCACCCCGGGACCGGGATCCAGGTCGAACACCGCGCGATCGGGCCGCTCCAGCTGCCGAGCCACCGCGTTCCAGGTGTGTATCTCCAGCACGCCCATCTGCACCAGCTCGATCAGCGCGGGTACCGAATCGGCGATGAGGAAGTCGCCGCGGCCGGACTCCATGCTGATGCGCACGCGCCGGAGGGCGGTCCCGGTGCCGGGGCGGGCGTGGCGCTGGAAGAAGCACTTCGCGCCCACCCCGTCCGGACAGCGCAGCAGTGTGGTGGGCCGGTCGGCGAGGTGGGGCAGGATCCAGTCGGCCACCGCCTCGTAGTAGCGGGCGAGATCGCGCTTGGTCAGGCCGATCTCCGGGTAGAGCACGCGGTCGGGATGGGTAAGCTTCACGCCCGCGATCGTATCAGCAGAGGCGGGGCCGGAAGGGGGACGCGGGGGCGCGCCGGGGGCGACCGGCGCGCGTGGGCCGGCCGAGGTCGCGCGGGGGAGCGCGGTGGCGCGCTCGCGAACCACCGCGCGAGCGGGCTTGTCATCGCGTAAACCCTGAAACGAGGGATGGCGCATGCGCCCGTCGCCCGTCCACTCGGTGAAGGCGACTTCGGCCACCAGGATAGCGTATATGCGGTTGCCTTCTCAACAGACAGCTCCTCCCTTGTCAGCGGCAGCCTAGACAGGACTCTTAAGCTGTGGGACCTCTCCAGAGCGCCGATGCGTGGGTCACGTCAAGGTCGATGCATCCGGACTTTTGAAGGCCACAAGGTCGGTTATTTATGTATCAAACATGGTCTAATAAGGTTAGGACTTCGTTTTGAGCGTTGCCCTTACGCGAGATAATCAATGGGT
>Ga0137403_10006633_pt1 | contig 13214 bp, 9 predicted proteins | sample CZOMad2_1_16fung_FD_122057 | JGI IMG/M metagenome (GOLD analysis project Ga0137403, IMG submission 122057) | Vadose zone soil fungal communities from Angelo Coast Range Reserve, California, USA - CZOMad2_1_16fungal (Hybrid Assembly) | ecosystem: Environmental > Terrestrial > Soil > Vadose zone... | reverse complement strand
CGCCTCATAGGCGCTGCGACGGCGCCCCCGCCTCCCCGCTGCGCTATTCGGCCCGCGCGCGTACGGCACGTCTTTCGTCGGCACGCGGAGATCAAGCGGGCGATGGGCTTTCGTCGCTTCATCTTCCGCGGCGTGACGAAGGTGCGCGACGAGTGGGACCTCCCCTGCGCCGCCTTGAACCTGCGCCGGCTGCGGGCGCTCGGCGTCGCCGCGGCCTAGCACGGCGGCCGCGCGCGGTGAACCCGCGGTCCGTAACGGCGCAGCACGGGAGCGGGGGCGCCGTCGGAGCGCCTATGAGGCGCCGAACGGGTCGGTCGCTCCCGGACCCGTGTCCAGCGGCGCCGAATCGAAGCGGAGACGGTGCCCCCGCTCCCGTGCACGGCAGTCTCGGGCCACGCTCCTAGCTCGCGGGAGGCGGCGACACCGTCCCCAGATAGATCGACGACGGGTAGCCCGCGCCCAGGTAGAGCGTGTCGACCCCCAACGAGCTCGTCTCCGTGGACAGCGTGGACGTCTCGTGCGGAAAATCACCGGTCGCGATCGTGAGCCGCAGCGAATGACCCGGCTCGATCACGGCGGACGTCGGGAAGATCTCGATCTCGAGCCGCGTCGGAACCCCGGGCGTCAGAGCCACCTGAGAGGCGTGGGCGTAGGGATGCCACGGCTCGATCAGCTGCCCGTTCGCGTAGAGCGAGCAGTCGGCGACGACCGCACCGCACGCCGTCGCGGTCAGGGCTCTCAGCGATGCGACCAGGGTTCCCGCCGTGATCTGGCTGGACGCACCGTCGGGAGCCACGTCCGAGAGCGTCGCGATGACCTGGGTGTCGGCGGCAGTCGAGCTGATCCAGATGGTGGCGTCGATGGGACCCGAGATGGCGTACGGGGCCGTGAACGGCGGGGTCGTGAAGGTGGTGGCCAGCAGCTCGCTCGGCCGGTTGTCGTTCTCGCAGGTCGCGATGCCGGACACCAACCCCGCCGTCCACTGCGTGGTCGAGCGCGAGCAGGTGCCGTTGAGCGGAATCCAGGGCAGCGTCACCGTCGTGCCGCCAGCGTCGGCCGCCGGGGCGAGCGATCCGGCGTACAGCGAGGTGCCGCTGCCCGGCGTGGCGGACATATACCAGCGCCGATACGTGGTGCGCGATGCCGGATACTTCGTATCGGGAGCCCACTTGCCCGCGCCGAGATAGTAGGTCTCCACCGCGGGGAACGCGTCGATGCCGTTGTTGATTCCCTTGAGCCAGTGATCGAACCACGCGAGCTGCAGGTTGTTGAGGCTGGGAAGCAGGTTGCCCTTCGTATCGTAGACCGGGTTGGAGCCGTCATCGGCGGTGAGACCGTTCCCGGCCGAGGTGTGATACCAGGGTCCGATCATGAGCTTCTTCCGGGCCGTCGAGAGCTTGAGCCCGCGGAACAGGATCGGCTCGCCGCGCTGGAAGAGGTCGTAGGTGCCGCCGACGATGAAGGTCGGGACCGTGACCCGCGAAATGTTTCGAATGGGCGAACGGAGCTGGTAGAACGGCCCGTCGTACGCCTGCTCGGGGAAGGTCTGCAGGGCCGACGGCAGCATCATCTCGTAGCCGCCCAGCGTCCCGTCGAGCAGCGCGGGGCCGGCGAACGCGGCCACGTCCAACGCGTGCTGCGACTCGGCGTTGAGCGCGATCCGCGGCTCGCTCAGCGCATCCTGGGCCGGGATCAGGGCGAGTCCGTTCACCAGCCCGAGCCAGAGCGGGATGAACCCGAAGTCCGTGTTGCCACCCGCCCAGGTGACGTCGCGGTAGGCGTCCGACATCGGGACGATGGGGAAGATGGCCTTCACGGCCTGGGTTCCGGCCTGCTCGACGGTGAGGAACTGGTTGATCGCCGAGTAGCTCACGCCCGAGAGCCCGACCACGCCGTTGGAAAACGGCCGCGATGCCGCGCGCTGGACCAGGGCGACGCCGTCCTGCTGCTCCCGGGCGCCGAACGAATCCCACATGCCCTCGCTCGAGCCGGTGCCGCGCACGTCCACGACGATCATCGCATAGCCGTTCGAGGGGAAGATCGTGTTGCCCTCGGAGACTCCGGCGCCCGATTTGCGGTACGGCGTCTGCACCAGGATCGTCGGGCATGGGCACCCGGTGGTGGGGATGTATTCGTCGGAGTCGAGGAGGACTCCGTCGGACATGGGGATCCTCACGTCGGCGACCACGTCGTACGACGTAGTCGCGGCGGGGGCCTTGCCCGGCGCCATCAGTGCCAACACGAGCGAGCAGAGCAGCCGGACGGTCGAGCCACGAATGCGCATGTCATCTCCTCCAGTAGGACGCGTTGCCGTGAACGGGCCTGCTACTCTAGGAGACCTGCGAGGCCGCGAGAATTCCGTGGCATCGTCATTTCGGCCGACGGTTGCTGGTATTTTGGGAGAGTCTTCTAGGTACGCGCGCCGCTTGCAGACGGTGAGGCGGGCGTGGAGCGACTGAAGCCGACGCCGAGGATCAGAGCGGTATCACAAGCCGCGCTCCCAGACGGGCAGATCGACCTTCACCTTCCACTGCACGCCGTCCGTCCCCCCCAGCTGGCCCGACGTGTCGAGGACGATCCTGTTCTTGCCGATCTCGAGCCTCGCGATGTCCGACTTCGGCGCTTGCCAGACCTTGGCGCTACCCTGAGCGCCCGGCTCGGGCTCCCTCCCGACATTGAAGAGGGACACCCCGTTCTGGCTGTCGAGTCCCAGGGTCAAGACACACGCGACGAACTTCCCGTCGTCGAAATGGCTGCCCATCCCGGCATCCGCCACGCGTAGACCGCCGACCTGTCTCCAATAGTCGAGGTCGCTCTGCGAGAAGGGAAAGGGATAGAGGCTGATCCGAATCACGTCCTTTTCGCGGACAGCCAGGGCGCTCCTGGGCCCGATCTCCTGTCCATCCATCGAGCACTGCGACGCCTGGTTGAACTGAGCTGGCGTGAACGTCGCCGTCCAGAGGGTCTTGATGATCGACTGGGCCAGGAAGCGATCGGCCAGGGTCCAGTCCCCGCCCGCGCCCTTGGAGAGAAGGTAGGCCTGCGGCTGCTCTCTCCCGCCCGATGCCGATCTCCCGTCCTCGACGACGAGGAAGGTGGTCTTGTCATCGAGCTCGACGACGCGAGCCCTGTAGGAAGCGAACTGCTGCGCCTTCAAGACTCGCCGAAGCTCCTCCTCCTTCGAGGCGAGGACCCCGTACTGTCGAGCGAGCGTCCCGGAGACGAGCGGTTTGACCTCGTCGCCACTCGACGCGCGATTGTATCGCTCGAAGAGCGCGAGTCGCGGATCCTCTGCCGCCGCCGTTCCGATCGATACCAAGAAGACGAGCACCCACCATCCCATCCACGCGTCCGCCCCTCTCATCGGGTCCCTCACTCGCCGCTACCGATGCGGCTCGGCCTGGAACATGACGCCCGGCACCGCCGGGGGCTTCAGCAGGTCGTTGAAGCGCGTCGTGCGGCCGACGTAGCGCATGAGGAACGGGAGCCCATAGCGCAGGGCGAGGTGGTGGGCGTCATCCTGGCTGATCGTTCCGGGTGCGCAGTCGGTCGTGCCGAAAATCGCGCCGGCGCAGATGTCCGAGAAGGCGAAGTGGCCAGCGTTCAAGATCTCGACCAGGAAGCGCGGCCCGTCGAGCAGCGCGTAGGCGCCGAGCGTGTCGGTCTGGAACGGCGCCAGGGTGTCGAGTTCTGCGCCCTCGATCATGGTCGGGATCTTGATGCGGCCGCCGCTCAGGTCGGGGCGGGCGGGGGCGAGCGCCAGCGCGGCGCGGACGCGCGGGTCGGAGGTCGCGACGCGCAGCGTGTCGAGGCCGCCGAAGGAATGACCGCTCATGCCGATGCGCCTGCGGGCGAGCTTCCGGTGAAAGGGTGACCCCACGCGGTCGTCCTCCGCCAGTATCTGATCGAGCACGAAGCGCATGTCGTCGAGGCGGTTCAGGTAGGAGTCGGCGAGCTCGGCCGGGTCCATGCAGGCGGGGAACTCGCTGAACTCGTTTCCGGGATGGGGCGGTGCGACGACGACGAATCCCCAGCTCGCCAGGGTCACCGTAAAGAAGAGCGATTGCTCCGGGAATCCGCACGAGCCGTGGGAAAAGAGCACGATCGGCAAGTGCCCCCGGAGCACCGCAGCATCGCGAAAGACGCCACCGCCCGCTGTCCCGGTGCCTGGCTTGGCCGGATACCAGATGACAGTGGCGAGCGGACGCGGTTGGCCGGTCGTGCTGGACGTCCGGGTCCACGTGATGGTCGTCGCACCAACGGTGAACGGGCCGGGGCCCGTGACGTCGGCGCGGGCGTGTGCGAGGGTCGGCGCGAGCAGCGCGAGGGCGGTCAGCCAGTGTGGGATACGCATAGCCGAGACATATATCGTGGGCCGTCCATCCCGTCGATCCGAACCGCACCGCGCCCGCGGCCCGTGGCCGCTCGCGAGACTCGTACCGACAGGCGGGCCGGCGCTACTCCGCGGCGTGCAACGGCCACTCTCCCTCCACGCCCTTGAGGCGATGGACGCCGCGCTCCACGAAGCGCAGGCCCGATCCCGTGACCAGATCCTTCAGAGTGCCGGAGACCAACACCTCGCCCGCGTTCGCCGCGGCGGCCACGCGGGCGCCGATGTGCACGGCGATGCCGCTCACGTCGTCGCCCCGCAGCTCGCACTCGCCGGTGTGCAGGCCGGCGCGGATCTCGAGGCCGAGCGGGCGCACCGCCTCGCGGATGGCCAGCGCACAGCGCACCGCGCGTGCGGGACCGTCGAAGGTCGCGAAGAAGCCGTCGCCCGTCGTGTGAATCTCCCGGCCGCGGAAGCGGCCCAGCTCCAGGCGTACGGCGGTGTCGTGCCCCTCGAGCAGGTCGCGCCAGGCGCGGTCGCCGAGCCGGGTGGCGTGCTCCGTGGAGCCCACGATGTCGGTGAACAACACCGTGGCCAGCACGCGGTCGTCGCCGACCACCGGGCGCGCCCCGGTGAGGAACTCCTCGACCGGCGCGAGCATCGCCTCCACGTCCCCGGCATAGAAGAAGTGGTCGTCTCCCGGCAGCTCCACGAACTTGGCACGAGCGATGTGCTCGGCAAGGTAGCGGCCGTTGCCCACGCGGATGTAGCGGTTGCCGGTGCGGTGCAGCACGAGGGTCGGCACGCGGATGGTCTCGAGGATCGGCCGGACGTCGGCGTTCAAGGCCATGGGATACTCACCCGCAAACTGCGATGGGCTCATCGCCAGTCGCTCGAGCCGGGCTCTCCAGCGCCGGGAGGCCTCGCTCGCCATGCTCGGGGCCCCGATGCGGACCGCATCGCCCGTACCCCATTCGGCGATCATCCCTGCGAGGTGCCTCGGCGCGACCTCGAGCGGTATGCCGTGAGGATAGTCGGGCGCCCGCAGCTTGCGCGCGGTGCCGTCCGCCACCACGAGCCCCGCCGTGCGCTCGGGGTAGGTCGCCGCGAACAGCATCGCCATCGGCCCGCCGTCACCGTGCGCGAACAGCACCGCTCGCTCTGCACCGGCGGCATCGAGCACCGTGCGGATGTCGTCCATCCACTGCTCGAGCGTCGGCAGCGCGCCCAACGGCACCGGGTCCGAGATCCCCGTGCCGCGCTTGTCGTAGCAGATGAGCCGCCCGATCGAGCCGAGACGCGCGAGGAAGCGCGCGATGGCCGCCTCCTCCCACATGACCTCGAGATTCGTGACCCAGTCCGGGACGAAGACGATGTCCACCGGCCCGCCGCCGGTGACCTGATAGGCGACCTGCCCCTCGGGGCCTTTGGCGTAGTGGACGTCGGGCGTCATCGCGCCGCTGCCTGATGTAACAATTCAACCTCGACTAGCCCAGTAAATCTCATGGACAGACCAAAGCGCCTCCTGATAGGGTCTAGCACATCTCCACGTACCCGGGCCGGGAGCATCCCCAGCCGAGGGGGTAGACCAATGTCGAAGAGCTGCCTAGCGACCATCTCCGCCATCGCCCTCATGACCGTCTCCCCGGCGGTCGCTCACGCCACGGACATCTCGGCCAAGAAGGTCAGCATCAAGGACAGCGCCAACCCGGCGAAGCGGCAAGTGGCGGCGCAGTCCGCTGACGCCGGCGTGCTGCTGTCGGAGGCCGACGACCCGGGCACGAACGGCGCCTCGGTCCACTTCTACAGCGCCACCGACGACTTCTGTGCCCTCTTGGCGCCGGGACCGGACTGGAAGAGCACCAGCAAGGCGTGGAAGTACGCGAACAAAGCGACCAAGACCTCGGCCTCGATCAGCGACGGCAAGCTCAAGGTCAAGGTCAAGTCGGGGGTCACCTACACGCTCGCCGACAACGGCACGCAGGGCACCGTCAACGTTCAGGTGCAGTTCGGGAGCGGCACGCGCTACTGCATGCGATGCAGCGCGGCCAAGAAGGACAACGCCAAGAAGTTCCTCGGCAAGGGGTGTGCCGCCGCCGCATGTGATCCCGAGCCGTCCATCTGCAATCCTTCCAGCACGACGACGACCCCCACCTCGACCACCAGCTCGACCACCGGCGCGCCCTGCTCGCCCCCGACCACGGGGAACGTCGTGGGCTCCCTCACCGCCACGCCCGGTCGCTTCAACTACAACTTGATGCTCGGGCTTCCCGGGGCCAACTCCGCCTGCAGCATGAATTTCGCGGGTTCGCATGCATGCGCGGTGCAGGAATTGCAGGCCGCGCCGGCGAGCGAGCTAACCGGTTTGAAGGACACTGCCAACCTTACTGTCACATCCTTCTGGGCGATCGATTCATGCGCTCCCATCCTCCAGCAGTGCAACGATGACGCGGCCGGCGGCTCCGGGCTCAACTGGGAATACGGGACCGCGCACACTGCCTCCCGCGGTGAGCAGGTACCTCTCAACAACACCAACGGCGCCCTCGGAACGGTCCAGATGGGCGTGCAGTGCAACATTGCTGGCACGAGCTGGGTAGGCTGCTGTCAGTGAAGAACCCGGCGTCGCCGGCACGGGCGTGCCGGCGACGCCTACCCTCGGCCGCTCTCCTCTGCTGCCCGCTTCTCTGCTTTGCGTTCCCGACCTCCGCGCGAGCCATCGCGCCCTGCTCCGCTCCGGGTATCGGCTGGTGCCTGGCGCGCCGCATTGCGGGGAGCGTCCCCAAAGGTGAACTCGGGTTCCGCTTCGGCGAGCCCCTCGACGTCGATGGCGACGGCCACGCGGACATCGCCGCCGGCGCCCGCTTCAAGCTCCAACAGAAGACGCTCCAGAACGGGAACGCCGCGGTATGGTCGGGAGCGAGCGGTGCGCTGCTCCGCGCGTGGGACGGCGAGTGGCCGGACGGGCTCTTTGGCCACTGGGTGATGCCCGTGCCGGACATCTCGGGCGACGGGCTCGCAGACCTGATCATCGCGGCGCCCCACGGATCGGTCGACGGGCGCATGCGGGGGATCCTGGTCGCGCGCTCTCCCAAGACCGGCCAGGAGATCTGGAGGCGCACGGAGACCGAGAGCGAGAACCTCGGCTGGGACATGGCGCTGGCGGGGGACGAGGATGGCGACGGGCACCCCGATCTCTTCGTCGGTGCGCCCGCGGGGGACAGCGGGCGCGTCTATCTCCTGAGCGGCAAGGACGGCTCGGTGCTGCGCACCTACTCGCCTCCGGAAGCGGCGGGGTCCTTCGGGTGGTACGTCGCCCGGCTCGACGATCTCGACGGGGACGGGCGCCCCGACCTCGCCGTCGGAGCACCGTTCGCAGCGGATGCCGGCGGCGCGAAGGTCGGCGCGGCCTGGGTCCTCTCGTCGGCGAGCGGCAGGGAGCTGTACCACTGGAAGGGAACGGATCGCCGGGGCGGCTTCGGTGGGGTCGTGGCGGCGGCCGGGGATCTCGACGGCGACGGCAAGGGCGAGGTCGTGGTGGCAGCGCCCGGCACGGAAGACCAGACGCGAACGCTCCCGGGGGAGCTGCGCATCTACTCCGGTGCAACCGGGAAGGAGCTACGGCACTGGTCGGGGAGCCAGCCGGGTGAGCTCTACGGACGGATGGTCGTCGCCGCCGGGGATCTCGATGGAGACGGCGTCGAGGACCTCGCCATCGGCGCGCCCTGGCATCGTCGCGCGAGCGCCGACAAGGTCGGCCGTGTCGAGCTTCGCTCTGGCCGTAGTGGAAAGGTCCTCGACGAGTTCTTCGGCGACGAGGCGGACTGCTGGTTCGGCTGGCACATCCGCCGCGCCCCCGATCCGGACGGACGCGGGCGCCCGGCGTTGCTGATCGGCTCGCTCCGCCATCCCGTCGACGGGAAGGTGGGCGTCGGCGTGCTGGATCTCTACGTGCTGCGGCGCGCGAAGAAGCGCGGCGTTCAGGGGACGACCACCCGTGGCTCGCGCCGGAGCGACATCAAGTAGACGCGGAGCGGACCCTTCTCCTCGAAGGGAAGCGCCGCGAATGCCGCCCGCGCGGCAGCGCCCTCGCCGTCGTGGCCGGCGATCGCGTAGTCGAAGCTCGGGGCGCGGCCGTCGTGGAGGTACGGGGCCGAATCGGCGACGCCCCAGAGTCGCGGGGTCAGATATTCGTTGACCGCGACACCACGCTGAACGTGCTGGGCGGCATTGGTCTTCCCCATGTCGTGGCGCTTGAGATCGCTGAACAGCCACACGGGGTAGCCATGGAGCGCGGGCTCGTAGGTGAGCGCCGGCCGCCGCATCTCCCGTGACAGGTCGATCGGCGGCATCCCCTCGATCGCGACCATGGGGCTCTCCAGGACCAGCATGGGCACATGGCACGAGGCGCAACCGAGGGCGCGGAATTGCTCACGGCCGCGCTGGAAGTCGCCGGCGAAGCTCGTCGTCGTGGGCGGGAGCAACGCGTTTGCGGCGGCCGGGAGCTGGCGGTTCTGGATCAGCGGCTCGACGATGGGCAGCTCGAGAAGTGCCAGGTGGGCCATCATCGTGGTGAAGGGCCCACGACCGAGCTCACCCCGCACGCCGTCCCCGTCCGGGTCGGCCGGATCCTTCCCGGCGCCGAGCAGCTCGCGCGAGCCGGTCGCGAGGAGCTCGTCGCTCTGGATGCCCATGTGCACCTGGAGCGCCTCGCTGGCGAAGTCGGCGAAGGTCGCGGCCGTGCCCTTCCAGCCGAACGGCTTCACCACCAGGTCGGTGTCGACGCCGCGGATGCCGGACGCATCGATCTCGCCCTTCGGCGTCGCGCGCAGCACGCCGAAGTCGACGCCCTTGGTGGTGAGGCGTGCTTCGCGACCGGCACCGGCGTGCGCGGCCTCCCGCACGAGGTCGGCGCGCTCCTTCTGCAGGTCGCGACTCATCTCGTGCGCCAGCGCCTGCACGACGCCGAGCGCCACCAGCGCCGGGGGGTTCCGCTGGTCGCCGCTTCCCGTGCGCTCGCCGTCGCCCTGGAGGAACGCGTTGTCGGTCTCGGCCCCCGCGCCGTTCGGACCGCCGATCCAGTGGCATGAGGGACAGGAGATGGTTTCCGGACCACCGAAGAGGCCCTGCTGCACACGCCGAAACGGTCCGGCCGGAGCGCTGGCGGACGCACCCCCTCCGAGCCCGTCGGGAAAGTTGTACTCGTGCTCGAAGAGCAGCTGTCCGCGATCGGCCAGCTCCGCCAGACAGACTTGGCCGGCCGCGATGCGCTTCGCGTCGAGCGCGGCGTGCATCTCGCGCAGGAAGAAGCCGGGTGTCGCGGCCTCCCGCAGGCGCAACGCATGGCGACGCTCGGCCACGCGGTACGCCTCGCGCGCCGCGTCCTCGCTGAGGGGCGCCGGCCGGGCAAGCGGAGGACAGTCTGCCCGCCAGGTTGGCGCTTCGTTGCTCGGCCTGCACGCGCCGAGCAGCAGGCACGCGCCCAGCAGCCCCGCCATCCGCCGCGACGTCATGGGACGAAGAGCTTCGGCTCGCGCGAAAGCGAGGTCAGGAAGATGCGTACGCTGGCCCGTCCGGGCTCGTCGAGCGCCAGGTAGGCGTCGCGGGCCTTCGTCGCCTCGCCCCCGTGCAGCACGATGGCGTCGTGCACGGTCGGCGCGCGACCGTCGTGCAGGTACGGCGCCGTCTCGGCGAGCCCCCAGAGCGGACGGGTGAGGAACACGCGGGCGGGGATCGTCCCCTGCGGCGCGGGAGTCGCCAGCGCGTCCCCCAAGTCGTGGCGCTTCAGATCGCTGAACAGATGCACCAGGTAGGACGTGACGTATCCTCCATACTTGGGCTCGATCTTGGGCCCATCACCGTCCTTCGCGACGTCGACGATGAAGGCGGCTTGGTCCGCCTCGGCGGGTTGCCGCGCGTCGAGCTTCGGGTCGTCCAGCTCCAGGGTGGGCACGTGACACCCGGAGCATCCGATCTCGTCGAAGCGCGATCGACCGGCGGCCCATGCATCGAGCAAGCCCGGATCGCGCGGCGGCCGGATGACCGGCGCCTCCAGCTGCGCGAGGTAGGCGACGACGGTCGTCAGCATTCCCGCGTCGATCTCGAGCGAGACGCCGTCCTCGTCCACGTCGTACCACGGCCCCTTCCCGTACGGGCCCGGATCGAGGGTGCCGTCGCGCACCGCGAGCTGGATGCGTTTGGAGAGGAGGCCCTGGTGGATGTGGAGCGACTCTTCGGCCATGTCGCGCAGCGTGGCTTGATGTCCCTTCCAGCCAAATGGACGGATCGTCAGATCCGGGTCGACACCTTCCACCGCACCGTAGTCGAGCGTGCCGTCCGGCCCGGCAGCGATGCGACCGAACGAGACGCCCTTGGTGGTGAGCGCCTGCTCGACCCGGCGCCCCTCCGCTTTCGCTCGCTCGCGAACGCCTGCCGCCTGTGCCTGCAGCTGGCCGCTCATCTCGCGCGCGAGACAGGCAACCGGACCGAGACCGAGGAGATGCGGGGCATTGCGCTGATCCGCGCCGACGGTCCGCTCGCCGTCGCCCCGGAGGAACGCGTTCTGCGACTGCGTGCCGGCTCCGTCGAGGCCGCCCTTCGAATGACAGCTGGAGCATGCGAAGGCATCGGGTCCCCCGGCCAGACCTTGATGGACGCGACGCAAGCGCGGTGTGTAGTCGATCGCCTTGCGGTCCGCCCGCCCGCTGCCCCAGCCGTTCTCGGGCCGGAACAGGTATCCGAACAGCTCGTCGCCCACGACGAAGAGGGCGTCGATCCCCAGCTTGTGGCGGTCCAGGGCCGCCTCGGTGAGCGTGGCGTGCTCGACCAGCTCGCCCGGGTCCCGCGCGTCGAGCACCCGGTCGAAGAACTCGCGGCGCCGGAGGTCGATGGCCTTCTGCAGCTGCTCGCGGAGCACGGTGTCGTCGGGGATCGCCGCGTCGTCCGTCGCGAATGCGGCGCTCCACGGCGATTCCGCGCCCCGGGACTCCCGCGCGTGCGTCCGGATCACCAGGATCCCGAGGGATACCGTCGCCAGGACGCCGAGAGTCGCGATGCCCCACTTCCATCTCCGTCGCGGGCTCGACTCATGGCCGGCAACGTCGGGCATGCGAGCGATACCTAGCAGGAACGTGCCGGAAGCGACACGATGCGGTCGCGCCGGGTGGACGCTTGCGTACGCTAACGCTGCACCGTCGCCGGTAGGCCGAACCGTTCAGGTAGCGGGCACCGATCGCTGCCGACACGAGCGCGTCGAGGGCCCGGTAGCCCCTTCCTATGGGATACCGAGCCCTTTGGAGATAGCCATCGCGGCTCCTACCAGTTCCTCGAACACGCTGGCCTCAAATACCGATCTTGCGCCATACCTAGTTGTCCTCAGTACGCGCGCCGCCAGTGACAACTTCTCGTTCACTGCAACGAGGTCATCGACACTCGGCTGCTTCCGGGTTGTGATGAAGGCATTCTTCAAGGCCCGCAGCACGCCGACCGACGTACGCTGGTGGATGAATGGATCGTACCCATTGACATCGCTCAGGCTCTTCTGAAGCCGATACGGCCGAGCCTCCAGGACGAACCATCGATGGCGCTGATTTTGGGCGATCGCAGCGGCAAGGCCGAGTTCAAAGGGCATGTTGAAACGAGGAACATGGGGGGCGTCGGGGGACACACCAACGCACGATAGATCATGCACCGACGATCCACACTCCTGGATGAGGTCGTAGAGTCGACGGAGGCGGTCGCGGCCTCCCCCAGGGATTTGCAAGACACAACGAGGCGTGAAGCCTAGAGCCGACAGACCGGCAATCAGGGCCAAGTACAAGCGCTCATGCGCTGAATCGAACGGCAAGTTGATGAACACGCGCGCACGATTGGGACGGGACGCGGTCCCCATGCTTGCGCAGAGTCAGCGACGACTACGGCGCTTCGCCTTACGTCGTCGTCGCGTTGTCGGGGGCTTGTATGCCCGCTGGCTCGTCTCTCCGACGACTTCTCCTACCGCCCGTAACACTCGAGAGATAGCGGCTTCAGACAGTCCGAACTCTTCCGCGGCACGTTCCAACGACGGGCGTGGAACACTGGCTCTGAACCTCTGAGGATGGCTCATTCCGTTGCCAAGTAGACCCCGTCGTCCGCCGATGTCAATAAGCGCGCCGCACTCATACTCGCGCACGGCCTCCCAGGCGAGCTCGAATTTGTGTGCGAGCGCGCCCGGTGAGTCGAAACACCCGACCCTGCAGGTTCGAAGGGTGAGGTAGGCAGCGGCCCTACCCCGTCCTCGCCATAGCCCCGTCGCGACGCCCTTCCGTCACGACGCGCGAAGTGTCCCCTGGGATCGGATGGGCCCGGCGCGGGCACAGTTCGGGCACAGTGAAACCACCCATCAGCTCCTGCCTGCATCCGTCCGCGCGGCTGGGACGTAGCCCCCACGACGATGCAGCAACCGCCGCGAGTTTGAGGTGAGCACTCGCGCGACGGCGCATGACTACATCGCCGACGATGGACCCCCGGCGCGTTCGAGGCGACCAGCCCCGCTCACCCCGCGCCCTCAACCTAAAGGAGCATGTCCCATGTATCTTCGACATTCCGAGGTGATCACCCGCGCGCGCCGTTTCCCTCTGATGGTCGCCGCGCTCGCTACCGCCAGTGCGTTGGTCGCAACGCCCCCGGCACGCGCCGCATTCCTGCCGCTTCCGGCCACCGGCGCGCAGGTCAACGACGATCCCGTCAACGCGATCGACCCGGGCCAGGATGCGGGCGTTTCCGACGTCGCCGGCGGCGCGGTCACGGCCGGCAAGGTCCAGGTGCCGTGGGCGACGTTCGAGCAGAAGGTCGCCGGCGGCGAGCAGCAGATCTTCGTTCGCGCGTTCAAGAACGGCGCCTGGGTGAC
>Ga0137403_10006632_pt1 | contig 13215 bp, 7 predicted proteins | sample CZOMad2_1_16fung_FD_122057 | JGI IMG/M metagenome (GOLD analysis project Ga0137403, IMG submission 122057) | Vadose zone soil fungal communities from Angelo Coast Range Reserve, California, USA - CZOMad2_1_16fungal (Hybrid Assembly) | ecosystem: Environmental > Terrestrial > Soil > Vadose zone... | reverse complement strand
CTGATGAGTTTGTCGAGGACGGCGGCCTGGTTGTATTCCTGGAAGGCTTCCGCCTTGACGTTCATGGCCTTGGCTTCGGCTTCGCCTTTCTTGAAGATGATCTCCGCTTCGGCTTCACCCTGCGCTCGAATGGCAGAGGCGCGGCCTTCGGCTTCGCTCATCAGCCGCTGGCGTTCGGCGCTGGCGATCGTCTCGATCCGCTGGCGCTCGATCTCCGCCTGTTTCAGTACAGTGGCAATGAGCTCGCGTTCGCGGCGCGCGATCTCGGCTTCCTGCACCTTCACTTGAGCTTCGCGTTCGACTTGCTGGACGCGCACCGCCTCCTCAACAACTCGCTGTTGCATGACGTTGGTCTCGATTTCGTACGCCTTGTCCGCGGTGGCTTGCGCCTTCTTGGTCATCTCCAGATAACTGGCTTTCTTGATGTCCAGGTCGCGCTCAGCTTCGGCCTGCTTCGCCAGTGAAGCTGTTTCGGCGGCGACGCGCTCCTGGTCGGCTTGTGCCTTCGCGACAGCCGAGGCGCGCTGGGACTCAGCCCGCTTGATGGCGATGTCGCGATCGGCTTCGGCGGCCGCTACTTCCGCATCGCGCTTGATGCGTGCGATGTCCGGCCGGCCCATGTTGGTGATGTACTCGTTCTTGTCGCGGACTTCTTTCAGAGTGAAGCTCACCACGTCGAGTCCCATCTTGTTCATGTCCGCCGCGCACGTGGAACGCATGCGGTCTCCCACCATCTCCGGCTCCTTCACGATTTGCTCCACGGTGAGCTGGCCGATGATGCCGCGCAGGTGCCCTTCCATCACCAGCCGGATCAGGCCTTCGCGCTGCTCCGGCCGCTTGGTGAGGAATTGCTCGGCGGCCGTTCGAATGGACACGGGGTCGGACTTCACTTTGAGCTGCGCCACCGCTTCAACCGTGACGGCGACGCCCTGGTTGGTATAGAGGCTCTGCTGCGGAGCAACGTCAAACGACATCAGCTCCAGCGAGAGCTCGCGGCACTGTTCCAGCATCGGAATGAGAATCGTGCCGCCATTGGTTACCGTTCTTGGACCGCGTATTCCGTAAACGATGAGCGCTTCGTGCGGCCCGACTTTTCGCAAAAGCGTGGCAAACCCCGCCATCGCAAAGAGAATTGCGAGTACCAGCAGCCCGGCAATTACGGGCACGGACAGACCAAACATAAAGACCTCCCTTTTCCGCTCTGCTCCGGACTGTTTGCGTCGTTCGTCAGTCCGGGAAACTCTTACTGCCGGCTACTTCGTGAAGTCTTCCCACTTCTTCACGTAGGCAATTCCGTCTTCGTAGCGCGTGATCGCCACTTCCGTTCCATTGGGAAGCGGCTTGCCGTCTTCGCTCCTTGCCCCGACGCTCTTGCGCGCTCCCTTTTGTTCAAAAATCATTTCTCCCGTGCCGTTCTCGCGGATCGGCGAGCTGACCGTGCCCACCGTCCCTTCGATGCGGTAATCCCAATCCAACATGTGGGCATCGCTCACTTTCACAATCTTCGCCATGAATTTGAAAACCACTCCTGCGGCAAAGAGTCCGGCAGAAGCCGCGATAAGCAATGCGCCCGTCGCGACCAGTCGCGAATGGGTCGAGAGGATGTAGCCAATTCCGCCGAACCAGGCGAGAAAGGTCATGATCGTCATGGCGTTGAACCACGAGAGGCCGCCCCGGACGTGCGGCATTCCGCGACCGGCCAGGCCGTGGCCGGCCAACCCGCTGGCGTGGTGCCACCCATGAAACGGCAGGTGCCATTTGAAAGGCAGATGGACGTGAGCCGCACCGCCGAGGAAAGAGAGCACGCTGAACGTGAAGCCCACGATGAAACAGAGAAGATAAAAATCAGTCCAGGTCATAGGACACCTCGAGCGCACCCTGTGCGCGAGCTGGAATTCGAGACGCAGACCCTGCTGCTCAGTTTTGCAGCGGCGCTGGCGGCGGATGCCCGCTGCCTTCTTGTCCCCCGCCTTTTTGCTCGCCCGGACTCAACACTTCATCCAGACGATCCGCCAGGCCGGGCGAGCGGAGAATCTCCGCCAGGAGCAACACCGCCTTGCGCGAATCTTCATACTCGGCGATCGCCAGAAGGGCGCGTTGTAGCTCCGGATCCGCCGTGAACTGCTCGGCGCCTGCATAGAGCCACGAATCGATCTTCGCGTCGATCGCCCTCAATTCCGATTGCAACCCCGGCGTATATCCCTCCGGATCGTCCACCAGGAACCCCGGATACACCCGGAAAAACCGCGCCAGCAGCTCCCGCGTCGTGTGCGTCAGGTGCGGGCGAGCGCCGCTCTCGATTTGCGAGAGATACGCCTGGCTCAAGCCACGGCCAATCTCGCGCTTCATCGCGGCCGCCAGCTCTTGCTGGGTCATCGTACGGCCCAGGCCTCGGAGCGAGCCTTCCACGGCGCGGAGGGAACGAAGTTTGTCACCCAGTTTCATGGCCCACTCCAGGATATTGCAATGTGCTAATCGTATATTGCAATCCGCAATTTGTCAAGCAAAATCGGTCGATTCTCCTAGTTTTCCGTAACTTAAACAAATTAAACACGTTAATGGATAATGGATAATGGACAGCCGACTGCGGCAACGGGCCACCCGCAAACTAGTTTGCCCCGCAAACCTAATCCGGTTTTCGAAGGGATTGCAGATCGATTCCCAATTGCTGGCACTTCTTATATAAGTGACTGCGTTCTAACCCCAGCGCTCGCGCCACATTCGTCATGTGAAAATTGTGGCGCCGAATTTCCGCCAGCATCACTTCCCTTTCGAACGCTTCCGTGCGCTCCGCCAGCGTGCTGGTTGCTGCGCCGGCGGCGGAGCTTGCGGATCCGGTCGACGCCGAATCCGAAGTTGGAAGAATCAAACGAACATCGGCAGCAGTAATGTTTTCATCTGCGGAGAGCAGGATGAGGCGCTCCACGACGTTGCGCAATTCGCGGACGTTTCCCTGCCAGCCGTATTTTCGCAATTCGACAATCGCATCTGCTGCAAAAAGTCTTTCTTTCCAGCCATTTTGCCCCGCTACTTGCCGCGCGAAATGAGCGGCCAGTTCCGGAAAATCTTCCGGGCGCTCATGCAGCGGCGGCAGCGTCAGCGGAAAAACATAAACGCGATGAAAGAGATCGCGGCGAAACGCATTTTGTTTCACCAGCTCTTCCAAGTTGCGATGTGTCGCAACAACGACGCGCACGTTCACCTTGATGGGCTTGTCACCGCCGACGCGTTCCACTTCGCCCTCTTCCAGAACGCGCAGCAACTTTGCCTGCATCGCCACGGGCATGTCCCCGATTTCATCGAGGAAAAGCGTACCGCCTTCGGCTTGTTCGAATTTGCCTACGTGCTTGACAGCCGCGCCGGTGAACGCTCCCTTTTCATGTCCGAAGAGCTCCGATTCAATCAATTCCGCGGGAACCGCCGCGCAATTCAGCGTGATGAATGGATGCTCGCGCCGCGGCGATTTTTCGTGGATGGCGCGCGCGACGAGTTCCTTGCCGGTGCCGGTCTCGCCAAGAATGCAAACGCGCGTTTCGCTCGCCGCCACGCGATCAATTTGCGCGATGAGTTTTTTCATCGCGGGACCAGAACCGACCAGCTCGTGCTTTCCCAGGCGATGACGCAGTTCGCGGTTTTCCTCTTCAAGGCGCGAGAGGCGCAGGGCATTTTCAACGGTGACGAGTAATTTCTCCGTTGAGAGAGGTTTTTCGAGAAAATCAAGCGCGCCGAGTTTGGTCGCCTTCACTGCCATTTCAATATTCGCCTGGCCTGAAATCAGGACGATCGGAGCTTTCACGCCCGCCTTTTTCAAATCCTCCAGCAACTCCAATCCGGTACGGCCCGGCATCACAACGTCGGAGAGGATTAGATCAAAGGTTTCCGTTCGAAGGAGTTCGACAGCGCGAGCCGCGTTGTCGCAAACCGTTGCTTCATGTCCCGCGAGGCGGAAGGCGCGCGAAAGCGAAGCCAGTGTGTTCGGGTCGTCGTCGACAAGAAGGAGGTGAGCTTTGCGCGGCAAGCGTGGGTCCTTTGCGAAGCCCTAATCCGAAGCCGCGGCCAGCGTAGACGGCGCACTCTTGGGTTCGGCTGCAGGTTCGCGCGGCGCAGTGGTGACGCCGGCCTGGCGCTGCGGCAAATCGATTCGAAACGCGGTGCCGCGGCCTTCGTGGCTCGTGACGGAAATGCTGCCGTGATGATCGCTGACTACCGACTGAACAATGGCAAGTCCCAGCCCAGTCCCCTGCAGTTTCGTCGTGTAATACGGCGTGAAGAGCCGCGAGCATTCTTCCGGGGTCAGTCCTTTTCCCGTGTCGGCCACCTCGATTCGAACGTGACCTTCGTGCTCCGATGTTTTCAGTGTAAGCGTTCCGCCCGCAGGCATGGCATCGAGCGAATTGAGGACCAGATTTTGAAACGCGCGGTGGAGCAGGTCCGGATCCGCGTCAATTTCCGGCATTGGATCGGTCAGGAATAATTCCGGCGTGATGGTCGGTTTGCCCACTTCGTTGAATTGCGGTTCGAACAGGCGCACGGCGTTTCGAATGGCTTCGTTCACGTTCACGCGAACAAATTGTGGCGCGGGCATCTTTGAAAAATCGCTGAAGCGGCTGACGATGGTATTGAGATTGGCAAGCTCCGCTTTCAGCGTGGCCGTGGATTCGTGAAAGACTTCCAGGAATTGTTTCGCGTCCAATTGCCGCGCCTTCTGCAGATTTTCGATGGTGATCTGCATTGGGAAGAGCGGATTACGCAGCTCGTGCGCGAGCCGCCGCGCCAGTTCGCGCCAGGCGGCAACGCGCTCGGTTTGCACCAGGCTTTCCTTCTGCGCTGCGAGCGTCTGCGTCATTTCATTGAAAGCCGCCGCAAGCTGGCCGATTTCATCATGCCCGCGCACGTCAATCCGCGTATCCCATCTTCCGCCGGCAACTTCGCGCGCGGCCTCGGCAAGCTCTTCCACCGGTCTGGTGATTCGCGCGGAAATCCAGAACGCGATCAGCAGTCCGATGAATAAGGCTCCTGCGCCGACGGCAGCAGCAATCTTCACAATTTTATTCGTCAGCAAGACGAGCTCTTTGCGCGAGCTGCCAACCAGAAAAACGCCGAGCAAGTCGTTGTTTCGGCCCGTGAGCGGAATGGCATGGAACGTTTCCGCATCCGCGGGATCTCTGGTCCATTCGAATGTGCGAACGAGCGGGTGAGCCTGCTTTTGAATTTGCTCTACGAGCGGAGCAAACCGCTCCGGTTGCTCGACTTCGCCTTTCGCCGCGATGAGCGCTGCGGGAACAAAGGAAGGTTCGAGATTGCTGTAGATCAGCGCGCGCATGCCGGCGGGCAAGACCAGCGATTCCAGGAATTTCTTGTCCAGCCGCCGACCGCCGATGATGTAGAACGGCTTGGGGACATTGGGTTGCGTGCGAACGACAGAGAGAGAAAGCGCGACATCCGTCGGCAACTCTTCGCGCCTGAGGAAAGCGGCGGACTCGTTCCAGTTGGTGGTCGAAGGGAGCCAGTCATTTTTGTATCCCACACGCGCAGGATATTGCGCCGAAGAAATCAACGTTCCGTCGGTATTCACGAATTCGACAAAATCCAGTCCATGATCCTGCGCGGCGCCGTTGGCATCGCGCACATAGAGCGATTGGTCGGCGTTCGAACGTTCCAGGTCAATCGCCATGCGCAGTGTGACTTCGGCATTCGTGATGTTCTCCACTTGACGCGCGATTTCCTCGCCGCGCTGCGCAAATTCTTTGTTGAATTGCGCTACGAGAGCCTCGGTGCGTTCCGCATCCAGCTCTTCGAACGCGGCCCGGGTGTAATGGGCCACGCCATAAGCCACGACGGTGACGGAGGCAAAAATGGTGAGCAGGACGATCAATAGTAATTTTGTTCGGAAGCTCATGGCTTGGCTCCGGGAGACGTAGCGTTCGAATTGCCGCGCTGTTCGGCGCTGGGTTCCGGAACATCAAGCCAGACGTCGGCGAGATGCCATTCGCCCCATTGCGCAGGCATCCAATCACGGACCTTCGGGCCGAGTCCGACATATTCGGGTAACACCACCAGAGGGAGCACGCGACGCTCCTCCAGCAATTTTTTCTCCCGCGCATAGAGCTGTTCGGGATCGGTCGAGGACACCGCACTGCCGGAAGTTTCCCCCAGATTAAGAGTGGACACGAACGATTCCAGTTCGACACGGGAAGAAAGCGACGAGTAGTGCCAGGCAAAAAGATGGAGACCGGGCGCAGCATCGGTTGACGTTGCAGTCGCGCTGCTGCTGCCACGCAATGCGGCGCGATTCACAACTTGCAGAGGAATCGCCGCTTGCCGGGCATTCACAGCGACACGTTCTCCGAGCAGCTTCGCCAAATCTCCGCTGGCGTCCACGCGCAGGCGCAACGGCTCCTTGCCCGCGGCCGCATGCGCCGGAAGCGCCGGAAGCGCCGCTCGGATTTCCTTTGCGGGTTCGATGTCCTTCTCCATGGTGAAGAGGAAAGCATATCCCGAGAGCCACTGCGGCAAAAGGGCTGCCGCAGGTTCAGCTTGCTTCTGTAGCAACACGTTCGCCATGGTCTGGCGGTCGAGCGAGAGCGCTACCGCCTCGCGCAGCTTTGCGTCGGCCGCTGCAGGCTGCGCGTCATCAAATCGCAAGCCGTACAGCGTGACGGGCACCGACGACCACACGCGCAGATTCTCTTGCATCGCGCGCCGCACCAAGTCGGGCGACAGCTCGACCAGATCGGCTCTTCCCAACTGCAAATCAAAAAGCTGCCGTAGCGGAGGCACGCCCAGCGTCACGTCAATGCCATCCAGAAATGGACGCCCCGACCAAGCTTCCTCATTCGCGCGAAATCGCAGATGCGATGGCGCGATCGCGCCGCTCACAGAAACCGGCGGCTTGTGTGCATCAACATTCGCTTCGGCAACGAAAAACGGCCCCGTTCCCATCAGCGTGCTATCGGATTGCACTCGATACACAAGGAATCGCCCGGATGCGAGTTCTTCAAGCAGATACGGCACGGCCACCGCCGATTGAATCACAACACTGTTCCCGGATCCCGCGATTTGTTGCCCGTTCGGAAGCAACGGCTGCAGCGCAGCCACGACATCCGCGGCGCTGAGGGCCGTACCATCCGAAAATTTGACGCTCGAACGCAACGTAAACTGCCACCGTTTGAATGCCGCATCATGCGACCACTCGGTCGCCAGTTGCGGCTGAAAACGCCCGTAATTGTCCAGCGCCACCAAGCGGTCAAAAACCAGCGCGGCCAGTTTTTCATTGGTCGCAGATGCCGTCATACCAGTCCCCCATTCGCGCGGGTCGAGCGAGACTGTCTGGGCATGTAGCTCCACCCTGAGAGTCCCACCACGCCTTGGGCTCAATGTGCCTCGGGAGGCCGGAACCATCAGGAGACACAGGCCCACCAGAAAAACTCTAGTCGCCGCAACTTGTCGTAAGCCGATAGACTTCATAGTTTCCAGTCGACAGATTCTTAATAACTGCGGCAACGGATTGGCCATCCGAGGATGCAAGCATATCCAGCACCGGCCCCGGCATGTAGACCGAACCCGAACGGATCTCGTCCTCCGACAAGGGTGGGCGAGTGACGTTCGGGCCTGCTAATGTGATTCGATCTCTTTGCGCATGGTCGCCCGTGCCAGTACTCAGAATTTGATAGGTTCCATCACATGTGGATGAAATGGCGGTGATTTTTCCGCCGATGTCCGTGCGTTTGCAGTTGAATGAAACGCGGCTGCCGAGTTCCACGCCGCATTCTTTCCCGTCCAGCAGAATCTCAAGCTGCGTATCGGGATAGCCGTAGACAAAATGCCCGCGCCCCAACCGCGACTGCTTCCCTGGCGGCAGTTCGCTCGAATCAACCGGGATCCACTCTCCATTCTCACGCCGCAACCGGACAAATAAGCCTTCGCTCAATAGGAAAACAAAATGCTGCTGTGAAGATTTGTCGAGCCACTCGACTGCGCTATTAACCGGTTTTTCTTGCCGCCACAAAAGTTCCTTACGGAAATGAAGTGCGGGAGGAAGCTCGTTTGACGCGGCAAGAGCGGCGCGAGGCAACTCGATCATGCGGGCCGACCGAGAATCAATCGCTCCTCCAGCGTCGGCAATCAGTAGCAGCCTTGAAGGGGTGAATTGAACCGTGACATTGAGAATTGGAGCCTCGGGATTCTCAGTTGTCTGCAGTCCACAGGCGGAAAGCTGGGCTAGAAAAGCTTTCTTTGCGGATGCAGAAAAGATACCAGGCTGTCCAGGCGATTCCTGCCAGTTCATCTGAACGGATTGCTTTCGTGAAGGCGCACAAACCTTCAGGGCGAGGGCCTTTAGGCCATCTTCAAGAGAATCGGCGTGTGTCGGGGTCGGACTGCACGCGAAAAGGAATACAAGCAGAACACACGGTAAAGCGAGCCCGCGATAATGCGAGGAGGACAATTTTTGCTTGGCGTACACGGGGTTACGGGTTGATGATAACACGGCTGCAAAATGAGGATTGTGCTGCGTCTGAGACTCAATCCTGGGATTGAGAATCTGCGTTCGGGGCCACGGAACTTTCTCGAGCCCCAGAAAGTATCTATCTCCTTAGAAACGAACCTATGGGGTCAGCCGTCCATGTAAGAAGCCGGAGACCCTGGTTCCATCCATTTCAGCCTTCAGGAGCGACCTTAATGAAGCCCATGCCCATGCGGTTGAATGTCTTGTTGTGGCTGAGTCTGGCGGCAATGGCCTGCCTGGCGGCAACGCCAGCGAAAGCGCCCGCCCGAGCTGGCGCGGCCGGCCCCGCGCCTGAGGGTCCCACCCGGCTCCTGCGGTTCGCCGATATCTCGAAGGACAGGGTGGTCTTTGCCTACGCGGGCGACCTGTGGGTCTCCTCGCGCGAAGGCGGCGCGGCACGACGGCTGACCTCCCACGTGGGCGACGAGATTTTTCCCAAATTCTCCCCTGACGGAAAATGGATTGCCTTCACCGGCGAGTACGACGGCAACCCGGACGTCTACGTCATCTCCGCGGAAGGCGGCGAGCCCAAGCGCCTGACCTTTCACCCTTCCAACGACATCGTCCTCGGGTGGACTCCCGACGGCAAAAACATTCTCTTCCGCTCGGACCGCTTCAGCGCGCCTCCGGGGCGCTACACCAAGTTGTTTCTCGTCTCGCCCCAAGGCGGCACGCCAAAAATGCTGCAAGTGCCGCGCGGGGACCTGACGAGCTTTTCTCCGGACGGCAACAAGATCGCGTACCTCGAAAGTTCCCAGGAATTCCGCACCTGGAAGCGCTACCGCGGCGGCTGGAGTCTGCCCATCGCCATCTTCGACCTCAAAAAGAACTCCTACGAAGAATTGCCAAAGACCGCCGGCATGGACCTCTTCCCCATGTGGCACGGCAACACCATTTATTTCATCAGCGACCGCGACGGCGTGATGAACCTCTTCAGCTACGACCTCGGCTCCAAGCAAACGAAAAAACTCACCGACTACAAGGAGTACGACATCAAGTGGCCGAGCCTCGGTCCCGACGCGATCGTGTACGAGAACGGCGGCCTGCTCTACGAATTCAATCTGGCCGACGGCCGGACACGCAATCTTCCCATCGTGGTGCACGCTGAAGACATCGAAACGCGCCCGGAAATCAAGAACGTCGCACAATCCATCGGCAGCTTCTCGCTCTCTCCTTCAGCAGCGCGAGCGCTGGTGGAAGCCCGCGGCAACATTTTCACAGTCCCAGCCGAGCACGGCAGCATTCGAACGCTGACCACAAATCATTCCGGCGTTCACGAACTGAATCCCTCCTGGTCGCCTGATGGAAAGTGGGTCGCGTATCTCTCCGACAAAACAGGCGAGTTCGAGGTGTACACGCGCCCGCAAATGGGTGGCGAGGAAACGCGTATCACCACAGATGGCGGGGTCTATCGCTATGGGCCGCTGTGGTCGCCGGATAGCAAGAAGCTTCTTTACTGGGACAAAGCGCACCGGCTCTGGTGGATCGGCACCGACGAAAAGAAACCCGTTCAAATCGATCAAGGCGATTACGGGGACATCGCTGATGGGAGCTGGTCGCCCGACAGTCTGTGGATCGCCTACTCCAAGCCGCACCGCCGCGGCTCCAGTGACGTATTCCTTTATTCTCTCGGAACGAAAAAAATCACCGCGGTTTCCGCCGGCTTCTATAACGACAGCAATCCCGTCTTCGACGACAACGGCAAGTATCTCTATTTCATTTCCACGCGCTACTTCTATCCGAGCGTGGGCCAGCTCGATCAGCGCTTCAACTATTACTCCACCGACGGCGTTTTTGCCGTCACTCTGAAAGCCGATGAAGTTTCCGCGTTCAAACCGCAGAGCGACGAGGAAAAGGCTGCCGATGAAAAGAAAGATGAAAAAAAGGACGAGAAAAAAGACGACAAGAAGGGTGCCGACGCGAAACCCGGCGACAAGAAGCCGGACGAACAGAAAGAGGAAAAGAAGGACGAGAAGAAGGCCGAACCCGTCAAGCCCATTCAAATCGACCTGGACGGCATCGGTTCGCGCGTCGCGCCCGTGCCGATCAGCGCTGGAATCCTCGGCAATCTGGCCGCGCGCAAAGACAAGTTCTTCTACATTTCCACGCCTCAGGAGGCGAGGCAGTTCGGCACGCCTGACCGCAGCCCGAAAAATGTTCTCCACGTTTACGACGTGACCAAGCGCGAAGACAAAGTGCTGCTCGAGGGAATCGACGGCTACGACCTCGACAAGGAAGGCAAGAAAGTCATCTACAAAGCCGGCCCGGTCTACGGCATTGCCGAAGCTGTTCCCGGCAAAGCCAAAGTCGGCGACGGCAAACTCAATCTCAGCGAACTCGAAGTGAAGATCGATCCGCGCGAAGAGTGGCGCGAAGTGTTTCACGAAGCCTGGCGCGTCGAGCGCGACTTTTATTGGGACCCCAACATGACCGGCCACAATTGGAAGAAAATCGGCGAGCGCTACGAAGCGCTGCTTCCGTGGGTCGCGCATCGCAGCGATCTGAACTACATCATCGGGGAAATGATCGCGGAGCTGAGCACTTCGCACACGTATGTCGGCGGCGGCGACCAACCGGCGAAGCCGCACATCAGCGTCGGAATGCTGGCTGCCGATTTCGAGCCCGATGGCGGCTACTTCCGCATCACAAAAATTTATCCGGGCGAAAACTGGAACGATACCACGCGCTCGCCGCTAACCGAACCGGGATTGAAAGTGAAAGCGGGCGACTACTTAATCGCCGTGGACGGCCTGGAAGCGCGTTCTAATCAGGACGTCTATTCGTATTTCCAAGGCCTCGCCGGAAAACTCATCACGCTGAAAATCAATTCCAAGTCCACTCCCGAAGGCGCATGGGAAATTACCGTAAAGCCGGCGAACGGAGATGCCGGTCCACGTTATCTTGATTGGATGGACGAGAACCGGCGCAAAGTCGCGGAAGCCACTGGCGGCCGCGTCGGGTATATGCACGTGCCGGACACCTCGTTCCCCGGCATCATCGCGTTCGACAAGCAGTTCACCGCGCAGCTCGACAAGGACGGCATCATCGTGGACGAGCGCTACAACTCCGGCGGGCAGATTCCGGATTTTTACACCGAGAAGCTCAAGCGCGAATTGCTCGCCGCGCTTGCCCCGCGCGAAGGAAAAGATGTCCCGTGGCCGCCCGTGGCGATTTACGGGCCAAAAGTAATGATCGTCAATGAGCTCGCGGGTTCCGGCGGCGACGCCTTCCCGTGGTTCTTCCATCGCCAGAAAATCGGCCCCATCGTCGGCACACGCACCTGGGGCGGCCTGGTGGGCATCGCGCGCGGAATTCCCTTGCACGATGGGGGCAACGTCACTGCACCGGAATTTGCATTTTGGTCAGCCGACAACGGTGGCGAATGGATCGTGGAAAATCACGGTGTGGATCCAGACTTCGTTGTGCCGCAACGTCCGGATCTTGTGGTCGCCGGCCACGACCCGCAGCTTGAAAAAGCGATCGAGCTCGCCAAGGAAGCTTTGAAAAACTACAAAGGCCTTCCCCCGCGCCCCAAGTATCCGGTGGCCAAGGAATAGCGCGCGAGCCGGGAAACAGAATCATCGATGAAAACGAGAAGGGACAAGGGGCCCCGGAGTTGTCGGGGCCCTTCCGTTTCTCGCGTATTTCTGACCGCTAGCCGGGTGGCACGGAACACGTCGCTGGCGGAGAAGCAATCTCTTGCAGACTTGGCGAAGCGCGGCGGTGCTTGCCTTTGTGCGCATGATCTCTTCTCCTTTCCAGCGTCGCATCCCGTGCCACCCGCAGGGGTATTGGCTAGCGGAACCGGTTGCACAGGTTTCAGGCTGTGCAGATTTTTCGCGGCGTCAAGGCCTCTTCGATGGTTTGCGCTGCGCCGAAGCTGTTGCCGTTGGCGCCGGATCGTCGGAATCGCCGTCCGAGGAGCCGTTGCTGACACCGGAGAACGCCGAGCGCATCACGTCATTCGCGAAGAAATTTTTCCCGTCCATCGGTACCATCATGATTTGCAACTTGTCCGAAAGCCGCTCCGCGATGATCTTCTGGATGAGCATGGGATTGGACTTCAGGACGGACGCTTCGAATTTCATTCGTTCGGCGTCGGCGGCGGCGGTCACGCGGATGCGGTTCGCTTCCGCATCTGAGAGATTCTTCTGCCGCTCGACTTCCGCTTTGCTGTCAATGACTTTGGCCTGCGCGGCAGCTTCGGCGTTTTGCAGCGTTGATTCTTTGCGCGCCTGCGCTTCCAGCTTGGTCTGTTCGATCTGTTTCTGTTTCAGCGGCAGGGTGTACTGCATGGCGTCGGATTCCGCCTTGGCTTGCAGCACGCGCACCTGGGCTTGGGCTTCCGCCTGCTTGACGTCACGCGCTTTTTGAGCTTCCGCCTCCAGCTCCGCGATTTTCACTTGTTTTCCCTTGATCTCCTGCTCGGTGCCGAGGCGCTCGTTCTCCTGTTCCTTCAACAGAAGCCCTTCGAGACCTTTGGCGTACTCCGCCGGGAGCTGCAAATCGCGGAGCAGCACTTCCCGCACGATGATGCCGTCGCTCGCTAGACGCGAGCTGATGGCTTCCGCAGCTTTGGTGCGCAGCTCTTCGCGTTTTGTGGCGAAGATTTCGCGTGTCATGTAGTTCGGCGCGAGTTGCCGGTAGATCGTAGCAACAACGGGAGCCACCACTTGCTCGCCGACCGGTTGAGGCAAGTTCGTGTGAAT
>Ga0137403_10006630_pt1 | contig 13218 bp, 12 predicted proteins | sample CZOMad2_1_16fung_FD_122057 | JGI IMG/M metagenome (GOLD analysis project Ga0137403, IMG submission 122057) | Vadose zone soil fungal communities from Angelo Coast Range Reserve, California, USA - CZOMad2_1_16fungal (Hybrid Assembly) | ecosystem: Environmental > Terrestrial > Soil > Vadose zone... | reverse complement strand
AGGTCGCGAGTACCTCTAATCGCCTGGAATTGAGCCTTGTCGCTCACGGTCGCAATCCCGTAGAGATTCCTCGACTGCGCAGGCCGACGCGTTCATAGGAAATGAACGCGGAACAGCGAGTCGGCCCGCTCCGCTCGGAATGACAGTTTGGAGATGTTTCGCCAGCCGGTGACGAGTTCCCTGAGAAAGGCGCCCGCCGCGGTCGGCGGCCGCTACGCGTGCACGTTTGCGTCACTCGGTTGGCTCCTCGCGGTATATGTTTTTGTAGGTCACGTAGCGTTTGGCGTATTCGTCGATGGCGGCTTGATCGATGGGCGTCAGGGTGCGCTTGATTTTGCCTGGGTGGCCTACTACCAGGCTATTTGGGGGGATTTCTGTGCGCTCCAGGATTAGCGTGCCTGCGGCTACTATGCTGCCCTCGCCTATGGCTACACCGTTCAGGATTATGGAGCCCATGCCGATCAGGCACCGCTGGGCTATGTTGCAGCCGTGCAGCGTCACGCTGTGGCCTATCGTTACGTCATCGCCTAGGATCAGCGGGTATTCGTCGCGCATTACGTGTAAGACCGAGGCGTCCTGGATGTTGGTGCGGGCGCCGATGCGAATGTAGTTTACGTCGCCGCGGATTACCGTGCAGGGCCAGACGCTGGAGTCTTCGCCGACGACTACGTCGCCGATGAGTACGGCGGCGGGGTCGATGTAGGCGGAGGCGGCGATTTCGGGCCGCGTGCCGCGATAGGGTCGGATCATTCGAAAACGTTCCTCAGGGCTAAAACTCAATTTTTTGGCCGTTGGTATGTCGGAGCTGAAGCTCTGACCCTGCGGCTCAGGCTATTCTCAGGATCTCCACGGCTATCCCTTTTATTTGCCCGGGGTTACGGACGGGCGCGGCGTGCCGTGCCGTGCTCTTACGGGACGATACGCGCCGTTGGTAGGTCACGATAACATCCGCTTGCGAATGTGACAAGGAATGCGGGGCGACGCAGTCAAATAGGTGGGATCGGTTCGAACCGCATTGCACCTTATGGATTCGTGGGGTTCAATTGCGGGCGCGAGGCGTAATAGCCTTTGCGGGCGTAGACCGTCAGTTTGCGGCCTTCTTTTTCGGCCTTGATGTCGATGGCGTGGTATCGGCCGTCGAGTTCGAACGCAGACGGCTTGTAAGAAACGAAGTACCGGCCGTGGATGACTTGCTGAGGGTCGGCGAGACTGCCATTCAGTCCGTGAACGGAGCCGGGCATAAAGGCCGAGCCGCCGGTGAGTTCGGAGAGTGTTTTCAACGCGTGGTCGCCAATCAATCCACTGGAATCTTCATGGCCACTGGGCTCTTCGTGAGTACGATCCATGGTACTCACGGTGTAGATGGCGACTTCTCCTTGTTGCGCTCTCCCGACCGCTTGTTTGAGGGTGGATTTGCTGGAGTTATCCTGGCCATCGCTGATGACCACCAGCATGCGGGCAACCGGCTGTGTTTCCGGGCGTTGGGCGAAGGCTCGGGATTAACGCAACTTCTTAATGCTGAGTTTGGGTGCTACGGGGCAGCGGCTGTTTGCGCCAAGGCGGAGGTCAGATCGGCGTGGAGCAGGCGGTGGAAGAGGTGTTCGCCGGCTTCGCGGCGGACTGAGAGGCGGCCGGCTACGTAGGCGCGAGAGTGCAGGCCGCGTTGGACGGCGTCGCAGATGGCCGTGTCTTCGTCCTGGACTTTTTCGCTAACGGCGATGCTGGCTTTGTTGTGAGATTCGGCGGCTGGGCTGGTGTCGGCAAAATAATAGTCGAAGATGACGGCGCACTCGTCGGTGCCTAGCGGTACGACCAGGTTGGTGTCCATCACGCCTTCGTAGGCGTTGATCATGAAATTGGGGTAGATCCAGAGGTAGAAGGCGCGGCCTTGGCGAGTGGCGGCTACGCCTGCGGCGCTGTCGGCGTCGGAGGAAAGCGGGCTGGATTGCAGGCAAGCGCGTTCGAAATTTTCGATGGTGTATTTGGTGTATTCGATGACACTGCTCAGGCCTTTGTGAGCGTGCGGAACGTGATAGCCGCCGTCGAGGTAGTTGTCTACGTAGACTTTCCAGTTGCAGTTGAGGGGGTAGATGCGGCGGTCGAAGTAGTGAAGTTTTTTCGTCAGTTCGAGCGGTGCTACTAGATCGGGGACCGCGCCTAGGAAATTTGGCAACGGGGCGGCCTTGCCGTCCAGATTTACGAACACGAAATTTTCCCAGACATCTGCGTGGATGGGGACCAGGCCATTATCGGCGCGATCGAAATTTTGCACGCCGTCGAATTCGACCATGCCTTTTAGCGCACCGTCGATGCCGTAGGTCCAGCCGTGGTAGGGGCAACGGAATTGTTTGGCGCAGCCATGGGCTTCGGGGACGACGGCGGCGGCGTGGTGGCGGCAGACGTTGTAGAAGGCGCGCAGTTTTTCGTCATCGCCGCGGACGACGACGATGGGCTCGCCAGCGATGTCGGCGGTGAAGAAGTGGCCTTTTTCGCGGACTTGATCGGCGCGGCCGGCGAGCTGCCAGGTTCCGGAGAAAACCTTGGCGCGTTCGAGGTCTTCGATGCGCCGGTCGCGGTACCACGGGGCTGGGATGGTGGAGGCTTTTTCGAGCGGGTTGGTGGGATTGTAGAGGTTGAGGATGTCTTGGACCGTTTCGTGCATTGATGCTCCTGAGCTGCGCGCCCTTACGCGAATTTCTTGGTGGGATTGTATAGGAATTCATACCGCGAAAAACGAAAATCGAGGACGTGGAAAGAGTCGGTTGAGCGCGGGCGTCGCCGACAAAAGCGCCCGCCTCGGAAAGCGCCGCTACAAATTCGGAAAGAGACAGGCGGCGTTGTCGTAGAGGATTTTGCGTTTTGTGGCGTCGCTAATGGGAAGGGCTTGGAATTTTTCGATGTTGATTTTCATTTCGTTGACGCCGGGGCTGGGCCAGTCGGTGCCCCAGAGGACTTTGTCGGCGATTTCTTCGAGGCGTGGGAAATATTCCAAGAGCTTTTGCGGCGGGATGCTGGAGATATCCATATACATATTTTTGTGGCGGCGGACGAGGAAGAAGGCTTCGTTCATCCAGAGGGGGCGGCCGCCGTGGGCCAGGATGACGATCAGTTCAGGATAGTCGACGGCGATTTCGTCGCAGAGGATTGGTTGGGCGTGAATGTTGCGAGCGCCGGGGAAGATCGACGTGCCCGTATGGATCATGATTGGCAGGGCGTTGGCTTGGGCGCGTTCGTAGATTGCGGCTAGTTCGTGGTTGCCCTGCACGTAGGCGTTGGGCGAGAGGGCCTGGTGCGAGGGATGAATTTTTATGGCGCGGATGCCCAGCTTGGCGAGGCGATCGACTTCGGCGCCGGCGTCGGGGACGCTGCCGGGGTGGACGCCTCCGAAAGCGATCAGGCGATGGGGATCGGTCTTGCAATAGTCGGCGATCCAGTCGTTGACGATCGGTGTGAAGCCGATGATTTCGGGGGCGACGTAGTTGATCAGGCCGGCGCGCTCGACGTTGATGGAATCGAGGTATCGGAGGAAGTCTTTCGGATTGTGGCAATAGTGTTCGACTTGTTCGAAATCGGTGCGGCCGCGGGCGATGAGTTCGAGAGCGGCGGGTTTCATCATGTCGTGGGGGATGATATGGACGTGGATGTCGATGATTGGTTGCGGCAATGCGTGTCCTTGCACGGCGATGGATTTGTTGCCCACGGATTGTAGCGCAGGACGGTGGCGGGTTACGAAGCGTCGGGGCGCGGAACGGTCGCGCTAAAGCGCGCCCCTACATTTGCCCCTTGGCTAGTTGAAGCGGATGTATTCGAAATTCAGGGGTTGGTTGTTGATGCCGCGGATTGGGGGGGCGATCCAGTTTGCGAACTTGCCAAGTTCGGTCACGCGGCCGCTCATTAGGGATTGCACGTATTTGTAATCGGAAGGGCTGGGTAGCCATTCGAATTCGTGTTGCTTCCAGGCGTCTTGGGTCAGGACTTCGCCTGTAAGGCTGATGTGGTGGCCGGCGAAATTTCCGATCTCGCGATGAAAGCCTTTGTGCGGCAGGGTTAGCTTGAAGGGAATGCCCGCTGTGTCGATTACTTTTTGCCAGCGGGCTACGCCGTCTTCAATCTCGCCGATGTAATCGTCGCGCAGGCGTTCGTTCAGGGCGGTCAGAGCCGGAACTCGCTTTTCGACGATTTTGGTTTCGAGCACTTCCCAGACGGGATAGTCGGCTTCGCTCAAGATGTGATCGTCGGCGAGTTTGGTTTCGCGAAAACGGCCTTTGAGGCCGCTAGTGTAGTAGTTTGCGGCATTGGAAGAAACGTCGGAGCCGTAGAGGTCGAGGGTCACACTGTAGTGAAAATTCAGGTAGCGCTGGATGGTTTGGAGATCGATAACGCCCATGGCGCGCACGTCGGAGGGGTCATCGATCTTGTGTTCGTTCATTACATCGCAGGTGCGTTGGATGATGCGGCTGACGCCGGTTTCGCCGACGAACATGTGATGGGCTTCTTCGGTGAGCATAAAGCGGCAGGTGCGCGAAAGGGGATCGAAGCCGGATTCGGCCAAGGCGCACAATTGGAACTTCCCGTCGCGATCGGTGAAGAACGTGAACATGTAAAACGCGAGCCAGTCGGGGGTGGGCTCGTTAAAGGCGCCGAGGATGCGCGGATTGTCGGTGTCGCCGGAGCGACGGGCGAGTAAGGATTCGGCTTCTTCGCGGCCGTCGCGCCCGAAATAACGGTGGAGCAGGTAGACCATCGCCCACAAGTGGCGTCCTTCTTCCACGTTGACCTGAAAAATATTTCGCAGGTCGTACAGGGAAGGGCAGGAAAGGCCGAGTGCTTTTTGTTGCTCGACGGACGCTGGCTCGGTGTCGCCCTGGGTAACGATCACGCGGCGCAGGATGGAGCGATATTCGCCGGGAACCTCTTGCCAGGCAGCTTGACCCTTGTGCCGGCCAAAATTGACTTGGCGGGTTTCGTCGCGCGGCTGCAGAAAAATACCCCAGCGGTATTCGGGCATTCGAACGTAGCCGAATTGCGCCCAGCCGTCGGGTTCGACGCTGGTGGCCGTGCGCAAATAGACTTCATAATTGCTGGATTCATTTGGGCCCATGTCCGACCACCAGCCGAGGAAGGCGGGCTGCCAGTGTTCGAGGGCTCGTTGCAGAACGCGATCGCGGCCCAAATCGACGTTGTTCGGTATTTTTTCGGTGTAATCGATCATTGGCAGTCTCCTGGCTTAAGTTCGCGGGCTGGGCGGCCCATCTCAAACGCGTTCCCAATTGAATTTCACCGGCGCGCCGGTACCGTAGACTTTCAGCGCTCCGTTGGCCCCGACCGCATTGGGTCGGATGAAGATCCAGTTTTGCCAGGCGGAAAGGCGGCCGAATACGCGGGTTTCCAGCGTCTCGGTTCCGCCGAAGCGGAGGTTGGCCTCCAACCCGGTTAGTCCGTCCGGAGAAAGCGCCGCGCGCGATTCAATGGCTTGCCGCAGCTCGTCGTCCCAATCGAGATCGTCTGGCGCGATGGTGACGAGTCCGGCCGCGATGGCATCGGCAGGAGAAAGCTGGGAGCCGATCTTGGCACGCAGGGATTCGATCTGCGCTTCGTCCTGATAGAAGCGCGCTGCCAGGCGTGAGAGATGATTGGGCATGGGCAGGGCGCCGAAGTTCATTCTTGAGAGCGTAACGCTCGCTTTGTTCTCGCTCTCTTGCGCATCGCGCATGAAGGCTCTGTCGGAGGCCAGAGCCAACTCCAATAGAGTTCCGACGAAGCATGATCCGGGCTCGACGATCGCGTACATCGAACGGGAAGTAACGTCGAGGCGCGCGAAGGTACGGCGCATCATGCCGAGAACTTCACGGACGAACCAATTGTCCTGATTGTTTAAAAGGAAATCGTCGGTGGCGAGCACGGCTTCCGGGTTTCCGGCGGTGCGAATCAGCCACAGGCCGAGGTCGAGTTCGTTCGTGCGCAGAGTCAGGATGGCATCATCCAACCCCCGCGCCATTTGCAATGGCCACCAATTCGCTCCGGCGGCCAAGACACCTTCGACCGTGTCCTGTGCCACAGACTCGGGGGCGCGGACCGTGAGCGTAACGGTGCGCGCGCGGCGATTCACTTCAGCATCGACGTATTCGTAGTGGAGGCCGGCGTCGTTGACGCTGCGTTTGAGGGGAGTCAACGTCACACCCTTCGCACCGGACGGACGGTTGCTTTGCTCGGCAAGCTTTTGCGCGCGTACCTTGATGTGCTCGGCAAATTGCTGCGGCTTGATCACGTCGTCGACGAGGCGCCAGTCTTTGGCGCGCTGCCCGCGAACGCCGTCGGGGTTGGTGCAGAAAATATCGGCATGATCTCGACGAACTTTGCGCTTGTCGGTAACGCGTGTCAGCCCGCCGGTTCCAGGAAGAACACCGAGCAGCGGCAACTCGGGCAGACTTACGGCAGACGAGCGATCATCAACCAGAATCACTTCGTCGCAGGCCAGGGCCAATTCGTAGCCACCGCCGGCGGTCGTCCCATTGAGAGCTGCGAGAAACTTGAGTCCGGAATGCGCGCTGGAATCTTCGATGCCATTGCGTGTTTCATTCGTGAATTTGCAGAAATTCACTTTCCACGCGTGTGAGGAGAGGCCCAGCATGTAGATATTGGCGCCGGAGCAGAAGACGCGGCTCTTGCCGCTGGTGATGACGACCGAGTGAATCTCCGGATGTTCGAAGCGGATGCGTTGCAGAGCGTCGTGGAGTTCAATATCGACGCCGAGATCGTAGGAATTCAATTTCAGTTTGTACCCGGGCCGCAACCCGCCGTCTTCGGCAACATCCATGGTCAGTGTCGCGACAGGAGGATCGAAGGAAACGCGCCAGTGCTTGTAATGGGCAGGGTCTACTTGGTACTCGACCGGTTCGGCCCAGGGTTGAATGTCTGGTGATGCCACACCGTCCACAACGTCCTCCCGTTTTATCTCTGGTCGTGCGCTATCTCGGAAAAGTGACTTGGTATGCTGCTCTCAATTTGGAGAAACTTTCTTCGACGGTCGTGCCCGAGGTATCCAGCACCATGTCCGCCTTGCGGTACAACGGTTCGCGGGATTCCAGAATGCCCCGCAGATCTTCCATCGCGCGGTTGCTGCCGGCCATGGCGCGAAAATCGCCTTGAGCGATCACTCGCGACATGTGCTCTTCGGGCTGCGCCTTGATCCAGATCGTATAGCAATGGGAAAGCAGGTAATCGTACGTGTCTCGATCGGAGACGACTCCGCCTCCGATCGAAAAGACCGCGCGATCGTGCTCCTGCAGTACGCGTTCCAGCGTGCGCTTTTCGATGGTGCGAAAGCCCGACTGGCCATAGAGCGAGAAGATTTCCGCAAGCGGCATTCCCGTGTCCTTTTCGATCTCGCGATCGAGCTCGATGAAAGGCACGTCGAGTTCGCGTCCCAGCTTTTCCCCCAGCGTTGATTTTCCCGCGCCTCGCAGTCCGATCAGCGCGGCGCGCGAATGGCGCAGCTGGTTCTCGTGGCTGTAATCGCGCATCAGGCGAGACACCACGTCTTTAAGGCGATCCGCAGGCAATCGCTCGAGGAAATCCTGAACCAGGCGTTTTTCGATCGGCTTCTCTGCGTCGGGTGCGAAGAGCTCGGCCAGCGAAACGTCGAGCGCGTCCGCAATCCTACGCAAGAGCACGATAGATACATTGCCCTCTCCGGACTCCAGCTGGGCGAGGTGACGCTCGGAGACATCCGCCTCGCGGGCAACGCTCTTTCGTGTCTTGGCACGGCGACCCCGCAAGGTTCGGACGCGTTTGCCCAGGATTTCGAGGAAATCTCTCTCGGGACGCGGCGCAACGGAAGAGGGAATTGGTGTTCCCGAATTTGGGCTGAGCGTCATAGTTGAGTGTCGAGTATGCAGTATATTGCAGTGTACTGGCGAGCGTCAACGAAATAGTGCACTAAAATGCATTAGAGATATGATTGAACGCTAATGCCACGATGTTCGGAGATTATCGTTCGCCAATCGGAATCGGAGGATAAGTCGAACTTTGAGCAGGATTTCAGAGGGATGGTGCGGGCGGAGGGATTTGAACCCCCACAACCTTTCGGCCACAAGATCCTAAGTCTTGCGCGTCTGCCAGTTCCGCCACGCCCGCAGTGGTAATAACAATATACCGATTTTCGAGGGATAATCTCCAGCCCATTTCTACCGACGGTGGTACTTGGTTTGCTGTGAGTGTCCGGGGCATAATATGTGGTAGCCGTCCCCCGCGTCGACCAGATCAAGGGATGAACGCATGAATGCCTCCAGCACATTGGGTTGCGGTTCGTTACAACCGGGAACGGCAGTTCGATGATTCTACAAAACCACAGCGACCATCTCCTGGTGATCCGCCAAACGGACCACGCGTTGCTTTCCGGATTTCTAGCGCGCGAGTGGGGCAATGATCTTTTCCGGCGTCCTGACCTGTTCGAATCTTTCTGTCAGGCGGCGCGCGAGCATGACAACGGCTGGTGTGAATGGGAGCTCGCTCCGCGGGTCGATCCGAAGACGCGCTTCCCTTATACGTTTATGTCGGTTCCCACCGAAGAGCATGTGGCGCTCTATCAACGCGGCATCGATCGGCTGGTCAAAGCGGACCGCTATGCGGCATTGCTGGTGACTATCCATTGCGCCGGACTGTACGACCGCGCGCGCGCCACGATACCCGGCTATTCCGCCAAGTACGTAAAATCGAACGAATCGCAGCTCGTCAATGAATTCCAGCAATCGCTTAAGCTCCAGCAGTTGCGCCTGAAAAGCGATTTACGTGCGAATCCGGCCACCGCCAGTCTGGCAGAGGAGAAATCGCTGGAAAGGAACGCGGGTGCACTGGAGGCTTTGGATCGCCTTTCGCTCTATTTCTGCCTGAATTCCCTGGAAGACGCGACGATTGATAACGTCCCCTTACACACCGATGGCGAAACCGTGGATTGGGAGTTGCGACCACTGGGCGGCAACGGCGTGTCTCTGGCGCCTTATCCGTTCCGGAGAAATCCATTGTCGGTAAGTATCCTTGCGCGCCGCGTTCCGAAGCGGCTGTATGGCGACGAACTCGATTTTCAACGGACACTGGCCGCGGCGCCGTACTTCGCGGTGAACTTCACGTTGCATGCCGCGGACGAAGTAAGCCGGACGCGAACCGCGGTGGCTTAACTAGACGAGTTTCTGCCCGCGCGTTTCTGGCAAGGCCAGCGAAAGCATCGCCGCCACCAGGAATGCCGCCGCCTGTAAGAAAAAAGCCGGCCCAATACCATATTTGATCGCTAGAGCGCCCACCGCAAACGGCGCGACCGCGGAAAACACGCGCCCAACGTTGTAACTGAGTCCCATGGCCGCCGCTCGGATTTCACTTGGAAAGATTTCGCTCGCGATCGCGGCGTAACCGGAAAAGGACCCGGTTCCAAAAAACGCAACCACTGGACCGAGAGCCAGAAGCCAAGGCTCGCTGTGCACCAGTCCATATATGGGCACCAATCCCGCCGCTGTAAGCAAATATGTAAAGTAGGGTTTTCTTCGTCCGAAAGCGTCAGCAAAAAAGCCGAAGGCGGCATATCCAAGCCATTTTCCCGCGCAAAGCACCAGAAAAAAGCTGGTCGTCTTCACGAGGCCGATACCTCGACCGCCTTGCGATACGGGCAGCGACAAATACGCGGGTATCCATGTAAACAGACCCCAATACCCGAACAGGCTGAACGCATTCATGACCGTAGCCAACACGCCGGCTCTCAGGATATTTCGGGATAGCAGATCTTTCGCCGATCCGCGGCCCGGCAACATGGCACGCTTCTTCCAAATCGCGGGCTCTGGCACGCTGGTGCGGATCCAGAGCACCAGCAAAGCCGGCAGTACGCCGACAAAAAACACGGCTCGCCAGCCAAAATGAGGCAGCACCACGAAAACGACGAGCGCGGCAATGGCTTCACCGATCGCGTAGGAAGACTGCATCAAGCCCAGCGCTTTGCCACGATGCTCCGCCCGCCAAGTCTCGGCGATCAAAGCTGCGCCGGCGGTCCATTCTCCGCCCATCCCAAGTCCGAGCACAAATCGGAATACGGCGAGCTGCGGCACCGAGTGCGAGAATCCGCACGCGGCGCTCGCGGCAGAGTAAACTAGAATCGATGCCATGAGCGCCCGCGTCCTCCCAAAACGGTCGGCCAGGACGCCGAACAGAAATCCACCGATTGCGGAGGCCACCAGCGTCAGCGAATTCAGGAATCCGGCGGTACGCGTATCCATCGAGAATTCTCGAATCAAGTAAACCAGGACGAGCGAGTACAACATCACGTCCATGGCGTCGAGCATCCATCCAAGTCCGCCCGCGAACAGAGACTTGCGTTCCGATGTGGTAACGTCGCGCGGCCAACCCAATAGGGCAACGGAACTTGCAGAGTTGTTTTCGGCGCCCTGTATGTGCGACATGCAGCGCAGATTCTAACCCGTAATAAGGAGTTGAAAGGACGGGCTTTCCATGAGCCCGCGACTCCGGGCGGCCGGAAGGAAAAGGATTGCAGTTACAAGGCCGCTTTGTTACGCTCCGCCTCATTCCAAGCCCTAAAGGAGACGTCTAATGGCTTTTTGCAGCGCGTGCGGTGCAGAAACAAGCGGAGCAGCGTTTTGCCCGAAGTGCGGCGCTGCCCAGGGTGCGGCGGCAGTGCCGGCCGGAGCGGTGGCAGCGTCTTCCACCGCAGGCATGGATGAGAACGTGGCTGGACTGGTATCCTATATTTTTGGCTGGATCAGCGGACTGATTTTTCTTCTGATTGACAAGCGGCCTTTCGTTAAGTTTCACGCGGCGCAGTCAATCGCACTCAACATTGCTTTCGTTGCGGTATGGATATTGTACGGGATCGTCAGCTTTTTCCTTACTATTGTCACTGCTGCGATGCATTTCCCTATTGGCTTTCTCGGTGTCTTCTTCTTTCCCATAATCAAACTCGCCTTCCTTGTGATTTGGATTTTCACTATGTACAAGGCTTATACGCATGAAAAATATAAGCTACCGATTATTGGAAACATGGTTGAAGGTATGGTGAAGTAAGACTCTGGTTGGTCGATAGGTCATTCGCTAGCCGTCCGTAAGCATCGGGCGGCTATTTTTTTTCGCGGCCGCGGCATAACTTTGCCAAACACATGCCTTGAGTTCTCTTAGGACCAATCTTTGGTGGAATACCGGAGGCCTCCTTTACACTTGACTTTCCGGCAGCCGGACCGCATCGTTAAGGGCTTTGTCCTTGGCATTTTGCCGGTTGTCTGGGGCGGAAAGGCGTTCTCGGCTTCGTCATGACTCGCGTACGGCTCTGCTTCCACGACCGCTGCTTCGACGGCACCGCTTCGGCTGCGCTTTTCTATCGTTTTTACCGCGAGCGTTTCGATCAGGGCGCGCAATTTGCCTTTAGCGGCATGACCCATCGCGCCGTGCCGCCTTGGGAAGACGGCCTGTTCGATGGCGACGAAAATGCCATCGTGGACTTCAAGTATTCGAACTCACCAAAGGTTACCTGGTGGTTCGACCATCATCAAAGCGCGTTCCTCACCCCGCAGGATGCCGAGCAGTTCCGTAAACATCCCGGTCCGCACATGTTTTACGAGCCGGAGTACAAGTCCTGCACCAAGCTGATCGCCACGGTAGCGCGAGAGAAATTTGGCTTTGACACCAAGCCCGTTGAAGAGCTCATTCACTGGGGCGACATCATCGACGGCGCGCAATATCCAACGCCGGAATCCGCTGTCGAAATCGCGGAGCCCGCGACGCAGCTCGCGCTGGTGATCGAAGCGGCTCCCGAAGATAACGTGCCCGCCCGCATCATTCCCGACCTTGCCTACAAGCCCTTGGCCGAAGTGATCAAGCTCCCCCTGATTGCCAAGCATCTCCAGCCGTTGCTGGAACGCCATCGTCGCTCGATCGAGATTCTTCGCGAGCGCAGCGAAGCCCGCGACAACGTCATTTTCTTCGACGTGGGCGATCTGGATCTCGAGGGCTACAACAAGTTCATTCCGTACCTGCTCCACCGCGAGTGCGTATATTCCGTAAGCGTCAGCGCCTCCAAGGTCCGTGCCAAGGTTTCGCTCGGCACCAACCCATGGAATCAAGCGACTGCCGACAAGAATCTCGCGTCCCTGGCGGAAAAGTTCGGCGGCGGCGGGCACCCGCGAGTTGCCGCTATCTCTTTCGAGCCAAACGATCTACCGCGAGCCCGTGAAGTAGCGCGCGAACTGGTAGCCGTCCTTCGCGCCTAAATGGCCAGCGCGAACTTTTCGAAGTCGTCGGCCGCTTGAGACCGACCCGCATGTATTATGCTCAGGTTCGACAAAATCGCGGAGCATGTGTAAAATTTAGAGTTGCATGCGGGCCAGCAGCTCAATCGTAGAGCAGCGGACTCGTATCGGCGCGCTTCGACCGGTGCCCTTTGTCTTTTCAGTGATTTTCAAGGCGCGCTGGGGTGGATCGGGCGGCGTCGACAATAAGATTGAATTCGCCGTGTTGTTGTTTGCTGGCATGATAGTCATGAGCCTGTTCAGCGACGTACTCACCCGGGCGCCTGGTCTGATTCTGTCGAGCACCAATTACGTCAAGAAAGTTGTATTCCCCCTTGAAATACTGCCCGTCATAGCGATAGGCTCGGCATTGTTTCACAGCATGATCAGCCTGGGCGTGCTATTGGCCGCCTTTTGGGCCGTTTATGGCCACTTGCATTGGACGATTGTTTTCATCCCGTTGGTCCTGCTGCCGCTGGTCATGCTCATTACTGGGCTTGCCTGGATGCTGGCCTCGTTGGGGGTATTTTTGCGCGATGTCGGGCAAGTGGTTGGAATTATCACCACTGTGCTGACGTTTCTTTCTCCGGTCTTCTATCCGGTAAGCGCGGTACCCGAGAAATATCGCCCGTTCATTATGGCAAATCCGCTCACCTTTATCATCGAGCAGGCGCGGGAAGTGCTGATCTGGGGGCATTTGCCGGACTGGTTGGGCTTGGGCATCTACACAGTGTTTGCCGGGGCCGTTGCTTGGTTGGGATATGCCTGGTTTCAGAAGACGCGCAAGGGGTTTGCGGATGTCCTCTGAAGATGTCGCAATCCGCGTACAAGATTTAAGCAAGTGCTACGAGATTTACGGTACGCCGCGCGACCGACTCAAGCAGTTCGTTCTGCCGTCACTGCAGCGCCTGGCGGGGAGACCTTCCAAACAGTACTTTCG
>Ga0137403_10006629_pt1 | contig 13219 bp, 9 predicted proteins | sample CZOMad2_1_16fung_FD_122057 | JGI IMG/M metagenome (GOLD analysis project Ga0137403, IMG submission 122057) | Vadose zone soil fungal communities from Angelo Coast Range Reserve, California, USA - CZOMad2_1_16fungal (Hybrid Assembly) | ecosystem: Environmental > Terrestrial > Soil > Vadose zone... | reverse complement strand
GGGCCGACGAGGTCGCCCAGTTCCACGCCCGTCCGCTTCTCCTCTTGCGTTCGCTGGTCTCTCGCTGGTCTCTCGCTGTTCTCTTGATCATGGCGGCTCCTTTGGCCCCCGGCATGCGGGACCGTTGTCTTGGCCAACGCGATTCTCACGCCGACCAGGGGAGCCGTCGCTACTCAGTTCTCAAGTTCAACAGGGCCCGGGACATCCCCCTTCGGGGCGCTCATGCGTTACCCGCGCTTATCACCTTGTGGAATCCCCCCGGCGAGCCGAGCTCAGGGTTTTTCCTCTGCACGGACTAGGGATCTACCCGATATAGGTCCCCCACGATAGGCCTATGGTTCGCCTAGGGATATTGCCTGACCTGAAGCCGTGCCGCCGACACGATCGGCGGTGAGCAGTAACCCGCCTTGGATCGAGCGGACGACGGCCCCGCAGCGAGGCGACGCGGGCCCGCAGAGGTACCGCGAACCGCAAGGGGGCGAAGCCTGCCAGTGAGCTCTGAGCTTGGCGTCTCGATCATCGTTCCCGTCTACAATAATCCCGGCGATTTGCGTCTCTGTCTCGACGCCCTTCGGACAGCGATCACGCCGGATTCGGAGATTATCGTCGTCGACGACGGCTCCACGGACGACACGGCCGCTGTCGCCGTAAGCATGGGCGTGCAGATCGTCGCGCTGGCGGAGAACTCGGGACCGGCCGCGGCCAGGAATCAGGGCGCCCGTCGCGCGCGCGGCGCTATCCTCTTCTTTGTTGACGCCGACATCGTGATCGCGCCGGGAGCGGTCGAGCGTGTTCAGCGCTTCTTCGCCGACCATCCCGAGCAGGCGGCCGTCTTCGGCTCGTACGACGCGCGGCCGGGTTGCCGCACCGCGGTCTCGCGCTACCGGAACCTCCTCCATCATTTCGTACACCAGCATGGCAACGCCGCCGCCTCGACGTTCTGGGCAGGGTGCGGGGCCATCCGGCGCGCGGTATTCGACGAGGTCGGGGGATTCGACGCCACACGGTTTCCCCGGGCGTCCATCGAGGACATCGAGCTCGGCTATCGCCTGCGGGCGGCTGGCCAGCGGATCCGACTGGACCCGGGCCTCCAGGGAACGCACCTCAAGAGGTGGACGCTCGGGTCCATCGTCCGCACCGATATCGCCCGGCGGGCCTTGCCCTGGTCACGGCTGATCCTGGAACGGAGGCACGCGCCGGATGACCTCAACCTCACCACCGAGCAGCGAGTGAGCGTGGCGCTGGTGGCCCTCGCCGTCGCGAGTGCACCGCTCGGTGTGCTGCAGCTCGAACTGCTCGGCCTCCCCGCCGCGGCGCTCCTCGGGGTGGCCGTCCTCAATCGCTCGTTCTACGCCTTCTTTCGGCGGCATGGCGGGAATCGCTTCGCTGCCCTCTGCGTCGTCCTCCACCTCCTCTACTACCTCTATAGCGGCCTGACCTACCTCTACGCGTGGCTCGAGCACAGGACCCGGGGCGCTGCGCTGGCCGTGCAGAAATTCTCCCGGGCCGTTGCGCGATGAGGCCTCCGGCCCCCGGGGAGCGAGTGGCGGTCATCGGCGCGGGGCCCGCGGGGTTGACGGCCGCGCGCGAGTTGACGAAGGCCGGCCTCCGTCCCATCGTCATCGAGAAGCGCGCCAGGGTCGGCGGTCTCGCGCGCACCGAGACGTTCAAGGGTTTCCGCTTCGACATGGGAGGCCACCGCTTCTTCACGAAAGTCGAGGAGGTGAAGAAGATCTGGCACGAGGTGCTCGGGGACGATCTGCTCCGGCGGCCCCGCCTCTCCCGCATCTACTACAACCGTCGCTTCTTCTACTACCCGCTCCGGCCTCTCAACGCGCTGCTCAAGCTCGGCCCGTTCGTGGCGGTCAGGATCGTGCTCAGCTATCTCCGCTGGCAGCTCTTCCCGTATCCGCATGAGGACACCTTCGAGCAGTGGGTAACGAATCGGTTCGGCCGGTGTCTGTTCCTGATCTTCTTCAAGACCTACACGGAGAAGGTCTGGGGGATCCCGTGCTCGGAGCTGAGGGCGGAGTGGGCGGCGCAGCGCATCAAAGACCTCTCGCTGAGGACAGCGCTCTTGCACATGTTCGTGCGGCCACGGACGACGATCAAGACTCTCATCGAGGAGTTCGAGTACCCCCGGCTCGGTCCGGGGATGGTATGGGAAGCGGTCGCTGCGGACCTTCAGCGACACCAGACCGTGTTTCGGCTCAACAGCGAGGTCGTGACCGTGCGGCGGACTGGCCGCCGGATCGACGGCGTCGTCATCCGTGCCGCCGGGCGAGAGGAGCTGATCGAGGGCTTCCACTTCATCTCGAGCATGCCCGTTACCGAGCTTGTCGTGAAGCTCTCTCCACCGGCGCCCGCGGCGGTCCGCGACGCCGCAGCGAAGCTCGTCTACCGCGACTTCCTCACCGTCTGTCTGATCGTGAACAAGCCTGACCTCTTTCCAGACAACTGGATTTACGTCCACTCCCCCGAGGTCCGCGTGGGCCGAATCCAGAACTTCAAGAACTGGAGCCCCGACATGGTGTCGGACGCCGGCAAGACCAGCCTCGGCCTCGAGTACTTCTGCGCCGAGAACGATTCCCTCTGGAACGCGCCAGATGCCGAGCTCGTCGCGCTCGGCAAGCGCGAGCTCGAGCGGATCGGTCTGGTACGCGCCGCCGACGTTGCAGACGGATGCGTGTTCCGGACCGAGAAAGCGTATCCGGTCTACGACGCCGGCTACCGCGATTGCCTGGCCGCCGTTCGCGCGTTCGTTGACGGGCTCGAGAACCTCCAGACCATCGGCCGCAATGGGCTGCACCGCTACAACAACCAGGACCACGCCATGCTGACGGGCCTGCTGGCCGCTCGGAACCTCCTGCTCGGTCAGCAGAATGATCTCTGGAGCGTCAACACCGAGGAGGAGTACCACGAGGAGCTCCCCGCCGAGGCCGAGGTCGCTCCCGAAGAGCTCGCGCGGATCCTCGAGGCCGGGCTGACCAAGGTTTTCGTGAAGCTCGACCGTGTCGCCCTCGGGCTCTCAGTCGGCGCCGTCGGCGGGCTCGTGCTCTTCCTGGCGACGCTCTTCGTCGTGCTCGGGGGCGGCCCTCTCGCCCGTCCCCTCCTGGCCTTGCTCGGCCAGTACTTCCCGGGCTACGAGGTGACCTGGTCCGGCAGCGGCTTGGGGCTGGCCTATGGCTTCGTCACCGGCTTCGCCGGGGGCTGGAGCTTCGCCTTCTTGAGAAACGTCTGCCTGTTCGTCTGGGTGGCGCTCCTCCGGGGCCGCGCCAACTTCCAACTCCTCCGGAGATTCCTCGAGTTCATCTAGGGGCCTGCCGAGTGGCTGAGGACCAGAGGGCGCTCGAGAGCCTGGTGTTGACCCGCCTGATGCGGCTGAACGCCACCGTCCAGGGAGTCGTCACCGGGCTCATCGCCGGTCTCACGGTCTTCATCGCCACGAACTGGTTGATCATCAAGGGCGGGCCGGTCGTGGGGCCCCATTTGGCGCTCCTGGGCCAGTTCTTTATCGGCTACCGGGTCACCTTCGTCGGTAGCCTCATCGGCTTCGCTTATGGTTTCGTCCTCGGCTTCGGCGTCGCCTACGGCGTCGCCCGAATGCACAACTGGCTGGCCGATGTGCGGGAACGCCGCGGGCGGGAGCGTTGAGGGCCATCACGTTCGTCGGTAACGCGGAGGACGTGCGCCTACGTGGATAAGGCCGAAGGGGCCCGAGCGGTGTCAATGGCCGTCGTGACCTTCAACACGCGCGGCTGTCTCAGGGCGTGTCTCGACTCCGTACTCTGCGAGGCGCCGGCAGCATGAAACGCAAAGCGCTCATAACAGGAATCACTGGGCAGGACGGCTCGTATCTGGCGGAACTACTCCTGCAGCATGGCTACGAAGTCCACGGAATCGTCCGGCGTGTCGCGATCGAGGACCCGGAGCACAGACTGTACCGCATCAAGCACATTCTCGCGAACATCGCGCTGCACCCAGCCTCGCTTGAGAGTTACCCGAGCGTGTTTCGTGCGATGGTCAACGTGCGACCAGACGAGGTGTACCACCTGGCCGCGCAAAGCTTCGTGAGCTACTCGTTTGAAGACGAGTTCTCGACGCTGAATACGAACATCAACGGGACACACTACGTGCTCGCTGCGGTGAGAGATGTTGTCCCCAGATCTCGCTTCTATTTCGCTGGCTCGAGCGAGATGTTCGGGGAGGCAGAGGTGCACCCCCAAAGTGAACGAACGGCGTTCCGCCCACGCTCCGCATATGGTATCTCGAAAGTCGCCGGGTTCGACCTCACTCGGAATTACCGCGAGGCGTACGGCCTGCACGCGTCGAGCGGTATTCTTTTCAATCACGAGAGCCCGCGCCGCGGCTTCGAGTTCGTGACCAGGAAAATCACGTCGCATGTAGCACGGATCAAGCTCGGGCGTGCCAAAGAGATACGCCTCGGCAACCTGGACGCGCATCGCGACTGGGGCCACGCTCGCGAGTACGTTCGAGCGATGTGGCTGATGCTCCAGCAGGACAGGGCCGACGACTACGTCATTGCGACCGGCGAAACGCACTCCGTGCGCGAGTTTCTCGATGTGGCTTTTAGCTATGTGGGGCTCGACTATCGGGAATACGTCGTGGTGGATCCGCGACTGTACCGGCCGGCTGAGGTGAACGTCCTTCTCGGCGACAGCTCGAAGGCGAGGGCGCGGTTGCGGTGGAGCTATTCACGTTCGTTCGCCGAGCTCGTCCAAGAGATGGTTGCGGCGGATCTCGAGCAGCAAAGAAATGCGGTGCAACATGTGATGCAGGTCGCTTGATGGCGACCGAGCCGCGCGCTCCTGAGAGGTCGATGGTCGAAAGGGTCGGGAGCGGAGCCCGAGCGGTATCCGTGGCCGTCGTGGCCTTCAACACGCGCGGCTATCTCAGGGCGTGTCTGGACTCCGTACTCGCCGAGGCCCCGGGCGAGGTCGTGGTCGTCGACAACGCCTCGACCGACGGCACCGCCGACATGGTGCGGGCCGAGTATCCCAAGGTCACGGTACACGCGAATACCACCAACGGCGGCTACGGGGCGGCGGCCAACCAGGCCGTCAAGAGCTGCCACGGGGACTACGTGCTCCTCCTGAACGGGGATGCGTTGGTGAGCCCCGGCGCGATCGGGGCACTGAGCGCCTACATGGATCGGCATCCCGAAGCCGCCGTCGTGGGGCCCCTGCTGCGGTATCCGGACGGCTCGCTGCAACGGTCGTACTTCCCGTTTCCGGGCACCCTCGGGTGGTTCCTCGAGAACGAGCCGATGGTTTGGCTGCTGCGCTGCCTGCCTGCAGGGCGCGAGCGCTTCTTGTGCTTCACGTCGCCTACCGTGGACCGCGTCGTGCCGTGGGTGCTCGGGGCTGCGCTGCTGCTCCGACGTACGGACTTCGAGGCGGTCGGCGGATTCGACGAGTCGTACTTCATGTACTTCGAGGACGTCGATTTCTGCCTGAGACTCCGCGCCCTTCAGTCTCAGGTCCACTTCACGCCGTCGGCCACGGTGCTCCACGTTCGTGGCGCCAGCACGTCTCGGTGTCGGAAGGCGATGCTCATTGCCCACTTCCGGAGCTCCGAGCGCTTCTACCGGCGGCACTATTCTGGGCGCCGGGCCTGGTTCTGGATGTCCCTCATGAAGATCAAAATCGCCATGCGGCTCGCGTGGGACGTCGTCCGCCTCCGAGTGGGCTCGGACGAGCACACGTGCGTGATCCTGACGCAGCAGGTCGACGCGTGGAAGGCCGTGCTGCGCGGCCTGGGGGAGCGAGAGCCCGGTAACACGGGTCGCCGAGTCTTCCGTTCTCGGGGGCCACAAGGGGATCGGTCCGCATGACACCGTCCGGTCCTGGATGGATGCCGGCACGGAATGTTCGGAAGGCGGCGTCGGTCGCGACGTACCCTCCATGGGCCGCGGGAGGTGGCGCGCGGAGCCGGGCATATATGGTGGGCCTGATCTGGACGCTGATTCGGACCGATTTCAAAGTCCGCTATCACGGAACGATCGGCGGCTTCGTCTGGGCCCTTCTCAAACCCGTCAGCATGTTCCTCGTTCTGCTGGCCGTCTTCTCCTTCATCTTCGCGCCGACCGACCCCTACTACAGGCCCAACCTCATCCTCGGCCTGTTCCTGTGGGAATTCTTCGCCGAGGGAACGAAGATGGGTCTGGTCTCCCTCTTCGCCAAGGGATATCTCCTCACGAAGACCCGCTTCCCGCGCTGGATCGTCGTGGCGACCTCCACCTCCAATGCGGCCATCACCCTGCTGGTCTTCACAATCGCCATCCTGCTCTACCTCGCGTGGGCGGGGCGGTTTCCGAGTCCCTTGAGGCTGCTTCTGTTCATCGCCTACGAGATCGAGATGTGGATGATCGTCCTCGGCTTTTCTCTCTCGACGAGTGTCCTCTACCCTCGTTACCGAGACCTTAATCATCTCTGGGACGCGATCAGCCAGGCCGGATTCTTTGTCGCCCCAATCGTCTTCCCCATCCAGATCCTGCCCGAACGCCTGCATCCCTACCTTTACCTCTGGCCCCCTACTCCCGTGATCGAGTTCGCCAGACGCGTGCTGATCCAGGAAACGATCCCGACCCTGGAGGCGAATCTGCTCCTCCTGGTCGCGACGCTGTCGATCCTGGCGGTCGGCGTCGTCGTGTTCCAGCGTTACGCCCCTCGGGCGGCGGAGTACCTGTAGAAATGGCCGAGCCTCCGATCATCGAGACCCGGGACATCTCCAAGAGCTTCCGGATTCCGAGCGTCCGGCGGGAAACGGTTCGCGAGCACGTCCTTGGAGTCTTTCGACCTCCGCGGGTCGAGACGCTGCATGTGCTTCGACAGGTGAGCCTGGAGGTCCATCGCGGCGAGACGGTCGGGATCATGGGGCGCAACGGATCGGGCAAGAGCACGCTCCTCAAGATTCTCTGCGGTATCTACGAGGCGGACTCCGGTTCCGTCGTGGTCCGTGCGCCTGTGATGCCGATTCTCGAACTCGGCGTCGGCTGGAATCCCGAGCTCAATGCCGTGGACAACGTGATGATCCTGGCAACGATCCTGGGCATGACACTCAGGGAGGCCAGGGCCTCCATCGAGGAAATCCTTGCCTTCGCGGGGCTGGAGAAGTTTGCCAACATGGAAGTTAAGTACTTCTCGAGCGGCATGGCCGCCCGCCTCGCCTACTCTGTGGCGTTCAAGGCCGTGCGGGAAGTCCTCGTCCTCGACGAGATCCTCGCGGTGGGCGACGCCGGATTCAAGGCGCGCTGTGAAGAGCGGTACCGTCGCCTGAGTGGTGAGGGATACACCGTGGTCCTCGTGAGTCATGACCTGGCAACGATCTCGACGTTTTGCGATCGGGCCCTGCTCCTCGAGGGTGGGCAGGTCGTCATGAACGACACGGCCGAGAATGTGGCCAAGACCTATGTCAGCGTTTCCTCCCAGGCCGCGGAGGATGGGTCTTTTGGATGACCAAGCCGTGACGGCGAAGACCCGTACCGACCTGGCCGTTCTCGGCGCTCGGCCCGCCTTTCTCGAAGACCTCCATGTCGGGCGACCGAACATCGGCCATCGGGACGAGCTCTTCAAGCGCTTCGGCGACCTCCTCGACCGCAAGTGGCTGACGAATCAGGGGCCCTTGGTCGAGGAGTTCGAGCAGCGACTCGCCGAATATCTCGGCGTCCGCCACTGCATCACGACCTGTAACGCCACGGTGGGCCTGCTCGTCGCTGCTCGCGCGGTGGGGCTGTCGGGTGAGGTGATTATACCTTCCTTTACGTTCGTTGCCACTGCGCATGCGCTCCGGTGGAACGGCATCAAACCAGTGTTCTGTGATGTCGACGCGCGCACCCATACGCTTGATCCGGTGAAGGTCGAAGAGCTCGTGAACAGTCGTACGACCGGGATCGTCGGGGTGCACTTGTGGGGACGGCCCTGTGCCGTGGACGCGCTAGGCTCAATCGCGCGCCGGCATCGACTCGAACTACTCTTCGACGCCGCCCACGCGTTCGGCTGCACGGTCGACGGCCGCATGGTTGGACGGTTCGGTACAGCCGAGGTGTTTAGCTTTCACGCGACAAAGGTTCTGAACAGCTTCGAGGGTGGTGCGATCACCACGGGTGACGACGAGATCGCCGCGAAGATTCGCCTCATGATCAACTCCGGCTTCGCCGACTATGACAAGGTCGTGAGCATCGGCATCAACGGCAAGATGTCGGAGCCCGCGGCGGCAATGGGTCTGACCTCGTTGGAAAGCGTTGACGGCTTCGTCGCCCACAATAAGGAGATGTATCGTCGTTACCACGAGCAGTTGGGTGGCGTGGCCGGGGTCGAGGTGCTGCGGGTGGCCGAAAACGAGCGACACAACTACCACTACATCGTGCTGACCGTCGGCGAGGGGGCGGGGTTGACCCGGGACGAGCTCCAGCGTGTCCTCTGGGCGGAGGGAGTGCGAGCGCGCCGCTACTTCCACCCCGGGTGCCACCGCATGGAGCCCTATCGCGCGGCGGAGCCCGACGTAGGACGTCGGCTCCCCGTGACGGAGCGGCTCTCCGAGCAGGTCCTGTGTCTGCCGACGGGCACGGCGGTGAACCGAGCGGCTGTCGACGCCGTTTGCGAGATCATCCGTACCGCGTTGACCCGGCGAGACGAGGTACGCGCCGCCCTGGCCAACCCGTCCCATGTGCTCGCCCGGAGCGTCGCGGGGCGAGCATGAGGCTTCTATTCGTGTCTCGCGTGTGCGGGCTGGGTGGTGTCGCGACGTCGATCATCAACAAGTTTGAGGCGCTCGGTCGACAGGGGATCGAGGCATCGGCGCTCTTTGGCGAGTTCTACGGCGAAGGCGGCAAGGATCTGGCGCGGCGTGATGCGAGGATATCCGTCGGATTGAGACCGGACGAAGTAAAGAAGGTGCTGGCCGCTCACGACGCGATCTCGGTGATCGATGACCCGGAATTCCTCGACTCACTCGATGCGTGGCAGGTTCCCACGAGGGTGGTGTTCGAGAGTCACGTTCCGCCCCCGCTGCAGCGCTCCGACCACGCTCTCACTCATCCTGCCGTCTCGGCGATCATCGTTCCATCGTTCTTCCACAAAGAGGCTATCGAACGAACCAAGGCGCCGAGGAAGGAGATCATCGTCGTTCCCTACGCCATCGACTCTGGTGCCTTTCACCGCCGCAGCCGCGAAGCGGTTCGAGAGCTCTTCGGCGACTTGACGGATTCCCCCGTCGTCGTCTGGGTCGGGCGCCTGGGGGAGGCCAAGAACCCCGAGGAGTGCGTCCGCGTCGGCGCGAAGGTCCTGGCCACACGGCCTGACGTGCGATTCGTCATCGTGGGCGACGCCGATGACTATGAGACGTACCGCAGGAGGCTGAGCGACTCTCTGAGCCCGGCCCTCCGGGACCGCTTCACCTACCTGCGGTGGGTTCCCTATGGCGAAATGCCGGCCCTGTACTCATTGGCCGCCTGCACCGGTGGATGCCTTCTCTCGACCTCGCGGTACGAATCGCCGCCCATGGTGCTGATTGAGGCGATGGCCTGCGGGTGTCCCGTCGTCGCCTCGAATACGGCCGGCGTCGGCGAGCTGGTGGTCGATCGCGGCACGGGACGATTGTATGAGGCCGGTGATGTGGGCAGTGCTGCGAGCGCCGTTCTGGAGCTGCTCAATCCCGCACTCGATTCCGAGAGGCACAAGCTCGTCGAGCGCGCATACCGGACGGTCGCCGACCGCCACTCGCTCAACGAGGCCGGGCGGCGGTATGCCGCAATCCTGAGCCGCCCCCCTCGGGCACGCCCGCGGCCTTTGGTGTCGGCGATCATGATCTTTCTGAACGCCGAGGCGTTCATTGAGGAAGCCATCGAAGGCGTCCTGGCACAGACATACGACTCGTGGGAGCTCCTCCTCATCGATGGTGGCTCGACGGACGCCAGTACGGATATCGCGCGCCGATACTGCGCGAGGTATCCCGGCAAGGTGCGGCACCTGGAGCATCCGGGGCACGTGAACCAGTGTAAGAGCGCCGCACGCAACCTTGGTGTCCAGCACGCGCGAGGAACGTATCTCGCGTTTCTGGACGCCGACGACGTGTGGCTGCCCAATAAGCTCGAGGAGCAGGTGGAGATCCTCGAGACGTATCCCGAAGCGGCGATGGTATACGGCCGCCCACTTCGGTGGCATAGCTGGACGCTGAACGGGGAACACCGCGATAACCTCACGGAGCTCGGTGTGCCAGGGAACCAGTTGATCCAGCCCCCTGAGCTCGTCCGGGTGTCGCTGAACGAAGACAGTATTCTCGCAACCCGCAGCGCTCTGATCCGGCGCAGCGTCATCGATCCGGAGTGCTGCATTGTTAACGAGCTTGAGGCGCTCGAGGATCTGGCCCTATGCGTCCCAATCTTCTTGCGGGCACCGGTTTTCGCCTCGAGCCGCTGCTGGGATCGGTATCGCCAGCACCCCAGTCTGGCGGGGGCTGTCGCACTGCGCACGAAAAGGTGGCACCCTGCGAACACAAACCCGCTCCGCGAACGGCATTTGCGGTGGCTGGACCGAACGTTCAAGCAGATGGGCGTCGGCAACCTCGAGATGCGGTGGATGCTCGCCGTGCGGCTCTTGCCTTATCGTCATCCTCTCGTCTCCCACTTCGTGGTACGGGCCAAACACGCGGCGCAGCGGGTGGTTCACAGGCTGACCGTTTTCGCGCTCGATCGCGGTCGGCGGCTGACAAATGCAGTCCGGGGCGATATCAAGGCCACACCCGATCCTGCGGGCCTCACCGACTTGGGCATTGGGGTTACGACGCTCTCGTGGCGATCGACCGCCGCTACGGTGGAGCTTCGCGTTGGAGCTCCCGACGGGCCACTCTATTGCCGTCGCGGTCCTTCAGGCAGTGTCCCCGTGCTGCTCTGGCCGGGCGAGCGCCGCTTGTTGTACTTGCAGGACGCGTCCAACGGTGGCACGACGACGCTCCGAAGAACGCTGGGGATGGCAGCGATGAGCGCGCCAAAGGTGCAAGCGAACTCGGCGACGAGCAGCGGCTCGTGTTCCCTCATTACCGTGCACGAGGACGGACCACGGACACTTCTCGTGGTTTCCGGTCAACCGATCTTCGTGGGAAGCGGGGCCATTCTCGGCCATCTCGAGCACATTGCCGTGGAGTCCGGTGCTCTCCGGCTGGTCGGATGGGCGGCGAGTCTGACCGAGAACGCAGAGCCGTGCACCGTCTTGGTCTTCATTGGAGATCGCCTCAGCTGCACCGCCGTAACCGGCGTCGAACGTCCGGATTTAGCGGATGGGCCGTTTGGCTCTTTGCTGCGTACTGCGGGATTTGAATGCGTGGTGCCGGCCGATGCCGGAGACGTGAGCCGTGTCAGGGCGTTTGCGATTTCGAGTCGCAAGGAAGCCATCGAGTTACCTCGCGTAGTGAGACGCTCGACCCGTCGGCAGTACCAACTCTCACGCGAACCGACAGGCGCCGAATTTCTATCAATGGATGATGGCTCGAAAGTGCCCATCGCGACAGGTGCCGTCGAAGGTTATCTCGACGCCGCCATCCTGGATTCTGGGCGTGCGCTTTTCGTGGGCTGGGCAGCCGAACCAGAACGCAGCGGACCGGCCGATGAGGTCGTGATCTTCGTCGACGACCGCTTCACCGGCGCCAAACCTCCGCACAATGAGCGCCCAGACGTCGTGCAGGTCTATGGTACGGAGGCGTTGCGTTTTACCGGATTCTCGTTCAATCTGCCCTGTCGCATCCCGCCAGGCGAAGAGATACGGTCGGTTCGCGCGTTCGCCATTTCCCACTCGGGTACCGCGTCGGAACTGCGGTCTGTCGGGCGATTCCACGATCGGCGAGCGACCGTGGCCCGGACAGAACCCTTCGCGTCGACACGTGATCCCGATCGGCCGACGGAGCAAAGGCGCTCCACGCCACGGTCGCTCAACCCTGCCCAGCACCACGCCATGCCGCCCCTGGTCACATCCATAGTCACGACCTACAATCATGCGGCGTTCATCGAGCAAGCTGTGCGGAGTGTTCAGGACCAGGATCTGGCCGGCCGGCATCAAATCGTCGTCATCGACGACTGCTCGACAGACGGCACGACGGATATCCTCCGCCGGATCTGGGCCGACGACAAGGAACGGATCCAGCTCATCGTCGCGCCACAGAACGAATGCAGCAACCGGCGATTCGCAGCCGAGCTCGAGGCGTGTGAGAGCGCATTCGTGGCTGTCCTGGACGGCGACGATTACTGGACGGATCCACTGAAGCTGCAACGGCAAATCGACTTTCTCCAGGCGAACGAAGGGTGCGCGATCTCGTGTCATAACGCGCTGATTGTCTATGATGACGGGACCCCCTCGAGGCCGTATGCCTACGGCGGCAGAAAACAGATCGCGACGCTTGCTGACATTTTGAGGGAGCCGAACTTGATATGCACCTGTACGGCCGTCCTTCGGACGCGCGCGTGTCGGTCGCTGCCTCCGTGGTATGCGACGACTCCGTTAGGAGACTGGGCGTTGTGGATACTTGCGGCGCGGTACGGGGACATTGGATATACCGACGAGATCATGGCCACATACCGGGTGCACAGGCATGGCCTCTGGTCCGGCGCCATCCGCGCTCGTCAGCTCGAGTGGGACCTGATCCTCTACGAATGCCTCGCGCTGAGTGTCGGCTTCGGCAGGGATATCATTGATCGCCGGCGACGGCAGCGGGCGTACGACCTTGCCGTCGAGCACGAGAAGTGCGGCGACGTCGCGCAGGCCGCCAAGTACCTGCGGCTGTGTGTCGCGAATCGTCCACCAGGCGCCGTGGAGGCGCACCTGCATGGGACCGATCCGCGACCTTGGCTGCATCGAGTGAGGCGGATGCTCCCAGTCCGAGTGGACGGTAGGTTGCCCAAATCAGGTTAGTAGGTCCTGGGGGCTCGGCCCCAAGGGCGATGCCCAACGGTCAGCCAGGCCGCGAATCTGGCACGGTAAAGGATTCGTCGAGTGCGCATCCTCCAGGTGATCCAACAGTTCCCTCCGTACTCTTTCCAGGGCTCGGAGGTGTACTGTAGCAACCTCTCGCGCCAACTTGCCCAGACCGACGACGTTCGGGTCTTCCATATGTCTAACGTTCCCCGCGATTGGTGGCGGCGAATGCGACGCGAGACCATCAGGGGCCTCGCGACCTATCATTGCATCGACGGGGCGAAATACGCCCGGCT
>Ga0137403_10006628_pt1 | contig 13220 bp, 14 predicted proteins | sample CZOMad2_1_16fung_FD_122057 | JGI IMG/M metagenome (GOLD analysis project Ga0137403, IMG submission 122057) | Vadose zone soil fungal communities from Angelo Coast Range Reserve, California, USA - CZOMad2_1_16fungal (Hybrid Assembly) | ecosystem: Environmental > Terrestrial > Soil > Vadose zone... | reverse complement strand
CTGCTTGTGGATGACGGGCTGGTAGGCGCTGCGGCCCTGGAGGTCGTGGTAGCCGACGAGCTCCATGTTGCGCTTCTCGGCCTTGTTCTGCGCCAGGGCCTGACCGGCGAGCGCGACACCGAGCGCCGCAAGCCCGCCGACTGAGCTCATAAAACGCTTTCCCATGATTCTCTCCTCTGCCTGGTTTTTGCGGACTTGTTCTATTTTCTTCTCGCCGAGGGGCGCACCTTGCGCCCGCGCCCCGGAGGGGACCTATGCACGAGCTTCCTCGGAACATAGCCGATCGCCTCGACTTCGAGCCCGCAGTCCATGGGTGTGCGCCCAGCCTGGATGCGCGTCCTCGCCGGCAGCATCTCGCGGCTCGTGAAATAGGTGCGGTAGACGCGGTCGAATTCCTCGGCATCGCGCTGATCGCGCAGCCACACGATGACCTTCAGCAGGCAATCCATGTTCGAGCCGGCCGCTTCGACCAGCTTTTTCATGTTGTCCATCACCAGGCGCACCTGCTCGGCGAAAGGCGGGTTCGGAAAAGGCGGAACGGCGCGCCCCTGTTCCCTCGCCTCGCGCACCGCCCGCGAAAACGCCTCGTCGAACGGCGGCAGGCCGGAAATGAAGATCAGGTCGCCGTGGCGCACGCACAGGTTGAAGGGCGCATTGGTCGCGGGCAGGCCGGCGTCGTAATTGTGCTTTTCCATCGTCTTCTGCCGTGCGCCGAATGGTATGACGCCTCCGGCGCACGCGCAACGCCGGCCTGCGAGCCCGGCTGCGGCGCCGCGGAGCCGTTCCAGGTGCCGGAACGGCTGCGGGGCGCTCCGTTTGCAAGCCCGTCACCGATTGCCTAGGATTCGCTCCTGATGAAAACGGATCCGGCGCGTCGCAACTTTCTCCGGACCGGTGCCTGCGCGTTGGGAGCTTTGCTCATGACTGTCGAATCACCCGCGGCGAGCGGGCCGCTTGCGCGGCGTGTCCCGAAAACCGGCGAAGCCATCCCCGCGGTCGGCCTGGGCACCTGGCAGGTGTTCGACGTCGGCTCCGACCCGAAGGAGAAGGCGCAGGCCCGGGAGTCCCTGAAGGTCTTCGTCGAGCTGGGCGGTCGCGTGATCGACAGCTCGCCGATGTACGGCTCCTCCGAATCCGTGACCGGCGAGCTCGCCGCGGCGCTCGGCGTCAAACCTGAGCTTTTCGTCGCGACCAAGGTCTGGACGAGCGGCAGGCAGGCGGGAATACGCCAGATGGAGGACTCGATGCGGAAGCTTCGCGTGGAGCGCCTCGACCTGATGCAGGTGCACAATCTGGTGGACGCGTCCACGCATCTTGCGACGCTGCGCGAATGGAAAAATGCCGGTCGCGTCCGCTACCTCGGCGTGACCCACTATCACGCCGGGGCGCACGCCGACCTGGAAAAAATCATCCGGCCCGGAGACATCGATTTCGTCCAGGTGAACTACTCGCTCGCGGAGCCCGAGGCCGACCGGCGCCTGCTCGCCGCCGCGGCCGACAGCCGCACCGCGGTGATCGTCAACCGGCCCTTCGCTGAAGGGTCGATGTTCCGCCGCGTCAAGGACAAGCCCGTGCCGGATTGGGCGAAGGAGATCGGCTGCGCGAGCTGGGCACAGTTCTTCCTCAAATGGATCCTGGGACATCCCTCGGTGACCTGCGCCATTCCGGGCACGCGCAACCCCAAGCACGTGGCGGACAACCTGGGCGCCGCCTCCGGGCCGCTTCCGGACGAGGCGACGCGCCGGCGAATGTCGGTATACTTCGAATCCCTCTGAACGAAGTCCTCTGACGAAACTTCCCGGTCCGCGGCAGGGAAGGGAAAACCCGGCGTGCGCACGCTCTATTTCCTCATCTTCATCACCCTGCTCAATCACTGCGTGTTCGCGGGAATGCGCGTGTCGGTATCGCTCTATGCCATTCACCTGCAAGCGACGCCGTTCACGGTCGGCGTGCTGATGGCCCTGTACGCCTTGCTGCCGATGCTCTCGGCGGTCAGCATGGGACGCCTGATCGACCGCATCGGCGCGCGCGTGCCCATGCTCGTCGGATCGGTCGCGATCGCGCTCGGCGCGCTGGTCCCCTACCTGTGGCCGACGCTGACGGCGCTCCATCTCACGAGCGTCCTGATCGGCTCGGGCTTCATGATGTACCAGGTCGCCGCACAGAACATCATCGGCTACATCGGACGGCCCGAGGATCGCCCCATGACCTTCAGTCTCGCGGCTCTGGGGTTTTCGGTATCGGGTTTCGTGGGCCCGATGCTCGCCGGATTCGGGATAGACGCATTCGGCCACATCGCCACCTTCGGGGCATTCGCCGCATTTCCGTTGCTGCCGATCGCCGTGCTGGGACTGAACAAGCTGCGTCTGCCGCAGCCGCACACCCAAGCGCCGCCGCCCGACCCGGACCGCAGTGTCGTCGATCTGCTGCGCCACCGCGTGCTGCGTCACGTTTTTGTCGCGAGCGGGCTGCTGGCCGCAGCATGGGACATGTTTACCTTTGCGATTCCGATCTACGGCTCGCGCATCGGATTGTCGGCGTCGAGCATCGGCCTGGTGCTCGGATCGTTTTCCGCGGCGACCTTCGTCATCCGGGGGCTTCTGCCTGCGATATCGCGGCGGCTGACCGCGTGGCCGCTCCTCACCGTATCCCTGGCGATAGCGGCGGTATCCTTTTTCCTGTTTCCGCTGTTCGAGCACGCGGGCTTCCTGATGGCCGTTGCCTTCCTGCTCGGTCTCGGGCTCGGAATGTCGCAGCCGATGGTCATGTCCTTACTGCATAACACGACGCCCGCCGGCCGGGTCGGCGAAGCGATCGGCGTGCGCATGAGTCTCGTCAACATGAGCCAGATCGCGATGCCGCTCCTGTTCGGCGCGCTCGGCACGGCGCTGGGCATGCTCCCCGTGTTCTGGGCGACGGCGGTCCTGCTTTCCCTCGGCGGCTTGTATGCGCGCCGCCGCAAGTAGGTCGTAGAATTCCCGCAATGGATCTCGCCGCCCTGCGTCAGGAATACATGCGCGCCGGTCTGCATGAGAAGGATCTCCACGCGGATCCGCTCGCGCAGTTCGGCGACTGGTTCGACGAGGCCCTGCAATCCGGCATCGCCTTGCCCAATGCGATGACGCTGGCGACCGCGACGAAAAAAGGGCGCCCTTCCGTGCGTGCCGTCCTGCTGAAGGGGTTCGATGCGCTCGGCTTCGTCTTCTACACGCACTACCGCAGCCGCAAGGGCCGCGAGCTCGAGGAAAATCCTCGGGCGATGCTGCTTTTCTGCTGGGAGGAACTGGAGCGCCAGGTGGGAATCGAGGGCCGCGTCACGCGGGTGTCCGCGGCGGAATCCGACGAGTATTTCGCAACTCGGCCCCTGGGGAGCCGCCTGTCGGCCATCGTCTCGCCGCAAAGCGAGCCGGTGGCGAGCCGGGAGGCGCTCGAAACCGCGCTGGAAGAGGCCTCCAAGCGCTGGCGAGACTCGCCGCCCCGCCCGGCGCATTGGGGTGGCTACCGTCTCGAGCCGGAACGATTCGAATTCTGGCAGGGCCGCAAAGACCGCCTGCACGACCGGCTGTGCTACCGCAAGGTGGGAGGTGCCTGGAAAATCGAACGGCTGGCGCCCTGAGGGGCAACCAGCCGGTTCGCGGGGGGGCGGCGGTTTGGAGGCGCCGCCCGGCCCGGAGAAACCTCGCTTAGGCGCGCTCGGTCAGCGCGTGGCTACGACCGTGTGCTTTTGGAATTCCGCGGCCGTGTAGGTGGCCGGGAGTGCGCCCAGACCGCTGTCCAGTGATTCGCCGAGCACGCGATAGTGCGCCGTCTTTGTCCGGAATTCGGCTGCCGTGTAGCTCGGCGGCAGATCACCCAGGCCGCTGTCCCGCTTTTCCCCGGCAAGTTGGTAACCCCGCTGGAATTCCGCCGCCGTATAGGAGGGAGACAGATCACCCAAGCCGCTGTCGAGCGACTCGCCGGCAACCCGGTAGCCCCGTTGGAACTCGGCTGCCGTATAGGAGGGGGACAGATCGCCCAGGCCGCTGTCGAGCGATTCGCCCAGCACCTGGAAGGAATTGTCCATGGAATCGGATGCCGTATCCGCGCTGAACGCAGCCGGGGAGAAAAGCATCGCGACCATCGAGACGAGTGTCAGAACTTTGCGTGTGCTCATTGCAGTCTCCTTGTTTCCTGTCGGTTGTTCCTCAGGGTGTTGTCGGGGCGACAAGATCGCTCTTGACCGCCAGTCCAACCCAACATCCGCCATCCTTCTTTCCGTACACCCACCTAACAGCAAGACCGATGCCAGGAAAAGTGTGACTTTTTACCGCCGCCTCCGGGGAGCCGCACCGCCGTTTGATACGATTGGCCGGCATGGTCCAATCGTCGAGCGGCCGCTCGAGCTTCGCGTACGCCGCGCTGAACCGCATCGTCCGGGTCGACCGGAGCGAGGTCGCCGCGTCGCTGTGGTCGTTCGCCTGCTTCTTCCTCCTGTTGTGCGGCTACTATGTCCTGCGGCCGCTGCGCGACGAGATGGGCGTGCAGGGCGGCGTTGAAAACCTTCCCTGGCTCTTTTCTGCGACCTTCGCGGCCATGCTGGGAGTGGCGCCTCTTTTCGGTTGGGCGGCGGCGCGTCTGCCGCGCCGGCGCCTCGTTCCCTGGACCTATCTGTTCTTCATCGCCAATGTGCTCGTCTTCTACACCCTGTTCGCGCTCGGCGTCGCGCCGCCTGCGGTGGCACGCGCTTTCTTCGTCTGGGTGAGCGTTTTCAACCTGTTCGCGGTATCGCTTTTCTGGAGTCTCATGGCGGACTTGTTCCGTCCGGAGCAGTCGGTACGCCTGTTCGGCTTTCTTTCGGCCGGCGGCAGTTGCGGCGCCCTGGCGGGCCCGACGCTTACGGCTCTGCTCGCCGCGCCGCTCGGGACGGCAAATCTGCTGCTGGTGTCCTGCGGTTTTCTCGGGCTTGCGCTCCTCTGCATCGCTGCGCTCATCCGCGGCGCCGGAACGGGCGCCCCGGCCGGCCCCGTCCACTCCCCCGCCGAGCAGGGAGACTCGATCGGCGGCACCACCTGGTCGGGCATTGCGGAAATCCCCCGCTCTCCTTACCTCCTCGGCATCGTGGCGTACGTGCTTCTCTACACCGTGCTCTTCGGCTTTGCCTACCTCGAACTCGCCCGGATGGTGTCTGTGACCTACAGCGACCCGGCGCAGCGCACCGCGCTCTTCGCGCAGATGGACCTCGCGGTCAACGTAATCACCCTGCTCGGCCAGCTCCTCGTCGTGGCGAAGTTCGTCGAAAAGCTCGGGGTGGGCGCCGCGCTGGCGCTGCTGCCTGCGCTCGGGCTTGCGGGATTCGCCGCCATCGGGTTCGCGCCGGTGCTCGCCGTCCTGATCGCGTTCCAGATCCTGCGCCGCGCCGCCGACTATGCCATCGCACGGCCTGCGCGCGAGATGCTTTTCACCGTGCTCACGCGCGAGGCAAAGTACAAATCCAAGAACTTCATCGACACAGTCGTGTTCCGCAGCGGCGACGCCGCAAGCGGCTGGGTCTACGCCGCGCTGAAAAGCCTAGGGCTCGGCCTTGCCGGCCTTGCCGCGGCGGCGATCCCCGGCGTGATCCTGTGGCTTGTCCTGGGGCTGTGGCTTGGGCGGCAGTACGCGCGGAAAAGCCCGAGCTCCTACAATACCATTACAGCCCTCCGGGAATAAAAGCGGCCTTGACGAGGCCAAGGGCAAGGTGGACGCCGACTCCAAGCGGGCGGAAAATATTCAACCACGACCTCGGCTCGGTCGCAACGGAATGTCATCACGGCGTAACCCGGATCGGCCGACGTGCTCTTAACTCACTCAGGAGAGGACGATGAAACTCACTTCCATTGCAGGCGGACTGCTGGCGGCCGTGCTCTGCACCATCCCTTACCCGCCCGTTCAGGCGGACCCTGGTCGCGACGGCAAGCAGGACGAATTCCCGCGGCCCTTGGTGATCGGCCATCGCGGCGCGCACGGTTATCTGCCGGCGCACACGCTGGAGGGCTACGCCCTGGCGATCGAGCTCGGCGCCGATTTCATCGAGCCGGACCTCGTGTCCACGAAGGACGGCCATCTCATCGCACGCCACGAACCGAACATGATCGCCACCACCGACGTGGCGAGCCGACCCGAGTTCGCTTCGCGCCGGCGCACCGCAATCATCGACGGCGCGGCCGACACCGGCTTCTTCGCCTCCGACTTCACGCTCGCGGACATCAAGCGGCTGCGCGCGGTGCAGGACTTCGCCGAGCGCCCGCACCAGCTCGACGGCAAATTCGAGATCCCGACGCTGCAAGAGATCATCGCGCTCGCCAAGCGCAAATCCGACGAGAAGGGCCGCCCCATCGGCATCTACCCGGAAACCAAGCACCCGACCTACCACAAGTCGATCGGCCTGCCGCTCGAAAAGCGGCTGGTGGAAATTCTCTCCGCGGCGGGATGGAACCGTCGCGACGCCCCGGTCTTTCTCCAGTCCTTCGAGCCGTCGAGCCTGAAGGAACTGCGCAAGCTGAGCCCGGTGCGCTCGGTCCAGCTGGTCGACGCCAACGACGTCAATCCCGACGGCAGCCTCGACTTCACCGCGCCCTTCGACCGGCCGTTCGACTGGACGGCATCGGGCGATCCGCGGCTGCTCGCACGCACTTTTGCCTTCCTCGTCACCGACGAGGGCATGAGGGAAGTCAAGACTTATGCCGATGGGATCGGCCCGTGGAAGCGCTACATCGTAAGCAGCGTCGAGGCGAACCTTCCCGGATCCGGCGAGACGACACGAAAGCTTCTGCCGGCCAGCAACCTGATCGATCGCGCGCACAAGCTCGGGCTGTTTGTCCACACCTGGACGTTTCGTAACGAACAGCGGCGCCTCGTCTCCGATTACGCCGGAAATCCGGTAAACGAGTATCTGCAGTTCTACCGGCTCGGCATCGACGGCGTGTTCTCCGATTTCGCCGACACCGCGGTGGCGGCACGCTTCCTGTTCGAGCTAGAGCAGGAATAAAGGCGCGATGCCCTCGCGGGCAGGGTGGTGCAGGACGCCTTTCTCGCAGATGAGCGCCGTGACGAGCTCGGCGGGAGTGACGTCAAAGGCAGGGTTGCGCACCTTTACACCCTCGGGCGCCCAGCGCAGGTCGCGGTAGCCGGTGACCTCGTCCGCGGGGCGCTCCTCGATGGGAATGCGGGATCCGTCGGGGATGGTGCGATCGAAGGTGGAGAGCGGGGCGGCGACATAGAACGGGATGGCGTGGCGCCGCGCGAGCACCGCGAGGCTGTAGGTGCCGATCTTGTTGGCGACGTCGCCGTTTGCCGCGATGCGATCGGCGCCGACGATGACTACGTCCACTTCACCGTGGCTAATCAGGTGGCCGGCCATGCTGTCGGTGATCAGCGTGCACGGGATGCCTTCCTGCACGCATTCCCAGGCCGTGAGCCGCGCGCCTTGCAGGTAGGGACGGGTTTCGCACGCGATCACGGAGACGTTCTTGTTTCTCGCAGAACGGATCACGCCCAGGGCCGTGCCGTGGCCGGCCGTGGCGAGCGCGCCAGTATTGCAATGGGTCATGACGCGTGCCCGATCCGGAATGAGCTCCGCGCCCAGCTTGCCCATCGAGCGGTTCGCAGCCAGGTCCTCTTCGAAGATCGCATTGGCCTCCGCTTCGAGATCTTCCGCGCGCTTCATGCGCTCGAGAGCCCAGAACAGGTTGACGGCAGTGGGGCGGCTTTTCGCCAGCGCTGCATAGCCTTCGGAAGATCCGCCTGACAGAGCCACCCCGAAAGCCGCGGCGCAGCCGATTGCCGGTGCGCCGCGCACCACCATGTCGCGGATCGCCGCCGCCACGTCGGCTGCGCTCCGGCAGGTCACATAGAGAGTCTGGTCGGGGAGAAAACGCTGGTCGAGCAGCTCCAGGCGATCGCCCCGCCAACGCAGCGCCTCGACTGCCATCAGACGACGCGCTCGTTGCCGCCGTCGACCGGCACCTGCGCGGCCGTGGTCTTGGCGAAAAGCGGGCCGCACATTTCCGCGGCCAGCTCGGCCACATCGCGCGAGGAGACTTCCTGCTTCAGCAAGTTGTTTTTCCTGTATTGCTCGACCGTCAGGTTGTAAGCCTTGGCGCGCGAGGCCAGAACCTCGTCGGTCCACAGCGCCGTGTCGTAAACGGCGTTGGGATGCAGCGAATTGATGCGAATCCCGTCCTTGGCCCATTCCAGGGCCGCGACGCGCGCCAGCTGGTTCAGCGCCGCCTTCGAGGCCGAGTAGGCGGCCGCGCCCGGGCCGGGGGCCGGCACGTTCTTCGAGCCGATCACCACGATGCGGCCGCCGCGCAGCGCGAGCTTGAGCAGCGGATGGCACCTCTGCATCAGCATCAGGTTCGCCTCGACGTTGACCGCCATGGTGCCTTTCCAGGTCTGGGCCGCAATCTCCTGGATCGGCTGCGACGAGGGAAAGATGCCGGCGTTGAGAACCAGCATGTCGATGCCGCCGAAGCGCTTGACGCCTTGATCGAGGCCGCTTTCGATCGCTTTCGGATCGGTGAGATCGCAAGTCACTCCCAGAACATCGACGCGGGGCCACAGCGTTTCGATCACCGGATTCATATCGAGGGCAATCACGGCCGCGCCGCGCGCGAGGAAAGACTCGACGCAGGCCTTGCCGATCCCCGAGGCCGCGCCGGTCACCAGCACCACTTCCCCGGTGAACACCGGCGGCGAGCCCGCCTTGCGCAGCTTCGCCTGCTCGAGGTCCCAGTACTCGATATCGAAGAGGTCGCGCTCGCTGACCGCGCGCCAGCCGCCGAGCGCCTCGGCGCGCAGGATCACGTCGATCGTGTGGTCGTACAGATCCTCGACGATCGCCGCGTCGCGCGCCGTGCGGCCGGCAGCGGCGAAGCCGAGCTGCGGATCGAGCACCATGCGCGGCGCCGCGTCGAGCATCGTCTTCTTGTCCTTCGCGTGCGGCGCCTGGCGCTCGAAATATTCGCGGTACTTCTTCGCATATCCGGTCACGTCGCGGCCGAGCATCGGCAGCGGCTTGGTGCGAATCACGTGATCGGGCGTCGCCGGGCCCTTCTGCGACAGCCGCGCGGCGTCCGGATGGCGCGCAAAGCCGACGAACTTCGGAGTCTCATTGGTCTTGAGAATCACCGGAACTCCCGCCTGGTCGGCGATCGCTCGCCGCAGCTGCGCGATCTCCTCCCGCTTCGCCTGCGCGGGCTGCGTCTGAGGAAGCTTGAAGTGCCAAGCCTTCTTCTTCTGCAGATACTCCTCGGCCACGGACACCAGCTCGATCATCCGTTCGTACGACTCGCGCGCGTCGGCGCCGAAGGAGAAAATGCCATGCGACAGCAGCACCATTCCGATGCAGCTGGAGGTCGCTTGCTTCGGAAATTCCCGGGCGCAATGCGCGGCGAGATCGAAACCGGCCATGATGTACGGGATGACGACGACCCGCTCGCCGTAGATGTCGCGAATGCGCTTCTCGCCCTCCGGCGCGTTGGACACCGAGAGCATGGCGTCGGCATGCGTGTGATCGGCGTACGGATGCGGCAGGATGGCGTGAAGGATGGTTTCGACGGAAGGCGAGGGCGCGCCGGCGCGCAGCATGTGCGTGTTGAGCTCGTTCACCATCTGCGGATCGGGCAGGCTGCGCAGCCCCGCCAGCCTGCGCACATGCCCGAGGGCGACCGGCGTAAATCCGGCAGGCTCGATCGTCTCGAGGTCCCAGCCGCTCCCCTTGACGTAGAGCACGTCCTCGTCCTCGCCGAAGAGATTCCTCTCGCGCAGCTTGACGGAAGTATTGCCGCCGCCATGCAGGACCAGCGATTTGTCGCGGCCCAGCAGGCGCGAGGTGTAGACGCGCGGACCGAGCGGCCCGCCGAACCGCGCCGCCTCGGCGTCGTCCCAGAGGCTTTTCATGCTGCGATTATACTTTTGCCGCCATGCTGCAAATCGAGCTGATGCGCTGGGAGCAAGCGCGCGCGGCGGCAAGCCGCATCCGTTACGCGGTGTTCGTCGAGGAGCAGGGCGTGCCCGTCGAGATCGAGCTCGACGAGCACGATGCCCAGTGCATCCATGCGCTCGCCTTCGACGGCAGCGCCGCGCTCGGCACCGGTCGCCTGCTGCCTGACGGCCACATCGGCAGGATGGCGGTGCTCAGGGAGTTTCGCGGCCGCGGCGTGGGCAGCGCGATCCTGGCGAAGCTCATCGAAGCCGCAGTGCAGCGCGGCGACCGGGAAGTGCTGCTTTCCGCCCAGGTTCACGCCCTGGCTTTCTACCGCGCGCAAGGCTTCAGCGCCGAAGGCGAGGTCTACCAGGACGCCGGCATTCCGCACCAGACGATGCGCCGTACGCTCTAGAACTCGAATTGCACCGTCTCCTGCTCGGCGCCGTCGGGAGAGAATGTCCGTTCCGCGTAGCGCGTACGTGAAGATTGCAAATAGATGGTGGAACAGCGCGTTCCGTACTCGGGATTGACGATGCGCGCCTCGGCGAGCAGTGTGAACAGCGGCTCGATCGCAGGCGCGGGCTCGATGAGCGCGCCGAAGCGAGCCTTGTTCGCCTCGACATCCGGGGAGTCGAGCAGCAGGTTTGCCAGGCCATACACGCCGGGTTCGAGCTGACGCGGCGCCCCGGCGCGGTTCGACATCCACCACAGCTCCTTGCCGTCGGCCGCCAGCAGGTTGAAGCCGCTGTAAGCGTTCGGCTCGATTGCCCGGACGTATGCCGCCGGCGCGACGGCGTTTTCCAGAAAGCGCGCGACGAGGGCACCACGCGACTCCGCCGCCGAAGGCTCGCGCGCGCCGCGATAGTTGGTCACCGCGGCAAACCTGCCGCCGCGCGAGACCCCCATCCAGGTGCCCTGCGCCTGCAGATCGCGCCCGGCCAGGATGCCGGGCCGGTCGCTCCAGAAAGCCGCCGCGGCAGCCGGGCGCCCATGGAACTCGTCGCGGTTCGCGGCCACGATCAGCGGGAAGTCGCGGTGGACGCGCCACCCAAGAAGGATCAGGCAGATACGAAGCGCTCCACCTTCCGCGGCAGGCCGAGCTTCGCGCCTTCGCGGCCCAGCAGCGCCTCGAAAGCCGCCTCGTCGGCAATGCCTTCGTAGACTTCCATGTAGGTAGCGGGGTCGTCGCGGCGGCGCATCCAGCGGCCGCGCACGCCGAATTCGCGCTCGACGGCTTTGAACAGCGCCTCGATCGCCGGCCGCAGCTCGGCCAGGCGCTCCGGATCGAGCTTGTAGTAGACGTAGTAATTCAAATCGGCATCACGGCGAGCAGCTCGCTGCCGTTTTCCGCGGGCGCGACGTCGATTACCGTGCCGCCCTTGAATTCCTGCCCGGGATGCAGCTCGACTCCGGCGGGTGCGCGGGCGCCCACCATGCGGCGCTTCACCTGGCCGCGGTACTGCGCGCGGGCGACGATTTCCTGGCCCGGATAGCAGCCTTTGCGGAAGTCGACGGCGCCCAGCTCATCAAAGTTCACCATCTGCGGCACGAACTTGTCCTGGGTCGCCGCCGTGATCAGCGGCCGGCCGGCACGGATTTCCTGCAAGGTCCAGCGCTCTTCGCCGGCCGTGGGCGCGAGCGCCACTTCGTTCGCCGGGCCGAGAACCAGATAGCGAGCGTCGCCGACGTGCACGGTAATGATGTTTCCCTGATGTGAAATCGCGTTCGGGTCGGCCGGCCCCGTCGCCCCGTCGCCCCAGACGCCGAACTGTACCCAGCTCTCGCTCACGTCGGCGATGCGGACCTTCGCGCGCAGGATGAACATCGACAGCTTCCTGGCGACCCCCGGCGCTAGGTCGCGCGCCAGCTGCAGCAGGAACCCCTGCGCCGCGGGAATCACCAGCAAGCTCGCCAGCAGGCGGCCCTTCGCCGAGCACCAGCCGGCCAGCGCGGCGCGGTCCGGCGGCAGATTCTCGATGTCCTTGGTGAGCTGGGCGTGCAGAAATGCACGCGCGTCCTCACCGGTGACCGAAAGCAGACCATAGCGGGTGAGGCGCGCGCGCTCCATCGTAGAATGCGGATTTTACCGCTCCCTACACTGAAGACAGTCCTCGCTCTTATCCTGCTCGTAGTGCTCGCCGCCGCGGGTTACGGCGCGTGGTATGCACTCTCTCCGTTGTCGGTCAGCAAGCTGCCCGTCGAAGTCGAGGTCCAGCGCGGCACGGGCTTTCGGGCCGCGGCGGACCAGCTCGAGCGCGCCGGTATCGCCCTTCACCGCCGCGAATTCGAGCTGCTCGCGCGCGCGCTAGGGCAGGACCGCGATATTAAGGCCGGAAGCTACGAGATCGCCGTGCCGCTGACCCCGGTCGAGCTGCTCGACAAGCTGACGCGCGGCGATGTCGCGCAGGCGGAGGTCAGGCTGATCGAGGGCTGGACGTTCGCGCAATTCCGGGCCGCGCTCAACGCAAGCGCCGACCTGCGCCACGACAGCGCCGAGCTCGAAGACGCGCGGATCCTGGCGCAGCTCGACGTGCCGGAGGAGCAGCCCGAGGGCCTGTTCTTCCCGGACACCTATCTCTTCGCCAGGGGCTCGAGCGACATGGCCGTCCTGCGGCGGGCCTATCGCGCGATGCAGCGATATCTCAAGGCGGAGTGGGAGGCCCGCAACGCGGGCCTGCCGTACCGCACGCCGTACGAGGCGCTGATCATGGCCTCGATCATCGAAAAGGAGACCGGGCTCGCCGCCGAGCGCGATATGATCGCCGGGGTGCTGGTGAACCGGCTGCGGATCGGCATGCGGCTCCAGGCGGACCCCACCGTCATCTACGGCCTGGGCGACGCCTTCGACGGCAACCTGAAGAAGAAGCACCTTCTGGAGGACGGGCCTTACAACACGTACACGCGCGCCGGCTTGCCGCCGACGCCGATCGCGATGCCGGGCCTCGCCTCGCTCAAGTCGGCCCTGCGTCCGGCGAAGACCGAGTCCCTGTATTACGTTTCGCGCGGCGACGGCTCCAGCCATTTCTCCCGCAATATCGATGAGCACAACCGCGCGGTCAGCAAATATCAGCGCGGGGGCCGATGAGCATGCGCGGCAAGTTCGTCACCCTGGAGGGAGTCGACGGCGCGGGCAAATCGACGCACGTCGAGTTCATTGCGGATTCACTCGGTGCGCGTGGACAGCATGTAGTCGTGACTCGCGAGCCAGGCGGCACGGATCTCGCCGAGCAACTGCGCAAGCTCATCCTGCAGCATGCGATGCAGCCGCTCGCCG
>Ga0137403_10006627_pt1 | contig 13220 bp, 14 predicted proteins | sample CZOMad2_1_16fung_FD_122057 | JGI IMG/M metagenome (GOLD analysis project Ga0137403, IMG submission 122057) | Vadose zone soil fungal communities from Angelo Coast Range Reserve, California, USA - CZOMad2_1_16fungal (Hybrid Assembly) | ecosystem: Environmental > Terrestrial > Soil > Vadose zone... | reverse complement strand
TAATAGGCGCCGGAGGGCTGGCAGTAATACCAGGATTGCTGCTGCTGGGCCGACGGAGCCACGCCCACCGGAGGCGCCGGCGTGACGGTGGCCTGCTGCTCGACGTAGACCGGCGGCTGTTGCACCACGACGGTCGGCGGTGGCGCGTAGACGTAGTACGGAGGCGGCGGATAGTACCAGTAGGGATAGTAAGGATAGCCCCAGTACGGGCCGACACCGAAGCCGACGAACACGCGGGGCCCGCCGTGCCAGTGATGGCCCCGTGACCAAGCGTGGCTAGGCACCGCCGTGAGGAGAAGCAGGGCGACCACAAGGGGTGTAGCCAACCACCACTTCTTCATAATGAAAACCCTCCGTTGCCCGTTCGGACGGACCGTCTGTCCTTGTTATTCATGACCATAATACTCTCGTGCTCGCCCGGCGCGTCGTGCCGCTGACCCTCGCCGCCCTAGGCTTGGCCGCCGCCGCCCTTGCGGCCGGCCGTGCGGTCGATCGCGTCACGCTGCCCCCCGGCTTCACGCTCGAGATCTTTGCCGACGATCTCCCCGGCGCGCGGTCGCTGACGCTCTCGCCTGCCGGCACGCTCTTCGTCGGCTCGCGCGACAAGGGTGTCGTATACGCGATCCCCGGCGCCGGCAGCGCGCCGCGCGCGGCGAAGCCGCGCATCGTGGCGCGCGGGCTCGACAGCGCCAACGGCGTCGCCGTCCGCGACGGCGCCCTGTACGTGGCGGAGATCTCGCGCATCCTACGGTTCGACGATATCGAGGCGCGCCTCGACCGCCCGCCGGCGCCCGTCGTCGTCACCGACCGGTATCCCCGCGATCGCCATCACGGCTGGAAGTTCATCGCCTTCGGTCCCGATGGCTGGCTCTACGTGCCGGTCGGCGCGCCGTGCAACGTCTGCATGCCGCCGGGGCCGCTGCACGAGACCATCACGCGCATGAAGCCCGACGGCAGCGCGATCGAGGTCTTCGCGCGCGGCGTGCGCAACAGCGTCGGCTTCGACTGGCGCCCCGGCTCCCACGATCTGTGGTTCACCGACAACGGCCGCGACTGGATGGGCGACGACCGTCCACCGGACGAGTTGAACCACGCGCCGCGGCCGGGGCTGCACTTCGGCTTCCCGCACTGCCACGGCCGCGCGCTCGCCGATCCGCAATTCGGCCGCGACAAGCCCTGCGCCGACTTCACGCCGCCGGCGGCGGAGCTGGGGCCGCATGTTGCGGCACTCGGCATGCGCTTCTACACGGGCACGATGTTCCCGCCGGAGTACCGCGGCCGCATCTTCATCGCCGAGCACGGCTCGTGGAACCGCAGCACACCGATCGGGTATCGCGTGACGATGGTGCGGCTGGATGGCGATCGGGCGGTGGGCTACGAGCCGTTCGCCACCGGCTGGCTGGCCGAGAACGGTCACATCTCGGGCCGGCCCGTCGACGTGCTCGTCATGCCCGACGGCGCCCTGCTGGTCTCCGACGACCACGCGGGCGTGATTTACCGGATCGCGTACCGCGCGACACGCTGAACCGGCGACCACCATTGCCGAGCGCGGGGAAGAAGCCTAGAGGACCACCGCCACCTTGATAGCAGCCGGCTCGCGGTGCGCGACGAACGCGCGCTCGATCTCGTCCAGCGCGAAGCGGTGGGTGATCAGCGGCCGCGTGCGGACCTGGCCTGCCGCGACCAGGCGCATCGCCTCGGCGAACTCGTCCTGGTAGATCATCGAGCCGACGATCGTCACCTCGCGACGCACGACCGAGAAGAACGGGACGGCCGTCGCCTCGTGGGGCAGGCCCGTGAGCACGACCCGGCCGCCCGGGCGCACCAGTGCCAACGCGTGGCTGACGGCCTCCGGCGTGCCGGCGGTCTCGACGACGCAGTCGATACCCTCTCGACCCGAGAAGGCGTGCGCGGCCTCGTCGAGCGGACCATCGGCCACTGCGTGCGTGGCCGCAGCGCCGAGCTCGTCGGCGAGGGCGAAGCGCCGCGTGCTGCGCGACACCACGAGCACGCGCGCGCCGCGCGCGGCAAGCACCTGGAGGGCGAGCAGGCCGAGCGTCCCCGCCCCCACGACGGCGGCCGTCTCGCCCTGGCGTACCTGCCCGCGCGCCACCGCGCGGACGACGACGGCGAGCGGCTCGGTCACCATGAGGTCTTCGTCGGCGACGCCGGCCGGCGCGGGCCAGCAGCAGCGCACGGGAACGCGGACCAGCTCGGCGAAGCAGCCGTCGACGTCGATGCCGATGGCCGTGCGCACCAGGCAGAGGTTGCGGTTGCCCTCACGGCAGAGGGGACAGACGCCGCACGAGTAGTTGGGCTCGATGACGACGCGGTCGCCGACGCGCGGCGTCGTCACGCCGGCTCCGACCGCCTCGACGCGTCCGACGAACTCGTGGCCCATCACGCGCGGATAGCTCACTCGTCGGTCGCCCGAAAAGATGCTGTAGTCGGTGCCGCACAGCCCGGCCACCGCCACGCGCACGAGCGCGTCGCCCCCGCCCGGCTCGGGGGTCCGGGAGGCCTCGACGCGCAGCTCGCGCGGTGCGTGCAGGATGGCGGCCTTCATCGCGCTGCAATGTATCCCAGTCGCCGACGCGTTGGCGACGATTGCGGGCGCACCGGTCACACCGGCTCTGGTGGCGCCGAGTCCGGATGCGTTACGGAGCGATTTCTCGGCATGTTACCCGGTTTCGACTCATTGACAGCTTGAATACTCGGCAGAGGTCGCCGGCAACGGCGAACGCGGCTTCAGCCGCGGCGCGCCAACCAGTCGGCCAGCCGCGCACGAACGGGCCGCACGTCGCTCGGCAGGCGGTGGGCGAACTTGCGGGCGAAGCGCTCGGTCGCCGCGCGGCGGTCGGCGAGGTCGCGGCGCTCGAGCTCGGGACGCGCGGCGAACTCGCGGGTGCGCGTGCCGCCGCCGGTGTGGCGGAACGGCGCGTGGACGACGACGCAGCGCCGACCGGTCTCGCGCACGGCGAACGACAGGTCGCGGTCGTAGCCGTGGAAGAACCCGTAGCTCTCGTCGATGCCGCCCACCGCCTCCAGCATCGCGCGGCGCAGGCAGAGGCAGACGCCGTCGACCACGGCGACCTCCTCCCACGGCGCGTGCACGGTCGGACCGTCGGCGAGGCTGTGGACGATCGTGCGGCCGGCGTAGCGGCCGTCGCGGCGCACGCGCTTCACGCCGTACAGTCCCGACAGCCCGACGTCCGCCGACGCGAACGGCGCCAGCAGACGCGCGAGCCACGCAGGCTCCAGCATCGTGGTGTCGTTGTGCAGGAAGCAGACGAACTCCGTTGCCGTCAGCCGCCACGCCTGATTGTATGCGGCCAGCACCGAGGCGTTGGATTCGTTGCGCGCGTAGTGCAGCGGCCACGGAGACGGAACGTCGCGGAAGAAGCGCGGCGTCTCGTCGGTGGAACCGTTGTCGACGACGACGAGCGCGAAAGGCTCGTCGGTCGCGCGCAGGCTGTCCAGGCACGCGCGCGTCGCCGCCAGCCGATCGTGCACGATCATGACGACGCTGACGCGCGGTTCGCCCGCACGCCCGGTTGTCGGGCTTGTCCTACCGAAGGTAGGGCTCACCGGCGGCGGCTCGGCGGGCCTGGCCTCTCGTTCAGTGCGGGGTTCTCGCGCTCGCCACAGTGGCGCGTCTCGACGAGACGCCGCTTCTGGCCATCCTCAAGGTTCTTCATGGCGCGCCGCGCGCTCTCGCACTCGTTGAAGTTCGGATAGAGGCGCCAGTCGCGCCACTCGTCGGTGCCGACGACCTTGTACTGGAAGTTCCACACGCGCGCGGGCGGACGGCTGGCGAAGCCGATCAGAATGCCCATGCCGAGGAGCACCACGACGGCGGCCGCGCCCACGCCCCAGACGCCTCGCATCTCAGGCCGCCGAGTGGCCACCGTCGAGGAAGACGGTTTGGCCGGTCATGAAGTCCGAGCCAGAGGAGGCAAGGAAGACGACGAGGGGACCGATCTCCTCCAGCCGACCCGTGCGCCGCATCGGGATGTCCCGCGTCAGACGCTCGTGGATCCTCGGATCCGCGAACGCCGGCTCGTTCATGTCCGTGACGAACCATCCCGGCGCGATCGCGTTCACCTGCACATTGTGGCGCGCCCACTCGACGCCGAGCGTGCGCGTGAGCGCCATCACGCCGCCCTTGGTCGCCGCGTACAGGGTATAGCCGGGCAGCCCGACGGCGCCCAGCACGGAGGCGAGATTGATGACCTTGCCGGCGCGACGCGCGATGAGGTGGGGCGCGGCGGCGCGGCAGCCGTTGAAGACGCCGGTGAGGTTCACGTCCAGGATCGCGCGCCAGTCGTCGGGCGTGGCCTCGGCGAACGGCGTGACGCCGGCGATACCCGCGTTGTTGACGACGACGTCGAGACCGCCCAACTCGTATACCGCGCGCTCCATGAGCGCCTCGACCTCGGCGTAACGCGTGACGTCGGTCGGCGCGACGATCGCGCGGCCTCCCGCGCCCTCGATCAGCCGCGCCGTCTCCTCGAGGTCGGGCTTCGAGCGCCCCGCCAGCGCGACGCGCGCGCCCGCCCCCGCCAGCGCGCGCGCCATCGCGCGGCCAAGCCCACGGCTGGCGCCGGTGACGACGGCAATCTTTCCCGCGAGGTCCGTCAGCGGTACAGCTCCTCGATCGTGTTCATGTACTTGGTGGACACGACCTTCCGCTTCACCTTCAGCGTCGGCGTGAGCTCGCCGCCCTCCTGGCTGAAGTCCACGGGCAGCACCGTGAACTTCTTGATCTTGGCGTACGACTGCAGCTGCGAGTTCTTCTCCTCGACGGTGCGGCCGATGCGCTCGAGGACCTTGGGGTGCTTGACGACCACGGCCGGGTCCGTGGTGAGGATGCCATTGTCGCGCGCGAACTTCGCGAGCTCGTCCGGATTGACCGTGATGAGGGCGACCGGGTACGGCTTGCGATCGCCATAGACCATGGCCTGGCTGATGAACGGGTCGGCCTTGAGCATGTTCTCGATATTCTGCGGCGCGATGTTCATGCCGCCCGCGGTGACGATGAGGTCCTTCTTCCGGTCGGTGATGAAGAGGAAGCCGTCCTCGTCCAGCCGGCCGATGTCGCCGCTATGGAACCAGCCCGAGGGCTCGAAGACCTCGGCCGTCGCCTCCGGCTGCTTGAGATACCCCTTGGCGACGTTGGCGCCGCGGATGAGGATCTCGCCGTCGGCGGCGATCTTGATCTCCACGTTGTCGAGCGGCTGGCCGACCGAGCCGAACTTGAACCGCGTGGGACGGTTGAATGTGCCCGCCGGGCAGGTCTCGGTCAGCCCGTAGCCCTCCAGGATGAGGATGCCCGCCGCGTGGAAGAACTCGGCGATGTCGCGCGACAGCGGCGCACCGCCGGAGATCGCCCACCGCAGCCGGCCGCCGAGCGCCGCGTGCAGCTTGCTGAACACGAGCTTGTGCGCGAGCGCGCGCTTGAGCCGCAGTCCGGCCGGCAGCGGCTGGCCGCGCTGCTGGTGTCGACTCACCTCCCGGCCCACGCCGATCGCCCAGTTGAAGATCGTCTTCTTCGCCGGTGAGCCTGCCTCGACGCCGGCCAGGATCTTCGCGTAGACCTTCTCGAACACACGCGGCACGCTGCAGATGAAGTGCGGGCGCACTTCCTTGAGGTTGTCGCCGACCTTGTCGAGGTTCTCGGCGAAGGCCGTGCATAGCCCGCGATAGACGCCGAGGAACGACTCGAGCCGGGCGAAGGAGTGCGCGAGCGGCAGGAAGAGCAGGTGCACCCACCCCTCCTCGCACGGCGCTGCCGACTCGGAGTTCTTCTGGGCGGCGACGTGGTTTCCGTGGGTCTGCATAACGCCCTTGGGCGGCCCCGTGGTGCCGGAGGTGTAGACGATCGAGGCCAGGTCGTCGGGCTTGGTGCCGGCCAGGCGCGCGGCCAACGTACGGGCGTGCTTCGCGGCGTTGTCGCGACCGAGGCGGCGCAGCATCGCCCACGTCATGACCATCTTGGGCGGCTGCGTGGCCTCGTAGCCCGTGATCACGACGATGTGCTCGAGCCCCGGCGTCTTGTCACGCGCCTCGAGCACCTTGGCGAGCTGCCCCGGGTCCTCCACGATGATCGTCCGCGCGCCGGAGTCGTTGACGACGTAGGCGATGAGGTCCGGCGGATAGGTCGGATACACCGGAACCGTGATGCAGCCCGCACTGAAGATCGCGAAGTCGGCCTGCACCCATTCGGCCCGGCTCGCCGCGAGCAGCGCGACGGCGTCGCCGGGCTGGCGGCCGAGCGCGATCAGCCCGAGCGCCACCTCGCGCACGACCTCGCCCACCTCGCGCCACGTCAGCGTCGTCCACGCGCCGTGACGCTTGAACATTTGGGCGGGGCGATCGGTGCTCTTCTCCACCCGGCTCCAGAACATCGTCCCCAGGGTTTCGCTCATGCGTTATCCCTTCATTTACGGAGGGTTGCCCGACAGTATCACCGTGGACATGACGCGACGCGAAAAATCGCTTGACGCTTCTAACGCGGCGCGTTAGGCTCGGTCTCCAGAGAGGGAGCGCCACCGATGGCCGAGGCGTGGTCCAGCGGAGGGCGCCCCGATGGCAGGCAGTTGAATGGACGCCCGGAAGTGAAAGGAGCAACGGAGATGGAAGGCACCAGGAAGGCTCAGGAAGCGTTCACCCAGAGCACCGGCAAGGCGGTCGAGACCCTCAGCGTGTGGGCCGACGCCAACCAGCGCGTGCTTCGCGAGTTGGCCGAGCTGTCCGCGGCCACGGCCAAGGAGAGCGTGCGGCTCTACGGCGAGATCGCGCAGAGCATGGTCCAGGCCCTGAGCGACGCCCAGGCGCAGACCCTGCGCTGGCAGGCGGCGTGGCAGGACGCGCCCAAGGATCCGGTGTCGTGGTACCACCGCGCGCTCAGCGAGGGCGTGGACAACGCGCAGAAGGCGTTCCGGCTGCTCGAGGGCAACGCGCAGGCGGTGACCAAGTCGGCCGAGCGGCTGTCCTCGACGGCCGAGCAGACGGGCAAGGGCATCCAGGAGACGTTCTCGAGTGTCGTGACGAAGATGAAGGAGGTCTACGCCGCGTAAGCGGCGGGACTACTTCGCGTCGGCCTTGCGCTTCTGAAGCCGCTCCTCGAGCGAGCGGAGCCGGTCGCGCAAGGCCGACACCTCCTCGCGCAGCTTGTCCGCTTCCGCGTCCGTCCCGCCATCGCGCTTGGTCTCGGTCGTCGCCGTCGGCGCGGACGTCCCGCTCGACGTCGCTGCCGTGACCGGTCCCCACCCCGAGCGTGACGACCACTCCCGGAAGACGCGCTCCATATCGCGCTGGCTCGAGACGAACCCCTCGAGGCTCGAGCGCATGGTGCGCTGCACGAATTCTTGCCACGCCTCGCCGTGCTTGATGAGCTGGTGCAGGAACGCCGATGGCAGGTTCGCGCGGTGGGTGCGCTCGTTCTCGAGGATAATCTGCGTGAGCGTCACCGAGGTCAGGTCCTCGCCGCTCGCCGCGTCCACCACGGAGATCTCCCGTCCCGCGCGGATCATCTCTTCGATCTCCTCGAGGGTCACGTAGCGGCTCTCCTGAGTGTCGTAGAGCTTACGATTCGAGTACCGCTTGATGACGTACGCCATGTGTTGCGCGATTTTAACACCGCGCGTCAATGCTCACAAGAACCGACGGTGCTAGACTGACGGTCCGCATTTTTGCTCGGAGGAGGCTGCACAACGATGAGGCTCAAGAGTCGGACCGCGCTCGTCACCGGAGGCTCTCGTGGCATCGGACGCGCCATCGCGCTGGCGCTCGGCGAGGAGGGCGCCGACGTCGCCGTCAACTATGTGTCGAGCGAGGGCCCGGCCCGCGACGTGGTCGAGAACATCAAGAAGATGGGGCGCCACGCGATCCTCGCCCAGGCCGACGTCGGCGACTATCCCGACACCTTCCGCATGGCGCAGGAGGTGCTGCGCGAGTTCGGCCACCTCGACATTCTCGTCAACAACGCCGGCATCAACTCCGACAAGAGCTTCGTGAAGATGGACCACGCCTCGTGGCGCAAGGTGCTCGGCATCAACCTCGACGGGGTCTTCAACTGCACGAAGGTCTTCATCGACGGCATGCTCAAGCAGAACTACGGCCGCGTGGTGAACATCACCTCCGTCATCGGCCAGATCGGCAACTTCGGCCAGGCCAACTACGCCGCCTCCAAGGCGGGCGTGGCCGCCTTCACGAAGTCGCTGGCCAAGGAGCTCGCCGGCAAGGGCGTCACCGTCAACGCGGTCGCGCCGGGCTTCATCGAGACGGAGATGATCGAAGGCATTCCCGAGAAAGTGCGGCAGAAGCTCCTCGACCAGATCCCGCTCAAGCGGTTCGGCCGGGTCGAGGAGGTCGCGCGCTCCGTCGTCTACATCTGCTCCGCCGACGGCGACTACATCACCGGCGCCGAGCTCTCGATCAACGGCGGCCTGCTGATGTAGCGCGCCCGGCGCGACGGCGCGGCCGTCAGCGGCCGGGCAGGCTGAAGCCGTACGAGAGTCCGGTCGTCACCGTGAGCGCCGCCCGCGCCGTCGGGCCGACGACGGCGGCCACGGCGTTGAACTGGACGAAGAAGGTGGGCCGGGCAGCACCAGCCCCATGATGGTGAACACGGCGGCGGCGGCACGCGCGGCGGCGCCCACGCCCCCTCCTCTACGGTGTGGCCGGGGTCAGGCCCGGCGCGGCCTCGAGTGCGAGAGCACGGCGAGCGACCACGCGTGCCAGATCGAGGCGGCCTGGGCCGCGATCGCCCATGGCTGCAGGGCGAGGCTGGCCAAGCCCGCGGCGGTGCTGCGCGGTCCCGGTTCGTAGACCACGCGCGTCTTGGACGGCATCACCCACGCCTCGCCCGAGAGCACCTCTTCGCCGTTCTGGTTGACGCAGACGGTCTGCAGGCGAATGCGGTTGCGATCGCCGATGACCTCGATGACCTCGACGCGCGCCGTGATGCGGTCGCCGCTCTTCACCGGCTTCACGAACTTGAGCGACTGCGAGAGATAGATCGCGCCGGGTCCCGGCAATTGCGTGCCGATGACGGCGGAGATCAACCCCGCGGTGAAGATCCCGGGGGCGATGGGCGCCTTGAAGGGCGTGGTGGCGGCGTACGCGGGGTCACTGTGCACGGGGTTGTAATCCCCGACGGCGTCCACGAAGGCCGCGATGTCGCCGTCCTCGACGACGCGCGTCAACTCGGCGTGATCGCCCGGCGTGAGGTCCGCAATCGTCTTGCCGATCATTTCGGCTCCTTGTGGTCGAGGCGCTGGAGGATCGCCCCCAGCGTGTCTTCCATGCGCTCCAGCCGCTCCTCCAGCTCGATGATTTGCTTCGCCACCGCGGTGAGCTGGCTCCGCGAGGCCATGTTGAGCGTCTGCAGCGCCTGGTCGATCTGCTGCTCGGCGGCCTTCTTCATCGGCGCGCTCGCGACCAGCCACTGGTCGAGGTACTTTCCCATCATCTGCGCGTAGGCGTCGGTGTTCATCGCCTGCCCGAGCGCCTTCGACCACGCCTCGATCCACTGGTCCATGAACTGCTTCCACTGGGTGGCGAGGTCGGGCGTCATCGGCGTCTGCGCGAAGAGGCGCGCCCACTGCTCGAGTCCCTGGTTCAGCACCGGACGCCAGAATGCCGTCGGATCCGTGGGCGGCGGCGGCGCCTGCCCCACCACGCGTGTCCAGGCCGCGGCCGACTCCTCGAACTGCTTGCGCCACAGATCCAGCAGCGGATTGACCGTCGAGGCGTCAGCCATCGTCTCCTCCTACGAGCGCGGTGCCAGCCAACTCGAGACTTTCGGCCAGCAGTGCAGCGACGCGCCGCGTCCCGCGATCAGCGAGATGTGACCGCCGGGCAGCTCGACGTAGTCCTTGTCACGGCTCGACACGGCGTCGATGAGCGCGCGCACGCACTCGGGCGGCGCGATGTAGTCTTCCTTCGCGCCCACGACGAACACCGGACACGAGATGCTGGACAGCCGCGCGGGCCGCCCGCCGAAGACGGCCTCGCCCCTGAAGAGCTTGTTCCGCTGATAGAAGTCCCCCACCCACTGGCGGAAGAACTCGCCGGGGAACGCGACGTACTCGTTGGCCCAGCGGTTGAGGGCGTTGAAGCCCTCCACGTACTTGTCGTTCCACAGATTCCACCAGAGGTTGAGATTGGTGGAGAGGTCCATGGTGGGCTTCAGCAGCTTGAACCCGGCTTTCACCATGTCGGCCGGCACCGCGCCGATCGTCTCGACGAAACGGTCCACGTTGAAATATTTCTCGTCGAGCCAGAGGCCGAAGAGGCCGATCTTCGAGAAGTCGATGGGGCCGGCCATGTTGATGAAGTTCTTGACGGGCGTTTCGGGATAGGCGGCGAGGAACGAGGCCGAGAGCGGCGCGCCCATGCAGTACCCGAGCACCGACAGCGACTCCGCCCCCGAGGACTCCAGCACTTTGCGCGTCATGCGCGGCAGGATCCTGGTCACGCAGTCCTCGAACGACAGGTCGTTATCCTCGGGGCCGAACACGCCCCAGTCCAGCATGTAGAAGTCGAAGCCCTCCCGCGTCATGTGCTCGACGAACGAGGCGCCGGGCATGAGGTCGAAGATGTACGGCCGGCTGATGCCGAGGTTCGGCACGAAGAGCAACGGCGTGCGGTGAGTGCGCTTCGACTGATAACGGTACAGACGGGACTTGTTCTTCTTGTAGATTTCCTGACGGGGCGTCTGCCCGACCTTCGGCTCCTGCGGATTCGTGAGCATCCGCTGGAGGTTCTCCGCGCGCCGGACGACGCGCTCCAGCTCCTCCTGCCACTGCGTCACGGTCTCGGCCCGGGGCTCCAGTGTGTGCCCGTTGCCGTAGCCGTGCGTGAAACGCTCGACCACGTCTGCGAAACGCTCCAGGGCCATCCGATCGCCTCCGTTGAGGTACCTGTGACTTCAGTATGACACCGGATGACGCCGAGCGGCATCGGTATTTCGCGCTGCGTCACCGGTCCGGCTCTGCGGGTATCGCCGGCGGGACCACCAGCCACGAGGCCAGCCACCCCACGGCCCCTGCCAGCACGATGGCGCCGGACCAGAGCGGCAGCGACCACCAGACGCCGCGGGTCAGCGCGACGCCGGCGAAATAGACGGCGAAGTACACCGCGGGTATGGCAAACGCCACGAGGCGCAGCGCCGAACCGCGTGCCGGCGACGGCACCAGCCGGCGCACGAGCAGATCGGCGACGAGGCCGGCCGCGATGGCGCCCGGGATCAGCCGCCACTGATCACGCGCTCCGCCCACCATCAGCGCGTTCATGCCGAACACGACGCCGAAGGCGCCCGCGGGCAGCCGCGGCCCCCAGCGGCGGAGCGCGAGCAGCACGATCGCGCTGATGAAGATCGCCTGCATGAGGATCGCCACGACGCCGAGCCCATGCGCCATGTATGCGCTCTGGATCTCCATGTTGCGGAACAAGGGGTCGGGCGCCACGGTGGGAAACACCCTGGCCGTCGGCTGGTTGCCCACGGCCGCCCACGGGCGGGTGAAATGATGCGCGTACTGGGTGAAGAACGAGAACACCGAGAGCAGGAAGCCCAGCGAGAGGACCGCCGGCCAGGGCGCCACCACGGCGTCGTGGCGTCGCCATGCCGCGCGCAGCGGCCCGGTGAAGATCAGCGCGGCGCCGACGCCGAGGACGATATGGCTGGGCGAGAGCAACGTCTCGACGTCGACCTCGATGCCGAAGATCGTGTGCCACAGCATGTCGAGCACGCCGCCGAGGAGAAAGACGAGCACGCCGATCAGGCTGAGGTCGTAGCCGTCGGGGAGTGCGCGCGACCACGGAATGCCGGGCGTACGACGCCGGAGCAGCGGCGCCGCCGTCGCGGCGGCCACGGCGAAGAAGCCGGAGTAGAGCACGGCGTGCCACGGCGTGAAGAACGTCTCGAGGTCGGGCCGATGCACGTGCGCCCACACGTCCAGGTAGACGCCCCCCTGGAAGACCGCGCACAGCGCGGCCACGGGCTCACAGAGATTTCACCGGGTGAAACAATCAACGGGACAGCGAAGACTGCGAATCTTTCTGGGACAGTCAACGCCACCCATACGCGAGCAGACAAAATGCAGACTTGCATCTGCCCGGTTCAACTTTTCAACGATGTGGGCGCAAAACTGTTTCTGAAACGTTGACGAATTATAACGTTCCTTCGTTGCGGCGCAACCTACACAGAAGGGCATGTTCGGTGTGAGAATTGGGCCATCGCCAAAGCAGGCCACTTCTCCGCGATGGGTCACCGGCAATCTGCGCACGCAACTTAAACTTCACTCCAGGGTTCTAAGCGGAGATACAGACCCTGCACCGAACGTAGCCAGAAACGCGCCACGACTGTCCATAGTGAATAGAGACCTGACTTGCTGTAGACGTTCTTCCCCGCCGCCCCGCATGCGCAAAATCCGCTCGTGTTTCTTGCTGGCGTTCTTCGCCTGTTTGCTAGTGGCCTGCGGCAGCCCGCCCCGTGGTTCCGTACGCGGAATTTCCCCCGGATTCGCGCTGACCGCCGCACCCAGCAATCTCAGCGTCGAACAAGGCGGCAGCCGGACCAGCAAAATCCAGATCACGCCGCACAACGGCTTCAGCGGCAGTGCAACATTGTCAGCCATGAACCTGCCCGCGGGCGTTACGGCATCGTTCAATCCAGCGAGTTCCTCAAGCACCAGCACCTTGTCGCTCACGGCCAGCGCAACGGCGACCGCTGGGAAACGGTGCCCGAGGTCGATGCCCAACTTCGGTTTCTGGGTGCGAGTGAACGCCTGGTGCCGACAGCAGAAAAAACATTCCGCGACGTTCAGGTTACCCGGCTCGTTGGCGATAGAGCCGCGGCAGGGGAACTGCGCGACGTCAATGGATCAGGCTATCGCAACTTCATAGGCATGTTCGGCCTGCACCCCTTGTTCCATACCCCGCGGGATAATGCTGAAATGACGGGGCCGGCGGTTCTGGAGCCGGTGGTGCGTGCGTTCGCCGCTACGCTCAGAGAGATCGTGAGCAAGCAACCGCAGTGACGCAAACGCAGGACAACGATTGGTAGATTCACAGCTGCTCGGCCAGATGCGGGCTGTACGAAAAGGCGATCAATGTTCCGCCACAGGCCGGACAACCCCGGTTTCCTTGATCGTCGGCATCCAGAATCTTGCCATCACCGGGATCACGAGCAGACTGCAGATCGGCGACAGCAG